>Ga0209235_1002169_pt1 | contig 10914 bp, 13 predicted proteins | sample GraSoi013_1_20cm_4_FD_185817 | JGI IMG/M metagenome (GOLD analysis project Ga0209235, IMG submission 185817) | Grasslands soil microbial communities from the Angelo Coastal Reserve, California, USA - Sample 09_25_2013_1_20cm (SPAdes) (version 2) | ecosystem: Environmental > Terrestrial > Soil >...
ATATCACACTTCACCATCTCTATCTTACCGTCGGGACCGAAGAGTGATACTTCTTTCAATCCGTTCTTGATTCTATTGCCGAGAGTTCCCTCGACTTGGTAGCTAACGTAAGCTAGCGTGTTTCTCGGATCAGGGGCTAGTCTCCTGAAATAGTCGATAGCGGGTCCGCCCTCGAGCATTCCCGATGTAGCTATTATTACACAGGGTCCACCGGCGACTATTTCGTCTCTATCACCTGGGTGCGTGACTGGATGGAAGTATTCAGACTGGAAGGGGTTCAGATCTTGATGGAGAATTTGTTCTTTGATGTCTCTTACAAGATATTCGGGAAATGCTGTGTGTATCGCCGTCGCCTCGTTTACCATCCCTTCAATGTAGACGGGTAATTCGCGCAGCGCACCGTTTCTCATATAGGCGTCGAGGACCAGCATTATTTCTTGGGCTCGTCCAACTGCTGGGACGGGAATGAGGACCTTCCCGTTCTTCTCGACCGTTTCGTTGACTATGCTGACGAGTCGGCCTTCAACGCCTTCACGGTCAGGCATTATGTCGTCTGGACCTCCATAGGTGCTTTCGATGATCAGGGTCTCCGCGCGGGGGAATTGCGCCATTGCAGGGTCGAGCATCATTGTTCTTCCAAACTTGAAGTCGGCGCTGTAGACGATGTTATGGAGGCCTTCGCCGATGTGGAGGTGTACGATAGAGCTGCCAAGGATGTGTCCCGCGTTGTGCAGTGTCAGCTTGATGTCTGGAGCCACATCAGTCACAACATTGTACCTCAATGGGATGGTATGCGTCACGACTTCTCTGACGTCCTTCTGGTCGAAGGGCGAGTGTTCTCCTTCTCTACTGTGAACGTCGAGGTAGTCGAGCTGGTGTAGCGTCATGAGTACTTGTGTAGGCTCTGAACAGTAGATTGGACCGTCATAGCCATACTTGTAGAGGAACGGCAATATTCCACAGTGATCTAGATGCGCGTGAGATATTACAACAGCGTCGAGTTTCTCAAGATCAAACTCGTCAGTGTCAAACCGAGGATAGGCCGATGACGGGTCCTGTGCGCCGGGATTTATTCCACAATCCAGGAGGACTGTGCTGGCTCCAGCCTGGATGAGCATCGCAGATCGCCCAACTTCGTGGAATGATCCGAGAGTCACTAGACGGACGTAGCCTGCCTTGGTGAAGGTTGGGCGGAAGATTCTCTCTCCCACATCTCGTAGGATTCGACTGCGCTCTTCGCTCTCGGTGTGGAGTATGTGACGTGTGCTAGCGATAATCTTGGAGTGTAACGGAGGTGCTCGCAGAATCCTGGGGCGCCATCTGGTCTCCTTAACGACTTGCTGAAGGACAGAAGCCTCTTTACCAATCGCGACCCCAGGCTTCTTGGCCTCTACAACGACTTCGCCGAGGCTGGGGTCGAAGTTGATTGCTGTGACTTCAGCCTCCACAGGCATTAGTTTCCGGATGTAGCCTTCCGCTTCTCTCTCGGGGAGTCGTATGGATTGGTCTGAGCGTATGACGATCCGTTTGTGGAGCAGGTTCACGATTTCCGTTACAACGTAGCTCTGTTCGGAAAGGAGGTTGACATTCTTCACGTAGATTGCTAAGCGTGGTCCTTCAAACTCGATCCTGGTAATTTCGGCGTCTTTCGGCATATGTTCTACTATTGTCTCGCGTATTCTCGCAGATACATCGTTGTATGTTCTAGTCATTCGTCTATGCTACTCCTTGTGTATGATACGTTGAAGGGTGGTTGAGAACGAGGTTAGGCGTGGAGGATGTGCTTCTTCTCGTCCTCTGTGAGCTCTCTATATCCGTCCTTGGATATCACGGCAACGTCGAAACTGTCGCCGCTAGCCGAGTCCCGCTTCATAGCGGAGTCTATTGCTCGCACTACTACGGGGACGGACTCTTTAACATTCATCGTGTCCTTCCACTCTGACTCGAGAACCGGAGCCTGTAGAGACATATTTTTCTTCCATCATGCTTCCAAGCGGATCTAGCATGAAGATGTGACCGCCGGTATCGTCCATTCCTCCGATGAGGGCTTGTACGCCCATTGGGTAGTATCGTGATTGGAAGAGTACGTTCGATACGAGTCTGGCGGCGGAGTTGATGGGGATGGGTCTCGCAAGGTCGAGCTTGTAGAGTGCAGAGTTCGCTCTAAGCATCTCGACAATCGCTTGCGCGTCTCCCACGACCCCAGCTATGGTCATTGCTATGTGCTGGTCGATCCGGTATACTTTCTTAGCGTGTTTATGCGCAACAAAGGACCCCATCGTTGCTCTAGTGTCTGTTGTGAGCACGACTCCGTCGTGACAGACGACTCCGATTGTCGTGGTTCCCTTGAGGACGGGTAGTTTTCCGGCTCTCTGAAATTCCAACTTGAAGTGTCTCCTAATTGGGTGATATTAAAGACCACTTTCCGAGAAAACGGAAAGAGTAAAACGCCGCAGTTCTCCACCGCTTAAAAACATTTGGGGAATCCATAGAGTCTTACCTTTGGCTCTCTGATCCCATCATTGCCCGCTTCGTTGATCCCTTGGACGAAGGTTTCCTGGCTGCTGGAGTCCTTCGCTTCCGCGCAGGTTGAGCCGGCGGTTCTTGGGTCTCGCTCGTCGCCGGCTTCGTCTCGCCTTGTTCGGCCGACTTGCCTGTTTCGGGAACCGCGGGTTTTGACGTCTCCTCGGTCTCCGCGCCAGGTGTTCTTCTCTTGAACACTTCTCGGAATGATATCGTTTCGATGTCTGGGAAATACTTCTGCAGATCAGACGTAACCGATTTCTTGGCTACCTGTAGCCCGCTGAGGTAGAAAGCTTCCTCCGGGACTTCGACTATCAGCTCGGCACCGTTTCTTTCGACGTTGAATTTTGCCTTGTCCACTTCTGAGATTCGTTTCGCGATGATGTTCAGAACCTTTTCGTTATCATCCTCAACTACTTTCTCGATTGAGACTTCGTAGATCAGGGTTCGGCCTGCCAGGGGGTGGTTGTAGTCGACTTGGACACGACCAGCTCCCACTGCTCTCACAGTCGCGTGTCTGCCGTCGAGCTCGATTTGTGCACCTGGGCTTGGTATGCCTTGTTCGCGGAAGCGTCTCAGCGGGACGAGCCGCATTTTGGCAGGGTCCCGTGTCCCGTATCCTTTGTCAGGAGGGAGCTCGACTGTAGTCTGTTTTCCAATGTCAGCTCCTACTAGAGAGTCTTCTAGTCCCTTTGGAAGCCAGCCTTCTCCGAGGATTATGAAACGTGGACCGTACGTTGAGTCTTCTCGGTGAAGGTGGGTATCCTTCGCCACAGCGTCGTAAGTCGTGTCTACTGTTTCTCCGCTCTCCTTTACCTTGAGAGTGAAGTTGACGAGTAGAAAGTCACCAGGTTTCACTGCCATTGCTCTAGTTCACCCTCACAGGCAATCGAGCTAAGGTTTTACGTGCAACTTCCATGGCCTCCGACATTTTGCCTCGGAAGCCTAGGTCCGCGGCTGCTGATGCGATGGCGCTTACTGTTGTCATTATTTCAGGTGATCCAACGTTTCCCATGATTCCGATTCTGAACATCTTTCCTTTCCACTTTTCCAGGCTACCCCCTAGGTCTATCCCATACTTAGTTCTAATGAGTTCTCTCAGTTTGCCATCCTCAATGCCGCTCGGGCAAGCGACCGCGGCGACCGTGTGGGATCGTGATTCAGGTTCCGCCATGAGGCTTAGTCCAAGAGCCTCCATCGCGTTGTAAACGGCGTCGGCGCAGATTCGGTGTCTTTCAAATCTGGCTGGTAACCCTTCTTCAAGGATCATGTCGCACGCCTCGTTGAGTGCATAGAATAGCGAGACTGCTGGGGTGAAGGGTGTGAAGCCATCTCCCATGTATTTCTTGTACATTGGAAGGTCGAGGTAGAAGGAGCGGTGCTGCTTCTTCGCGCCGATCTTCTCCCAGGCTTTCTGGCTAACCGTAACGAACGATAGGCCAGGGGGGCACATGAGGCATTTCTGGCTCGCGGTCACGCACACGTCCACATTCCAATCATCGACCGGCAATTTGTCGCCTCCGAGAATTGATATCGCGTCGACAATTAGTAGGATGCCCTCCTCTTCACACAGTTTCCCGATCTCTTGGAGGCTCCTAACCGTTACACCTGTGGAAGTCTCATTGTAGACGACTGCAAGTGCCTTTGCATCGGGGTTCGCTTTGATAATCTTTCTAAAGTCCTCGGTCCGGGGTGCCTTGCCCCATTCTGAGCTCACCACCAATGGGTGGCCGCCGTAGGCTTTGATCGCTTCACCTAGTCTCTCGCTGAAGAAGCCGTTGACGTTGACGATGATCCTGTCTCCATCGTCTATTATGTTCTGGAGGGCGCATTCGGTGGCGCCTGTTCCTGAGGTTGTGAGAACGAACAGGTCTTCCTTGGTCTGAAATACTTCCTTCGTCTTGCTGATTACTTGTGATAATACTTCTTTGAAATCGGGACCCCTGTGGCCCATGAGAGGCTTGATCATGGCTCTCATGATTCTGGGAGGCACGTTGGTGGGACCCGGCAGCATGATCAATTTCTGGGTCTCACTCACAGAGCAGCCCAACCGTGTGATGGAACGCGAGCCCGAGGCCTGGTTCTTTTAAGGATTAGCTCTCATGACAAGTTTCAATGGCCACGATAACTCTTCTCTCGGATTTCGGGCTCACCGATCCATATGTCGCCGAAATGAAAGGAGTCATTCTGACCGCCAATCCTGATCTGAAGATCGTAGATGTCTCCCATGGAATTGAACAGCATAACATTGCGATGGGCTCCTTCATACTTGAGACAGCACTGCCCTACTTCCCTCAAGGTTCTATACATGTAGCCGTTGTCGACCCTGGTGTTGGAACTGAGAGTCTGCCCTTGGTAGTGCTGTGCAAGCTCGGAGTCCTTGTTGGACCCGATAATGGTCTTCTCGTCAGAGCTGCTGAGTGACTTGGTTTCAAGGCAGCGTATCAAATAGACAGTCAGCGATTCAAGGCTGATAATGTATCTGCAACCTTCCATGGAAGAGACGTGTTCGCGAGGACGGCTGCGAAACTAGCAGACGGGTTGAGGCCTGACACTGTCGGAGCTGTAGTCAAAGAGCTTGTGAGGCTCGACATTCCCAGTGTAAGCGTTTCGGATGAAGGAATGACGTGTACAGTTCTTCACGTTGATTCTTTCGGCAATGTGATTTTGAATTTGGGCGAAGAGGAGTTTCTGCGATTAGGCTTGCACGACGATCGTCAATTAGAAGTGAAAACGGGGCACGGAAACGATCCTCTGCGTTGATTGCTAGAACGTACTCGGAGATTCATCGCGAACAGCTTGGAATTATCTTGGGAAGTCAAGGATATGTCGAAATCGCGATGAGAGAGGGCAGCGCTGCAACTAGGCTTGGGCTCAAACCATTGGATCAGGTCGAGATCCGATTCTAGCCAGCCTTGTCGCTCTTTGAGATGTCCCTCAGGCGTTCATCACCATCGATCCTCTTCAGGTAGCTGGCGACGGACTTTGGAACAAGTTCTTGCCACGGCCCGTTAGTCAACAACCTTCTCCTGACTTCTGTTGAAGTGAACTTTTTGCGGCTGAACATGGGAATGCGCTCGACTCTGAGACCTGCCTCCTTGAGTAGACGAAAGGTTAGAGGTTCATTAGTGAAGACGACATCGAAGCTCGGAGTCTGAGATAGCAGATGAGCGACCCACACTTTGTGGAACTCATCGTCCGGAAGAGGAATAACGGTGAAACGATCAGGGCGAATCCCCGCCTCTTTCAGAGCCAGTCTTATCATCGTAATCCGTTCTCCGGCCGTGAATGGATTGTCTATGGTGTGGCTATGCTGGGCACTACCCACGACAATTATCAGCTCGTCGACTCGTTCAAGAATATACTTCACCGCCTCCAGATGGCCCAGGTGGAATGGCTGGAATCGACCAACGTAGAGGCCGGTTGTCAATCAGTAGCCTTCGGGTGGATTCCAGAGAGCTGCTGAATCGATTCTGTCCTCGTCGATCGGCACTTCTTCGCGTACCAGCAACTTACGCTTCGTCACGCTCCCGCTTTCGCCAAGGGTCCCGCAAAGTGAATAGTTACCAATGGTTAAACTGCTGGGGACGACGCGGTGGCATGGAACGAAGATGGACCATGGATTCGAACCGACAGCTCCGCCAACAGCTCTTGGCCCTGAGCCGATATGATTCGAGATTAATCCATATGTTGTGACCTTGCCAGCAGGAATCTTCTCAAGGACGCCACAGACTTTGGCCTGGTGTGTAGAAACGAAGCTTCTGTTCAGGTTCACACTTCTCGAGTTCTTCGCTCCCTCAAATCGTCTGATCATTTCCTCGGTAAGCCAATGATTGATACGCGTCGGGGGTTTGCCACGAGTCCTAGCTGAATACTCTTCGAGGTGTTTCTCTAGAATTCGGGAGTTAGAGCCGAAGGAGGAAGCGACAAGCCTGTCGTTTTGGTCAACGAGACAACCGAAAGACATCTCCTCAGATTTTCCGAGGGATAGTCGAAGGCTCTCCATGACTGAAGTCTGTTGGATGCACACTCTCTTTAAAGAATGGGTTGAAGCTCGGCTGGAAAATGATCGAGATAGATGGAAGCATGGGCGAGGGTGGTGGACAGGTTCTTCGGACCTCTCTGGCCCTGGCTGCCGTGCTGAGACGTGACGTTCGAGTCTTCAACATTAGGGCCGGAAGAGAAGAGCCCGGATTGAAATCCCAGCACCTAACAGGTGCAAAGGCGTTATCGCAGATGTGCGGCGCATCCTCCCAAGGCCTTCAGATCGGCTCAACAGAGTTCATCTTCAACCCCGGAAAGGTGAAGGCAGGCTCCTTCCATTTCGACGTTGGAACCGCAGGGAGTATCACGCTCGTCCTTCAGACTTTGATGCCTCTGCTGCCCTTCGCTCCTGGAACAGTAGAAGTAGAGATCACTGGAGGAACAGACGTGAAGTGGAGTCCTCCAATCGACTATCTCAGACTAGTAACGCTTCCCCTACTCGAGAGAATGAATGTTCACGCGACAATTCTTGTCTCTCGCAGGGGACACTATCCTAAGGGAGGCGGAATCGTAAGATTCACCGCAACTCCCACATTAGTTTTGAAGAATATTATTGGAAGGGATGGTGGGCAGGTAATTGGGCTCAGAGGCGCGAGCCACTCAGTGAAGCTTCCAGCACAGGTGGCCGAAAGACAGGCCTCAGCCGCAACACGGGTAATTGAAGAGAAAGGCTTCCCTCGTCCAAAGATCCAGATTGATGCCTCAGAGAACAGTTCGCATTTAGGTCCAGGTAGCGGAATAGTACTCTGCGCTACTAGGAGCGGTGGAGGGTTGTTGGGGGCGGACAGTCTGGGAGAGAGAGGTCGACCCGCAGAGGTAGTTGGCGAAGACGCCGCGAAAAACCTCCTGGAGGAAATCGGCTCGGCAGCTTTTCTGGACAGGCACATGGGGGATATGATTGTGCCTTATGTGGTGTTAGCGGAGGGCGTTTCTGACGTCTCTCTTTCGATGGTCACTCTGCATACATTGACGAATGTGGAGGTGGCAGAGAAAGTCGCTGGGGTTCAATTCGATCCATTACCGCAGGTCGGGATGCCGGGCAGGTTGCGAGTCAGCGGTCTGGGTTTGAAGCGTGAGGATATTTCCGTTTCTCCCAGAGAATAGTCTTCGATGGCAGGTGCGTAACGTACAGCACTCGGTGGAAGGGAATCTGAGTCTCACCGTCGTTTAGCACAAACGATCCCTTGCCCAGATGGGAGATTGTTGAGACTCTGATTCGAACCTGGTTCTCGGGGGCTCCACGGTGGAGATAAGCAAGCTCGACCTCTGACGAGTCGCCTCGACCTCGAATTGCTTTGGAAAGAATCGATCTTAGCGGGTGCTCACGCATCTGCTCTCACCGTTGATTACCAATATCTACCTTTCTTGTGAACGGTCCAGCCGTACAGCCTTGCCGAGAGGCTGCCACTGAACTTAACCGCCAACAAGGTAGTATTGTTCTTGACTCGGGAAGTCGATTTAGGCAAGCTATTGCTTTGTTTCCACATGCCGTTGACCTTCATAGGCTTAGGATTGAACGATGAAAAAGGCATCACATTGGAGGGTCTCGAAGAGGCACGGCGAGCCGACTCGGTGTACGGGGAATTCTACACGAATATTATGGCAAACTTGGATCTGAAGCGTCTCGAGAAGGAGATTGGAAAGAAAGTCGAAATCCTCAGCAGAAGTCAACTTGAAGACGAAGGGGGCGAAAAATTGTTGAGAGCGGCAAGCAGAGAGAGAGTCGCCTTCCTAGTTCCGGGAGACCCTTTGATCGCAACAACTCATATCTCATTGCGACTCTCGCTGGCAAAAATGGGCATTCCGTCGCGAGTCATCCACGCACCTTCCATCGTGTCCGCTGTCTGTGGCTCTATGGGTCTTCAAAGCTACAAGTTCGGCAAATCTATCACAGTACCTCGCGATCAACCCCTTCCAAAGTCTGTCCTCGACACGATCTCGGAGAACAGCGACCGTGGCCTCCACACACTAATTCTCCTAGACGTTCAAGCCGGGAAAACTTCTCAAATGACCATTCGAGATGCGATTACAAAAATTACAACGGCCGATCCTCGTCTCGAAACCCGTCTGGCCGTCGGAGTTGCCAATCTCGGTTCGAAGGATGAGAAGGTCAAGGCGTCCAGAATGAATGCTCTGATTGGCGAAGACTTCGGCGATGGTCCGCAATCAATAGTCGTAGTGGGCAGGCTTCACTTCATGGAAGCAGAGGCGCTTGAATTACTCTGTGGGGCTAGCCACGAAGACCTGCGTGAACTAAGTTGAAAGAGAGCGCGTCAGACAGAACCGCCAGATATGTTGAGGCGACGTCTGCCTCTCTAAAGCGGTTGAGGACAAGAAAGCTTCCGGCGACGGTAGGGCAGATGCAGTATGAGTATGTTATCGAAATGGTACGAGGCTACGTGAAGGACGCGCGACACTACGCCGAACAGCGGAAACCAGTTACATCCCTCGCATGCATAGCGTATGCTGAGGGACTGTTAGACGCTCTGAAGTTCCTCGAACTCGTCGATTTCTAGCCTCAAGTCTAGAGTAACACTGCTCTGATATCCGGCAAATGCCTTTTCATTATCGACTCGGAAAAATGGTCAACTGCAGCGCCTGTTCGGGAATAATTCATCGCGACGAGCCGGTGTCGGCCGCTTTCAGCCAAGAAGGGAAGAGAAGCTACTTTCACAAGGGCTGCGAAGAGAAGGCCGAGTATCTCTCTCGCTGGAGAGAGGAAGCAGCTTGGGCATTTAGACCTGTTAGGCTGAGTGTTACAGAGTGGGAGGCGTGTAGTCCGAGGAAGCATTTGGGAGTCTGGCAGTCTATCTTCATAGCTCGGAGGGACGAGGATATCTGGTGTCCCGATTGCGGGCTGAAGATTGGGCGGCATGAGGGTCTAACCTGTACCGCGTGCGGTGCTCGCGCGATCGTTGTTGGAGTTGAGGCGACGAAGATGGTTTTTACGCATAGACAGCCGCTCTACAAGCTTCTTGTTCATTGTACTGAGAAGGGAGAGGATTCGACGAGCTACGCTATCTCAAGCGGATTCACTCCGGTCGCGATTACTTCTCGCAAGAAGGGAGAGGCAACGGAATCACAGGCACCCGTCATGATGCTCGAGTACGAGCCTAAAGAGAATCTGAAGAAAGGACTCAAAGTCTGAAGGCTTCCTTGAGAGGGGCCGGTATTCTCTGGGCGTCGCCTGTAAAGTGTGAAGGACTTTTTTTTGTTTTGACATACCCCCGGGGGGTCGAGAAAAAGATAACAGGAAAAAGAATAGTTAACGAAAAAAGAAAAGATAACAAATCGGCTCGTCTGTAGCGCTGAGGGGTTCTCCAAAGACCTGTTTTGTGTCGTTAGGATCAACTGCTTTTGAGAATTCCTGGTTGGTAACGGGTTTTGTAACTGTGAATGGTAACTTTGGGGGTTGGAAATCGAGATCTGGGGATTGAACTGGTGGGTTCTTGGGTCCGAATCTCTCCTTTAGGGCTTCAGCTGCCCCATCAGTACGAATGGCGATCGGGTCTTAGCGGCTTCAGCCGAGTTCATAGTTTTGTCTTTCGTGCCTGATTTTTGGGGTTGAACTTTGCGACAATATACCTTTTTTAGTAGAATAGCGTCACTGGCGGCTACAAGAATGCCCCATATCGAAACCACAGACCTCTCCTTCATAGCCGACAGAGTGCAACCTGAGACATGGGCCCTTTTCCAGGTCCTCAGAACTAGAATGAGGCAGATGAAAGGCGTGACCATGAAAGTTCAGTATGAGAAGCACACGATGGAACCGATACCCGCATTCTACTACGGCAGCAGACAGCTCTTCCATGTCCACGCTAGGGGAGAAGAGATCAGCGCAACACTCCACGCCGACCAGAAGGCTCGGACCAAGATAGTCGAAGACCAGTCGATTGACTGGAGGGCCAGAGACCAGGTCAAAAAGCGCACATGGGCAGCGTTTACCCTTCGATCGTCGAGGGACCTAGTTCCGTTCATGGAGCTCGTGAGGGCAAAATACGACATGATCAACCAAGAGGCCTCGGGCAAACTGGAAGAGCAGCGCCCTGTAGCATTCTAAGCGTTCGCTCAGACCCTGCTCACGAACTGATGCCAGAGCAGTAGTACTACTTGAAGCCAAACCGTGGCGAGACGAATACGGGTCAGACTATCCTCAGATAGATCCGGTTAGTTTCCTTGTTGTTCAGCGTGGTCGAGCAGGAGGTCCCTTGATAGGTGGAGGCTTCGGCTTGTTCTCACCAGATTCAGAGCTATGAAGTAGGTGATGCTGGGCCAATAGGTCGAAAAACCGTTTCTTCAACAATCTCAAGCGCGAAACCCGGAATACGAATCCTCTGGTCCGGTCGA
>Ga0209235_1002179_pt1 | contig 10882 bp, 12 predicted proteins | sample GraSoi013_1_20cm_4_FD_185817 | JGI IMG/M metagenome (GOLD analysis project Ga0209235, IMG submission 185817) | Grasslands soil microbial communities from the Angelo Coastal Reserve, California, USA - Sample 09_25_2013_1_20cm (SPAdes) (version 2) | ecosystem: Environmental > Terrestrial > Soil >...
CTCTGCGCGGGGATCTGTCCTCCACGTCGCCCCGTCAACGACGAACATGTAAGCATAGCGGCCGGGTTTGAGAGGAAGCGTCACTGAAAAATGTCCTCGACCCGTCACATCAGCGAGCAAGATCTCGTCGGTTCTCCATCCATTGAAGTCGCCCGCGAGGGAAACTTGCTGAGCCCCGGGGGCATCCAGACTGAAGCGAAAGAGCGTCACGACGGAATGCAGCTCCGGGCCGACCGGGGTTCGGCCGGACAGGGCCTTCCATGTCAAAGCCGTCACGACGAGGACGACGCTCAGTGCCAGAGCCGTCGCGACATTCCAGCGCATGACCCGCGTGGCCCACAGGAGGTCCCAGACGTTTCGCAAAGGTCGAGATCTGCGATCGGGCAGACGGGCCAGCACCTCCTCCGTGAAGGAGGAGGATGGAACGTAGCGTTCGACGCCGGTGAGCAGAGCAACCGTTTGCCGATGCGCATCGAAGGCGCGGCGGTTTTCAGCGACCACGAGCAGCGCCAAGAACTCCTGAGTCTCGTCGGGGGAAAGCTCCCCCGCCACCTTCCCTTCGAGCAGCTCTTCAAATCGCGTCATCGCAGAGCCCCGTCACGTTCCAGAATCCTCCGAAGCATTTCGCGTCCCCGGAAGGCGCGCACCTTGGCCGCTCCCGCGGCGATGGCCAATACGCGCCCGATCTCGTGAAATTCCATCCCTTCGATGTGACGCAGCACGACCGCCTCCCGGTACTTCACGGGAAGCCGGGCGAGTGCCCGGTGAAGCCTTGCCTCACGCTCGCACCGTTCCAGGCTATCCACGACCGTTTCTTGATCGTCGGGCACCTCGGCCACGTCTGGCCCGTCCTCTTGACGGGGCCGGGTCCAGGGTGCGCGACGCTGTTTCCGCAGGACGTCTTTGCATCGGTTCAGCGCGATACGACACACCCATGTGGAGAAGCGCGACTCCCCTCGAAAGTCTCTGAGAGAGAGGTAGGCCTTGACGAAGGCATCCTGGGCGATATCCTCGGCGTCCGACGTATCTCCGAGCATGCGGGACACGAGATCATGGACCAGCACTTTGTAGCGCTCGACTAAAACTGAGTACGCTCTCCGCTCGCCGGCAAGACATCGGGCGATGATCGCCCGTTCGTCGACGGGATCGGACTCGCGCCTGGCATCGATTAGCACCTGGCACCCCGTGCTCCCCTGCTCCTTTGACGCTCGGGAGGCCATAGAGTTACAGCGCAAGGCCTCAACGACCATGGAACAGGAGGCTGTTCCTTCCCCCGAACCCATCGCTTTGAGAAGCCACTGCGTTGGGATCCGCCATCCAACGGGCGCCATCCACCACAAACATGTATCGGTACTGTCCTGGCGACAGAGGAAGGCGCAAGGTCCACACGCCGTTCTTGTCAGGCCCGTGGAGGGGATGTGCCTCGGGGTCCCAGCCGTTGAAGGTTCCCACCACGCTGACCCGCTGAGCTTGGGGCGCTTTCACGTGGAACACTGCGGGAGCTACGCTCTCGGGTGTCGAGGCGATCGTACAACTCACCAACAGGGGAACGAGGAAGAGGATGCAAGATGGCGGTCTGCACTTCGGCATTGGCATCAAAGGTGAGGCGCAAATCGCGGAGACATCTCCCGTAACGTCAGGATAGGCGCGCGACGGCGCGAGTCAGAAACTAAAAGGAAACGGCTCGACTTACCCGGTGACGGAGCGTTCCCTCACGACGGGCCGCGCTCGGGAAAGTCGTCGCGTACCTTCGCGCTATTCTGCGTATCGAGATCGACGGCGGTTTCCTGCGCTTGCGGTACGGTGATCTTCAGCCGCCACATCGGTTCACCGGCGATGGCGTCGGTCAGCTTGTAGGGGCCGGCGACGATGTTCGTGAACTCGTAGCGACCGTTCTCATCGCTCCGGACGTTGTAGCGAAGCCCGTGGGTGGCCGTGTTCTTGAGACCGACGAGATGGAGGAGCTTCCGGTTCAGAGGCTGATCGGCCTTCTGGCCAGGCTCGGCCCATCGGACGGTGCCACGCACACTGCCGTCCCCGGTCCTTGGATCATTCGGATCGGGCGTAGGAGCCGCGTGGTCGCTCGTCGCGGGGCTCGCGGCCACGCCCCCTGCGTCGGCGAGCCAACGGCGGGCAACCTGGACTTCTTCGGAGCCGGCCGCAGCGTGGGCGAGCACCCACTGGAACTCGCGGGCCGCCTCGTCGCGCAAGTCGAGGTAGCTCGCGCAGATGGCTAGGTCGTAGTGCAGGGCGACGTCGTCGGGAGTCTTCGCAATCGCCTGGCGGAATAGGGGCGCCGCCGCAAGCCAGTCTCGGCTCGCCATCGCTCCGCGGGCGGCCGTGACGAGATCGGTGGCCGGAGCTTCCGCCGATATGCGGGCGGACGACTGTCTCTGGCAGCCGGCGGCGACCAGGAAGACCAGGACGAGTGCCGCCCAGCGAGACCTCATGAGCCTGAGACCTCCTTGTACGACGAGATGAACCAATTGTTCGACACCGTACCGCCCCCGTTGCGGACGGCCGGGCAGCTGTAGGCGAGCTTCCCGTTCCCGATGTCCTCGGAGTCGAGCGTGGTCGACGCGGCGTCGACGCGGTCCTGAGCGATGACGGCGCCTGTGATCTGCTGGTTGCCGTTACCATGGATCTGGACGTCGTTCTGGGCGTAGACCAGGCCATTGATCAAGACCTGACCACTGATGTCGGCTGAGCCCGCGATGATCATCCACCCCTTCCATCCGCCGTCGTTCGCCCAGTTGCCGTGCATGGTGATCATGATCCTGTCAGAGGAGGGCGAAGTGTTGGTGAGCGGATTCCCCGATGGCGTGTCGAAGAAGACGAGACCGTTCGGCGGCGGGTTGTTGAGAGTCTGGCTGCCTTGATAGTAGGTGCCGTGGGCCTTGGCGTAGGCCTTGAGGGCCACGATATCGGCGTCCGTCAATGTGAATGCGGCAAACGTGCTCGGGGGAACGCCCTGGATCGACCCCTGGCCGCCGGGCGGAGCAATGATGCTCGGATTGCCGTTCGTGCCGACGGTGCCGGTCGTCATGATGGCGCTGGTCGGGACTTGTCCGTCGCAATAGGTGGCTGCTGGGCTCCCCGTCATGTTGGACCCGTTGACCATCGCGTTACCGCCGACCTGCACCTGAGCGGTGGTCCCTGGCGGCACCTCACCCCCGACGCACATGGCACACGGCGGTGTTCCGCTCGGGCCCCCGAACTTGAAGCGTGTGCCCGTGATCGTGATCTTCTTGATGGCCCGCGGATTGTTGTGATCGGGCGCGTAGCCCACCGAGGTGATGGTTGACTTGCTCGGATCGACAACGAGTAAGCCAGTCACGGGATCGATGCAGCACTGGGCGATCGTCACTTTGTACTCGCCCACGGTGACGCCATTCACCTGCTCCACCCAGAAATAGTTGTTACCGTCATAGGGCGGGTTGGAGGCAGCCAAAGGATCGCTCACGCCAGACACCGCGATGTTATTCACGGCCCACAGTGCGCGTTCCACGCCGGCTTCCGCGAAGGCTCGGGCGCGCGCGCTCATCATGTGGTTGTTCGCGATGTCGGGCTCGCTCTGAGCCAGGAGCGTGAACGCCACCATGAGCGACGTGAGGACCACCAGACCGATCAGCGCTGCCGGCATGGCAATACCGCGTTGGTTCATGGTTTTCATAGCATGTTCCTCAGTCTCACCTGGTCCTGGACGATCATTTTTTGGTTGAGGGCGCTCGCCGCGCAGGGGTTGGCCGCTTGCGGCTGCGTGGTGATCGCGATCATGATGTTGGCGACGTTGGCCGGCGCTCCTGTGACCGCCCCGTTGGAATCCCGATACGTCAGCGCCAGGCTCTGGACGCCGCCGATCAGGATGGACACGACACCGTTCTCTGTGCGCTGGAGGGCGGTGCCGTTGAGGTTGTAGCGAAGCGTGACGCCGTTCTGATCGACGAAGGTGAGATCGCCGGCAGCAGTCGCCGTGACCGATGTCGCCGAGCGGAGCTCACGGATCATGAGATCGAGCGCGACGCGCGCGTTCTGCTGGGCCTCGACCTTCGCCGAGCCCATCATGTAGGAGTACAGGCCCTGTTGCTGGAGCGTGTAGACGCCGCTCAGCACCAGGGCCAGCATCGCCATGGCCACGAGCAGCTCGGTGAGCGTGTAACCGCGCTGGTTCAAGGCGTCATCTCCTCGAAAGATTCATCGTGAGCACCGTCGGCTTGGTTGACCCGGCCGCTCCCGAGCCAGTTCCGGTGATCGCGTGATAGGTCACCGTCACGGTGACCCGCCGGAAGTTCGCGTCGGTCACGCCGCCGCAACCCCCGGCGATCGTGGCGCAATCGACGATGCGGACGCTGCGGTTGTAGCCCGTGTAACCGGCCACCGGTATCTCGTCAGCGGCAATGGCGCATGCCCCAGGTGCGTTGCAGACGGTTGGATTGGTGCGAGTGCAGGTGTTGGACGTCGGTGCGAAGTCGCCGTTGCCGGCAGAGAGGCCGACGCAGTCATTGGCGGGGATCTGCAACCAGACGCCGTTCTTGATTTCCTCCAGCTTCTGGTTGGCGAGGAAGGTCGCCGTCGTCAAGCTGTTCCCCTCGTAAACGGCGTAGCTCGAGATCGGAACGACCGTCAGCAGGCCGACGAGACCGATGCCGATCATCGCCGTGGCCATGAGAACTTCGGCCAGCGTGATGCCACGCTCGTTCAGAGTCATGACGGTCCGTGTGCCATAGCGTCCCAACTCGCGCCTCCTTTTCGACTTCCATGGGCCTCGCAGAGCAACCCTTCTGCCAGATCTCCTTGATTGGTGACGCTCTATCGGAAACTCCCGCATCATCGGTTTGTTACGGCTCCCCTTCCCGTTCGCGGAGTACCGCGTTTCGCGACGACGAGCGGGCCAAGCCGGCACAACACGCGGCAATTCTCCCTGGAATTGTCAGTGCCCAGATTTCGGTCAGGTCGAAGAGACTAGTGACGCGAGCGGCGAGCGCCGATCATCCCGTCTAGAAGTTTCGCCAGCCGTACACCGTGTGGAAGGATCGGATCGTCTTCATCATGTCGAGCGCCTGCTTGCTGTAGTGGAACGTGGCCGACCCGGTTTGCGTCCCGAGGTAGACCTCGTAGTAGCCATTCGTCTCGTTCCAGATGGTCTCGTTGCTCACGAACGCGCCGTTGATGGACGTCGTGCTCCCGTTCATGAATCCCGTTCCCACGTAGCGGCCGGTGATGAGGATCGCGCCCTGCCAGTTCAGCGTGCCGTAGTTCTTCAAGTCGCCATCCTCGACGACGAGGATGCCGGCACCCTGGATCTGGCCGTTGACGGCGAGGCCGGTGAAGTTCGAGCTGGTGTCGAGCTCGCCTCGGAAGTACACGAGCTGCGGGTTGCTTGGCGTTCCCAGGTTGAGCGTCTGACTCAGGCCGCAGCCGTTGGTCAGCGTCGGCGTCGAGGTGGGGGATCCGCTGCCGCCGGTGATCTGCAGCGGGCAGGCCATCGTGGACTGCAAGATCTGTGTCTTGGGATTGGCGGTGAGCGTGGCCAGGAAGGTCTGCATCGTCGTCGGTGTCAGGGTCGTCGACGAGGCGATCGCGGTCAGGCCCGTCGCCAGCACGCCCGTGCCCTGATCACGACCCGCCACCTTGCCTTGTTTCTCGGTCACCTGACCCGACGTGCCCGACGTGAACGCGCTTTCGACGTTCTGCTCGTACGTCGTTGGTGACTTGTTCGCCTGGACGCCCGGTTGCGTGGCGATGCCCAGCTTCTGCGGAGCCGCCGAGCTGGCCGACCAGTTCGCGCTGGTGTACCAGGCCGCGTCCGAGGTGCAGGTGCTGCAGGAATAGTCGCGCCCATCGATCGCGAAGTTGGCGCAGGCGCCATTGCCATTGCACGCGATGAAGGTGTCCGACTGCACCCCGGGCTCGTTGACGGCCGCCGGGAAGTCGGGAGCGCTCGTCGTCAGATCGCGACGGAGGACCACCTGGATCCGCTTCTGCGCTCCCTGGTAGCTGCCGGTGGCGGTGACGATGAGGATGCCGTTGGTATCGTTGGTCGCCGTCCCGGTCACGTTGTCGACGGTGACGCCAGTGATCGCATCGTCCCCGGCGCTGCAGTCATTCCTGAGACTGACGGTGAAGGACCCCGCCAGGTTGGGCACGGTCACGTTGGTCCAGCCGGCCGGTGTGACTCCGGTCGAGCAGCCAGCCGCGCCGGTCAGCAAGGTGTTCCACGAGGTCGCGGCGACGAGCTGATCGAAGGCCCACTCGATCCCGGCATCGGCGGCGTAGCGCGCCTGGGTGGAGTCGGCCAGGTTTTGCGAGATCTGGGGCTCGAAGGCGCTGACCGCCAGAAACGCGCTGACGAACAGGCTGAGGCCGACGATCACGATGAGCGACATCACGGCCGCGATTCCCCGCTCGTCCAGTGCTTGCGTGAGTGTGCGCTTCGTCATGGCGTGTCCCCCCGAGGCGCCGGCATCAGCGGTTGCTGACGCGAGCGGCGTCGATGGTCGTCACAGCGAGCTCGTTCTCGGCGTAGGCGTAGGGCACGGCGGGGCGACTGCTGGCCAGGTGCTCGTGACGCGGACGAACCGTCGGCAGGGGCGAGCGTATGAGCGCAAGGATCTGCTCGACGACGAGCCACACGGGAAGACCGATCAGGAAGACGACAGCGAGCAGCGCGTCCATCCTCGCTCCCTCTCGAGCGACCAACCTGGTCACTCGGGACGGGAAGCTGAGCACGCGACATGCCAGAGCTGCGGCCCTGTGATGCCGCGGACTTAGACGTCGGCGCCGCGACTCGCGGCCAGTCGCACGGGAGAACGTGGTGGGCCGACGCGGAGAATCTCCTGAGCGATTTGAGGGAGCGGGCGGAATCCGATCAGCGCTTGAGCAGGTACGGAACGTCGGCGACGACGGTGTTCTTGCGGAAGAGCAACGCGCCCTTCACCAGCAACGCGGTCTGATTGTGCAGGACGTGCTGCCACCACCGTCGCGGGAGGAACTCCGGCACGACAATGGTCACCATCTGATCGTCGCCCCGCGCCTGGATGTGATCGATGTAGTCGAGCAAGGGGCGGAGCAGCGAGCGGTACGGCGAGGTCAGCACGACGAGCGGCACGCCGAGCCCCCACGCGCCCCACTTTTCCTCCAGCTTCGCCGTGCGGCCCGGGTCGGTCTCGACGTAGACGGCGCGCACGGTGGCGTTCGGGGCCAGGGTCCGCGCGTACTGCACCGCGCGGACGACGCCGCGATGCACGTCGCCGACGAGCACCAGGACCGTGTGCTGGAACTCCGGCGGTCCTTCCAGGCCGTCGAGCGTGAGGGCCTCCGCCACCTCCTCGTAGTGACGGTGCATGGCGAGGAACGTGACGACCAGCATCGGAATGACGATCACGACGATCCAGGCCCCGTGGGTGAACTTCGTCGCAGCGATGACAATCGTGACGATCCCGGTGGCCAGCGCGCCGGTGCCGTTGATCGCGAGCCGGTGGCGCCAGCCCGGCCCGCGCCGCGTCCACCAGTAGTGGACCATGCCGCTCTGCGACAGCGTGAACGAAATGAACACGCCGACCGCGTAGAGCGGGATCAGCGCGTGGGTCTCGCCGCGAAAGGCGACGAGGAGCAGCGCAGCGAAGCCCGCCAGGACCAGGATGCCGTTGGAGAACACGAGCCGCTCGCCGAGGGTGGCGAACTGGCGCGGGACGAAGCGGTCCCGGGCGAGCAGCGACGACAATCGCGGAAAGTCGGCGAACGAGGTGTTGGCGGCCAGCACGAGGATGAGCGCGGTAGCGGCCTGGATGAGGTAGTACAGCAGCCCGGAGCCGAAGACGCGGCGCGCGATCTGCGAGACGACGGTCTCGGTGTCGGACGGCAGCACGTGGAGCGCGGAGGCCAACACGGTGAGGCCGACGAAGAGCGTGGCCAGGATGCCGGCCATCCAGGCCAGCGTGATCGCGGCGTTCCGGGACTCAGGAGCGCGGAACGCCGGAATCCCGTTGGAGATCGCCTCGGTGCCGGTCATGGCCGTACACCCCGACGAGAAGGCCCGCAGCACCAGGAACCACGTGAGGGCTTCCATCGCCGCGGGTGGCGGCTCGGTCACCGGCTCGAGCGTGCCGGTCACCATCCGATAGAACCCGCCCACGAGGAGCACGCCGAAGCTGACGATGAAGAAATACGTGGGGACGGCGAAGATGCGGCCAGACTCCCTCACCCCGCGAATGTTCGCCAGCGCGATCGCTGCCACGAAGAGGACGCCGAGGACGACCTTGTAGCCCTGGAGGGACGGCAGCGCCGACGTGATGGCGGCCACGCCGGCCGCGACCGACACGGCGACGGTGAGGACGTAATCGACGAGCAGCGCAGCGGCGGCCACCAGGCCCGGAACGGTCCCGAGATTGTCGTGAGCGACGATGTACGACCCGCCGCCGTTCGGATAGGCGTGGATCGTCTGCTGATAGGAGATCGCCACGATGATGAGCAGGCCCGCGATCGACACCGCGATGGGATTGGCCAGGTGCGCCGCCGCCGCGCCCGCGAGGACGAGGATGAGCAGGATCTCCTCAGTCGCATAGGCGACGGACGACATGGCGTCCGACGAAAAGACGGCGAGCGCGATGGATTTTCCGAGACGCTCGTGGCGGGCTTGAGCCAGAGGCATCGGAGGGCCGACGAGCACGCGCTTGAGAAAGCTGACCCGCACGTCAGTCGACTCTACTCCGGTGACACCCGCTCGACCGATACTCCTGAAGATTTTTACGGATTTTTTACGCCACCGCCTGTGTTCTTGACGCGGGCTTGAGGCACGTCATGTCAGCCTGGGAGCAGGAGGATTCGCCTGGAGATGTGCGACGAGCGCCGGGAGCGGACGGATGCACCGCGCGAACCGCGCGTGCGCTGGAGCCGCCTCTACGGAATCCTGGCCGTCATGGCGGGCGCGTTGACGTCGATCGAGGCCTTCGGTCCGGCGGGCTCGGCGACAATGGCCCTGCGCGGGGGCATCGCGCTGGCGGCCTTCGTGGCCATGGCCCTGTGGATACGTGGTAACCGTGCAGCGTTCGACTACGCGGACTGGTGCGAGTGCGCGGCCGAGAAGATCACCGTGCGCGTGATCCCCTCCCGCCGCCCGATGCCCGAGCGGCCTCCCCTCGCCGACGAGGAGCTCGAGCGCGTGGCCAGCGGCGGGCGCGTGCCCGAGCCAGAGCGTGAGGTCGTGCTCACGTGAGCCAGTGCAGGAGCGCAGTCGCCAGCGAGAGGAAGATCGTCACCCCCAGGACGTCCTGAAGCGCCGTCTCGAACGGCCCGGCCGTCAGCGCCGGATCGAAGCCCAGGCGCTTCGACAGCATCGGGATCGTCGTCCCCGCGATACCGGACAGATTCACGGAAATGAACATGGACACCCCGACGATCAAGCCGAAGGCGGGCGAATGCCATAAGGCGCCGATGACCCCGACCAGAAGACCGCAGACACCACCGAGAATGATCGACGTCTGGATCTGCCGCCGCAGCGGCTCCCACCATCGGATGAGCTGAACCTGGCCCGTGGCCAGGCCTCGCACGACCATCGTGACTGACTGCAGTCCGGTATTTCCCGAGATGGCCTGGATGACGGGCATGAACGAGGCCAGCAGGATCACACGGGCGAGCGTGCGGTCGAAATAGTGGATCACCACGCCGGCGCCGAGCTCGATCACGAGGGTGGCCAGCACCCACGGCAGGCGCATCAGCGCGATCTGTTGGGGTGACCGCCGCTCCAGTTCCGCCGCGTCCGACCCGGCCATGCGGAAGATGTCTTCCGAGGCCTCCTGCCCGACGATATCGACGACGTCGTCGACCGTGATCGTTCCGACCAGGCGGTTCTGGTCATCGATCACGGGTACGGCGACGACGTCGTACTTCGCCACCAGCCGTGCCACGTCCTCCCGGTCCATCTGCGGGGTCACGGTCACGACGTTATCGTCCCGGATCGCCGTCACCGGCGTGCCAGGATGTGCAATGAGGAGCCTGCGGAGGGGGACGACACCGACGAGATGCGCGTGATCGTCCACGACATAGAGCTCGAACGCCCGCTCGTCCGAAACCGACTTCCGCACGTGCTCGATGGCCTGCTCGACGGTGGCGTGGTCGTTGACGGCGACGAAATCCGGCGACATGAGTCGCCCGGCCGAATGCTCGGGGTAATCGAGGCGCTCCTGGACCTCCTCGGACTTGTCCTCCTGCATGAGCCCGAGGATCTTTTCTGCCTGCTCGCTGGGCAGCTCCTCGACCACGTCGGCGGCGTGCTCGGGCGGCATCTCGTCGAGGATGCGGGACACCTCGCCCTCCTCGAGCACCTGCACCAGCTCGAGCAGCGTGGCGTCGTCGAGCTGGTTGATGACCTCCCCGGCGCGCTCCTGAGAGAGCAGGCGAAACAGCGCGACCTGCTCGGTCAACGGCAGGTGCCGGGCGACGGCGGCGATGTCGGCCGGATGGGCCTCGTCGAGCAGCACCCGGTCACGGGTATCCCCCGCGCCCTTCACGAGCCGGTCGATCGCTTCGGAGAGGTGTTCAGACTCGCTCATCACTCGTGTCCAACACGATAGCGCGATACTAACGAGCCGCCATGGATGGGCTCACTCTCTTCGGACTGTTGGCCGTCACCGCCATGGTCGTGTGCTATGCGCTCGAGCCGCGGAGCCGGTGGTTCGTCCTCGGGTTTGCCGGCGCGTGCGTGCTCGGCTCCGCCTACGGATTCCTTCAGGGCGCCTGGCCGTTCGGCGTGGTCGAGGCGATCTGGGCGATCGTCGCGGCGCGGAGGTGGTGGCGATCGAAGCCCGAGACTGACCGTTAGAAAGATGAGTAATAGACCGCGAGCGTGACCGTGTTCTGAGCGCTCGCCGTCGCCGCCGGCGGG
>Ga0209235_1002183_pt1 | contig 10870 bp, 10 predicted proteins | sample GraSoi013_1_20cm_4_FD_185817 | JGI IMG/M metagenome (GOLD analysis project Ga0209235, IMG submission 185817) | Grasslands soil microbial communities from the Angelo Coastal Reserve, California, USA - Sample 09_25_2013_1_20cm (SPAdes) (version 2) | ecosystem: Environmental > Terrestrial > Soil >...
CTCGTCGGCGGGTTGGCCTTGGTGGGGGCCACCCTCATGTTGAGCGTTTGGTCATGGCGACGGACCCGTTCGGCTCCGGCTCCCGCTCCCGCGCCTGATCCGGCTTCTGATCCGTTCCCCGATCCGCCCCTGGATCCTCTACCTGATCCGTTGCCCGAGCCGCAAGAAGCCGCGCAGGACCCGCCCAACGACAATACGCGAATCTACTGAGCCATCACGTGAGACGGGCGGAACTCAGTGGGAAAGGTGGGGGACGCCGGAGCCTCGAATTCCGACAATTCCCCCTTGGTTCTCGAACGATCACGCGGCGAGAGTCGCGGCGAGCTTGTCGAGGGATTCGTTCCAACCCTGGTTCGCGCCGTCGCGGTCCGGACCCGCGGGGATGCCGACGTGGTGCAAGGTGATCTTCGTCTTGCCATCATGATCTTCGAACGTCACGGTCACCTGCATCTCGAGCGGAAATTCGCGGCTCATTCCGTAGTACGTCGCCGGGACCACATTGCCTTTCTCGTCCGCGAAGCTGTCCGTGTAGACGATTCGCTTCAACGGGGCGATTTCGCGGTACACCCCGGTTCCCCAGATGTCTTTGCCGTCGGACTGCCGCATACAATAGAGAAAGGCTCCGCCGACGCGGAGGTCGATTTTCGCGACGGGCGCGGTAAAGGTCCTTGGGCCCCACCAGCGCTTGAGACGCTCCGGCTCCGTCCAGGCCTTCCACACGAGCGCCCGCGGGGCGTCGAGGACGCGCACGATCACGAGTTCGCGATCCGCCGCTTTCGAGGGCGTCCCTCGCTTCTGAATCTCCGTCACCAGCTCGGTGAACCGTTCCATCGTCTCGGCCGCCCCTTCCTCCATTCCGGATGCGAGCATCCCCTCGAGGTCTTCGGAGTTTTGGAACAGCGAGCTCTGCGTCAGCTTCGTCTTGCCACGGATCTCCTCGAAGGTCGCGGTCTCGACCAGGACGTGGCCCGGCATCCCTTCATATTCGAACGAGCCGACGAGCCGCTTGGGCGGCACGACCTCGCGGTACTCGCCGTGGAACCCGTACTCGTTCCCCTCGGCGTCACGTTGGACGAATCGCCAGGTGCCGCCGGGTCGCACGTCCATCTTGTCCACGGTGGTCGAATACCGGCGCGGCCCCCACCACTTGGGAATCAGTTTCGGATCCGTCCACGCCTTCCACACGAGCTCGCGTGGCGCATCGAACGTGTGCGTCGTCACGAGCTCCCGTTCCGACTTCCTCACAGGCTTACTTCTTGCGGGCATGTTTGTGTTCCTCCTTTCCTCGTGCATCACGGATTTCTTTCAGGTGTTCGTCCAATCGGGCGAAGCGGTCCTCCCACAGGACGCGGTATCGCGTGAGCCAACCGAACGCCGCGCTCAGCGGAGCGACGTCGATATGGCACCGTCGCACGCGGCCTTCGGGTTCGACTTGCAGCAAACCCGCGTCCTCGAGTACGCGCAAGTGCCTCGAGATCGCAGGCAGGCTCACATCGTGGGGCTCGGCGAGTTCGCTCACGGTGGCGTCACCGGCCGCGAGCTCTTCGAGGATGGCCCGCCGGATCGGGTGGGCCAACGCCGCGAAGATGGCGTCCAGGTCCAGTTTGACTGCCGATTGGTTAACCATCTGGTTAAGGATGTGCATGAGGGATATTTAACCATTTGGTTAAGTGGTGTTTCGATGTGACCATCGTTCGCTCACGTCGTCGAGGGCTGCGTGGCCGGCCAGCGGATCTCTCCTTTCAGGATGGCCGCCGCATCCTCCGGCACGACCGGGTTGATGTAGAATCCGGTCCCTCGTTCGAAGCCCGCGATCTCCGTGAGGCGGGGCGTGATCTCGAGATGCCAATGGAATGTGCCCTCAGGCTCTCGGACCGGAGCCGTGTGAATGTAGTAGTTGAACGAGGGATCGTCGAGCATCCGATCCATTCGACCGAGGACGTCTTTCAGAATTCGCGCGAGCGCCACACGGTCCGAATCGGAGAGCGTCTCGAACGCACGCGCGTGGACTTTCGGGAGGAGCCACGTCTCGAACGGGAAGCGCGCCGCGAACGGCTCCAGTGCGACGAACGCCCCGTTCTCGGTGACCACACGCCGCGCCGCGGCGAGTTCGCGCCGCAGGATCTCGCAGTACAGGCACTCACCTTCTCGATCCTCCGCGTGCGCACGCATGCCTTCTATCTCCTCGAGGATCCGGAGGGGCACGATCGGGATCGCGATGATCTGAGAGTGCGGGTGCGAATAGGAGGCGCCGGCCCGTTCGCCGTGATTCTTGAAGATCTGAACGTACTTGATCCGGCGGTCCGCGGCGAGAGCGTGATAACGCTCGCGGTATGCGCGGAGGACCTGTTCGATCTGGCGATCGTCCAGCGTGGCCAGATGGCCCGCATGATTGGGGGACTCAACGATGATCTCATGCGCGCCGACGCCGTCGACGCTCACGAACGGCCCGTCCCGATGCTCGCGGACCTCGCCAACCCGGTCGAGCGCCGGGAACTTGTTCGGGACGCACCGGATCGACCAGCCCGGTCCGTCCGGCCTCCCGTTGACTCGATACGCGAGGACCTCGGGCGGGGTCATCGCCTCGTGACCCTCGCAGAACGGACAATTCTCCTTCGGCGTCTCATCCTTCGGATTCCGGAAGGCGCCCGGACGCTGGGACCGAGCCGCGGAGAACACGACCCAGGTGGGCGTGGCGTAGTCCTTCCGGATTTCCGTCATGGGATTCCGTATGAAGGAAGGCACCCATGAACGGGCGCTATTTCACTGTTGCGAGTCCGATGCGCGCGCGAACCTGAAACCGAGGCGAGTCCAAGTCGGCGGAGCCGGGGGTGGAGCAAGTGAAGGCCGTCGCAAACCGGCTCGCGATATGGCCGGGTCCCGTCGGTCGCCGCGGTCGCCCCAAGGACCGAGTCCGCAAGAGTAATGAGCGATGACAGCCATCGCCGGCAAGACCGTCGGGGAGGAGTGGGAATGGCGGGTTCGTCAGCTGGAGAGGGTGCGCCAGGAGAATCGACCGAGCGCTATCGGCCGCCAAGCGGCCGGGGCAAACTGATCATCATCGTCGTGGCTCTGTTAGTAGTCACGAACGTGGTCACCGGCTTGACTGCCTTCTATCTCGCGCAGCCACCGGTCGCGGTGACGCCGCTGTGTGGTACAGGAGCGAGCGTGCGGTCGGCGTCAGTATCGACGAGTGGGGACATTGGCGCATCCGGCGACGCATCGCCGGTATTTACGGTCCACTTCGCTCCGCCTTACCGGACGACCCAGGCGACGATCACGCTCATCGGTCCCTGGGCGGGGGGCGAGTTCGATCACTTCAAGCCGGTCCTCGAGAACTTCACGACCTCGACCGGAATCCCGGTCACATACCAGCAGATGCGGCAGGAGCAACTGCAGCAGGTTCTTCCCGCTGACTTCGCCACGCAGACGGCCCCTGGAGATGTGATCTTCATGATCAGCTCGTTCATCAAGGCGAACGGGCCTCAACACATGATCAAGGTCAACGCCAATATCAGCGACTCGGACTTCCTCCCGGGTTCGCTGGATCCGGTCAAGGTCGGCAGCGACATCTATGGCGGCGTGTACACGGGAAAGGTGAAGCCGGGATTCTGGTACCGGAAGTCCTTCTTTCAAGCTCATAACCTGACGGTTCCGACCACTTATGCCGAGTTCAAGAGCCTCCTCGTGACCATTTCGAAGATCAAGGGCATTCGGACGCCCATCGTCAGCGGCGACAGCGTCGGTTGGCCTCTCTCCGACGTGACGGAACACTTCATCGCCACGTACGGCGGGGCCAGCATGCATCGAGCTCTGACCAACGGGACCAAACGTTGGACGGATACGGACGTGCGGGCGGTCTTCGCCGACCGACTCGTCCCCCTCCTGGCCGGAGGCTGCTTCAGCGAACCGTTGGAATGGAACACGGTGGCGCTGGCCAACTGGTGGGGCGGTCTGCACGCGTTGTACTTCATGGGCAGTTGGATCACCGGGCTCGTCGACAACGCCACGGACCTCGGCGTCTTCTCCCTGCCGCCGCCCACCGGGACGACGACCGGGATCGTCTTCGGCGGCGATTACTTCTTCGTTCCGAAGTACACGACCCACCAGACGGAGGCTCTCATCCTGCTCAAGTATCTCGCGAGCAAGGACGGCCAGACGATTCAGGTCAAGCAGGGCGGCCACATTGCGACGGCGCTCGGGGTGCCGTTGAGCGACTACCCGACCGTTGACCGCGGCGTCGCGCAGCTCATGAACGGAGTCGTCATCCTCTCCGACCTCGACGACACAATCGGAGGGACGTTCCAGACTAATTTCTGGAGCCAACTCCAGCTGTTGTGGGTGTCGCCGAATCAGCTGGACAGCGTCCTCGCCGCGATCCAAGCGAAGATGCCCGCATCATGAGGCGGTTGCGGATCGAAGGAGTCACGGGGCTCCTGCGAAAACTACGGGATCGCGTGAGCGGGGCCTTGAGAGGTCGGGGCAGCCCTCGGGCTCGAAAGGCGGGGTTGCGCATCGCGTTCTTCACCCCGGCCCTCCTGCTCATCATGCTCTTCGTCGCGTATCCGGTCCTGACCACGATCGGCGTCAGCTTCTTCGACGCGAACGGACACTTCGTCGGGCTCGGGAACTACCAACAGGTCCTAGGGAGTCCGGACACGATCAACCTCAACGGGTTTCCCAAGCCCCCGCCGTATGGGACGCTTATCAACAATGCCGTCTGGATCGCCATTCACCTTCCCCTGTCGATGTTCCTCGGCCTCTGGCTTGCGTTGGTGCTCCGGGAGGTGCGGGGTTCTTCGTGGGTCAAGACCGCGATCTTCATCGGAATGGTCACGCCGCTCATCATCGGCGGCATCATGATGCTCTACATCTACGATGGTTCGATCGGCGTCGTGCCGAGGTTCTTCGACGCAATCGGAATTCACTCCCTCGGCGTCGGATGGCTCCAGCGCCCCACCACGCTCTTGTTCGGGCTCATCTTCGGCTCGGTGTGGCTCTGGACGGGCTTCAGCATGATTGTGTACTCCGCCGGCCTGACGACGATTCCGAAGGAGTACTGGGAAGCCGCCAAGATCGATGGGACCTCGACGTTCCGGACCTTCACGCAGATTACCTTCCCCCTGCTCAAGCCCATGACGATCGTCGTCTTCACGATGAGCATCCTCTATGAGCTGAAGATTTTCGACCTCGTCTACGGTGCGACGAATCCACAAGGCGGCGTGGGAGGGGCGGCTGATGTCCTCGCGCTCCAGATGTTCCGGGAGGCCTTCGTTCAGCTTCCTGCGGACTATGGGACCGCGGCCGCCGTCGCGACGTTCCTCAGCCTTCTCACGTTGGCCGCGACGGTGATGACGATTCGCTATATGGTGAAGCGCTGATGATCAGAATCCGACCGCGCACGATCGTGATCCATCTCTTCGCCTGGGGGCTCGCGATCGGCTGGCTGTTCCCCTTTGTCGGTTTGGGGATGGCAGCGTTCCGCCCGCTGCCGGAAATCATCGGCGGCTGGTGGAACTTCGACCGTTTCACGCCGTCCTTCACGAAGTTCGGTGCTGCATTTAACGCGATCGAGCTCGGCCTGCGCAATTCGTTTCTCATCGCGGTCCCAGGCACGCTGATCCCGATGTTCGTCGCGACGCTCGCCGGGTACGGGTTCGCGCGGTTCTCCTTTCCGATTCGAGACTATCTGTTCCTGACCATTGTCGTCCTCATGACGATTCCGCAACAGATGGTGGCCATCCCCATCTTCCGAATCATGTTCAGCCTCGGCCTCGCGAACACGGTGCTCTCCTTGGTGATTCTCCATTCGGCGTGGGGGCTCCCGTGGATTGTCCTGTTCATGCGCAACTTTTTCTCCGCTCTTCCGAAGGACGTGGAGGAAGCCGCACGCGTGGACGGGGCCTCGGACTTCAAGGTGTTCTTCAGGATCGTCCTGCCCATGGCATTGCCCGCCTTGGGGGCCGTGGCGGTTCTCCAGTTCATGTGGGTCTGGAATGACTTCTTCTTCTCGATCCTCCTCTGTCCATCTAATCCCAATTGCATGCCCGCCACGGTGGCGTTGATTCGCACGATCGGGCAGTTTCAATTCGATCCGGGTCTCCTCGCCGCGGGCTCCATCATCGTGATGCTGGTCCCGGTCCTCCTGTACGTCCTCCTGCAGAGGTTCTACATCCGCGGGATGATCGGATGGACCGTGAAGGGCTGAAGAAGTCCGGGTCGCCATCCTAAGCCATCAGGCGTCGATCCGACACGAGATCCAGTAGGGCGCCGGACGCCCAAGCTTGCAAGGGATTCGCCCGAACGTCGTCGCGCGAGGAAGTCGATAGATCCACGAGAGTGCCTCCATCGACCGCGTAGCACTCGGGCATTCGACCCATCTCTTCGTAGGCCATCAAGAGGGCTTGGACGACCTGCTTCGCCTCGTCCTCGAGTCCCTGCTTGAGCAGCCCACGAGCGAAGAACCAGTTGTCGTGGGGCCAGATGCTGCCGATCTGGTAGGACCCAGGGACAAAGTCGGGCTCAGACGTTGCGTGGGTCCGCAGTCCGTAAGGCGTCCACATGTCCGGCTGGAACAGTCGGGCGACGATTCGTTGGACTCGCTTCCTCGGCACCGCGTTCATGAGGAGCAAATGGGCCGGGTTCGAGGTGATGGCCGTCCGGAGTCGCTTGGCCCCGTCCAGGGCGAGCGCATAGAAGTGCTGGTCTCCCATCCAGAAGGTTCGATTCAAAGCCTTCTGAAGCGCCGAGGCCGCCGCCAGCGCCCTCTTGCCCACAATCGGCTCGCCACGTCGTTCCGCAAGGGCCGCGTACGCGCGATGAGCGGCGACCGCGTATCCCTGCACCTCGATGATTGCGACCGGCGGCCTCACGAGGATGTGATCATCGACGCCGTCCTTCCATCCTTGGTGCAAGAGCCCGTGCGGGTTCGCGCGTTCGTATTCCAGAAAGCCATCTCCGTCCTTGTCGCCGTACTGTGTCATCCAACGATAGGCGGCTTCGATCGTCCCCCACAACTCGTCGATGAGTGGCCTGTCTCCCGTGCGTTGCGCATACTCGCCCGCGACGATGAGGTAGAGCAGCGTGCTGTCGATGCTACCGTAATAGGGGAAATCCCAGTTCGGCAACTCGTTCCTGGATTCGATGTCGAAGCGATGCTCATGCAGAATCTTTCCCGGCTCCTCTTCGGAGCGTGCGTTGAACCGGCGACCTTGGTATAGGGCCAGGACCTGCAACGTCGCTTTCGCAATCGTGGGATCGATCGAGAGCGTCTGCCACGCCGAGATTAGAGAGTCGCGGCCGAACAGAGTTCGATATCGCGGGGATCCCGCAAAGAGGTAGCCTTCCGGTGCCCGGAGCTGATCGAGGTCTCGCCTCAGATTCCGACGGACTTCGTCGATGTTCATGACATCGCGCATCCCGAAGCCATGGTCACTCATCGGAGCGTCGCAACCCGCGGCGATTCAAGCTCAATCAAGTGAGTCCTTTAAATCAAGGCCTTCCCGGTCTTCTTGTCGAACAAGTGCACTTTGTGGGCGGGGAAAGAAATCCACACTTCGGTCCCCATGTCCGCGGGGAACTCCGGGACCACGACGGCTTTCACCAAGGCGTCGCCGACCTTAACGTCCAAGATCGTTTGGTCGCCCAAGGGCTCCGTCGCGAAGGTCTCGGTGCAAAGACACGGTTCCTGGATCGACTCCAACGACACCTGAACATCTTGAGGACGGATACCGAGGACGATCTCGTCGGAGCCGGCGCGGGTGGCGACCTCCGCAAGTCCGGCCGATAGAGGGAATTTGAAAACGTTCAAGTTGAACGTTCCCTCAGGGCCGAGCGCGCCCTCAAGAAAATTCATCGGCGGATTCCCGATGAAGCCTCCGACGAACTGGTTCGCCGGCGTCCGGAAGATTTCGGTCGGCGACCCGAACTGCTGCAGCAGCCCTCCGTTCATGATCGCGACCCGGTCGGCCATCGTCATCGCCTCGACCTGATCGTGGGTCACATAGACCGTCGTGACGCCAATGTCTTTCTGAAGTCGCTTCAGTTCGGCTCTCATGTGGACGCGGAGCTTGGCATCCAGGTTGCTGAGGGGCTCATCCATGAGGAACACCTGAGGTTCCCGGACGATGGCTCGGCCAACCGCCACCCGCTGTTGTTGGCCACCGCTGAGCTGAGCGGGCTTGCGGCCCAAGAGGCGTTCGATTTGGAGGAGCTTCGCGGTCTTCTGGACCCTCGTGTCGATCTCGTTCGCGGGAAGTCTTTGATTTTCGAGAGGGAAGGCCAGGTTCTTGTACACCGTCATGTGAGGATACAGCGCATAGTTCTGAAACACCATCGCGATGTTCCGATCCTTCGGATCGAGATCGTTGACCAACTGATCCCCGATGTATATCTCTCCGTCCGTGGCCGACTCAAGACCCGCGATGCATCGAAGGGTCGTGGTTTTGCCGCAACCAGAGGGACCGAGGAGGACGACGAATTCTTTGTCCTTCACCTCGAGGTCAAGTCCTTTGACCGCGAGGGTACCATCGTACGATTTCGTGAGTCCTCGCAACGAGACTCGGGCCAAGGAGACGTTGGACGGGCAAGAACGGATAAATAATCTTCGCTTACCTCTCCTCGCGGTCGCCCCGAGGATGACGGATTTCCATGGAAGAAGTTCGCGTCGTGGAGAAACGCCTGTCCGACTATCGCGCGATTATCGGGGGCCCGGCGTTCGCCGAGATCCTCGCCCTCGCGAGCAAGTTGAAAGGAAAGCGGGTCGCGCACGTGAACGCGACCGGATACGGAGGCGGCGTCGCCGAGTTGCTGCACAGCCTCGTCCCCTTGCAGCGGGATGTCGGTCTGGACGTGCACTGGTTCGTCCTCGACGGGTCGAACGCCTTCTTCACCGCGACGAAGACGATGCACAACGCGCTTCAAGGCTCCGAGGTCGGGCTGACGCCGGACATGGAGGCCACGTATCGCCATTTCAACGAGCTGAACGCGGCCGGATTCCAGGACGAGTACGACTACGTCATCATCCACGATCCGCAGCCGGCTCCATTTGCCAATCTGTGCGAGCGGAAAGGGAAGTGGATCTGGCGCTGCCACATCGACCTCACGACGCCGAACGAATCCGTCTTGCGGCTCCTCGCCCCCCACCTCGAGGCCTACGACGCGGCGGTCTTCAGCGCCCGTGAGTATGCGCCGCCGACGGTCCAATTCCCGCGGATCTACGTGAATCCGCCCGCGATCGATCCGACTAGCCCGAAGAACCGCCACGTCTACCGGGAGGAGCTGGAGACCATCTTGCCTCGCTTCGACATCGATTTCGACCGGCCGGTCATCACCCAAGTCGGCCGCTTCGATCCGTGGAAGGATCCGCTCGGAGTCATCGATGCGTATCGCCTGGTGAAGAAGAAGGTCCCTCGGGTGCAGCTCCTGATGGTGGCCTCGATGGCCCGGGACGACCCGGAAGGGTGGATGTGGTTCGAGCGCTCGGCGCGGCATGCGGGCGATGATCCGGACATCCACTTCCTCACCGATCTTCGGGGGGTCGGCGCGCTCGAGGTGAACGTCCTCCAGAGGCAGACCGACGTGTCGATCGCGAAATCGCTCCGCGAGGGGTTTGGCCTCATCGTGAGCGAGTCCCTGTGGAAGAGCGTCCCGGTGGTCGGTGGCGACGTCACCGGAATCCGGCTCCAGATCAAGGATGGCCGACATGGCTACCTCGTCTCCAGCGTCAAGGAGTGCGCCGATCGGACGATCCAGCTGCTTCGGGATCCCGCGAAGCGGAAGACGATGGGGCGGGCGGGGCGGGAGCGGGTCCGCCGTCACTTCCTGATCACGCGGTACCTGCGGGAATACCTTCGAATCTTCTCCGACCTGAAGGCCGCGGGCTGAGCCGCTACGGTTGCGAGTCCGGCGACCGATGAAGGGAACCCCTATAGTCTCAGAGACCCACTCCGGGGCATGGCCGCGCGGACGCGCCGAAGTCGCGTGACGGGAATCGGGGGCATCTTCTTCAAGGCGAGGAATCCGGAGGCCCTCGCTCGGTGGTATCGCGAACATCTCGGCATCTCCATCGAGGGGATGGTCGCCCTGTTCGCCTGGCGAAGCGGCAAAGACGGGAAGCGCGTCGGGCACACGGTCTGGTCGATTTTCCCCGCGGATACGTCATACTTCGGAGAGCACGCCGCCTCGTTCATGATCAATTACCGGGTCAAAGACTTGGACTCCGTGATGACGGCGTTGCGGAAGGAGGGCGTCACGGTGGACCCGAAGATCGAGGAGCTGGAGTACGGCCGCTTTGGTTGGGTCGTGGACCCGGAGGGAAACCGAATCGAACTCTGGGAGCCGCCGAAAGCCAACCGCGCGCCCGAGAAATCCATCCCGATGGAATGAGCGCAGGCATGCCCCACGTTCCTTAGGCGAACACTTCGATGGCCAATCCGGCGAGCAGTAGAATCCCCGTTACCACGGTGGTGAGGATCATCCCCGCGTTGGACGGGATCAAGGCGTGCGGATCGGCCCCTGCCCGCCGGAGTCCGAGGATCGGCTTGATCGCGAGGGGAACCGCCAGGAGGGCGAGGAGAGCCCACGGGGTCAGGGAAAACAGGACCACGCCGACGACGAGGATCGCATAGGCCGCGAAGACGATCGCACCAAACCCCGTCGTCGCACGAGCCACACCGAGCCGGACCACGAGCGTCCGCTTCCCGACGGCGGCATCCGCCGGGATATCCGGGACCTCGTTGATCCAGAGGATGCCCGTGACGAGGAGACCGAGGGAGATGGAGAGAATGACCGCAGGCGGATCGAAGGCGCGGGCGAGGACGTAGTACACCCCGAGGACCGTCACCGGGCCGAAGGCGATCCCGACGGCAAT
>Ga0209235_1002186_pt1 | contig 10865 bp, 11 predicted proteins | sample GraSoi013_1_20cm_4_FD_185817 | JGI IMG/M metagenome (GOLD analysis project Ga0209235, IMG submission 185817) | Grasslands soil microbial communities from the Angelo Coastal Reserve, California, USA - Sample 09_25_2013_1_20cm (SPAdes) (version 2) | ecosystem: Environmental > Terrestrial > Soil >...
CTCTGGATTATTCATCTCGGCGGCATTGATCTCGTCGTTCGTCGGCGAGCCTGGCTTCGCCGCCACGTCTCCGGTCGACGCGCTGTGCCGCTTGTCGTGCCTTGCGGCCGAGATTGCACCTACCCCATCATTTCGCACTTATTGCAATTCATGTGTGAATTTGCGACCTCTCGAACGCGCTGGACGATCCGGCCGTCGTCTAGCGGCGCGTTCGACGCGGCCATCCCCTTTCCGTTCACGGCGCTCGGCTGCTGCTCTCTCAGAGCCCCGAGCACGCGCAGAGCCCCGAGCACCCGCGCCTCGTCGGAGGTGGTCGCGCGAACGACGTTCGATTTCGATTTCACGGCGCTCGGCTGCTGCCCTCTCAGAGCCCCGACCACGCGCGCCTCGTCGGAGGTGGTCGGGCGAGCGACGTTCGATTGCGATTTCACAGCCTTCGGCTGCTGCCCTCTCAGAGCCCCGACCACACGCGCCTCATCGGAGGTGGTCGGGTGAGCAGCGGCGGTGGACAGCAAAGCAGCGATTGCAAGCGTAGCAAATGGCATGTGTCGTTCTCCTGTGCATTCTGAACGTTCACTGCGAACCGCGCGACGACGCGCGGTGGATACGGAGCCAACCATTCGCAAGGAGCTGCGCGGCGTCGACTAGAACGTACGGTCGGCCCGAGCGCAGCGGGACGTTCAGATCAGGAGAGCGCGAACCTTCAGGAAGAGCGGCGGGCCTGTCGTAAGCGCAAACACCGACGGTGCTCTGGCGATGGCGCCCGTTTCGAGAGCCGACGGAGATACCGTAAGCGGCACACCCGCGGGAATGGCGATGAGGGATGCGGTACGCTCCGACAAAGCAGGCGCGAGGCGAGCATCCGTACGCGCCTCGCAGCAGTCAAGCGCGTGCATGGAGCCGGTCTGCACGTGCCCCATCGACGGCGGGCACGCGGCAGAGCCGTCATTGCACACGGCTCGCGTGACGGCGATGGCCGGCGCCGCGACCAGGCTCGCGAGGAGCGACACCGCGATCGCTGCGCGAGCGAGCAACCTGGCGCTCCGAAGCGGCCGCGTAAGTTCGATTCCCGTCAGAGAAGCGCCTGGTCGGGCGGGCATTTTCTGACTCTGTCTGAAACGGGCCATCTGCCTGTAGTATGCCGACGGCCGCGAACCGTTGCGCGACATGATGGCGCAACGCATTTCGCTGCGCGGCATATCCACGATCGGACGCGAGGCCGGATGGACAAGGTGACGCCTTGGGCCGAGCTACACGAATCGCCCTCCGACGAGGCGCTAATGGATGCGTATGCGCGCGGCGATACCGCCGCTTTCGAGCGGCTGTACGAGCGATGGAGTGATCGGCTCTTCGGGTACCTGGCGCGGGCTCTGGATCCCATGACCGCGGAGGAGCTGTTCCAGACGCTCTGGATGCGCATCCATGCCGCGAGGCGCTCCTATAGCTCGGGCCGCGCCGTAGCCCCGTGGCTATTCGCCATCGCCGCGAATCTTCGGCGTGAGGAGTGGCGGAGGCGGAGTCGCCGCTCCGAGCAACCGCACCCGGATGCGGCGCCCTCGCGAACGGCCCTGTCCGCCGAGGAGACCGCGCTGTCGGCGGAACGACGGCGCGCGGTCCGGCAGGCGCTCGGCGCACTCCCGGATGCACAGCGCGAGGTTATCGAGCTGCACCGGTTCGAGCACCTCTCGTTCCCGGAGATAGCGGAGGCGCTCGGCGAAGGGGTCGAGGCGGTGAAGTCGCGAGCTTTTCGCGGGTACAAGGCGTTGCGAGTGATGCTTGCGGAGATGCAGCCATGACGTGCGAAGAAGCAAGGCAGCAGATGATGGACGAGCTGGGCCACGCGGCGACTGCCGCGCTCGCGGCTCACGTCGCGTCTTGTCCGGTGTGTGCGAGGGATTGGGGGGACCTGCAGTCGGGCTTCGCCTCTCTTGAGAGCAGGAAGAGCTATCGCACGCCGCCTCTGGTTGCCGAGACGGTCCGCCAGCGGATCCTCGCGGAACTGGCCCGGCGGCCGGCGAAGCTCATCCGCGACCTTCCATTCGACGGACTGCTCTCCATCGTCTTTGGCACCGCTGCCGCGTTTGCTTCGTTGCTGCTGCTACATACCCGCGGCCTGCTTGGAGGCATCGGGCCGCTGAGCCTCGCGGCCGGAGCGGTCGGGTGGGCTGGTATCTTCATTCTCACGTTCTGGACCCTGCTGCGGCGCTGGGGCGTCGACCCGCAGCTGGGCCGTCTCATGCTCGGAGCGCTGTCGGCCGCAGGTTTATTCCTGGTGGGCAATCATGTGCTGCCGCTGCCCGCGGTCGTGCAGTGGTGCTCGACGCGCGTCGGAGCGGGCCTGGGGCCTCTCTTCTTCGCGGTCGGGACGGTCTACGCAGCCGTTCCGTTGCTGCTCTTCGCTACGAGCGCGGCTCGAGCGTGGCGTCCGCGCCCGCGGCGCATCCTCGTCGCCGGTGGATTCTTCTTCATGCTCGTAGCGCCCGCGATCTTCCTGCAATGCGCCTACTTCACGGCCGGCGCTCTACTGGCGTGGTTGCTCGGCGCGGTGGCGGGATCGATCTTTGCCAGTGCGGCGGGGTACTGGTTGGGCACTCGCGCAGCAGGGCAGGCCTGATTTCGCTTGCACTCGTGGTGTTCCTCGTCGGTGCAGTCCGCTATCTCCGCGCGCAGCCCGCGGTGCGCCTGACTACGGGACAACAGCCGTCACGAGTCCCTCCGTGAACACCGCCTCGACTGCTTCCTGCACGTCCATTTCCGGCTCGATGCTCAATGCGCCCTCTGCCGCCAACCCAAGCGTTGCCGCAGCCTGCAAGGCAGATCGGAAGACGAACGGCCCCCGTGCGATTTCGCGAAACCCGACCTCATTCCCGACGCAGCGCACTTCAAGATGTACGGGCCGTTCGCTCAGGTTCAGCTCTCCCGGTGGCGCCTGGTCCTGATGCGCCAGCCAGATTGCGTCGATCCGGACGCCCGACCGGATGTACCGGACGCTCGGATGAAATCGGAGCTCGAGACGGAAAGGATCCGCTTCCGAGACGGTAGCCAACACTTCCGGTGAGAGGGCACGCTCGTCAGGCGCGTGGAGCGCAGTATGCAGCGCCCACTCGAGGCGCGCGAGGTCGGAGAGGTACGGCAGCTCACCGCAGGGCGGAAAACGATCGATGAATTCGGGCAGCTGATCGCCGAAAGCGCAGAGCCGCGGATCACGTGGGGGATGCTTGGAGACGTATTCGTGCGCCAGCCATGCGAAGAACGACGGATCCACGATCTGGCACACGACGGGATACACCGCCGCGAGCGCCTCGCGCAACGAGAGTTGGAAGTGATTGCGATAGATCTGAAGGCGCCGTCCTGTATCGAGACCATCCGGTTCGATCAGCGCGGCGGCTTCCTCTCCGCTGCCACCGAGGATGAACGACTGCACCGCACGTTGCGCTTGCGCTAGCGCACCCAAGCGGCCGCCCTCCGTACACCGTTCATGTGATCCAGCGCGGTCTCCGCTTCTCCCAAGAGCACGGCGAGCGGCGGGAGATTTGCGTCCCACTCCACGATCGTGGGCACAGTCCCGAAGAAAGCGAGCGCCTCGTCATACAGATCCCATACAGGCGCGGGGATGCGCGACCCGTGATCATCGATGAGCAACGGCCGACCGTCCAACTCGGTTACGTGATGACCCGCAAGGTGGATCTCCGCGACACTCGCGGCCGGAAGCGCTTCTAATTCGCGGCGCGCATCGTATTCCAAGTTCGTTGCGCTGACATGGAGATTGTTCACGTCACACAACAGCAAACAACCCGTCGCGCGCACCAGTTCGGCGAGGAATTCCCCCTCGCTCATCGCCGATGTGCGGTAGCGCAGCACGCGCGCCGGGTTTTCCAGCGCGATGGGTCGGCGGAGCGCTTCTTGCACCTCAGTGACGTGCGAAGCCAACACGGCGAGGCTCTCCTCCGTGTAAGGGAGCGGGAGTAGATCGTTGAGATAGATGCCGTCCGAGCCACTCCAGGAAAGGTGCTCCGAGATGAGGGAGGGCTCGATCTCGTCCGCCAGCTTGCAGATCCGGCGCAAGTGCGGGCTGTGGATTGGTCCGGCGCCTCCGAGCGATAGCCCGACGCCGTGCAGGGAAACAGCGTGGTCGCGGCGCAGCCGTTCGAGCGCGCGGCGCGCAGGGCCACCGCCGAGGTAATTCTCGGTATGCACCTCGAGGATCCCTACGCGCCCTGGGCCCCGAAGCAGTTCCTGCAAATGCGGCCCGCGCAGGCCGATACCAATGCGAGGGTCCGCCACCTCTACTTCTCCTCCGAGAGCTTCCCGCCGACGATCTTCTCGCAGGCGCCCTTGGGTACGTAAATCCAGCTCGCCTTGTCGCCATCCACTTTCGACACCCCGCCGCAGGAGTGCGTGGACGTGTAGCAGTCGTTCTTGCTCGCCTTCGCCACGCCGTAGCATTTCTCGAACGTGTAAGTCGGCTTCTCCACGTGCACCTGTGCGCGCGCCGCGGCCGCCAATCCGAGCGACAGCGCAGACGCCAGAGCAGCCGAGGTAATCGCCTTCGTCTTGTCCGCCATGTGCAGCTCCTCCTTTGTACGATCAGAGCGTTGCTCGGATGCCGGCGAGCAGCACGGTCCCCGACGCGCTTCCCAAGGATGCGGGACCTGCCTGGTCATCGAGCCGGTAGCCGTAAGCGGCGGCGTAGAAGCGCAGCCGCGTATCGACGCGGTACGAGCCGCCGATCTCGAGGGAGCGCAGCCTGGCCGACCCAGTTCCATCGACATCGCGGCCGCCGCGCGCCCACTGAAGGAATCCCCCGACTGCCCAGCGTCCGACTTCGTAGCTTGCGCTCGCCACCGCGCCGACCGAGAACGGTGACGTTGCCGCTGGCACGGAGTGGACCCCACCTGAGCGACCGTCCGCGGTGAAGCTCAACCCCAAATACAATTCATCGTCCAGCACCAGGGTGACGCCAACATTCCCGGAATGCAGGTCGCCGGTGATCAGTCCGCGAGACCGGTCGCTCTCGCCGCGCGCGAAGGTGTAGCTTCCGCCGACTCGCAGGACGTTCTGCCCGAAGTAGGTCTCATGCAGCACACCCGCCTGTGCCGATGCGCCGAAACTTGCGCCCCCGGCCGCGTCGTCCGCATTCGGGCTGGCTGAGAAGCCGAGCTGAAAACCGGAGATCCGGGGAGCGACATAGATCAGCTTCGGCGACTGGTCTCCAGCCAAAGCCGCGCTCGCGCCGAGATACGAAAGTCCAGCGATCTTTGCGCCGACGGAGGGAGGAAGGAACGATGTCTGCAGGCCACCTTGTGGGAAGAGGTTCAACCCGGTCGGAGGGCCGAATTCGACCGCAGTGAAGGTGTACACGTTCGGCGCATAGCCCGTCAGTGTGTCCGGCAACCCTTGGCGCCAACCAACCTCCAGACGACCGAGCTTCGCGTGGCTCAGCACCAGGCTGCGATCGCCGAATTCGGGGCTCGATGCACCGATCGTCTGGAACACGACCCGCGCGCCGGCCGTCCACTCTTCCGTGTCGACGCGCCCAAAGAGCCGGGCGGCCGCATCGAGACGACGGTCAGCGGAGTCGAAGCCGGTCTGGGTACGCTCCATGCGGGCGCGAGCGGCGCCAGTCACGTTCGCGTACCCCTCGACGGTCAGCGCCAATGGTCCTTGTCGCGTGTCCTCTTGGGCCGCCGCGACTCTCGACAGAAGGCATGCCGCGGTGATGCCGACAACGGTGAGGCGCATGGCCTCCAGTCGGTCGACGTCCGTCATCCGTTACAACGTCGCCGCCTGGGAGGTCACCCGCCGATCCGCCGTGCTTTGCGCTGGGTCTCGGTCTTACGTTGTCCCAATCGGGTCTCTCAGGAAATCGTGGTGCGGGGGAGTTGAAACAAAAAGTGACCGTTCCAGGTAAGGGGTCCGGTCGAACCCAGCGCGTGCGAGCAGCAGTGACAGCTCCTCCTCGTTGGCAGTCAGCGTGGGCCAGCGGACGGGCGGGAACCCCAGAGAAGCAAGCTCCTCGCGCCAGATTTCTAGCGCAGGATACGTCGGTTCTCCCGCCTAAGTTAAGTTAGGTGGCGACGCCCAGAACACCGCCGGGCCGCAGGACCCTGCGGGCTTCGGCAAAAGCCGATGGGGTCTGGCGGTCCACAGCCGCAGGTGGGCCTCGGCTCGGCCAGAGAAGGGCGCCGCAGTCACGCTACCCCGGTCGCCTTCCATACTTTGAGCGTACAAGGTGCAATCCGCGTCCGGACGCGCAGTGCCCGCCCCGCACGAGCGGGTCCGTCGCGCGCCGAGTCAAAGTGCAGGTCGCCGTTGAAGGTCTCCAGAACGTCTCCGCAACGGGGGGATCGCAGGGCTTGGGCGCGACTGCCGTAGACCGGAGGATACGGCGATTGTGGCCGACGCGCGGTCATGTCGGCGCGAGGGTAGGTGCGTCGGTCTCGACGGGAGCTTGCTGCCGCCAACGAGCGCTACCCGCTATGGACGTGGCGGATGCACGCCCGATGGGTTATAGGGGCTGAGGATGCTGCGGCGTAGCGCCTCTTTTCTTGCCCTACTGGCGGTCATCGCCGCTCCGGCGGTGACCAGCACTCGGCTCTTCTGCCGCTTTACGGGCCAGGAGATTGTCGGGTGTGCGGAGGCGGCCGCACCGGAGCACGCGCAACTCCGCGAAGACGCTTGCTGCCAGCAGAGAACGTTCCACGCGCTCGATGGTGTGCGGCTGCTGGAGGAGCAACGGCATCAGGAGCCGGCGCCGATTGCCATCGACGCCGCAGCGGTTCTGCTCGCGCACGTATCCGCGCTGGCCGCACCCGCGCCACATCGTGCGCCCGCACCATCTGCTGGGCCACGGGCATTCCTTACGCATCGAGCCTTGCTGATCTGAGCCTCGGGTGAATCGTTGCACCGGGCACGTCGCGTGCCTGGTGGTGTGCGTTCGTTCACCCAAACCGCCGCACTGAGCGGGAGGCTAGCAATGGTCGCAGTACTGCTGTCCGTGGCGCTCGCCGCACCACCCCCTCTTCGCCTCGCGGATCTCCTCCGCGAAGCGAGGAACAGGAATCCGGACCTGAAGGCCGCAACCGCACGCGTGCGGGCCGCGCAGAGCGCCGTCTCGCCTGCCGGTGCGCTGGACGATCCGATGCTGATGGTCCAGCTTTGGAACACCCCAGTCGACTTCTCCACGGTCCCGGTGATGGTCCAGCTCAGCCAGAATATCCCGCTGGGCGGAAAGCGCGGCGCGCGCACCGACGCGGCGCTGGCGGACGCCGCAATGGCGGGGGCGGATCTCGCGCAGAAGCAGCGCGACGTGGAGACGCAGGTCGCCTCTACGTACTTCGACCTGTTCCTCGCCGATCGCACGCGGGAGATCGACGACGAGCTGGAGGCGATCCTGAACGTCGTCTTGCGCGCATCGCAAGCGCGCGTCTCGACGGGCAAAGCAGAACAGGTCGAGCTGCTCCGCGCACAGGGGGCAGTCATCCAGGTCCGCTCGGAGCGAGAAACGGCGATCGATCACCGCCGCTCCGCCTGGGCGAGGCTCTCAGCGCTCCTCGATCGCGACCCGGCTTCTCCACCGGGCTCGACCACGCAGCCCGGCGTGCTCGCGCAGCTTCCAGAGGCCGCGGCGCTCACGGAGCGAGCCTTGCGCGAGCGTCCCGAGCTGGCCGGCTCCCGCGCGGTGATTGCGGGAGCGCAAGCGCAAGAGCGGCTCGCCCGCGCCAATCGCATCCCTGACATCGGCCTGTTCGCGGCCGAAATGCACATGTTCCGCAACCCGATGGGCGTCTCCGATTTTCTCTTCGCCGGGTTCCAAGTGAACCTACCGATCTTCTTCGGGAGCAAGAACGAGCCCCGCATCTCCGGCGCGCAGGCGCAACTCGTCGCCGCGCAGGAAGCGGAGCACGGGCTGCGCAACCGCGTCGCGTCGGAAGTGGCGGAGAGCCACGCGCACGTGCTCGCGGAGATGCGCCAAATCGACCTACACCACCAGCTGATCCCGATCGCGCGGCAGGCGGTGCAGAGCGCCGAATCGAGCTACGCCGCGGGCAGGACCGACTTCACCATGGTGCTCGACAGCGCGCGCGAGCTGCGCATGCACGAGATGGAACTGGCGATGCACCTCGCCGGCTACGAGCAGCGGCTGGCGGAGCTGCAGCGCGCCGTCGGCAGTGACCTGGGACTCGAGCAAGCCGCGGAGGCGGGACATGAAGAGCATCACTAGCTGGACGATCACGGTCATTTTGCTGGCCGCGGCGTGCGCGAAGTCGAAGGCGAACGCAGGCGACGCACTGCACGCGGGCGACTTGCTCGTCCAGATCGCCATCGATCCCGATCCGCCTCGCGCAAGCGACAACGTGCTGCACGTGACCCTCGAGGACGCGAGCGGCAAGGCGGTCGACGGCGCGCGCGTCGGCTTCGTCTACGACATGCCTGCGATGGGTGCGATGCCGGAGATGAAGGGAAACGGCGAGACGAGGCCGCTCGGCGGCGGCAAGTACGACGTCGGCTACACCCTCTCGATGCTCGGCGACTGGTATCTGACGCTCGAAATCGAGGCGCCTGGCCATCCTCCCGCGCAGCTGAAGTTCAAGGTGTCGCCACCGCGCAAGGGATACACGGTCGAATCGCGCGGACCCGCAGGTGGAGCGCGCGAAGGGGCTCCGCAGATGCTGGAGATGACCCCCGAGCGCCAGCAGCTCATCGGCGTGGTCTTCGCGAAGGTGGAGCGCAGGCCGCTGTCGCTGTCGCTGCGGGCCTCCGGGCGCGTACAGGTGGACGAAACCCAGGTGTCCGACGTCGTCCTGAAGTACGACGCGTACGTCGAGAAGCTGCTCGTCGACCAGACCGGACAAGCGGTGAAAGCGGGTCAACCGCTGCTCGTCCTGTACAGCCCAGACCTGCTCGCAAGCGAGCAGGACTATCTGGTCGCGATCCACAGCCAGGGCGTACCAGGCAGCGAACAGTTGGTCCGAGCGGCGGAGGAACGCCTGCGGTTGTGGGGCTTCTCCGATGCACAAATCGCGGATCTGCGCAAACGGGGGAAGGCCGAGCCGCGCGTCACCGTCCACAGCCCAGCGAGCGGCGCCGTTCTGGAGAAGAACGTGGTCGCGGGGACGCGCGCCATGGCCGGCAACGTCCTCTATCGCATCGGCAACCTGGGCAGGATCTGGGTGCTCGCCGACCTGTTCGAATCGGATGCCCCCTACGTGCAACCCGGACAGCCCGCGACCATGAGCCTGCCGTGGGCGAGTGGCGCGACCTGGAAGGGAACCGTGCAGTTCGTCTACCCGACAGTCGAGGAGAAGACGCGAGCGGTGCGTGCGCGCCTCGCGTTTCCGAACGCGCAGCTCTCCTTCAAGCCAGGGATGTTCGTCGACGTGAACGTGGAGGTGCCCCTCGGAAACCGCCTGGCGGTGCCGGACAACGCGCTCCTCGCTTCGGGAGAACACCGCTACGCTTTCGTCAAGCGAGGTGAGGGGCAGTTGCAGGCGACGGAAGTCAAGGTCGGCGCGATGGCAGGCGACTATGACGAAGTACTGGCCGGCCTTAACGAGGGTGAGGAAGTCGCGACGCAAGCGACCTTCCTCCTCTCGAGCGAGGCGCAGCTGCGCAGCGCATTGCCGCGCTGGGGGCGGCCGTGATCGCGCGCATCATCGGGTGGTCTGCGCAGAACCGGCTCGCCACGCTGCTGCTCGTGGGTCTCGGCACGGCGTGGGGCGTGCTGTCCCTCCGCAGCACTGCGCTAGACGCCGTGCCCGACCTGTCGGACGTGCAGGTGATCATCTTCTCCGAATGGATGGGACGCGCGCCCGACCTGGTCGAAGACAACATCACCTACCCGGTCGTGAGCTCGATGCTCGGCTCGCCGCGCGTCACCGCGGTGCGCGGGCAGTCCATGTTCGGGATGTCGTTCGTCAACGTGATCTTCGAGGACGGGACCGACATGTACTGGGCGCGGAGCCGCGTGCTGGAGAAGTTGTCCAGCATCTCCAACAAGCTGCCCCAGGGTGTGACGCCGATTCTCGGCCCGGACGCGACTGGCGTGGGCTGGGTATTCGAGTACGCGCTGGTCGACATGACCGGCCACGCGACGTTGCAGCAATTGCAATCACTCCAGGACTGGAACGTCCGGTACGCGCTCCAAGCCGTGCCCGGTGTCGCTGAAGTGGCGAGCGTCGGGGGGTTCGTGAAGGAGTACCAGGTCGATGTGGATCCGGACCGGCTGGCGGCGCTCGGAATTCCGCTCGCCAAGGTGGTCGAGGCGGTTCGGATGTCCAACGCCGACGTCGGCGGGCGCGTCCTTGAGGTGAGCGGGACGGAACACTACGTCCGCGGCCGCGGCTACGTGAAGGACCCTCACGACCTGGAGAAGGTCGTGCTCGGAGCGCACATGGGGACGCCGGTGCTTCTGCGCGACATCGGCGCGGTGCGAATCGGTCCGGCCCAGCGCCGCGGTCTCGCGGACCTGGACGGCCAGGGCGAGGTCGTCGGCGGAGTGGTCGTCGCGAGGTCGGGCACCAACGCGCTTCTCGTTATCGATGCGGTGAAGGCGCGCATCCAGGAGCTACAGACCACGCTGCCGCAGGGTGTGCAGATCGTGCCAACTTATGACCGCTCGACGCTCATTCGCGCGAGCATCGACACGCTCAAGCACACCCTCATCGAGGAGCTGATCGTCGTCACCCTGGTGATCCTCCTGTTCCTTCTCCACTTCCGGTCTACCCTGGTCCCCGCTCTACTCCTGCCCATCGCGGTAGTGCTCGCTTTCGTCCCCATGAAGCAGATGGGATTGACCGCGAACATCATGTCGCTCGGGGGAATCGCGATCGCGATCGGCGCGATGGTCGATGCAGCGATCATCG
>Ga0209235_1002189_pt1 | contig 10861 bp, 13 predicted proteins | sample GraSoi013_1_20cm_4_FD_185817 | JGI IMG/M metagenome (GOLD analysis project Ga0209235, IMG submission 185817) | Grasslands soil microbial communities from the Angelo Coastal Reserve, California, USA - Sample 09_25_2013_1_20cm (SPAdes) (version 2) | ecosystem: Environmental > Terrestrial > Soil >...
GATTCGCGGATCTGATCGATGTCCTTGTAGATTAGTTTCCTCATTCGGTCCATGATGAACTGGAAATTTACAGTCTTGATCTCACTGTCGATCCCCAGATCTCTTGCCTCTTCGATCTTTCGGACCAGCTCCGCAGGATAGAGTAGAATCTTGGACGGGATACAGCCACGAGTTAGGCATATTCCACCGGGTTCGTCCTTGTCGATTACGGCGATCTTGATCTTCGGGTTGTCCTGGATCATAGGATCGATGAGGTTCATTGCTGAGCCGGAGCCTATCGCGATAAGATCGTACTCCTTCATAGACAATCGACGATAGCTTGTGCTGAGATAAGACTATAGACGCAACAGGACGACTCCACAACAAGACTTGTTTGGGGACCAAACTGTTATGAGCCTGTGAAGAAAGTTGGGTTTTGGGTTCGGAGCTTGAGCACAGGTCCTGCGTACGGTTCACCGGGGTACGCGCAGAGAATCGTCGCATTGTTCAGTGGAAACGGGTACATCATCGAGCAGAAGATACTCGCCTTAAGGGACACTTTTGGTATCAAGGATCGTAATGGTAACCAGCTAGCCTATGTCAAGAAGCAACTGGTGAGTTTTGGGCCAAAGTTCTGGTACGAGGATACTAGCGGACAGAGACTGGGAGAGATTCATGGGAAAGTGTTGACGATTCGTCCAAGCTTCGAGATTTACGATGCTCAGAATCAGTTGAGGGCTCGGGTTAAAGAGAAATTAATCGTGCTTATCGGTTCAAAATGGTGGATGGAAGACGCCTCTGGCCGGGAGATTGCAAAGATCAAGGGAAACGTTTGGGAGCACGACTACCAAGTCCAGGATCCTTCTGGCGGCGCTATTGCTCAGATACACAAGAAATGGGTGACTATACGGGATTCTTATTCTGTTGAGATGCTGAACCCAGCATTTGATCCGTTCCTCGTATTGTCTTATGCTATTAGCTTGGATAATACGGAAAAGAAGGAAAACAAGAAGTAAGGGGGGCCTGTTCACGGGCCTCTGCCGCGATCGTTATTTTGTTTCCCTATGGGATTATTTCCTAAAGTGAATCCGTTAACGGTTTCCTTGTAGTATCTCGAACAGGAACCATTTGCGTCTCTCTGTCTTGTCCAGTATGTCTTGTAACTGATTAGCTGTTGCCGAGTCCCTGTGATTCTCACATACATCGACCGCATTGCGAAGAGCCTTCGCCATCATTGCATTATCCTTCATGAGCCGTTCCACCATCTCATTCGAAGGTACTAGCTCGTCATTGTCATCCTCTATAGTCTGCAGTTTCCCGATGTGACTAATACTACGGATTGTCGTGCCACCAACCCTACGGACACGTTCCGCCATCACGTCGACGGATTCCAGAAGTGCATCGGCGTGCTCGTCGAACAATAAGTGATAGTCTCGGAAGGCAGGGCCATACAGATGCCAATGAAAGTTCTTAGTTTTGACGTACAATGCGAAGGCGTCCGCAATGAGTGGATTGACGGCCTCAGTAACTGCGCGCTGCTCTATTTGGTTGAGATCGGTTACAGTTGCTAGTTCGGGCGCAGAAATCGACTTGACAATACTCTTCATCTGAAAATCCAATCGTCTGGAACTGAGATTAGCCTACTTAAGTTGCTAGGCCATATCATCAGTTCAGCAGGGCATTATCCAGACAACCTTTTGAACAGTCTGGCTCGGAAGGATTTTGAAGCAGTTCCACCTAATACTAGGCTATCCTAGGTGGGGCCTGTTGGAGACTGATGCAGAGATTGAGAGAATACGACAGAAGAAGATTAGCGATCTTGTTCAAAGGAAGAGCGAGGTGACTAGGAGGCAGGAGCTGGGAGGCGATGGGAAGCCTGTGGTTTTGACGGATGAGACTTTTGAGAATGTGAGGAAGTATCCTTTCATGCTGGTTGACTTTTGGGCTGCGTGGTGTGGCCCTTGTAGATTGATTTCTCCTATTGTTGAGGAGTTGGCGCATGAGTATCAGGGCTCAGTGTGGGTTGGAAAGTTGAACGTGGACGAGAATCCTGTCACAGCCGATCGGTTCCATGTACAGAGCATTCCTACATTGATAATGTTCAAGGACGGTGTTCCTCTGGATAGGATCGTTGGTGCACTGCCAAAACACTTGATAGAATCAAGACTCAAGGCACACTTGCAAAGCTCTTAGCTCAACTGGGGAGTCATTGTACGCTTTTTGTTGGCTTGCCCGATTTTAGTCGTCTCTAGCTTGCTGAGCCAATGGAATGCTGATCTTTAGCACGCCATTCCTTATCCTAGCTCTCGCTTTGTCCGGATCTACTTTCACTGGTAGTGTAATGCTCCTCCAATATCTTTCAAATTCTAGTTCTTTCTGAAGGGTGCCACCAACCAATACCGTTACTGGCCTCTTCATTCGCGCGTCAATGCTGAGCACATCCTCACCTACCTTGACGGATACATTTTGTTTTTCCACTCCGGGAAGATCTATCAGAATGGACAATTGCCTTTTGCCAACCTCAATTCTGTAGAGTGGTTTGAGCGAGTTTCTCTCTAGATCGAATAGCCAGCTTATCGAGCTGGAGTAGGCCTCTTCGAGAATAGAATTGATCTCCCGCTCTACTTCCTCGATCGCATCCGATTCCTCGTCATCCCACAGCAATAGTTAGCACGTCCTAGGTGTAAAGGCTGGGAGTAGTCTCTTCCATCTTCTTCATATTCTCACGTGTTCTTGCCATGAGCTGGCGCATTCTTATCCGGATCTCCTCTGATTGTTTGACCAGATCGGTCACGTCGACCCCCAAGTGGAGCGTCTTGTTCAAGACTTCAATCACTGCCGCCGCGGCCCCTGGATCAGGAAACTGTGGATAGGCCTCGGCAAGAAGGGTGAGGTTAGGTTGGCCAAGCAACATGGATTGCTTGACAAGAACGGCATACGTACCGATCAGCATTCCTTCCTCGAAAGAGTCTGTACCATTCCGCTTTACGAGATCACTTAACCGACTGTCGCTTGCAAGCGCCAAAACGTGCGGCGTCTTCCCTTCTTCTGCATGCTCCATTCTTCCCTCGAAGGGGACGCTTGTAATACCAATTAGTAACTCGGAATTTTTCATCTTAGCCCATCTCACGACTTCGCTGCCTAGTTCCACGGCGAGCTTCGGTGGCAATGGCACTTCTGACATTATGATCGCGATGTTGTTGAGTCCCAGTATGCGGATCGGATTGTGTGGCTTTGACTCGTGAATTACTACAACGGGAGGGATCAGGTCCGATTCTATGTATCCAGCCTCCGGCAGCTTCATTTGCTCGGCTAGGTACGACGCAGCGATTGTTCCAACAAGCCCGGCCTCCGGAACGCCAACTATCACATTGGGCTTAGAGATCCGTGAAGAGTCGTATTCCTTAATTTCCAAAGCTTATCCTCCACTTGAGGAGATGGCTATTCTGACGAATAATAAGCCCTCTTAGCATCTTAACGTCGCGACTCCGCATTGGGAATAAGTTCACTGCCAATTTAAGCTAACTATACTCTAAGGGCATGCACCCAGCCGCCGATACTTTGAGTGTTTCCGAATGGCTATCTGATAGCTCGATTACTGAAGCAACAAGGAATAACCGTAAGCGTATGGTTCAAAAGTTAGAACGGGCAAACCACGCCAAGTTCGAGCAAATATTAGATGATATCCAAGCCGACAAGCTAACCGTCTATTCTGTTTGTAAACGTTTCATAGATTCAATCCGTCCCAATCTTGCAACAACAACGGTTTACGGTCAAAGGTCCATGCTTCCCGATTTATGGGAGAGCGTGTTAGGAGAATCCAACTTTAGCCGCCGAATCTTTGATAGACTTGTACCAATCGGTAATGTTTACAATTCGAGAATCAAGCTGATTCCAAACAGAGAACAAATCGTCACGGTCTTAAAGATCACAAGTCCATTGTACCGGGCGCTTGTTTGCATGTTAGCAGTATCCGGAATGAGAATCGGGGAAGCATTATCGCGCAAATGGTCCGACTTAGAGATACGTCCGGAAGAACACGCAAAGATTACTCTGAGAGCAAGTGAAACCAAAGCACGATATCTCCGTTATACGTTTCTAACTCACGAATGTTTAGAGTGGCTTCAAGCGATTAGGACCGGAAGCGATTACATCTTTCCGGGCGCTAACAACGGTCATTTGTGGTATGCAAGCGCCCAATTTGCAATCAAGGAAGCTTTCAAGAAAGTCGGCTTGTTCGATACGGGCGATAGTGCATACACTATACATTCGCTTAGAACATTTGCGGACGCACAATTGCGCGAGTGTGGTTTGGATTCCAAATATTGTTCTCTAATCGTGGGACACCGGAACCGGCTTCAAAGCGAAGTCGCATACGTTTCGTGGGAATCCGTGGAAAAGGGTTGGATCGAGAAGTGCGCCGACAAAATGTGCTTTCTCGATACTGGCGCGGTTGCTCAAAAGCGAGTGGTTGAACTAACCCGACAGAACGGACGGCTTGAGTTGCTGCTTGAGAAGTTGCTTGAACGGTTGGACTCATAACAACGTTTCGAGCTTGTTCGTCCTCTGTATCTTTCCGTTGATAAAATTCCTTTTTCGTCAGAAAAAGACGGGCGCGAAACAGTTACAATTCTTAGAATCAACATTCAAATAAGGCACACGGCGCTTTGGGCCAAGTAAGAATGTCGGACAATTCTTTTGGTGATTCTATTGTCAGATTGGTTCTAATCTTCGTTTTTGTAGCTATCGTATTTTCTTTGTTGGGCTTAGGGGGATACATGCCTCTGGTTACGAGTGTATTCACCTTCCTTCTCGTTGATCACATTGAGGGATTTGTTGCGGGCGCTATTGTCGGAGCTTTCGTTTCGCCAAAAACAAGTGTAGCCGGAATACCAATCGCCGCGATTCTTGGCGTAATCGTTCAGTACCTTCTCTTTCACTAATCGAAGGATTACTTTCCATGGCAAGGACATGACAAGACGGAACAGTTAACTCCTCTCGCATGACCGTGGTCGCAAGCGGTACAGGTTTCCGACTCCTTTATTGATACTCCGAATTGGAAAGCTCCTTCCGAATCGTAAGGACTTTCATCTTCATAGAGTGTCAATTTCAACCCCTTTATTGGGGAGCTCGGCCCAAATTAAGGGTTGCCCGCTTTGACAACGTTTTGGGATCAAGAGCTAAAGGAAGAGTGGTACTGGCTATTCCAACATCTTTCAACAACTTGCTTTAGCCTTGTTGGATTATCCTTTGCGAGCCTTTTCGGTATGTTTGCCTTTTCTAAGGAATTGGGCGTTCCCTCTACGATTGTCATATCATTATTGTTGATAGCGGGAGCGCTCTTTGCACTTGCCGGAGAAATGGCGCGTGAGGCCTATTTCCTATGGAAATTCTTTGTCGCCGAGGCTATCTACATTGTCGGCCTTGTATTGCTTTTAGGTTCGTTCCTAATTTTCGTCAACACACAATCAGTTGTACTATCCGACCCAATAGTTGTTTCCGCATTTTTCGCGATAGTTATACTGTTCTTTTGTTGGCGCTTAGTACACAATGTGCACGTGGCCCAGCGTCACGTTAAGTCAATCTCGAAAGAAACGACAAATAAACAATCCGTTCCAAACGATACCCGTCAGACAATCTCTCATCCCCAGATTCTTTCCTACTTCTACGATATCATTCTGATAAGCTTCTTTCTAAGTCTCGTTGGCACCTTCGTGATATTTGCGTATTCGGCTTGGTATTACGTTAGTCCCGGAACGGTTTCTCTTGTTTCGAACATGGCCACTCTTTTCATTACGGTTCAAGGAGTGTTACTCGCTATCTCGGTCATTTCCCATGCGGCAAATAGAACGTTCATCTTATTCACCGCAACAACCCTTCTACTCAGCGTCATAACGTTCATGGTTGCTCAAATGGGTAGCCCGTTCATCAATATTTGGGGAATCAAGAACGGTTTCTTAATTGACGCGGTATTCTTCGCGCTGACAATCGTTTACTATGTTCGTATCGCAACCAAAGCGCTAACCGAGAATCCGTGAGCCTAATCGCATTTCTATAATCTTGAATCTTAGAAATCTGGCTTGGGCTACGTCTTTCTCCGCCGCGTCAATAAGTGAAGTAATAGGTTTAGGAATCTGCGCTACTAAGTGCAGTTGGGTTCGTTTTAGATTAGTCCAAGTATCACGGGATATGTCGTTATAAGCGGTTTCCGGGTCAATCCAATTCAAGATTTCTGCTCGTATGGGATTGTAAGCTCCAACTGCAAGTTCTGTTTGCTCTCTCGCTTTCCTTTCCGCGCGTCCGTTCCAACCAAGCCAGAAAGTAGCGCCAGCTAAGGTAAATGTTCCTATGGCCACGGCACTTTCAATGAGTGAGATATCTACCAAGATTACTATTAACCGCGCCGAGAGAGATACTTGAATTCGAACCTTGGCGCTTCCTTGGGAAAGCGCATACCGATAGCCGCGAATCCTTTCCGCATAAGTTGATTCACAAGAGCGGCTTTCATTAAATCTGTTGAATGACCGGCACACACTTCATACCGAATTTCCACGTTACCTATTCTCGTTATCCAATGTCCCACTATAGGCCCTTGACAATTTCCGCTTGATTTGGAAAAACAGCCGGAGAATCGCTTTATCGTCTTTCTTGGAGCCATACGGTTTCCCTAACTCATCCGATTACTTACGGCTGGCACTAACATATAAGACAGAAATTCCCCTTTGAGTATGTAGCTATGAGCCTTCCAGAAATCACAATACGAGTTAGAAGCTTCGGCGGTTCGGCAATTGCAAGTGTGGACAGCACTATCTTTCCAAGACAATTGAGCCGCGAAGAAGCCGATAAGATCAAGGTCAAGATCGAGCGATCAGAATAGATTATCGCCTTAGCCGTTGACCTACGGACGGCGCTCGGCTCGTTTAGCGGCTTTTTCCGAGCCGCCTTTAGCGTGACAGTATTCGTGTTTCGCCGTTGCCAAGAAGTCCTTCCGATTACGGACAAGTTGAGGATTTATTACGATAAGTTGAGGATATCCGTTCATTTCAAAGGTAAAGGCTTGGATAGAATGATAGGTCATGTAGGCTTGGACGATTGGGATCGCGTTTTCCATAGCGCGTTTCAAACTTTTCGATTCAAGCGACAAACGAATCCTCAATCTCCTTTTGTTCGGCGCTCTGTCTTTCATCAAAATCGTTCGCGTCATAGGGCGCGGATTCGCGTTGGCGCGTTTGCGACGGATAGGAAAACTCGTTCAATCCGTTCGGTGTCCAAAGCGTTCGTTTTTCGTTATTATTCCAATTGATTTTACGTTGAATATCGTAAAATTTTGTTTCCGGATACCGCTTGAATTGTGCGAGAGACTTCTTTATACCGACAAACAAGCGGTCTTTCACATGATAGAACGGTTCTTGTCCGTTACGAGCTTTTTCCGTAATATGCTCAAAGGCTTTGTCAAAATCAAGTTTTGGGTAGCCGCGTCGCTTCACCGTATTATTGAATTCGTATAAACCGGCAAGAAGAAAGCGCGCCGGTCCTTCTTCTAATTCCCATTCACCGAGATTTTCACCAACCGGCACGTCAAGTTTTGAAACGCTATAAATTCCGTCCGTTGCAAACAGTATTGTATCTTCCGGAATACAATACTTGAGAAGTTGGCTTCTTCCGTAAGCGGTAATGTAGCCGGACCAAAAGAGTTGTCTAAATTTCGGCGCAAACTTTCCAACGGGTTTTTGAGCCATCTTGCCATAACTGCTATTCGCTCCAAGCTTGATAGGTTCGTGCGCTTGATTGTGTTCCTTTTTCAGCTTTAGACGGTAAGCCATCAAGTCCGCGAGTTTTTCAAAAGGTTTCTCGTAATCATTCTCGATAACCCAAGCTTTGCCGGTTAGTCGAATGTCCCACAAACCCTTTGCGATTGCTTCTCGTATCTCGATTAAATGATAGACACCCTTGAAATATACACCGCGGTATCGGACGTTTGGGAAAACAACGTATCCTTTTGGAATATCCGAACCGTCACCGCGAAACGGAAACGGTCCCATAAAGGAATCGTTCGAACCACGCCATTCTACTTCGGCAAGTCCTTGCTCGTAGTTCTCTAAGTCGCTTTCCCTAAAGTTGGAAAAAGTAAGCCACTTTGCAGTATCGAGCCTTGGCAAGTCCACTATCGCGCGTGGATAGCAAGAATTGATATCCGCGTTGTACACCTTGTCGAATTCTCCACGCATTAAAAGCTCGATCCGCCCACCGAACACGGCCCGCCTTCGAAGCGTATCGCCATAGAAACCGCGTCCTAACAACGAATTTTTGAAAATATCGCCACTTATTCCTCTGTCGAATTCCTTCTGATATTCTTCACTCCAAACGTCCCACGAAAAATCGCCAACCTTGAATTTGTCAGCTTGATATTCTTTCAAAATCTTGTCGGCTAAAGCTCCGGCTCCATGAAAAGATTGTATCGTGTTTAGTTTTGGAACGTTGGGAAGCTTTCCGACTTCTTCTAAAGCCAAATTGAATTTTTCCATTAAGGCTTTGAGAGCCATACATTCCGCGAGATTGTATTCCTTGATTGGAAAATCCGGGGGAAAATTGTCTCGGTAAGCCTTACCGCGTTCAATGATAGGATCAATCGGTATCTTCCACTTCTCAAGATTCTTAATGAACGAGCCGGTTGAAGAAAAGAAGCCGAAAACATCATAGACAATCCAAGGGTAGCGCCAACCAGTCCAACCAACCGCGCGAATCTTCATCATTTTGCGCGGAATAACTCGAATCTCGTAGCCGTCTACGATCCCCGGCAATCCGTCACAAAAGATTCGCTTCTGTAATTCTCGGTTTTCGTGGCGGAAAAGAATGTTAAAGTCGTAATTTCCAGCGAAGATAACATTCACGTTTACAAAGCCGTTATCGCGCTTCCGGGTTAGTTCGGGTAAAATGTCGCGGATAGTCAGATAGGGCGACTTCTCAAGCTCATAACCATCGGAATTCTGGATAAGCTGACATTCTCCATGTTTTCCCCAAGCCTCCGTGTCCCAAGCTATCCAATGTTTAGGTTTCCGTTCGTAAGCATATGTCGGATTGTTGTTGCCGCGTTCTCGTTCGGCGCGTAGCCGCATTTGTTCTTTGTGTTTCTCGTAATCTTTGTGCCTATCTTTTCTGCAATTAGAGCATTGTAGACGTTCCGGTGTATCGTTTCTGTGGTCTAAACCGTTAGAGCAAAGTTCGCCCAAGAACTAATCTTCCTCCGGATATGGATTGTACGAATACTTCTTGGGGCGCAAGCCAGACGCGGCGCGCAAAGTGTTGAGCCGGTTATCCAAATTGTAGAGATTTCTTTTCATAAACTCGAAGCGCTTACGGTCTTTTTCGCCGCCTATCCATTGTCCGCTGTGCCTTCGAGCCTTGGTAAATTTCTGATAGTTGCGATAGTTTATCTCGCGCAATAGTTCGAGTTCTCTAATTCTTACTCGCGCGCGCTTCTTGAGAGCTTGAACGTCAATTCCAAGCTCTTTGAGTTCTTTAACCGAAAATTTGAAAGCCATTTTCTAAAATCACCCCTTGTTCGGTTTCTCTTTATGATCCGCGTCAACCCACTTGCCACAGAAGAAACAATAGAAAACTTTCTGGAAGCGCGGGAATCTATCTATTTCTCGAAGAAGTTCGGGACTAATCTGTTTGAAACGGTACGATTTGTTTGGATTGGAGATCAATTAGGAACCCTTTCGAGTTTACCCTTTCTTACAACCAGTTTAGTAGGCGCGAGTAGATTGTTTTCGATCATCAGAAGGTATTGTTTCGAAGCTTTAGTTCCACATTCCGGACACTTGCCCAAGCGCCGCATATCGTCAGTAAGAACCAGTTTACGGCATGTTTGATTCTGACAACTCACAACCGGTTTTTGGGTTGCTTCGAGTTTTACTTCGGTTGAAACGCATCTATCGTGAAGTGTTGAAACGTTTCCGCGCCCGTAACCCGTAACGAGATAGTAAGATTCTCCAACATTGAGAGCCTTACCGTCAATCTCGCAAAATGCTCGACGTATTCCTTTGTAAACGAAAGGCCCGCGGATCATTAGTCTATCTCCTTGTTAGAAGAAAGCTGGATCGAGATTGTTACCTTCCCGTCCGGTGTTCGAGTTAGCGCTACGTTCCGCCCTTGCTCAAATTCGTCAAGCAAGATGGCCAAGACGCGCGCTACCGTTGCTCTTTCTTCGGTTGTTTGGCTCAAGGCTTCTCAACCTATAGGAAAAAATCACACTCAAATACATAGCTATATATAGTACACGTAGAATAATGTAGTTGAGATACATTAACCGCATTTTTGAGTTTCTATACATTGTCCACGAAGATTCTTACTCATTATGAATACGTTCGGATACCTTTCAGTACACTATGCGTTTGCTTAGTTTTGTATTGACAAGAATATGTTAAGAAACGCTCAACCTTGGGGGAGAAGTCCACAATGAACGCTAAGTGCGAGAGATTCTTAAGTTTTAGAAGTCAGAAACACTCAAAGTATCGGCGGCTGGGTGCATGCCCTTAGAGTATAGTTAGCTTAGATATGAGCATAAGGTTTGAAAATACGTCTGAATCGAGATGGTCCCCGGATCAGAAAGGATAAGAACTTGAATCATACCTCATTTCAGAGGGTTTTAGGCTATTCGCGGCTCATTTTGCCAATAAGTCAGATATTCTTAGTAGGTAGTCAGTTGATACTTGTGGATACAGACGTATTTTCAAACCTTATGCTCATATCTAAGCTGATTACTAGGAGAATCATGATGCACACCTCAGGCTCGCTCATTGATTTCTGAGGTGATAAAGATCCAAGAAGGAAATCAACCAACTGTGCGAAGAGGATTCTCATTGAGTTCGGTGTTGTT
>Ga0209235_1002193_pt1 | contig 10846 bp, 10 predicted proteins | sample GraSoi013_1_20cm_4_FD_185817 | JGI IMG/M metagenome (GOLD analysis project Ga0209235, IMG submission 185817) | Grasslands soil microbial communities from the Angelo Coastal Reserve, California, USA - Sample 09_25_2013_1_20cm (SPAdes) (version 2) | ecosystem: Environmental > Terrestrial > Soil >...
CGATTATTTCCAGACCAAGGGCTGCAGCGACGAGAAGGAGAAGAAGCCTTCGAGTGTAAACAGATCGTAATGCTCTCGATATCTGACCTGATCTAATCAACGCCCGTCCCATGCTCCATCAAATTCGAAAAATTGAATCCATATATCATGAGTCAATCCGAAGATTGGTTCCTATGAGTGTTATGATCCTCGTTTGCGAAACGCGAACAAATGCCCAGGATCGACCCACTGGAGACCATAGCCTTTCGCCGCCAGTCGAGCCTCGAGCTCTGACTTGCCTCGTGGTTCGTGAAGTTCGATCAGCCACGACCGGATTTTTGGCATAGATTTAGTCGCCCCCTTCAGGACGTCGAACTCTGAGCCCTCGACATCCAATTTGACGAGGTCGATGTCTTCGTAGGGTTGAAGCAAAGAATCCAGTGTCGTCGTCTGCACGCTGATCAGATTTCCGTTCGCAGCCTCGGAGACTAACTTGCTCTCGCTTGGTTGTGGCATGATGCGAAACTTCAGTGTGCCTTCCTTATCACTAGCTGCCACTCTGACTAGACTGATGTTATTCACTTTCCTGTATTCTGTAGCTGCTTTGAGAAAATCGGCGTTCACGGGAAACGGTTCTATTGCAATTATCTTTCGGAAATTCTTGCTCAGGAGCAGTGAATAGTGTCCATGGTAGGCGCCGACGTCGACGAAAAGATGTCCGTGTTTCAGTTTTAGGAACTCGCTCATCGTGGGTTCGACTATTCCGACCATTCCCAGAAGCCTCCCCTCCAGAACGATCCTAGAGGACGAGGGAAGCCCAAGATGACGCATTATCCAAGACAGATACGCCGAAAGGTCGGTCCAATGGAGGCTTTCGACAATCGTTCTTCCGGATTCTTGAGAGGCTGTGCGCGAAAGCATCGCAAGAACCGAGAGGTAGAAACCAAAGATTAGGTAGTACAGCAAAGAGCCAGGAAATCTGAACGTTCTCGCGGTCATTTTGTAGGTTCCTTCACGCCACATACCTATATTCACTATCTCCAATACCGTCATTCAGCACCTGAAGGAGTCAGCTAACGGTGTGCAAGAGATGCTTTTTCCAGCTGCTACGGACCTCAACTAGGTTGCGGACGCGGCCCGGATTCGGGCAGAAGTTAATCGAGAAAGATTCATCGATTTCAAGGTCAAGGCGCCGAATCCGGCAAGCGTCAGAGCTAGTGCCCAGACTCCGTATGAGAGCACGATTATGCTAAGGGCGAGTGCCATTGTTGAGAGCACCCCTTCGGCGATAGCGATTCTGTCAAGACGAACCTCGCGATGATACTGCTTGTTCAAATCGGCTGCGAGGCCGTGTTTCGGTGTTCTGAAGAAGAAGCCAGTCCTACCTCTCATCCCGTTCAGGAATCCGATCATGATCGCAGTCGTCATGCAGGAGCTCGTGTAAGAGAGCAGAGGAAGTAGGATTAGATTGCGCGGAGTCATTATTTTTTGAATATGAAGCGCGTAGATGCCTGAACCGAAGAAAGTGACTACCGGTAATGTGACGGCGATGATGTAGATCGGGCTGGAGAATATCGAGTTTGAGGGAGCGGTGAAGCCGAAGATTAGTCCGAAGGCCGATACGAAGGTTACGACTATCCAGCTGAGTCCTTGGAAGGGTCCAACCAGGGTCGAGAAGAGGACGATTCTCCTCCAGACAGTGAGCTTCCTGCAACTCAAGATCTTCCGCGCGTTGGCAATCGCGCAGTTCGCCCATCCTTGGGCTACGCGTGCTGCCTGTTTCTTCCAGACCTCTAGGCTTGAGGGGTCCTCGCTGAATATTCTAACATCGCTTAGGTAGACTCCCCTGTATCCGGCGCAATATATTCTGAGGGAGAGATCGGCGTCTTCGACGATCGAGTCGTTCGGCCAAAAACCCACCTCTCGTAGAACGGCCATCGAGACTAGGACGAATCCGCCTTGGAACGAGTATGGAGCGTCGATCGAATAGGCTCCCATCTTTGCAACAGTATCTCCCTGGTCTTGCTGGAGCGCAAATAGTCGAGTCGTCAAGTTCTGTTCTCGATTGTAGTGGCCGACTCGGAATGAAACGAAGCCGATCCTGGGATCGTGACTGGCGGCATTTAGTCCTCTCTTCAGAACGTCGGGCTTGACTGTCGAGTCTGCGTCTAACAGAAGGACAAAGTCGCCCTTCAGGAGTGGGGCCGTTTGATTCAGCGCGCCGCTCTTGAAGCCTGCCCGGCCCTTCCTCCTCGATACGAGGGCATGAATTCCTAGATTGTTAAGTTCGAAAAGTTTCCCGTCGATGACGTCAACGGTCTCGTCGGATGAGTCATCGGCTACGACAACCTGGAGTTTGTCTCTTGGATAGTCGAGGCTCTTGAGAGCGTCGAGAGTGTTGGCTACAACAAACTTCTCGTTGAATGTGGCTATCAGAATCGAGACTATCGGTGTCTCTCGGAGCGGGGGTTCGTCCCCGAGAGATTTCGGATAGCGGAACGTGCTGAGGAAGAGAATCACGCTGTAGTAAGAGAACAAGAGCCCGGGCATGCTGAACGCGAGCGAAATTCCCGAGATGTAGATCCACGAGTCCAAGTTGACCGTCACATGTATGTTGCAGCTATTGCAAGTCTCATAATGGCTCTGACAATCTTCTGTTGCTTGTTAAGATTCTGGAAACCGTTTGGGCCTAACCTGACTTCTCTTGTCAGCGGCTCTGGAAAACACTATTAATTCGCTTCGCGAAGGACGCGTCGTGCCGGAAACGTGACCCTGAAGGCCGTCTTCCTAGATCGGGACGGTGTTCTGACACGAGAAAGACCCGACTATGTCAAGACACCGAACGAGCTTGAGATTCTGCCGGGGATCGGACCGCCCTTGCGTGCTCTTCAAGAGCGGGGCTTCCGACTCGTCATCGTAACCAACCAGTCTGTGGTTGGAAGAGGACTAGCCAGTCACGACGATTTAAGCCGGATTCACGAGAAGCTCCAATCAGAGCTGAAACGAATGGGATGTTATGTTGACGCCATCTACTACTGCCCACACCTGCCTGAGGAAGCATGCAGCTGTCGAAAACCCCAGCCAGGCCTACTTCTGAGGGCGGCCAAGGATCTAGGGATCGATGTTAAGGAGTCTTGGATGATTGGGGACAAAGAGATTGATCTTGAGGCGGCGAAGAGAGCCGGATGTCGGGGAGTTCGAGTCGAAACGAACGTAGGAGATTTGCAACAGGCGGTCTCAAGTATCCTCGGCACTGAGAAAGAGGCTGGGAACGCGAGATAATATGAGCAAGATTCGTGCAAGAGCGCCTCTCCGAGTGAGCTATGCAGGAGGGGGAACAGACGTCCCGCCTTACCCGGGTTTGAAGGGTGGAGTTGTTCTCTCCTCAACAATTCAGAATTATGCTTACTGCTCGATTACCCCGCGATCCGACGGGATGGTTACTGTCTCTAGGGAAGACCAGGATATTTCCATAGGACCCGAGAGACTTGGTGAACTCAAGGGGAGTGGAGAGCTGGAGTTTGTCCGTGTAGTCGCGAAGCGTTTTTCTGTGGACCAGGGTTTCGATGCAGGCCTCAGGTACGACGCTCTGCCTGGGACAGGGCTTGGATCCTCATCCGCACTCTGTGTTGCGCTCATAGGCGCTTTCCGGGAATGGAAGGGCACGTCGATGACAGACTACGAGATAGCAAATCTTGCGTATGATGTTGAGAGGAAGGATGTCGGGATTCCTGGCGGTCTGCAGGATCAGTACGCGTCAACCTTCGGAGGTTTCAATCTTATCGAGTTCAAGAGAGACTCCAACATCGTCAATCCTCTCCGGATAAAGCGCGAAACTTTGAACGAGTTAGAGTACAGTAGCCTCCTCTGCTTTACCGGCACCACCAGAAGATCAGGCGGTATCCTTCAGAGGCAGATCGAGTCATACGAACAGAAAGACTCGAAAGTGATGGAAGCTCTCGAACGAATGAAGGAACTAACTCTTCAGATGAAAGACTCCCTCCTCACCGGCAACCTTACCGAGTTCGCAAGGCTCCTGAACTCGGAGTGGGTCACGAAAAAAGCGCTTGACTCCGCGATCTCAACCAATGAGGTCGACAGGCTTCTGCACGCCGCGCGAGAAAATGGGGCTATCGGAGGCAAACTTCTCGGCGCTGGAGGAGGAGGATTCTTGTTCCTATACTGCGAGCCTGGCAGACAGGTGCACGTAGAAAAGGCAGTCGAGAGGCTAGGAGGCAAGGCCTTCCCGGTCAGATTCGACCTTGAAGGTTTGCAGACCTGGAGAAGCCCAAAGTAGGATTCAACAAGCGATGCAAAAGTCCACAAGAGCTCCCAAGCTAGCGGTCCAAGGCGATCACGAAGCTTCTGTGGCGCAAGACGCAATACGGAAAAGCATCGAAACCAAACAACGACTCGCTGAGGAATGTCTCGACGACATCATTGAAATGGCCCACATGATTACAATTGCACTTAGAAAGGGTCGGAAGGTTGTCTTCTTCGGTAACGGTGGCAGCGCTGCCGACGCCCAGCACATTTCGGCGGAGCTTGTCGGAAAATTCAAGAGGGATCGACCTCCTTTTAGAGCATCTGCCCTGACGACGAACACCTCCATTCTAACAGCGATAGGTAACGACATCGGTTTCGACGAAATCTTCTCCCGTCAAGTCCAAGCAACGCTGGAACCGGAGGATGTTGCGGTAGGTATCAGTACCAGCGGTCGCTCAAAGAACGTCATCAAAGGCGTTGAAGAGGCGCGGAGAATCGGAGCGAAGACAATAGCGCTGACAGGATCTGGAGGAGGACAGCTCGGAGCACTGTGCGATCGCAGGGTGATTGTACCCTCGGATGATACACAGAGGATACAGGAATGTCATATCATGATAGGTCACATCGTCTGCGAACTGATAGAAGAGACACTTTCAGATGGGTCCCATGCATGATAAGCTCCGAATTTTAGCGCGAACCTCCCTCTAAGATGCAAGCCCGTAGCTTCGCTTTCCACATAACCCTTAAGTGGGAAAAGTCGAGACCTTTGATCCTTACCCGAGCTGAAAGCCTGTAGACGTGGTCATCCGTATGGTCCTTTCCAAGTTTCTCATCCAAATTCACCAGGCGATAGAGAGGGTCAAGGAATACATCGGGCTGAGAGAAACTCAGGCCAAGCCGACAAGGTTGTCACGAGTCGGCCTTGGTCTAACGGGCCTATTCTCAGTTGTGGCTGGGTTGTGGCTTTTGGCATTTGGGCCGAACATCGTCGCGATGCTGGCTCTCGCCATTGGCCTCGCAGGATTTGGATTATTCAATCTGACATTTGCCTTCAGAAAAAACCTGACTCTTTCACGCGCTAACCAGCTTTCCCTGGTCGGCAACCTTGTCTTGTTCATATGGCTCTACGTCGTCGCGTCAAAGCTCCTCTACGTCAGCTATTCGACCGACACGGTGGTGGGGACCTACATGGGAATCCTGAGGGTCTTGCAGCTACAGAGTCCGTACGGTTTCTCCATCAAACCTCTCCTGGACAAATTTGGCTTCTCCCCGTCCTTCTACACCCCGGGTGTTGACGGATCCTTCGATTTCCATCTTGCCTATCCGTCGCTAAGTTTCCTCTCTATTGTCCCATTCTACTTGCTCGGCCTGCATGATGTCAGAGACACTGTTTTCATCTTCCACATCATGTCAATCCTCACGATATTCGCCCTCGCTCCTGCAAGGCTGAAGAGTATCAGCGTTCTACCGTTTACACTGTTCTCTATCGTAATTGCGGGAAGTTGGACCGATAGCATCTGGGCCTTCTTCCTCGTTCTGACCACAGTTCTCTGGTACCGTCATCCCAAGGCAAGCTGGGTCTCCCTCGGCCTCGCTGTCGCGGTTAAACAGATTGCTATCGTTATTGCGCCCTTCCTCCTACTGCGCCTCTGGAAAGAGACTCCGTACCAAGGGTTGCGAAGTCTGACTCGAAGTATTGGTTTGATGCTCTCTGCTTTCTTCTTGCCTAACCTACCGTTCATCTTCTACAGTCCAGGCTCCTGGTGGGCTGACGTAGTCGCGCCATTCCTACCAAACGCCCCGGCTCAGGTTCCTGGAGGAATTGGTCTGTCGGGCTTTCTCCTCGACCTTGGAATTGCGCTCCCATCTTCCTCCTTCCTAGTCCTCATGGGAGGTGTCTCCGGAATTCTGTTCTACCTTTACGCCAAACATTATCGAGGCTTGAATAGCGTAGTCTTTGCCTTTCCGATCCTCATCTTCTTCTTCTATTATCGATCTTTCCCCAATTACATGGCCTACTGGCTATTCCCACTTGTCCTGGAACTATGTCGGCTTGGCGGTCCAAACCTCAGACTTGCGTTTACAACGAGACTGCCCAGTATCGCTTGGCGGCCTCCTACGAGAACCTTCCTAAGGATCTTGCGTCAACGGCTTACACCCTCTGTTATGGTAGTACTGACGCTGACTGTGATTTTTGCAGGTGTTTCTGGGGCTTACATAACTCAAGCTTCGAATCCCCGGACTGCGATACAGATCAACGCAGTAATGGACCCTGACAGCATCGGGTCAGCTACGAAGATCAATGTGACTGTTACGAACTTGCTCGCGACACCAGTCCTACCCGTCTTCTTTGTGAAGTATAGTTTCCTCACCTATTTCTGGGCAAACAATTCGACTTCGCCACTGAACAGCGGTTCTGTATCCTCTTATCTGATCAGTGCTCCCGATGCGTTGAGCGCCGTCCCTCGCGGTGACCAATTCCACATCGTGATTTATGACAAGTTGACTGGACAGTTGCTGGGCGAATCATCCTCTTGGAAGTCAGACATTCCGGCTCCGTCCTTGGAGAATCCCGCGCTGAAGTGGTGGGTCCTGGATCCGAGCGTGGGAACTAGGGTTCCTTTCAACTGGAAGCTCTCCCTCTCCAACATTGACCCCGTCTGGTCTGGCATCACCCCTCTGGGAGTCAATGGAACGAGCGGCGTGCAAATGAGGCTGAACTACACCTCTGCCGGTAGGGGGCTAGTTGAAGGCATAGCGCTGTCACAGAAGGTCTTGCTCAATGCGACCAGCGTGAGTATCCACCTCAATCAGTCACTCGAGACCGACATTGCCACCAAGACCATGTTTGCCGCGAGCGTGACAGACGGAACCCACACTCTTTACTTTATCTTCTCGGACCGGGCGACCCAACAGACAATCATCCCCTACGCGACAAACACAACCATCATCATTCCGACGCAGATATCCGCGTGGAACACGATCAGGTTAGACCCGGCAAGCATCTGGACCACTCAAGGCTGGGTAACCCCCCCGCAGGTAACACTGACTCTGCTCCTAGAGTCAAGCGCCATGGGAGTTTACAATGCTAGCGTCGAAGAGATCAGTCCCGTCTAATCCTTTCTGCACTAGCTCCCGTCTTCCCAGTAAGGATTCGGAACTCAACCCATTTATCACCAGTCTTTTCCGTTCCACAACAGAACAGATAGAGCGTGACTGGTCTGAAGGGTCTCTTGCTCGCTGGCGGACATGGAACGAGACTTCGCCCCTTGACCTATCGCAAACAAGCCGATGCTCATGTACGGGTTCGACCAGCTTCGGGCCTCCGGCATCAGCGAGATCGGCGTTATCCTCGGGCCCGTGCAGGAAGGTATCGTAGACGCCTTGGGTGATGGGTCTAAGTTTGACGTGAAGATTACTTACATACCTCAGCCGGATCCCAAAGGCATTGCTGATGCGGTTCTCGTCTCCCGGAAGTTTCTTGGAGAGTCACCATTTATCGTTCACTTAGGCGACAATCTGCTCAAGGACAATATTCCCGAGTTGGCGAAGGAGTTCCAGAGATCAGGGGCGGATGCGACCGTTGTTATTAGCAGAGTGAGAGATCCTGAACGGTTTGGGGTTGTCCAGATTAAGGACGGGAAGATCGTCAAGCTCGTTGAGAAGCCGAAGCAATACATTAGCGATCTTGCCTTGACCGGGGTCTACTTCCTTCGTCCAACGATATTCCCGATCATTGAGAAACTGAAGCCTAGTTGGAGGAACGAGCTTGAGATTACAGACGCTATTCAGAATCTCTTGGATGTCGGCGGAAAGATAACCTACCACGAAGTCTCAGGCTGGTGGAAGGATACAGGGCGTCCCGAGGACATCCTGGAAGCGAATCAGCTGGTCTTGAAGGATCTGAAATCGTCAGTCAGAGGGAAGATCGAGGAGGAAGTCGCGATTTCCGGCAATATAGAGGTGGGAGAAGGAACGATTGTGCACCGCGGAGCGTCTCTTAGAGGTCCTGTGGTCTTAGGCGAGTATTCCGAGATAGGGGGTGGAGCTTACGTGGGACCGTACACGTCGGTCGGAAGCAACGTGAAAATTCTTGGTGCTGAGATCGAGAACAGTATTATCCTTGATGGGACGATAGTTGACTGCAGGGAGAGAATCGTAGACAGTATTATTGGGAAGAATTCCAAGATCATCTCTGATCACACTTACCGCCCGAGCGGGAGAAGGTTCGTGGTCGGCGAGAGCACCTTCGTTAGTCTCTAGCAGACCTCTCCCAGAAGTCGTTTTTGAGTATGGATAGGGACTAGTCTACGTTCACAGCAAGCAAATAGACTAAGGCTACTACGGCAGAGAAAAGGAAAATCGGAGCGTAGAATACCGCCATTAGACTCCCGAACAGTACTCCTAGAGCAACAAATTCAATCCTTGTTTTTCGGTTCGTCCATTCGATGTTCCAGATCCCCAGTGAGTACAGGCTGAGTCCAATGACGCTGAGTATTGCGATAACGATGAAGGCGAGCACTGGAAGGAATGAGCCTCCTATTGGCTTGTCATTTGGGCCGTACGGAAGATCGTTGACGATAGGCCCTAGGAGGTAGTTTATGCCGAAGACGAGCCCGAGGCCGAAGACCCCCCACACGACTGGTAGGATGAGAATCCGCTTCTGCATTGGGTCAACGATCACCGGTTCGAGCCACATATTCATATAAGGATTTGGCGAAGTCGATTTCGTTCGAGAGTGACAAAGCTGAATTTTTGGAAACTCTTGTTTCGAGCATGGTTCTACTTTAGAACCGGGTATGGCCTCTACCTCGCGTTCCTCATCGGGTTCGCAAGCAATATTGTCGTACTCTACAAACTTGGCGTCGCAGACAACAAGTATCTCGCGCCTTTCTTCCCAAGCCTAACAGTGTTCGGGGTAGTCGGTCTGATCGTGGCTGCTCCTATCGCTATTTTCTCCGGCCTTTATCATATGAAAAGAACAGGGGCATTTGCTGCTGACGCGGCGGTGCAGACGGAATCCAATCCTTACGTCTATCGAGCAGTTCCTGGAAAGGAAAAGGAAGTGTTTGTACCGCTGATGATCCTGACGGCGAGGGGACTAGCCAAGGTGATGGAACAACTGAAAACAATGACCCCGGAAGAAAAGAGAGAATTCGAAGATGTTCTGGCGAAAGCAGACGTATTGCTGAAAGGTCAAGCAGTCGGCCTGTCGAGCCAGCGCTCTCGCACATAGTGAAACAACCTAGGATGCGCCGTGAGCGGCTGGACTATCTATGACAAGACCCAATTCCTCAAAAGAACGTCCGTGATCGACGACAGCAGCGCATTCGCGAATCTCTGGAATATTTTGTCCGTGGCTGGGCGCGAGCCGTCAAAGAAACGTTTCTCGAACTCTCATGGCTTCACCATCGCTCCTTCCAAGGAGTCTTAGAGAGCACCTTCTTAGTGGCCACAGGGCGCCACCAAGGCTCGTTCTGACGATACCAGCTTATCGTCAGAGCAAGTCCATCTTCAAATGAATGGTCGGATTTCCAGCCCAGAATCCGTTGAGCCTTCTTGGATTCCAGACTGTATCTGAAATCGTGTCCAGGCCTGTCTTCAACCTCGATTATCTTCGACTTCGTTTCGCCAAACTGCTTGAGAAGCCGCTCGGCTACTTCTCGGTTAGTCAGCTCATTTCCTGCTGAGATATTGTAGACCTCTCCTGCGACTCCTCTCTCGAGCGCCAGTTCGATGGCATTACAGAAATCTATGACATAGATCCAATCGCGAATTTGTCTTCCTCCGCCGTAAAGCGGAATCTCCAACCCACGTAATGCTCTAATGATCATCTTGGGAATGAACTTCTCAGGGTGCTGACGTGGGCCAAAGTTGTTCGTGCACCGGAGTGTGACGACAGGGAGATGGTAAGTCAAGTTCCAGGCTTGGGCCATTAGATCTGCTGCGGCCTTTGTGGCAGAGTAGGGACTGGACGGGTGAAGGGAGCTCTCTTCGCTGAAAGACCCCGAGTCAATTGAACCGTATACTTCATCGGTCGATATGTGAACTAGTTTGGTGATCTTGTTTTCCTTAGCGAATTGAAAGAGATTGAAGGCTCCTCTGGCGTTGCTTTCAAAGAAGGGTTCGGGTTGGGCTATGCTCCTATCGACATGAGTCTGAGCGGCAAAGTTGACCACGAAGTCGGCATTCTTGAGAATCTTCCGTACAAACGAATTGTTCGCAAGGTCTCCCTTGACGAACCTGTATCGGGAGTTTCCCTGGAGCCCTTTGACATTTGCCGGATTGCTCCCGATGAACTGAGCGTCTACATTTGTGACTATGAGATCCTCACGTGACTGTATGATATGATGGACGAAGTTGCTCCCGATAAAACCAAGACCGCCAGTCACGACTAGCTTGTTCAAGACACCATCTCAAACACTTTTTCTTTTTTGGTTCGACCTGAATTCACACTCGGACTGAAGTATTGGTACACACTGCCCCGCACTGGTGTTCTCATCCAGCGACCAATACGGTTCGTAGCTTAAGCTTGAAAAGACTACGCCTAGAAAGATCATCCCGCACATGGACAGGCTAATGATAATCGGGTCTACCGGAT
>Ga0209235_1002198_pt1 | contig 10834 bp, 12 predicted proteins | sample GraSoi013_1_20cm_4_FD_185817 | JGI IMG/M metagenome (GOLD analysis project Ga0209235, IMG submission 185817) | Grasslands soil microbial communities from the Angelo Coastal Reserve, California, USA - Sample 09_25_2013_1_20cm (SPAdes) (version 2) | ecosystem: Environmental > Terrestrial > Soil >...
CCGATCGCGTACGGCGTCCTCGAGCAGGGATTCCGCAAGGAGTTCTCGCTCGACGAGGCGAGGAAGCTCGCGGAAGCGGCCGTGCGCGCGGCGATGGAACGCGACCCCGGCAGCGGGAACGGCGTCGACGTGCTCGCGATCCCGAACGGGCACTCACTGGAGGTGAACTGAGATGGCCACGGAAATGGGACGAATGCCGTTCTTCTACAACCAGGAAGGTCGGCTCGTCCAGGTGGACTACGCCCTCCAGGCGGTCAGCCGTGGCTCGACGACACTCGGCTTGAAGACGAAGGACTTCGCCGTGCTCTCGAGCCAGGTGAAGCCGACGCGACCCCTCATGGAGCCGGCGGAGAAGGTCTTCGTCGTGGACGAGCACATCGGGGCCACGGGGAGCGGGTACATCGGGGACGTGACGACCCTCCTCGACCAGCTGCGGGTCGCGGCGCAGCGCCACCGGCTCGTGTACGACGAGCCGATCGACGTGGGCACGCTGTCCCGCAATCTCTCGGAATACCTGCATGAGTTCACGATGTACGCGGTGCGTCCGTTCGGCGCCTCCGTCGTGATCGCAGGGGTCGACGCCCTCGGGGTGCAGCTCATCCAGGTGGATCCGAGCGGGACGACGTTCAAAGGTTCCGCGTTCGCGATCGGCCAGTCGGCCGACGAGGCCCTGGACACGATCGTGAAAGGCTATCGCCCGGACCTCAGCGTCGAGCAGGCCATCGCGCTGTCCGCGCAGGCGATCGAAGGCGTCAACGGCGGCAAGACCCAGATCGAACACGGGGTCGTGACGGCCTCGGCGAAGCGATTCCAACCCCGAAACAACGGGAGCAACGCCGGGTAGCCACCCGGCCCTTTCCTCTTTTCTGCTCACGATTCAGCGCTTGACCCGGTACTCGTCGTGCTTCTCGCCGGGAACCCGTTGAATCACGCCGCGGGCCTCGAGGTCGAGCTTCGTCCCTTCCATGTACCAGGGGATCGAACCGTCGAACTTGCCTTTGAGCTTCGTCTCCACGGCGTGAGTGAGTTCATGATGTGTGAGCCCACCTTCGCGGAGTACCTCGAGAATCGTCTTCTTCATCGTCTCGTACTTCGCCTTGCTGATGTTGACGCCTCGCTTTCCCTGCGGGTGGAGCGTCAGGATCTTCTCTTCCATGCCGCCAAAGGAGGCTCCGGGAGCTATTTAGGCAAGTCGCCTTGGGACTTCGGCCGACCCGACTTGAACAACGCTTTTTAGGAGTCGGTCGGCTATCGCTGCGAGCGAATCCGATGCGGATTGTATCTCTGCTTCCCGCGGCCACGGAAATCTGTTTCGCCCTCGGCCTCGGCGACGACGTCGTCGGGGTTTCGCCCGAATGCGACTTCCCGCGCGCCGTCCGCGAGAAACCGGTCGTGAGCTGCGGCCTGTTGCAGTACGAGGGAAAGACGAGCGGCGAAACGAGTCGGATGGTCGGAGCGCGGCTCGTGTCGGGCGGGGCGTTGTATCAGGTGGACGAGTCGGCGCTACGTTCTTCGGGCGCGGACCTGATTCTCACGCAAGGCCTCTGCGACGTCTGTGCTCCGACACTCGGAGATGTCGAGGACATCGCGAGACGCCTTCCGCGAACGCCGGCCATCGAATCGTTCGATCCCCACCGGTTGGAAGACGTGCTCGAAAACGTCCTTCGCGTGGGCCGCGCGTGCGGCATCGAGGATCGGGCTTCAGAAGTCGTCGCCGTCCTCCGGGAGCGCATCGACCGGGTGGCCGAGCGCGCATCGACCGCGGTGGCGCGCCCCAAGACCGTGTGCTTGGAGTGGCTCGATCCGCTGTTCCTCGGTGGCCACTGGGTACCCGAGATGGTCGGACTCGCGGGAGGAGTCGACGTCCTTGGCCGGACGGGAGAGAAGTCCCGCCGCCTCGAGCCCGAAGAGATCGTGTTGGCCTCCCCCGATGTCGCGGTGCTGATGCCTTGCGGCTTCGATCTCGATCGGACGAGGACCGAGGCGCCGGTCTTCACTGACGGGCCGTGGTGGGCCGACCTACCGGCATCGCGTGCGCGCCGAGTGTGGATCGTGGACGGCTCGAGTTACTTCAACCGCCCCGGGCCGAGGCTCGTCGACGGACTGGAGATCCTCGCTCACATCCTGCAGCCGGGTCTCTTCCCGAAGGCGCCTCCTACGACCGCCGCGGCGCGGGTGAGCTGATGGCGAAGCTGTACACCCGTCGGGGTGATGCAGGCGAGACCGGGCTCCTCGGCCCAGAACGCGTCTCGAAAGATGATCCGCGCCTCGAGGCGATGGGGACGGTCGACGAGCTCAACGCCGTGATTGGCCTTGCGATCTCGGCACAGCGCGAACGTCGAATTCGCGACCTCCTAGCGAAGATTCAGGACGACCTCTTCACGGTGGGTGCGGAGCTCGCAATGACCCGGTCGTCCGCGGGGACCAAGGTCCCCCAGATTACGTCGGTCCACGTCGCGCGCCTCGAGGACGCAATTGAGGCATTCGATGTCGGCAAGATCACGGAGTTCATCCTCCCCCGCGGCTCCGAATCTCTTACGCGACTCCACTGGGCGCGGACGGTGGCGCGACGCGCCGAGCGTCGGGTCGTCTCGCTCTCGAAACGAGAGACGCTGAATCCCGAGCTGCTCCGGTACATGAATCGCCTTTCATCAGTTCTATACCAGGTCGCCGTCTGGCGCCAGAAGCGGGAGCGCAGGAAAGCCGAGCACCCATCGTACCGCGAGTGAATCCGGGCGATACAGATCGCCTGATTCACCGCAGAGCAATGAATAAGGGGCGGCAATCCATCGCGACCGACATGGGCTTCGAGTTCACGAATCTCCTCGAACTCGAGGACATGGCGCGGACGAAGATCCCTCGCGCGACCTTCGATTACATCGCGGGAGGAGCCGAGGATGAAGTCACCCTCCGAAGGAACCGCGAAGCCTTTGGGCGATGGGCGCTGCGGCCCCGCGTCCTGACCGACGTATCGAAACGCGACACCAAGACCGTCCTCCTCGGAGAGCGCGTGTCGATGCCGGTCTGCGTGGCTCCCACGTCGTTCCATGCCCTCGTCCATGCCGAGGGTGAAGTCGCGACCGCCCGGGGCGCCGCCGCTGCGGAAACGATTCTCATCGCGAGCACGATCTCGACGAAACCCCTGGAGGAAGTCGCCGCCGCGGCCGACGCTCCTCGGTGGTTCCAGCTGTACGTCTACCGGGATCGAGGCGTGACGGAGGAGCTCGTCGCCCGCGCGGTGAAGGCAGGCTACAAGGCCCTCTGCCTCACGGCCGACACACCGGTCCTCGGCCGGCGCGAGCGAGACGAGCGGAACGCGTTCACGCTCCCGCCGGGGTTCGGGATCGCGAATCTGAAGGGGGCCGGCTTGGACGAGATGCCGGCCGTGGAGCACGGCTCCGCGTTCGCGAAGTACGTCACGGATCTCCTGGATCCATCGCTCACCTGGGACGATGTCGAGTGGCTGAAGTCCATCAGCCCGCTCCCGCTGGTCATCAAAGGGATCATGACCCCGGAAGACGCGGTCCTCGCGGTCGACCACGGGGCCGCGGGGATCGTCGTCTCGAACCACGGGGGCCGCCAACTCGATTCGACCCTGGGGAGCCTCGACGCGTTGCCCGACGTCGTCGCGGCGGTGCGCGGACGAATCGAGGTCTACCTCGATGGCGGAATTCGACGCGGAACGGACGTGCTTAAGGCCCTCGCCCTCGGGGCGAAAGCGGTCCTCGTCGGCCGCCCGATCCTCTGGGGTCTCGCCTTGGGAGGCGCGGAGGGAGTGCGAGCGGTCTTGGATCAGTTGCACGCGGAACTCGATACGGCCATGGCGCTCGCCGGCCGTGCGAACGTGAAGGACATCGATGCGAGCTTGGTCGTGCGGGCGGCTTAGCGATTCGCCTCTCGATCCAGAAAGTCGATCAAGAATCCGACCGCTTCCTCGTTGCCCATGGGCTTCGGGGGGAGCCGTCCGAGGGCGAGCTTTTGGGGAATGAGCTCCTTCAAGCGGTGGATGTCGTCGGGCCGATAGCCGAGGGCGGCGGCATTTCGTTCGGCCTCGGCGTGACCTTTCGGCGGAATCGCGATCACCGGTGTCCCGGCCGCGAGCGCTTCGTTCACCGTGCCCTTCCCCGCGGTCGTGATGACGAGGTCCGCCGCGAGGACGTAATCCTGGAGGTTCGGCAAGAATCCGTATGTGTAGACGCCGGATTCCGGGTCGGCCTTGAGTTTCGGGCCGCTCACGACGACCATCGAGACGTCGTCCAGTTTCGATTCATGGAACGCGCGGACGGCCTCGCGAATCAGGAATTCACCGACGGCCGTGCCGCCGACGGTCACGAGGATCGTCTGCTTCCGGAACACGAAGTCCTCTCGGAGCTTCTCTCGGGATGCACTGAACACGCGGACGATGGGTCCGATGCGACGGATGTTTGGCCAGTTCGGCGCGGACTCCGCGGAGAGGACGAGGTCCGCCTTTCGCGCGATGCGGGAGGCCCAGAAGTTCGCGGGGCCTTCGACCAAATGCGACAACGGATCCCGGGCAAATTCGTGGCGGGTCGCATCGAGGATCAAGGCCGTTGGAATCCGATGGCGGATCGCCTCGCGCGCGGACGCCAGCTCGCTGTCCGAGAGGAGGAAGCGGTAGTAGTCCCAGTCGGCCTCACCCTTCAAGAATCGACGGGCGATCCGCAGATATCGGCCGTAGTCCCGGTACCACCGCCACACTGGGCCGAGGACCCCATCCGTCGTCTGCCAATCGGGTGCGGGCGGCATCGTGAGCGCATCGAAGCCGTTCGCGACCACGAGATCCAGCGCCGGCGAACCCGCGAGGAAGAGCAGGTACAAGTCCGGGCGGCGTTCCATGAGGCCGCGCGCGAGGGCCACCGCTCGAGTCGCATGGCCGAGTCCCTGGGAGTGGACCGCGAAGTATCCGCGGAGTTCCTCCATCGGGGCGACTCATTGTCCGCTTCCCCAAAGACCTTCGGATGGGACGTCGGCGCTACTGGGGAACGGCCCATTTCGTGCGCCGAGACGAGCGGCGTACGGGCGTGGTTATATAGCAGGCGGTTCCTAGGGGCGGCGCTAGGGATTTTTCAGGAGGAAAACAACATGGGAGAAGAGGAGAACAAAGCGACCGCGAGAATGTTTTACGAAGAAGTCGTGAACCGAGGCAACATCGGCGTGATTGACAAGGTGACGGCCGAGAACTACGTCGACCACACCGCCGCGCCGGGAATGCCGCCCGGCCGCGAAGGGGAGAAGCAGTGGTTCCTCATGCTGCGCGCAGCCTTCCCCGACGGCCACACGACGATCGACGATATCATCGCGGAAGGCGACAAGGTCGTCGTCCGCGGGACGATGACGGGCACCCACACCGGGGAGTTCATGGGCATTCCCGCGACCGGGAAGGCCGTGGAGATATCGGGAATCGACATCACGCGGTTCGAGAACGGGCAGAGCACCGAACACTGGGGACAGTGGGACGTCGCAGGCCTGATGGTGCAGCTCGGCGTCGCGCCGCCTCCGCCCGGGGCACCGGAGACCGAGACCGAGTGAAGGTCACGCACTAAATCCTAGCTCCGCTTTCGCGGGTCCCCGCGTTGGCCTTTTATGGCCCCGCGGTGTTCCTTCGGACGTGGAGCTCGCCACCCTCGCGAAGTATCCGTTCCTACGCGAAGCGTCCGCCTTCATCCGGGCGGAGAAGGTCAGCCTCGAAGAGATCCTCCTGGAACCCGCGTACGCCCGGGCCCGGAACCTCGGAAAGGCGCGGGTCCTCGAGGCGCTCGAACGCGGGGCCGCGTCGGATCGAGTCGCGATCGCGCCGGCGGACCAGCTCGCCCAGCTGCTCGCCTACCCGGTGTCCCGAATCCTCGTCTCCGCCCTGGAGGACACGTATCTGATCCGGAGGTTCGCCCTGCGGGAGGCGATCGCCGCGGAGGGACGTCTCGAGTTGGAGTCGGACGATTTCGCGATCCACATGGCCGGGCAGCTGGCGATGGACCTCCGGCGGGAGGACGGCGGCTTCCGCCTTCACTTCACGGACTTCCTGCGCTTCACGAACACGATGCGCGACGCGCCGTGGAAACTGATCAACCAGCGAGTGGACCGCGGGTACGTCATCTTGCAGCGGGCCAAGGCGCTTCGCGTCATGCGAAACGCGATCCAACGGCACATCGAGGAAGGCCTGCCCCTCCCCGTGAACGACGACATCATCACGGCATTCCGGACGGACCTCCGCGAGATCCGCGGGATCCTGGAGGCGAAGAAGGCGACGTTCAAGGCGGAGGACATCGGGAAGGTCAGCATCACGCGGTTCCCGCCGTGCATGTACAACCTGCTCGCGCAGATCCAGAACCACGAGAATGTCCCGCACATGGGCCGTTTCGCGATCGTCGCATTCCTCCATCACATCGGCCTGGGGAACGAGGAGATCTTCCGCGTCTTCGGGGACGTTCCGGATTTCGCGGCCGACGTGACGAAGTATCAGATTGAGCACATCACGGGGACGTCGAGCCCGACGGAGTACACCCCGCCGGAGTGCGCGACGATGAAGTCGTACGGCATTTGTCCGGGACCAGACCGAATCTGCCTGACGATCAAGCATCCCCTCCAGTACTATCGGGTGAAGGGCCGCGAGCAGCGGCCTCGAGGAGAGAGCGCGTCGACGGCGACGTAGGGCCATCCGTCTCGGACTTGAGGTTCCGTCCCAAATCCGATAATCGACTTGCAAGCCTCTTATACCCCTGCCCCTCCTCGCAGTCCCGCGCCCGGGAAGCCACCGGGCGGCAAGAGATGACAAGGATGAAGCTTGGGGTCGTCTGGTTGATCGGCTTTGTGCTGGGAATCGTATTTGGGCTGCTGACTTTCATCGGCGCGGGACTCGGAGCGTATTGGATTCTCATTGGCGGACTCGTCATCGGGTTCCTCACCGGGTTCCTCGTGAAAGAGATGGGAAAATCGCTCGGGTTCGGATTCCTGAGCGCTTTCCTCGGCTTCACAGTCGGCGGGATCATCGTCGTCGTCGCCCTCGCGCCGTTCCTCACAGCCCTCCCCATCCTCGGGGGCTTTATCGGAATCTTAATCGTGATCGTTGCCGTCGTCTTTGGCATCGGAGCAGGAATCCTGGCGCTGATCGGGGCCCCTATCGGGGTCCTGGTTGGGAAGCGGATGGCCCCCGCGGCGCAGCAGCCGAGCGCCATCGCCCCGCCGCCCTCCATGTGAAGTCCGCGGCGACACTCAACGCGGGGCCGCCAAGCCCCGCCAAATGCCCACGGCTCGCTGGACGGCCGTCGCATTGCCGAGGACCGCGAAGAGCACCATGAACCACTCGAGCGGTCCGAACGTCAGGACGCCGACGCCCCAGGTCATGCCGCCCGACGGTGCGATGACCAGCTGAATCAGGCCGCCGAGGAACAGGAGCACGAGACGGTCCGCGCGGCCGAGGACGCCGCCGTACGCCCGGCCTTGTCCGACCGCCTGCGCCTGGGTCCCCATGTACGACGTCAGGAGGACGCCAAGCAGGGCGAGCATCCCGACCTCGAGGTGGCAGTACATCGCGTTGAATGCGATCCCTCCCAGCATGAAGACGTCCGCATAGCGGTCGAGCACATGGTCCAAGAAATCACCCCGCGCGGACGCCTTTCCGGCCATCTTCGCGATCTTGCCGTCGAGCGCGTCCAAGTAGGAGTTCGCCAGGATCAGCACGAGTGCGAGGCCGAGGAACTCTCGCCCGCCGATGAAGAAGGAGATCCCCGCGCCCACCGCGGCGAGGAAGGCGATCCACGAGACGACGTTCGGATTCACGCGCAACATCCGGGAAGCCACGGGGACGAGGAACCAGTCCGCGGCCTTGCGGTACCGGTCTAGTACCACGAGAGCACCTCGGACGCCCAGTCGACGGTCCCCGGTTCGTGCCCTTTCGTCTTTCCCTGGAGGATCGCGAGGATCGCTTCGGCCGTCTCGCTCGCCGTCGCACTCGTCGTGTCGACCTCGAAGACGAACGGAAGGCGGGCGACCGCCTCTTGCAGGATCACGTCGATCGCCTCCGCCTCGACATTCTCCCGGACTTTCTCCGAAGGCCAACCCCGCGCCTCAAGTCGTGCGCGGAGGACGGACGGTCGGCACCGCAAGACCACCGCGATGTTCGCTTCCATCAAATGGCTATAGTGGCTTTTGAGGAACGCAACCTTTGCGGGGACGTGCAACGTTCTCCGCAGCGAGTCGACATCCACTTCATCGCTACCCCGGGCATCGTCCCGACCCACGATGAGTCCTTCCTTGCGGGCGACCTCATCGAGATCTACGACCGTGTACCCGCGGGTCGCGAGGACGGCGCAAGCGGATGTCTTCCCGGTCCCCGGGGTCCCGGTGATGGCGACGATCACGTACGGCGCGAAGAGCGTGGGCGTTAAAGGCCTTGCGCCTCATTCGCTGGGCATGGTCTACGGTCGGTTGAATGCTGATCGCGCCGCAGCTCGCGCGACGGGCGGAATGGACCCGGCGCTGCTCCGACGCCGCTTATCTTTTCCCTTGAACCTGAGTGCCGAAACGAAGCGCGTCGAGCTCTCGTCTCCTTCGGATCCATCGAAGCGAAAGAACACTAACGACCGCAATCATGATGGCGGCCCCCGAGAGTAGGGCAACCGCGAGAGGAATCTCAACGCCCAGGAAGCGCACGGGCTCGACGAAGACCTCACGGGTCATGTTCGCCATGAGACCCTGACCGTCCATGATCTCGAGGCGCACCGTGTGGCTTCCCGGCTCCTCGAAGCGATGGGCGACGGTCTTCGTCAGGCTCCAGTCCGTGTCCCAGACCCCATTTCCGTCAAAGTCCCAGCGCACGAGAATTCCCGAGTCGGGCCCGTTCGGGTCCGAGGATGTCGATGCATTGAGCACGAAGAGGCTCGAGGTATCTCCCGATGCCGGCAGCATCGTGAACGAAGCTGCGAGGGGCAAGGGAAGCGCATTGAAGGGACGCGTTGTGGGGTATCGATCGTCGCCGGCAATCGATACGGTGTACGGCGTATCGCCGATGCCGTCCGCGTCGGGACAGACGTCCTGAAGGGTTCCACTGCAGTCATCCGCGCCGCCGTAGTCGGACCAGTAGTTTCCCCCGCTTGGATACCCCGCGTCCCAGGTCTCGCGATCCCTCCCGCTTACCTGCACGCTGTTCAGCGCGAACGAGTTGTGTGTGACGAACACGCCGCTGGAGGCGATCAGGCGCAAGCCGTAGAAGCTGCCCCACAGTACGTTATGTTCGAGGACCGCGTCGTGGACGTACGCGAGTTCCACCGCGACATCCGTCTGCCCGATGGTCAGGTTGGAGGCGCGGAACGCGGTGCAGTTTGAGACCAGGAGCTGACCGGTCGGCTGGCCGTCCAGGGAGATCGAACCACAATCGTGGTAATACCGCAGCGGCTTCCCGTTCACCAAGTTAGAGGATGCAATCTCGTGGGAATCGAAGGCATTGACCGTCGTTCCCTCCAAGAGAACTCCGGTATAGTTGAAACGGTTTGCCCGGATCCGGTTCCTCTGGGAGCCCCACAAGACGACGCCCTGCCCTCCGAAAGCGGAGAACTGGTTGCCGTCAATCGTCGCGTTGCCCTGCTGAAAGACATACAGACCGTACCCATTGTCTCGGAAGACGTTCTCGGAGACCGAAACGGACTCGGAGTGCACGTAGACGGCAAACCCATTGGACACGAAACTGTTTCCAACGACGCGCGTCGAATCCGAGCTCTCCAGGAAGACCGCGAAGGAGTGATTCGCCACCGAATTGCCGCGGACGACGCCGTTCGGCGATGCGCTCAGATAGACCCCGGAAGCCCCTTGAGCCAAGAGCAAGTTGTCCGCGAACACGGCCGCCGGAGCCGCTTCGAAGAAAACTTCGATGGGAGTGGCGGAGAGGTAGCCGTTGCCCCCGACCGTGTTGCCGGTTAGATTTGCCGAAGAGGTGTCGAGAACATGGACTCCATAGAGACCGTTGTCCAAGATGCGATTGTTTGCGAGCACAATGCGAGTGGAGTTGGTGACCGAGATCCCTTCGTAGTCGTTGAGCCGAACGTCGCTCGCCGAGATGGTCAGGTTGTCCGAATTCTGGATCACGACGCCGTACCGATTGCCCGTAGACGACAGACGGAGGACTTGCCCGTTCGCGACTCCTTGCAGCCAAACGCCCGGATTCGTCGGCGAGCCGTCGCGGATTGCGACGTCCCGGATGACGAAGTACGCGTTCGTATTCCGAATCTGAATCCCAGGGCCGGACGGTGCGAGGATCGTCCAACCTGCGATGACGAAGGGGTCCGAGGGCGTGCCGGACCCGCCGACCACGCCGCTCGCGGGCGTGAAATTCCCGTTGCCGTCGATGAAAATCGTGCCTTGATACAGGCTCATCGAAACGGGACCGGGGGAACTCGAAGCGATCGGCAAGACCGGCATCGAGAGGAGAAGCGCGGTTACGGCGAGCGCCCATCGTCCTGGCCGAAGGCAGAGCATGGACCGTCTCAAGAGACCATTTTCGCCAGACTATATCGACCTTCCCTACGGGGGACGGCCGGGCCGCCTTCCGCCGACCGAAAAAAGAAGGAAAGCGCCACGGGCCGCCCCAGGACCCTACCGGATCCGCGGCGGCCTGGCAGAGGCCCTAACGATGAGCCGCTCGCGCAACGCGAGGCCGACAGAGCCCCCGATCACGTCCATAAAGAGGGCCAACAGAAAGATGAAAAACCCGTTGTGGACGACATCGTACACGAGGACGTCGGCCTGTGCGCCGATGCCGGTGAATATCGGCGAGACGGAGAGTACGGACGCGACGGCGATGCTAAAGGGGATCGAGAGGAAG
>Ga0209235_1002199_pt1 | contig 10834 bp, 14 predicted proteins | sample GraSoi013_1_20cm_4_FD_185817 | JGI IMG/M metagenome (GOLD analysis project Ga0209235, IMG submission 185817) | Grasslands soil microbial communities from the Angelo Coastal Reserve, California, USA - Sample 09_25_2013_1_20cm (SPAdes) (version 2) | ecosystem: Environmental > Terrestrial > Soil >...
CCGCGGATTCCAAGAGCCCCCGACTGTCTGAAATGAGTTTGCATTCCCGGTTAATGAGGCGTGAGGCATAGTTCCTCCAAGAGAGGCTACTGAGATGCTGGCCAAGAGAATGAGGACAAGTGTCTTTGGAATAGGGAACCTGCGGCCTCGACCTCTTCGTCTCAAGGTTGCTCTCGTTAGAATAGCATTCGAACGGATATTTGGGTCGCACGTCCACATTTGCGAAGCTATTGTGGTAGAACTTACAAATCATGCCCAAGATTCACGAATCATGTCACTAGTGTACAAGCGAATCGAACTGCCCTACAATCGCCACATGTAAACATGGAAGTAATATTCTGAGGCCGGACAGTCATTATTACTGATGACACATGAACAAAGCATGCTGGGAATGGAATGCCCCAACTGCCTCAGAGCCTACTGAAGTGATCTGCAACCATTGCACTCTCTGCCCCCCGGCGATGCTTGCAGTTGCTCAGTGAAGACGGACCCCTCGGACACAATCCCGGGCTGACCGAGAGTCCCAAGAGCCGGGTATTTGATGAAAACTCTCCATGGCATATCTAGCTCTATTGCTATCTGAATCCGGCCAGATTCTAGTCGCTCTATCTTGGTGGAGATCGGCGAAGCCGATCCCATTCGCATCCGGCCTATCATCAAAATGCTTTGCGTAAGGTCCTCTTTATCATGAGACAGTTTTTGAGCCAAGGGCGACGGATGAGATAGTGTTATTCCTATACTGAGCGTTTTCGACCAGTTGAATCGCCCCGCCCAAGACCACTTGCGGATCAGCGTGGCCTCCTCAAGGATCATTGATAGGATGACGAGGGGAATAATGCTAAGGTGTCTTTCGGGCTTGTGACGTTCTGGGCTTAATGTAAGCATTTTCACCCTGTGAATCGACTGAGAGGCTTACGTTATTATTACTCAGTCAGGGGCAGTGGCGCGACCGCTACCTTAGTCGTGTGGGGCACTTGTGTTTGCTTGTATTCTTCAGTAACTTATTTGATGGAATATGGTCAGGAGTAGTGCTATTTCATCGATTGTAGACGGCCCAGTTATATGAAAACTGCGTAGAGTACCTCTCAGCATGAACAGGCTCAACATCGCCGTCATAGGCGCAGGCTACTGGGGAAAGAAGGTTATCGCTCAGATTCTAGACCTGGCCCGGACAGGAGACGAAATGAACCTCTATTCTGTGGCAGACAGTTCCCCGATCGCTCTAGAACAGTGCAGGAGGGAATTTGGCCCGCTAGACTATCGCTTGGACTATCACGATCTACTCAAGGATCCGAAAGTATCAGCTGTACATCTATGTTCCCCGAACCAGACCCATTTTGAAATAGCGTCTGAATTTCTCAAACAGGGAAAACATGTTCTAGTTGAGAAACCACTAGCTATGAAATCGAGAGAGGCCTACGAACTAGTTAGACTCGCCAGAGAACATGGAAGCGTCCTATGCACCGGTCACGTTCACAGATTCAACAACGGGGTCAGAGGACTAAGACGACTAATGACTAGTGGAATATTGGGAGACATATACTACCTCCGTCTCAAATGGACCGGCTTCATGGCCATCCAGGATAACAGAGAAGTAATCACGGACCTGGGACCCCACCCCTTCGATATTTGCAACAATCTCCTCGAAACCTGGCCCAAAAAGATCTCGTGCAAAGGCAGAGGCTACAGATCAAGCGCGGGGTACGAGATGGCCTCGATCTATGCTGAACACGCGGGCGGATACGACGCTGGCATCGAGCTAAGCTGGCTCGACATGGAGAAGCATCGAGACGTCACGGTAGTCGGGAGTGACGGCACTGCGGAGCTGGACTGCATCGAACAGAGATTAGTTCTACACCGGAAGGGAGCTGTGGAACGCGTTATGGTCGTCCCGAACAATACTCTGAGAGAAGAGATTCTCCACTTCGCCAGGTGCATCGAGTACAACTCGTCCACTGAATCCTATCCCAACCGGGCTGACGGAATACTCGGAGCCAATGTCGTCAGAGTCCTCGAGACAACGAAAAAGTCTCTCATAGAGGAACGCACGATCCAGGTTGAAGTCCCTCGCAGCGAAAATATACCTGCAAGTGAGCCGATGCCTGGAATACACGCGCCACCACCAAGTATGGGGAGCATCTGAGGCGCTACCAGAATAGCGGCAAGAGCTGATGGGCTCATGACAGGGGTTATGGCGTGCGTTAGAATCGGTTGATGAAAAACACGCGCATAGTCTAACCCGTTCAACCATCCAGATGTGCGACAAATGCCACCGCTTCTTCGTAATTAGTTACGAGAAGAACGAGAAAGGGGAAGTTGTGGAAATTGGACATGAGCTCGACATTAGAGTCAGATCATCGGGCGTCGTCCGAGTAGATGAAGGTGAACCGCAGAGAGGTTTTGAAAGAACCCCTCCCGCGAGAAAATATCAAGAAGAGACTTGTTGGTAACTATCGCATCTCTCTATGTTCGTCTTTGGAAACGCCGGCCAGGATCGTCGTCAACGTCTAGTGCAAGGACTAACAACGCCTGCTTTGTAGAAAATGCTGCTTCGGAAAAAGAAGCCCGAAGCCTTGTGGATTTGAATTGGACTAGCGCTGTGTGGCCAGAGGTGATACTGGTGCGGGCATGGTGATCCGGAACTCGTTGGGACCCACGATTTGCGCGAATACTTGGTGTTCGCTCATTCCAATGTCGACCTGAGTGTTGACCAAGTCTTTGAGTAGAGCTTTCACTGCTTCGGCGTAGAACAGTGATGCTTTTCGGCCGAATCCGTGGTTCAGTATTACAGTTGTTAGGTGGCCGTCATTGGTGTATTCGAAGCGAAATGCTTTGCCGTATCTGGGTCCGAGTAACTCGAGGGCTCGGACTGAGGTTTCAAGGTCTACTCTCTTGAAGAGGAAGGCTATCAGGTCCTTAGCCAGGTTCTTGCCGAACCAGCTACCGAGCTCTTTTGCCTGTTCGTCGGTCGTATAGCCTACCAGCTTCTCGAAAATGTCTGAGGGTAGAGTGACGAAGCCTAGGCGGTCTGCGAAGACGTCCCATTCAACGAATTTCCGAAGTGCCTGGTTTGCGAAATAGTTGACGCTTACGCGCTGTTCATGCGCCAGCTTTTCGAGCTGGAAGTCGATGTCCTCGTCAATTCTGATAGTTCTAGTGACGCTCTTTGTCTTATTCTTGAACTGATAGCTTCTCAACATGGTTATAGTAGACTGTCTTGGCGTAGGTTATAGGCATAACTCTCCGGTTGTGTTCGTACTGAATATACATGTATTCTATTGTATCACAATTGACCATGCCACTCCGTCTGTGTTCTCTCTGCTCCCGTTCCTATTCTGATGTACATGTGACGACTGTTGTGTTCCGATATATCAGGGTGTTATAGAACCCAGCCCAAACTCAACCATATATGCGCAGGTTAAGGCGTTTGACCGGTCTTTGTACCCTCCAAAGCCCAACTCGCCCCATCTGAGATAGACACGCCTACCATGGAGGCGCCGGGCATACAGGTGCAGATGAAGATGGTTAAGTGAGGACAACGCCCTCGATTCGGTGAGGATTCCTTGCTTTAGCTCAGTCTTGAGGTCGAAAGGGTTTCGAGGAAACGAGACTCTCACTAGGGCAACTGCTAAGGCTTAACACTCCGGAACGATACGGTTGCATGAGGCTCAAGCATGGTTTCGATTATTCACGCTCCTCCCCAGGAGATCGTAGTCACCGGCCTCACCGGCTTCAATTCTCAGCAGAACCTAGCCTCTATGATTGCCTTCGTCATGAACGTCTCTGGCCAGGCCATGGCACTATACTGGGCGGAAGGTGTCGTATTCTTAGCCGATTTTGTCGAGCCGGAGGCCCTGCCTGATGAGTATGTGAAGGGAAAGATCTATGCCTCCAACGTTTCGCACGCCCCTATGGCCAAGTACAGCAACCTCATCCGGGTGGGAAACATGGAGGTCCCCGTCATCGACGTCTCATCAAACATTGCTCTGCGAGACTTGGCTCAGTGGATACGTGAGAATCACCAGTCCGCGTCCGACAAATCTTAACTAATCACTCAAGCCCGAGTGGCCTCGGTCCCGGGGTAGCTCAGCCTGGAAGAGCTTCCGGCTGTAGTCCTGCACTCAATGTGCGGGTCAGCCAGCCGACCAGGCGTACAGATACCGGAGTGGAGAAGGATCCACGGATTGTCGCCGGAGAATCGGACGTAACCGGTTCGGCGAGTTCAAAGTAGAGGTTTTCCCTCTATGGAACTCCGGCCCCCGGGACCAGCTCCGCTACAGTGGAAAAATCACAGATGGACCTAGAATCTCAGGCCACTATTTCGACTTGACAGTCGTGGGTCGTGACTCGAGCTCGCGGAGGATGAGCTCGTTCTGCTTCATCATGATATTGTTCTGGTCCGTGAGGATTCGCAGCGCGCTCGCGATTAGCGAGAGAGATGGGTTATCCCATCTGAACTCATTCTCTTTGACGGCAAGCGCTTGCTTTCCCTTGATAATCGACCCTCGCAAATTCTCATCGCTAGAGTCATCTGCAAAGGCGACACGCTGTCTGCGGTCCACCTTGTCCGACATGCTCGCGGCGGCGTGCTCCCGTTTGACGTCTGGATAACAATCTTCGCAGAACCTTTGACCTTTGAGTTCAAGGAGAGGGTCTATGAGGCTGAGAGTCTTTCCGCATCTCGAACAGAAATCTGCCAAATTTGTTCTGTTAGCTCCGTTAATGGTTTGAGTCTTGGAGCGCTATTAAAGAGTCTTGTAACCAACAGCCGAACGGCGACTCTGCGATGGAAGACGGGAAGTCCGTCTTAGTGTCTAAGCCTAGCGACCGGCGAGATGAGGGCCCTGGAATTGCGGGATTCTCCCCCGTAGATCGAGGGTTGAAGCAGGTTGGAGTCATTCTCTCCAATGGGCTGTCCGTTCGAGTTCTGCTTTATCCAATCAGGCACGACAACCGCTCTTAGGAGCTGTTGTACTGTCACGTCCCGGTTCTTCGCCTCGTTCGATAGAATATCGTATGCGTTCTCCCCGATTGACATTATGAACTTGGCCATTGTTGGTATCAGTCTCCTAGTTGTCCGGGTTCTCGCCGACGAGGAGTCTGTTCTAGAGCCAGAATTCGGGAAGGGTCTGTTTCGCCCGCCTCAACTTGCACGACCATTGAGTAGTCGACACCAATCCATTTCAGATATTCTACCATGGCTTTGAACTCGGTCAGAATATCTTCGCCGGCGACTGTCGTCTCACCGGTCATTCTGAGGAACGCTTTCCATTTACGGTTCTCCATACTTAGGCCCTTCTGGATACTGCCTCTTCGGGACTGTTCTGGCCGTCCACCTTTCCTTCGACCTTGAAGTAGACTTCTCGGCCCTTCATCCACTCTCGGTGAGTTCCTGCATTCTCTATGTCTGTGTAGACTCCGTCGAGCCAGACCCTCACATTCAGGCTTGCGGATGAGGATATCAGCTCTGCAAGGAGATCCTTCAACTGGTCGTCGGTCATAGTATCTTGCGGGACCGTCTGACTCGGCGTTTCGGGCGGATACCCCACGTTAGCTGTTTCTTCCAATGCGCTTCAGATATAGACACTCACCGATTTGATATAATCCCAACGTTTACACTCAATAGCATAAGCATGCCGGAGATAGCCAATCCTCAAACTTCACTCAAATGTGTTCGAGTCTAACACATTGTAGACACTCGCTTATTATCATCCAGTGCCCCGAAATCGTCGAAATTCCAAGGATTGCTTCTTGCGTAAATGCATGGTAGCGTTCGACGAGAAAGTGTTTAGAGAACTCGACAAGGATGCGAAAAGCCGCAACATAAGCCTCCAAGCATTTCTTAGAGCAGTAGTCATTCTCGAATGGATCCGAAACGGAAACGGAGCGATTACCGATCCTCCAACTATGCGTGAACCTAGTCACAGCAAAACTGGTTTCAGACACTATTCTGAACAGGGAAGTAACTATTCGTCTGTCTAGCCTTTGAGGCCCCAACCCGTTTTGAAAGAAGGTGTGACTTTGATGAAAGGTGCCTCGCCTTCCTTCCAGGGGTCTCGCTTGACCCAGCTCAGCTTCGAATAGAACAGTTTGTACAGCCGCTGGTACTCTCCTCCCTTCTCGATAATCTCCACAGGTCCACTGATCAACAGAAGCTTCTGAGTTCCCGCAGAGTCAACGAGAAGCGCTGCGTGAGGGTTCTCACGGAGATTCTTCAGTTTCCGGGTCCCATAGTCAGTAACAATATACGCGTAATCCTGGTCCCAGACATATGAGACGGGAACAACATGAGGCTCGCCCTTTCGTGATGCTGTCGCAAATCTGCACAGCTCATTGCTCTTCAGGAAATCGATTTCTTTCGCGGACAACTTTACCTCAAGGGGGACATCGTTCGGTTTTTTTGGCAAGGTTTACACCCCCCAGACAAGCTCTATTATTTGAGTACCTCGGAAGGCATGCCGCCTTCCGAGAAGAGAAACAAAGGATGCCCTTAACCAGCGGGCAGTCCTACGATTCGACTTGTCTCTATTGACTGCTTGGCCAGTTGCTCTTTGAGGGTCTTCGGAGCTATCGTCTTCAGCACGCTAGCGCTGCTGATTTTGCATGTCATTTGATCTTCGCTCTCTTCCAATTCGCATTTCATTCCGAGACGGTCACAGAGTGCTTTGAAAGAGGCACCGTAGTATGCTGACGCGCTAAGTCCCATGCTGTGTCTCAGGATTATTGTGCGATTCTCCTTATCCCCGAACTCTGAGTAGACATAGGCATTTGCGTATTCTGCGCCTACCACCTCGAAGGTTTTGAGAACTGAGTCTAGGTCGAACTTGCGGAAGTAATAGAGGATAAACTCGACGACCGTATCTTTCCCATTCTTGGTGCCCATCTCTCTCGCCTCTCCAACGGTGACATGTGACCAGAGCGTTTTCATTAGTCGAGGATCGCTTGTGACGAGTTTGAAGCTGTCGACGTATCTTCCCCATTCTATGTATCGTCGTATTGCTTTGTTGACGAGCACGTTGACCTCGAGATTGTGACCGCCTACCATCTTGTCTATTTTCTCGCTGACGTCGGGGTCGATGGTGAAGGTCCTGCGCGTACGTCTTTCCAAAGAGTTTCTGAATAGACCGACTGGACTGCTCGTTATAGGACTTGCTCAGTTCAGCGAAAATCATGTGAACGCTGATATGGACTATCAGCATTCCCTAACATGTACAATACAAACAGGAAACGAGATAATCGCGGCAACGTCTATAACGAAAAACGCGTTGTCATAGTGTAATGCACGATAATTCCCCAAAACAAACGTGGCATTACGGGAGCGCATACCTCGACTCTAAACCTAACTTAAGAGCTGCATTGCTGGCATGGGTCCTTAGAGAGTCGCGATCACTGCCGTTGCCGACCGCTGGCTGCCGCAGATGAACGCTATCAAGCGACCACGTTACGGGTAGACTGCAAACTTCGCTGCTCCGACGCCAAAGCGAATCTCGGACCATTCAACTCGCCAGAGCAATGATTTCAGTGGGCAAGGAAGAAAATGGGGGCCCTTCGGCCCCCAGGATGATAACCGGAGAATGGGCAGAATATTTGTTACTCTGGCCTGATGCTTTCGCCCGTCACAGTGTCGATCATGGTCAACGGGTCTGAGTCGCGCAGATACTTGTCAATGTACTGGTTTGCTTCTACGATGTCTGGAGCAACGAAGACGACCACGGCATCGTATCCACCTGTTCCAAAGATCACCTTCTCGGTCGTACATCCTAGCCATCGTTGCGGGAGCTTTTGAAGCCGCTGCTTTGCTCCTTCCACCCTGCCGGATATCTTCAGCAAAGCCACAAAGCTAGGCATCCTTTGTCTCAAATATCGTTCTCTGACGATTGAAAATATTAGTGTTTTTATTCACTTGTAATCGTTTTGATATAGAATTGGTCGACTGGGGTTTGGGAAATAATAGTCCTGGTCCTGAATCTCGACCCTTCAAGAACCGTTCTGCGGTTTGACGGCTCCCTTTAGCCGGAAAGTCTCGACCTACGACCGCTATCGCATCCTCTGCAAGAAGATCGATGAAAAGCTCTGCACTGGCGACGCCAGCGACCTCGAGGCTCATGTCGATCGGGATTCCTAGCAGAAAAATCTAAAAAACTCGTTGGACTAGACTAATTCACGTTTTCTGACAGTCTCGGAAATCTTACTGACATTATGTGGCGACAAAGCAGAGAAGCCGACATCCGCGAGTGATGATGATCGGAACTGCGCTCGATGGATCTCTTGGTTCAGCGAAATCACGCGTAAATAGGGTAGCAAATTAGATCCAGTTATCCTCTCTTGACTTCCCGTTCGCGTTGCACTCGTCTTGAGTATGGCCTTGTGGGTCCATGACGAGCAGGAACGGTTCTTCCCAGGCCCGTCTGGTTGGAATCTTCGTACTTGTCCTCATAATATCTCTCGCTGAGTTCGCTGCTCTGCTCCTTGATTACCAGAACAACCGGTATCTCCGCCAATACGTCTCAGACAATCTTGGCACAATAATCTTAGCCGCGATCGGCCTCCTTTTCGTCGCAGGGGGCGCAGGATATGTAGTCTCCAAGAGACTTGGAATTCCGAGGTCATCGGGACCCCGTGTCCCAACGTTCGCGAGAATTGGCTCCTTCGTAGGAAGAAGATACAAGCTCATAATCGTCTTTTGGATTCTACTCTTCGCGGCAAGCTTTCCCTTCTCTCAACAACTCTCCCAAGTCACTACGTCAAGCACTAGCGGCGGCCAGTCCAGCACCTCCCAGTCAGCACTGGCCCAGAATCTTATGGCTCAAGGGTTTCCCCATCCACAGTCCAATGCGAGTGCCATAATTCTCCTCCAAGGAAACGATGTTACCGACAACGCGACCAAAATATTCACGCTTCGCCTAGAACAACGCCTTGTGGCACCGGGGATCCTCAACAGCCTTGAGAACGTCACCACAATCTACAGCCTGGAAAGAAAAGCTCTCACAGTGTACTACCTGCAAAACTACAGCTACCCAGTGGCGGAATCAAAGGCAAATCAGACCGTCTGGCACGAAACCCTCTCACAATACCCTCCACTGATCCCACCTGCGATTCTCCAGAATTTCATTAGCCCAAACAATAACGCAATGATCACTCTAGTAACCTTCTCCCAAGCACCCGGATCGTTCGGCTCAGCAGACACCGACCCGATATTGAAGAACATAGTGACTATGCGGAATATCATCTTCCAACTTAAACCGAGCGATCCCGAACCCTTACAGACATATGTTACCGGTGACCTGGCCACCACCGCCGACTCTTCTCTAGGAAGCACGGCGGACCTCAGTCGCATCGAGCCCGTCACTGTTGGTGCGATCCTTGTTCTTGCAGGACTGTTTTTCGTTGCCATCGTCACCCCTTTCGTTCCTCTGGTCACTGTCGGAATGGCGTTGCTGATGGCTGAGGGAGGACTCTACCTCATTGGGAAATACATCATCCCAATCCAAGACACTACCACCACATTCCTGTTCACCATAATGCTCGGGGTCGGCACTGACTACGCCATCTTCCTGATGGCCCGTTATCGTGAAGAACGCGTCGAAGGCCGAGACAAGACCCAAGCGGTCCTGACATCTATCACGTGGTCAGGAGAGAGCATCGCAACCAGCGCAACTACTGTGATAATCGCGTTCGGCGCAATGACGCTAACGACCTTTACCCTCCTCAGATCCATCGGCGTCGGTCTCGGATTCGGCGTCCTAATCGCTCTTCTAGTAAGTCTAACACTGATCCCATCGCTCATCCTAGTCGCTGGGGACCGGATATTCTGGCCGACATCCGGCAAAAGATTCGAGGCGTACGCGGCCAAAGCCCGGAAAAGAAGAGCGGAAAGACCCGGATATTTCCGTCGAGCTGCAAGCTTCAGCGTCAGGCGACCGATACTAGTCCTAGGATTGGCTCTCATCATTTCCATTCCCGCCATTTACGTTTCACTGACCGGGTCCACATCCTACGATTTTGCAGCCGGTCTCCCACAGGCCGAGAGTGTCAAAGGTATCACTGCCCTTGAACAGAGCTTCGGAGCCGGCCAGATAGGCCCCACACAAGTACTCGTACAATTCCCAGCCCCAATTCTCGTAAACGGGAACCTCACGGCGGCCGGACAGACAAGCTTAGAGAAGCTGAGTCAGAACATTGCTAGTTTGTCCAATGTGAAAGAGGTCACAGGGCCCACTCGCCCTAACGGGATCCCAGTGGACGCGACCAATATGACCGGCCTATCACTGGAAGAGAGGCAGGCGATCCTAGGGAGCATAGGAAAAGACAACCGCACTGCCATCCTGACTGTCCTATTTGCTGACGAGCCATTCACGCAAAACTCTCTCAATACGGTCACTCAAATACGAAACCTCATCACGAGTCTTCAAAGCTCCGACCCCTCTCTAGCTCAAGACACAATACTTGTTGGAGGCGCTTCTGCGTCCACCCTTGACTTTGCCAATGAGACCGTCAACCAGTTCAACACTATCAGAGTATTGACGGTCGTAGCGATATTCGTCGTTTTGCTCGTAGTGCTCGGCTCTTATCCTCTTGCAATAACTGGAATACTTTCCATTGGACTGAGTATAATTTGGGCCTATGCGGCCACTCTGCTCTTCTTCAACAACGTGCTCCAATCAGGGGTCCTCTTCATTATCCCCCTCGTGCTCTTTCTGCTTCTCTATGGAATCGGCATGGACTACAATATCTTCATTCTAACTCGGATTAGAGAAGAAGCTCAGAAAGGTAAGGAGACTCGCCAGGCAGTAGTAGACGCCGTTGACAGAACAGGCGGGATCATAACAGCCCT
>Ga0209235_1002208_pt1 | contig 10815 bp, 17 predicted proteins | sample GraSoi013_1_20cm_4_FD_185817 | JGI IMG/M metagenome (GOLD analysis project Ga0209235, IMG submission 185817) | Grasslands soil microbial communities from the Angelo Coastal Reserve, California, USA - Sample 09_25_2013_1_20cm (SPAdes) (version 2) | ecosystem: Environmental > Terrestrial > Soil >...
TGTAAGCGACGACGATCTTTGCACGCCGCGGCAGTGTCTTCTGTTCGTTTCCCATGCTCTGTCCATCGACGTAGAAGACTGGCAAGCTATTCTCCATCCGGGGCTAGAACGTGCATTCGAACTCTCGCATCGTATGGGGAGTTATATTGGCTTCTATAGGCCCGGCGGTCGGACTCTCTAAGCCAGGTCGCTGGATTTCAGAATGCATGTCGAGAATCTTCAGAGCCTCCAGTCTTTAAATGAGCCGGGAATTGGGAATGTCTTGTGCGGCCGTGGTCTAGCCTGGTCTATGATATCAGCCTGCCAATACGGCGTTCAGCAGAACGCTGACGACCCGGGAGGTCGCGTAACGAGCGGCCCGGGAGTTCAAATCCCGGCGGCCGCACCAAATCCTTACCTTGAGACTATGTCGGTCGGTTTCTATAGAGTGGCTCTGATCATGCCGCCATCGATCGGAATCATCGCACCGTTGATGTAGCTGGCTATGTCGCTAGCTAGGAAAGCGACGAGAGATCCAACCTCTTCAGGAGTCCCATATCTCCCGAGAGGCACATCAAGGAGAGCTTGTCTCATCGCATCATCAACGGACTTCCCCGTTCTCCGTGAAATATCTTGGGCGATTTCTCTCTGACGGTCGGTCAATATGTGTCCTTGCATGATCCCGTTAGATGTGATTCCCTTCGCTCCATATTCTATGGCTATGGATTTGGAGAGTCCCGCAAGGCTAAGTCTTACAGTGTTGGACAACACGAGATTTGGAATAGGTTGTCGTAATGTGGTGGAGGTTATGAAGACGAGTCTCCCCCACTTCTTCCGTTCCATGCCTGGAAGGAGTCGTTTTGCGAGCCAGACAGCGTTTATCAGTAGTAACTCAACTCCGTTGTCCCAATCAGTGTCACTCAGCTCGTTGAAGGTTCCAGGTCTAGGCGGCCCCGTGTTGTAAGCGAGAACATCCACACTGCCCAACTTCGCGGTGGCGTTCCTGACTAGTCGGTCGACATCCTCTTTGACTGTGAGGTCTGCACTGAATGCGTATATCTCGCGATTACCAGTCTCTCGAACTATCTGATCCTTTGCTTGAGAGATCGAATCAATATTCCGAGACGAGATTACTACTCTGCATCCTTCCGAGGCGAGAACTTTCGCCACACCATAGCCTATTCCCTTGCTTGACGCTGTGACGAGCGCAGCTTTGCCTTTCAGTCCGAGTTCCATACTCTCAGACCGGATGTGTCCTAGCTTATCATTCAACGCTTCACAGAGGGCGGGTCCCTTTGCGGTTTTTCATCTACATTGACCGGTTAGCAGTCTGAGAGAAGACGTATAATCGAGGAAGAGTTGATCGTTGGTTGAACGTGTCGAATCGATCTACTCTCAATCAGGAAGAACTTGACGCCAGGCTGGAACCTGGCAAGAATCCTCTCGCATACTCGAATGCCGAACAAGAGTATTGGACGATCAAGAAAGCGGTCGGACTTGCCGATATTTCGCACTTGGGCCGTCTAAGAATTACGGGCAAAGACCGGATAAGCTTCCTCAATGGCCTTCTGACAAACGACATTTCGCAAGTGAAGGAGAATATGGGACAACGCTCTGCCCTTCTCAACTCAAAAGCACGGGTCCTGGCCGACCTCCACCTTTACGCGCAAACGGATAGTCTACTCGTTGACACAGGCGAATCATCAGCGTCCCACGTGAAGGAAATTCTGGACAGGTTCATAATCACTGAAGACGTCCAGATCCAGGACTCCTCCCAAGATCTCGTCCACCTCACCCTCCAAGGGCCCCGCAGTTCTCAGGCTATCAACGATGTACTCGGAGCCCAAACAAAAGATCTGAAACAACTCGAGCAGAAGACCCTCGGACCCAGCACAATCATCGCCCGAGACAGAACGGGCCAATCAGGCTACGACATAGTCCTACCCACCCTAGAGGCAGAACCGGTCTGGCAAGGATTCCTCCTGCATGGAGGAGACATCGGTCTCAATCCAGTTGGTTCACAAGCCTTAGAGATTCTTCGTCTAGAGGCAGGATATCCAAAGTATGCGACTGATGTTGACGAAAACACGATTATCCTGGAAGCAGGCTTCAAAGACGCGATAAATTTCAACAAAGGCTGCTACTTGGGACAGGAAGTCGTTGCCCGGGCAACCCACATCGGAAGAGTCAACAAGCAACTAGTGAGGCTAGAAGTAGACACGAAAGACTCAGTCTCTCCTCGCTCGAAGCTGACGAGTGACGGTCGGGACGCGGGCTTCATCACCAGTGCAGCATTCTCGCCGGGACTTGGAAGGGTTGCAAGCCTGGGTTACGCTAACAGGGAATTCGCAAAGGAAGGAACTAAGGTCAACGTACAATCAGGTGAAACCAGCTTATCTGCGGTAGTAACCAAAATCGTCTAGTTCTTTGCTTTCGACTGGAAGCAGGGCAGGTGCCACGCTTCCAATTGGGACGCTGATGATTTCTGAAACACAACCTTCTGAGTGTCATATGATATGCTCTTTCGGCAGCCAACGCAAAAGCTGCCAGCTATATTCGGAGTATTGCCAATTGTGGCTTTCATATTCTCAGATTCCTGTCCGAGCTGATTTTTCCTTGAGTCGATATAGCCTTTGAACGCGACGACCTCTCGGCTGTTAGGGTTCATCTGCAACAGCTCATTGATCGACTCCTCAGCTTCAGAGAGAATCTTGACAATCTCCTGAAATTTTCCCAATAGCTGGCTTGTCATCGCTCCGTCAACCATCAAAGCTCCATTTCCGAGAGACTGGATGACCTTTGGAAACGAGCTCAGCTCACTGCTCATCGTATCTGCGATTTTGTAGCCAAAGTAAGCTTTGAGAAACATTAATCCTTCAGACGCAGGGTGAGCGTTAAGCCCATTCTCGACAATGTCTAGTGCGGAAGGAAAGTTGGAGTTTTGAGCCTCCTGTAGAGCAGGCTCGGCAAAATGCTTGTACTCCTCGGGCGAGCACTTCAACGGGACGTCGAAGCCGCCTTCCGCCACGTGCAATGACTGATCGCATCAGTGAAGCCTTCATCGAAAAAATAGTTTCCGTGCCCTTCGGACAAACCGAACAGTACTACGATAGCACGTGGAGTCTCCATCAATAGTCGGTGAAGACCCAAAATGGCTTAACGTACGCCTTCGCGGAACTTCTCTTCCAGGGTCTTGAGTTCGCCGTGTTCCTTGACCCTTATCTTCGTGTCCATACTGAAGCTTAGTCCTACACGTCGCAGGAAGGAGAAGAGTTCTTCTCCAGACACGGGCCCCTTTAGTCTACCCGAATCGATTAGGCGTGCGAGATTCTCCTCAATTATCCCAACCTCTTTCGGATAGTATCTCCTTGCCGTCTCCAACACCTCAACTCCTCTTCCCGCCAGGATTTTCCGGACAATCTCATGAGGACTCAGTTTGGGAGTGACGACCGCGACCGGTGCAGGCCTTTCTTGAGAGAGGAGCATTTTCTTCCGCAGTTCTAGAGCTCTTTTCTGTCGTAGGAGCTCTATCTCGGAAGACATTTGGTCAGTCTCAAAGCAATCCGGTCGGGCGTCTAAATAAGGGCTAGTTTCCTAAAATCTGCCAATTCCAATTGCTTTCTCATAATCATAAACGGCCCTTCCCACGACAGTCCAAGCCTCCAGCTTCCTGATATCGATTCGGAATTTCCCAGAGGCGAGTTTCATCGTTCGATCCGAGAAGTGACCAACAGGAAATCCCCCGACGATCAAAACGGGCCGCTTCGCCTCTCGAAGTCCTGCCGCAACTGCCTCCATGGGTTTCGGTAATCCCAACGTGGTCAAGGCCACTATGCTATCGGGAGAAATCTTGCTCAAAAGATCATTCAAGGACTCCCTCCTCAGCTTCATGAGTGGTGGCCCTGAGGTTGGGACCATCGAAGACTGGTACAGTTGTTCGACTAGCGCGATGAACCGGTCAGTGCTTCTTGGAAGGCGGGTGCGCGGGTCGATCGTGATAACCTGGTCGTCGCGTGTATGGACGAAGCAAGTTAGTTGATTGTCCAAGTTCAAAGGCGAGCCTAGGGCGAGTAGGAGGCAGAAGTGAACAATGTCTGGCCGGCCCCTGCCGATTCCAGATTTTCCCAGCCGCAGAATGGCAGAGTGATGATAGCTCTGATCCAAGATCAATTGTCTCGGGTCCTTCTTCTTCCTCTCAGCCGACTTCAGAATGGCTGGATGGCCCGTGATTTCATTAGGGACGAGCTCAATCGAGGATTCTGCAAGAATCAGTGTGAGCAATGACAATCACGAGTGCGATTCCGTCTCGGAGTAGGTAATGAGCTTCATGGGAGGCAAGAACCTCAGACGAAACTATGGCAAGACTCGCGCGGCCGTCGCTTCAGTAGCAACTGAAAGATTCCAGATTCTCCTGGATCAAGCCAAGAAGATGGCTTGGACGGATGAGAGACTGTCCCGACGCTACGTAACCCTAGCTAGAAAGATATCCTCGAGGACAAAAGTTAGAATTCCGAGAGAATCAAAGATGTACCTCTGCAAGGGATGTGGACTAGCCCTAGTCCCAGGGCATAATGCGAAGATACGACTACACGCCCATACGACTGGAATCGTAATCTCCTGCTTGTCTTGTGGTGCGGTGAAAAGATATCCCGTTAGCACCAAAAGCGCGGCCGGCAAGAGTCCTGTGTAATGAATCCTTATATTGCTCAGTCCGACCCATACGCGAAGAAAAATTCCAGCAAGTATGAGGACGCGTTAGTATGCCCACAGCCTTTGAAGTTCCAGCAAACGAACTAATCAACCGATTAGCAAAGCATCTGAAAGAGAACGTATCAGAAATCTCTCCACCATCATGGTCCGAATACGCCAAGACGGGAGCCCACAAGGAGAGGCCCCCGCAGGATCCTGACTGGTGGTACGCCCGTTGTGCCTCTCTTCTGCGAAAGCTATACGTTCACGGCCCAGTCGGAGTATCCCGTCTCCGAGTACAGTACGGCGGGAACGTTGGAAAGGGGAACTCACCCGAACATCACGGCCGAGCCGGAGGATCAGCTATCAGAGAGCCACTGCAGCAGCTTCAGAAGGCCGAGCTTGTAGCAATAGAAGGTAGGAAAGGACGAAAGCTGACAAAGCAAGGGCTCACGCTGTTAAACAAGACTTCCGCTGAGGTGGCGAAAGGATTGAAGGCTAGGCCGCGAGAGGCCCCGAGCTAATGTCTGGGGAAGACTACTCCGACGAAGAACTTGAAGAACTGCGGCGACGCAGAATGGCCCAGCTCCAGCAGCGGGCTTCATCCGAGGATCAACGACGTTCTCAAGCCCAACAACAGGTAGAGAGACAGAAACAAGCAATCATCCGAAAGATTCTCACTCCCGAAGCGAGACAGCGTCTTACAAACATCCGAATGGTAAAACCTGAATTTGCGGAAGAATTGGAAATGCAACTCATTCAACTAGCTCAATCAGGAAGGCTGCAAGGCCAAGTGACCGACGAACAGCTAAAGAGGACCTTGGTGCAGCTCCAAGGTCAGAAAAAGGAGATCAAGATCAGGAGAGGCTAGCGATGGCACGCCACAAACCATCGGGGAAGAAGCATCATCTGTCCCACGCCCTCAAACAAGCCCAGCCCGTACCTTCATGGGTTGTGGCAAAGACCTCGGGAAAGGTCCGGCGAACGCCGAAACAGAGACACTGGAGAAAGACAAAGATCAAGGTGTAGACGCTCACGAGCAAAGAGAAGAAACCGAAGAAAAAGGCAAAGGCCACTTCAAAGAAAGAAACGGTCAAGGCTTCAAAAAAGAAAGACGATTCTCTCGTCGAGAAGCCGGAAGAAGTATCGCCCGTGAAAGAGGAGATCGAAGAAAAGCCGGAAGAGATCTCCGAGGAGTCCAAGAAGGAAATTGAAGTTCCAGAAGCGCCGGAAGCCCCTGCTGAACCTGAAGAGCCAGAGGAAGAGGAGCTGGAGATCGTTGAGGAAAAATTCTATGATCTCAATCTCCGACGAATATGGAACGCTCCGCGGGAGAAACGGACTCCGAGAGCCGTCCGATTCCTTCGCGAATTCGTGGCTCAAAGGATGAAGACAACCGAAGTCTCGCTGAGCGAGGAGACGAACAGCATGTTGTGGCAGCGAGGAATAAGCAAACCTCCCCGGAAAATCCGAATCAGAGTTGTGAAGGACAAGGACGGGAGAGTCATAGTCTTTCCGGGCGAGGGAAAGAGCCGTGCCAGTAATACTGTCTGACATCTTCGGAGATCCTAACGTAGGAATATTCTCCTTCGCCAACGAGAAAATAGCGATCCTACCAGCCGGAACTTCTGAAAGGAAGCTTGCCAGCTTCAAAGAAGCGCTTGGGATAGAGGCATACGGAATAGGCATTGCAGATTCGAGACTTGTCGGAATCTACCTGAGCGGTAACTCCAACTCCATCCTGCTGCCATACATCGCAACCGAAGAGGAAATCTCCAATCTACGCTCAACAGACGTGGACGTCACCATAATAGAAGAGAAACGAACCGCCCTCGGAAACATCATCCTCTGCAACGACTATGGGGCGGTAGTAGACCCACGTTTGAAACCACGAACAGTTTCGGCGATTGAGAAGGCTCTGAAAGTTCCGGTGAAGACTGCAACCATCGGAGGACTCCCCCAGATAGGGTCTCTCGCCACAGCCTCAAACAAGGGAGTCTTGGCAAACCCAATAATAGATGAATCCGAAAAGAAGCACATCTCCGAAGTTCTCGGGGTGCCGGTCTCAGTCGGAACCGTCAACTCAGGAGTACCATACCCAAGGTCAGGGATTGTCGTGAACTCAAAAGGCGCCGTAGTAGGCTCACACACACTCGGCGCAGAACTCCTAGCTCTCAGCAGCGTTTTCCAAACGGATTAGGTTAAGTACGGCCGAGCATACCGATCGTCCGTTTCCAATAAGCGGTCACCCATGAGCGAAGTGAAGCTGTACAAGATCACAGGCGATCTCCGAAAGAGAGGCGAGAAGCTCCACTTCACGAAACAAATCAGAGCCCTCAAGAAGGAACATGCTCTTCAGAGCCTGTATGCCGACATGGGAAGCAGGCACAAAGCCAGAAAGTTCGATATCACAATCAAAACAGTCGAAGAGATCACTGAACCCGGAGAAAGCGCCTAGTGGCTACCGCCAGAAGGCAGACCTCTCCGCGACAAATCGCACCGCCAAGACAGCCTCAGGCACCAAGCATTGACGACCAAATGCGTCAGATGCTGGTAGAAATACGGTATCTCGAAAACTCTGCACGCGTCCTCCAGTCAAGGCTCGATATTGTAACCGCCGCGCTCTCCGAGACCCTCACGGCAATATCCACACTTGAGGGAACGAGGGGCAAATCTGTCGATACTGAGACCCTGCTGCCTATCGGGTCCGGCAGCTTTGTAAAAGCGAAGCTGGCTGATTCTCAGAATATTATCATCGGAGTAGGTGCCGGGGTCTGCATCGAAAAGCCTCTCGAAGATTCGATGAAGGACCTCAGACTGAGATCAAGCGAACTCGAGAAGGCAAGAGTCAACGTGACCCAACAGCTAAGCCAGGTCCTAAACCAAGCAGAAGACTACCGAGCACACCTCAATGACATGGCAAGGAAGAGGGGCGGTGGACCGGTAGAGATTGTTTGACAGGCTCAGAGCACAGTTCTCCAACCTCTACGATCGAATCGCAAAGTCTGAACTGAAAGGAAAAGACCTAGACAACATCCTAGACGAATTCCAGCTATCTCTCATCGAGAACGACGTGGCGGTATCTGCTGCCGACTTCATCAGCAATGAACTGAGAGAGAAACTGAAGGATGTGCAGTTCGCGCGATTTACGGACCCCCGCACAAGAGTCAAGTTCATTCTTCAAGAAGTACTCCTCTCTCTTCTCCAGAGAGCCGGGCAGCTCGACATCTTCGCGCTAATCGACAAGAAGAAGAGCGTGGGAGAACCTGCAGTTCTAGTCTTCATAGGAATCAATGGTACCGGAAAGACAACCAGCATTGCAAAACTCGCCTACGTCCTCCAGAAAAAGGGGCGAACTGTGATTCTTGCCGCGAGCGACACATACCGTTCAGGATCCATTGAGCAACTCGAGGAGCATGCTCGACGTATCGGAGTACGAGTAATCAAACATCAGTATGGAGCCGACCCTGCGGCGGTTGCGTTTGACGCGGTGAACTATGCAAAGGCTCACATGATAAACGTCGTGTTGATAGATACAGCGGGAAGAATGCAGAACAACAAGAATCTTCTCGAAGAAATGCGGAAAATCGTGAGAGTGACAACCCCAGATCTAACAATACTTGTTGTTGACGCGCTGACCGGTAACGACGCCGTGGAACAAGGTAAAGTCTTCTCGGAGGCTGTAAAGATCGATGGAATCATTCTCGCCAAACTTGACGCGGATGTAAAAGGAGGAAGCGCGATCTCTCTATCATACATAATGGGAAAGCCGGTTGCTATGGTGGGCACAGGACAAAAGTATGGTGATCTCGAACCGTTTCAGGCCGAAGCCATCGTGAAGAACTTGATTGGCTAGAAATAAAGTGGAGTAGCGGAATGAACCCGCGTGCGATACGGTGCTGCCGCCAAATTCGGGTACTAGTTCGATGGGATTTCGAGGGGAATAGATAACTTCGGTTCGATCTGCTTTTTGATTTCGTCAAGAGTCGGGAATCGGCCTTCCTGTTTCCTCGAAAAGATCAATTGTCCGTCAAGGACAATGTCAAAGATCCCACTGTCCGCCGGTTTTAGAGCCACAGTGAGCTTCTTGTTTAGAGGCATTCCGTACTCTGCCAACAGTTGATTTACCAATTCGACAGCACGGGGTTGATGACCGCAGGGCTGACAATACGTTATTTCCAGATCTACCAAGTCTATTGCACTTGCCATGTAGATCTCACGGGAGCGATTTAAATCTGGTTTCAAGCACCATTTGTTCGATTTCACCCGTCTCCCAATATGGTCACGTTGGACCGAGTGGACTTTGATCCCGGAAACTGCGCGTCTGTTAGGATCGGAATGACGATGCAACGTCCAAGATCTATCTTGATAGTATCGTCCAAACGCGACTCCGCATCCTCGAATATCGCCCAAGCGCTCATAACAAAGAATGGTTTCGAGCCAAGACCCGGCCAAGGAATCGAGACTTACTCGAAAGGTAACATCCGTTTAGTGGTGCTCGAAAAGCTGGGCATATACGCTGAACCCAGCGACATTCCGCCTGAAGTATCTACGACCATATTCGTTTCGAAGCATGTGAGTTCGTCTGGCAGACCTGCGTTAACTGTCCATGCAACCGGAAACTTGACGAAGGAGGCGAAGTTTGGAGGCAAACCCGAGGAAGTCTCGTATGTAGACTCGTCAATCATTAGGCGCACCTTGAGAGCTCTCAAGTCAGGCGCGTCAGAGGCTAATGTCCAGATCGAGGTAACAATGGAGGCAACCCACCACGGCCCAACCAACCTCTCGATGCCGGTGTGTTTCGTTGAAATTGGTAGCAGAGAGAAAGAGTGGACAGACCCTGTCCTGGGAGAAATCGCGGCTACCGCGGTAATGGATGCCGCAGCCAGGGTCGAGGAAACCCACCCGGTCGCAGTCGGGTTCGGAGGAACACACTATTCAGCAAAGCACACGCGGATCTGCATGGAAGGCGATTACGCGATCGGCCACCTCGTATCAAGCCATTCGTTTGATGGCGGAGTCACTCAACTAGTGATTGACGATGTCTTCAACAAGACAGTAGGCTCGTGTAACACTGCTATAGTCGATTGGAAAGGGCTTCACAGCAACGATAGACGTAGACTCATATCTAGTCTGGAGGCTGCTGGCCGTGAGATTGTCAGATGCTGATATTGTAGTATAGTTAAATAGGGAAGGGCGACCCGCGATTTCAGAGACGATAATCGAGGGCTTGTAATGGGCGCTAGGACCTTCATACAGTCAGCCAGACGACTGTTTCACGTCGCCCAGAAACCGGACTGGGAAGAGACAGCCCTTCTGATCAAAATAAGTCTGATTGGAGTTGGAATTGTGGGAGGAATAGGCTTCGTGATCAGGATTCTCTTCTGGCTCGTGGGACTTTACAACCTGCCTGCAAGCCAGACGACCCCTACTGGCCCGTGAAAGGAAACTAACGAAAATGGCAACTCAGACCCAGAAAACATCGATTTACGCAGTCCGCACCACGAGCGGCCAGGAACGAACAGTCGTCGATCTAATGGCCAGTCGAGCTCAGCCCAAGAAGCTTCCAATAACTGCAATTCTAGCCCCGGAGGTCATCAAGGGTTACATTTTCGTCGAGGCTTCAGGACCTCACTTCGTGGACGAAGCGATCGCAGGAACCAGACACGCTCGCACGCGAACGAAGGGAGTCGTATCAATCCAAGCAATCGAACGTTTCATAGTAACCAAGCCGGTCATCGAAGAACTCAGCGTTGGAAACCTTGTTGAGGTTGTTGGTGGACCCTTCCGAGGCCTTCGCGCGAAGATTACCCACGTGGATAAGGTCAAACAAGAGGTTGTGATCGAGCTATTGGAGGAAGGCTTCGCAACATTGCCAATCACCGTCCACGCCGACTATGTCAAGCTAGTGAGCAGAGGGGAGGACTCTGGGCGAGAAGAAAACAGTTGACGCAATAATAGATGGCGGAAAAGCGACTGCAGGCCCGCCTCTGGGCCCAACACTAGGTCCGCTCGGAGTCAACGTTCTCCAGATCGTCAACAAGATCAACGAGATCACGAAGGCGTACGCGGGGATGAAGGTCCCTGTCAAAGTGCTAGTCGATGTTGACGACAAAAGCTTCGAAGTAGAAGTAGGAACGCCAACAA
>Ga0209235_1002209_pt1 | contig 10814 bp, 9 predicted proteins | sample GraSoi013_1_20cm_4_FD_185817 | JGI IMG/M metagenome (GOLD analysis project Ga0209235, IMG submission 185817) | Grasslands soil microbial communities from the Angelo Coastal Reserve, California, USA - Sample 09_25_2013_1_20cm (SPAdes) (version 2) | ecosystem: Environmental > Terrestrial > Soil >...
TGCCACCGCCTCGTTGCCGGTCCCGGCTTCTCCCACCACGACCAGACCCGGCTCTTTTTCCAGCAGCGCGCGCAGACCGGCCCGCAGGACGGCGTGATCGTCCGCCAGGAGAACCCTGATTTCTCGCCTATCGCTGGCGGCACCGAGACCGAACACCGAGGCTCCTCACGTCGGATACGCCTCCTACTGATAGCAAGATCTGCACCTCGATAGCAAGATCTGCACCTCGCGGGAAGAGTTGCGTCGTCGCCACAGGAACTGTCCTACGGCAGCTGCCAGATCTCCACTCGGTTCCCTGAGAAGACCGGGATCAGCACGCGCTTGCGCTTGCCGTCGTATCCGATGTCGGCCGGGCTGGGCACGCCGGTAATCACCTTCACTTCCTGTCCGGTCTCGTAGCTCGACACAGTCGAGTCGCTCCAGCTCGAGACGAGCATCCGGCTCCCGGCGATCTCCACGCCGTCGAACCCGCCCGGGCCCTTGGCGATCACGCTCGGCGCCTTGTCTCCCGGCTTCCACGCCAGCACCGAGCGCCCGCCGAATTGCACGACAATGAACCGCTTGCCCACGGAGTCCAACGTGATCCCGTTGGGTCGCCCCAGGGTGTCACCCCGCACGGCGACTGTCACCTGCCGGTCCGATCCGACCCGGAAGATCCGATCGGGCCCGGGGTGCAGCACGTTGCCCACGTCGTCGAACCGAATGCCGGTGTCGGTGATGTAGAGCGCGCCGGTCTGCGCGATCGCGATGTCGTTCAGGAATATCGCGCCCAGGCTGGCCAGGCTCACAGTGTCCCTCGCGGCGCCGGTCTTCGCGTCGAACGCGCGGACCACATCGATGTCCGCTACCCACAGCGTGTCCCCCCGGATTGCCAGCCCCTTCGGGGCGTTGAGGGTCACGCCGCCATGGCCACCCTCGATGAACTTGAGGTTCTCGACGGCGCCGTCCGGCCGCACGCGGCTGATGAATCCGTTGTTGTCCTTCGCCGTGGGACTGCCGTTGATGTTCGAGACGAAGTAGATGTCCTGCGCCGGGTCGTGCAGCACGGATTCCGGCGTGAGGAACCCCTCCACCACGGCTACCTTCGTCGCGGCGGGAGGCGGTGTCGGCGGCGTGGGCGCCGCGACCGGCGCGGGGGTCACGGTCGTATCGGCCGTCGCAGGCGTGTCGGAGGCCGGCGGCGTACGGTCCACGCGCTGGCACGCTACGCCGAGGGCGACAAGGCTCACGCAGAGCAGTGTGGTTTTCATGGGTCCTTTTGTACCCCCTTAGGCCTTCGCCTCTTCCAGCTCCTTCTTCCGCACCTCCGCCACCTTCTGCGCCGCGTCGGGCGGGACCTCCTGGTACACGTGGAACTTCGCGCGGTAGGTCCCGCGCCCGTGCGTGATCGAGTGCAGCGTCGTGGCGTAGCGGTCCAGCTCGGCCTCGGGGACCAGCGCCTTGACCCTGACCAGGCGGCCGTCGGGCTCGGTGCCAAGGATGTGGCCCCGGCGCGACGACAGATCGCCCATCACGGCGCCCTGGTAGTCGTCCGGCGTCGACACGTCGAGCTCCAGGATCGGCTCGAGCAGCACCGGCCGGCAGTTCGGGCTGACGTTCCGAAATGCCAAGATGCCCGCCATCTTGAACGACATTTCGTTCGAGTCCACGTCGTGATAGGAGCCGTCGTACAGCTCCGCTTTGAAATCGACAACGGGATAGCCGGCCACGGGACCGCGCGCGGCCGCCTCCTGGATGCCGCGCTCGACCGCCGGGATGTACTGCCGTGGGATCACCCCGCCCACGATCTCGTCCACGAACTGGAACCCCGATCCCCGCGGCAGGGGCGCGATCCGGATCCAGCAGTCGCCGTACTGGCCGCGGCCCCCCGTCTGCTTCTTGTGCTTCCCCTGACCCTCCGCCCGCGCCTTGAACGTCTCGCGGTACGCGATCTTCGGCTTCCCGATCACGGCGTGCACGCCGAACTTGCGGGCCAGCCGTCCGACGATGATCTCGAGGTGGCGCTCCCCCAACCCGCGGATCAGCGTCTGCCCGAGCTCGCCGTTGTATTCGTGCTGAAACGTCGGATCTTCCTCGTGCAGCTTGTGTAGCCCGTTCGAGAGCTTTTCCTCTTCACCCCGCTGCTTCACCTCGATCGCCTCGGTGATCACCGGCTCGGGGAACGGGATCTTGGGGAGCACGATCGCGTGGTCCTTGGTCGAGAGCGTGTCGTTCGTGTGCGTGTCTCGCAGCTTGGCCACGACGCCGATGTCCCCCGCGTGCAGCTCGGGAATTTCGATCCGCTCCTTCCCCACGGTGACGCAGAGGTGGTTCAGCTTCTCGACCGCTTCGCGCGGCGCGTTGTACACGTCCTGCCCATTTTTGACGGTCCCTGAGTACACCCGAAAAAACGTCACGTCGCCCACATGCGGCTCGGAGATCGTCTTGAACACCTGCGCCACGAACCGCCCCGCGTCCTCGGACTTGAGCGTCACCCGCTCCGCGCTCCCCCACCGCTGCGCCTCCACCGGCGGCCGCTCGTTCGGCGCAGGGATCAGCTCAACGAGCTTCGAGAGCAGGGCGCGCGTCCCGTAGGTCAGCTCGGCGGCGCCGCAGAACAGCGGGAACAGCTCACCTTTCAGCATGCCCGCCTTCATCGCGGCGATCGCCTCGTCCCGCCCGATCTCCTCGCCGCCCAGGTAGCGCTCGAGCAGCGTATCGTCCGTTTCGGCGATGCGCTCGATCAGCTCCTTGGAGTAGCGCTCGAACCGGTCCCGATACTCGGGCGGCACATCCCCTTCCTCGTACTCGCCGGCCTTCGTGCCCTTCTTGTACACGTGGCACTGCTTCGAGAAGAGGTTGATGATCCCGTGGAACTCCGCGCCTTCGCCCACGGGGATCTCCACCGGGATCACCTTGGGCGTCAGTCGCTCTTTGACCTGGGTGTAGACCTTCTCGAAGTCGGCGTGCTCCTTGTCCATCAGCGAGACGAAGAACAGGCGCGGGATCTCCCGCTTCTCGCAGTAGTCCCAGACCTTTTCGGTGCCCACCTCCACGCCGCCGGTGGCGGAGACCACCACCACCGCCCCGTCCGCCGCGTACACGGCCGCGAGCGCCTCGCCCGTGAAGTCGAGATAGCCCGGCGTGTCGATCAGGTTGAGCTTCGCGTCCATCCACTCGGCGACCGCGAGGGCGAGATTGATGGAATACTTGCGTTCGATTTCATCGGGGGTGTAATCGGTGAGGGCGGTGCCGTCCTTCACGGATCCATGGCGCTTGCTCGTGCCGGCCACGAACGCGAGGGCGTCGACCAGGGAGGTCTTTCCGCTCGCGCCGTGGCCCACGACCGCCACGTTGCGGATCTCCGGTGTCTTGTACACGCGCATTGCGCAGCACACTCCGGCAGGGGGTAGGGAGAATATGAACCGGCAGGGAGGAAGACGGCTAGGCAGACGCCGTGGCGTCTATCTCGCCGTCTGTGCGTCTGGCACGGCCGCGGTTCCCCGCTCCACCTTCGGCACTCGAAGACACACGAGTCCCCCTAACGCCATGACGGCTCCCGCCACCACGAACGCCGCCGGGTGCGACGCATCGTACACCTTGCCCAGCGTCAGCGGACCGAGCAGCCGGCCCAGGGCCGCGAGGGCCTGTGCCGCGCCGAGCACCGTGCCCTGCTCCGTGGGGTCGGCGAAGACTGAGACGAGCCCGGTCGCCGCGGGCCCGAAAATGCTGTTCGAGAAGGCCAGCACGGCGGTCCAGGCGTACAACGCCGCGCTCGAATGGAGCGCAGGAATCACCGCGATGGCGAGCGCCATACCGAAGCCACCGGCGATGAGCAAGACGCGCTCCCCGAACCGAGGGGCGAGCTTGCCGAACCCGTATCCCTGCACCACCGCGGCCGTCGCGCCGATCACGGTGAAGAACCAGCCGAGCTCTTGCTCTCGCCAACCGAACGTTACGCCCGCCCAGAGCGGAATCGCCACGGTGTAGCCGGAGAACGCAAACGGCGCCAACAGCCACGCGAGCATGAGTGGTGCCAGGCGCGGATGCTGGATCGCATCGCCGATATGCGAGAAATCCCACAGCCTGCGCTCGGAGCGGTGCTCCGCCTTGAGCGACTCGGGCAGGACGAAGTAGGCGGACACGAAGTTGACCAGCGACAACCCCGCCGCCACCAACCCGGGCGCCGCCGGCCCGAGGTAGTGCGCCGACAGCCCGCCGACTGCGGGGCCGATGATGAAGCCCAGACCGAAGGCGGCACCGATGATCCCCATGCCGCGGGAGCGCTCCGCCGGCGTCGTGATATCCGCCACGTAGGCCTGTGCCGCGGAGATGTTGCCGCCCGCAAATCCCGACACCACCCGCGCGACGAACAGGATGGCATACGAGTGCGCCGCGGCGAACAGCACATAGCCGAGCGCGTTGATGAGCATGGTCGTGAGCAGGATCGGTCGGCGGCCCACGCGATCCGACGTGCGGCCCAGCAGCGCCGTGGCTAGGAACTGCATCGCCGAGAACACCGCGAGCAGAGCCCCGAGCCCGAACCCCCCCGCCCCGAGCCGCTGCGCGTAGTAGGGCAGAATCGGGATGATGATCCCGAACCCGATGAGATCGATGAGGATCGTGAAAAAAATGACCGCGAAGCGCGAGCGGGTCGTTGCAGTCACGCGTTGGCCTTCCGCCAGTGGTGCCAGTCGTCGTCGATCGCGTCCGCCAGCCGACGAGCCGCGTCGTACAGCCAGTGCTTGTCGCGCCGCTTCAGGTCCGCTCGGATGGCGCGGGCAGCGGGGCTGCCGAGGTGCACGTTGGCCGTCTCCCAACCCATGGCATGCAACAGTCGTGCTTCCTCGCGCTTGCGCGGCAGCTCGTTCAACTTTACGCGCGAGCAGTCTGGCGCGAGCCGCCGCACGAGCCAGGCGCCGTCCACCCGGACGCATGGATCGGGACACCGAACGCCGCGACGCAGGATCGCGTCGTAGTGGATCTTCCCTGCCGCGCCGCTCAGCACCGACCACGCGCGCCGCACCATCCCCCCCTTTCCGACGCTCCCGCTCGCGGCCAGGGTACAGGCGGAGGGGGCGAGCGCTTTGGCTTCCCGCGCGACGCGCCCACCGCGCCAGGCCGCGAGCGCGACGAACCGCTGGCGCCCCAGGCTCCCGAGTCCAGCGACGCGATGCACGATCCTGATCGTGAGATCGCCCTCGGGAAGGGCCCGTCGGAGCGAGGCCAGCACGCTTTTCGGGACGGCGGGTTTCACCGTGGGGAGCGACTCGAGCTTGTCCCAGAAGGTCTCAGGATCGTGCAGGCGATACAACGCCATCTCGCGCAGCGCGGTGTGATGCTCCGCGAGCACGAACGCGTGCCCCCCTTTCTCGAGGGCCTCCCGGTAGCCGTCGAGAATCGCGCTCACGGCCTCCTTGCCGTCGATTCTCAAGTCGTGATATTCGCGCGCGAGCAGGGCGCTGGTCGCGAGCCGCACCAGGTCGTTGGTGTACGGCAGCGGCCACGCTTCGTCGAAATCGTTCACGCCCCACACCAGCCGCCCCTCGGCGTCGCGCCAGGTGCCGAAGTTTTCCACGTGGAGGTCGCCCACGGCGAGCACGGTCGGGGCCGCGGCGACGTCGCCCACGAGCGCCCGCCAGCGGGCCGCCCACCGATAGAACGTGGCACGGAGGAAAGGGAAGATCCCGGCGCTCATCGCGTGATGCTTGAGCTCCAGATCGGCCTTGACGAGGGGAATCCGCTCGGCGAGCCAAGCCTCGTAGCGGGCCGTCGCCTCGACGATCCCGATCTCGCTCCGATCTTTCATGCGGGCTACAATCTACACTGCCCCTAACGGAAGCGTCCCATGACCACGTGGCATCGCCTCGGCGATAAGGCCGAGCTGCTCGCTCGCGTCCCCGCCGCCTTCAAGCTCGACCGCTGGTCGATCGCCGTCTTCCACCATGACGGTCAGTTCCGCGCGATCGGCAACGCCTGCAACCACAAGGGCGGCCCGCTGTCCGAAGGCCGGCTCCACGGCGAGTTCGTGATGTGTCCGTGGCATGCCTGGGAGTACAGCGTCATCACGGGCAAGGGCCCGGAAGGCTACGACGAGGAACAAGTCCCCGTCTTCACGGTCGAGGAGCGGGAAGACGGCGTCTACGTCCAGACGCCGCCGGTGATGCCGCGGAAGCTCGTCAAGCACAAGCCGTCGCACCTGCTGGAGATCCACGCCAAGCCCGCCGGCGCGCCGCCACGCGTGCTGGTCATCTCCACCACCGCGATGGACGACGTCAACCCACGCTTCTCCACGTCGGACGCGCTGCTCGAGCACGCCCTGGACCAGGCGAAGCGCCGCGGAGCCGATACGCAGCACATCAAGCTGCGCGACCTCAAGTTCCGCCACTGTGAGGGCAACTACTCGAAGGCGGCCCGCGCCTGTACGTGGCCCTGCGCCATCACCGAGCGCGATCCCGAGGATCAGCTGACGGCGGTCTACGAGGGGCTGGTGCATTGGGCCGACGTGGTATTGATCGGCACGCCCATTCGCTGGGGGAATGCGTCTTCGCTGTATTACAAGATGATCGAGCGCTTGAACTGCGTGCAGAACCAGGTCACGATCCAGGACAGAGTGCTGATCCGGAACAAGGTGGCGGCATTCATCATCACCGGCGGCCAGGACAACATCCAGGCGGTCGCGGGCGCCATGTTCACCTTCTGGGCCGAGCTCGGCTACGTGTTCCCACAGTTCCCCTTCATCGCGCACTCCCGCGGCTGGGATGCGGAGGACATGCAGAACAACGTGCGGCAGGTGCGGACGAGCGACACGCTCAAGGAAGCCGCCTACGAGCTGCTCGACCGTGCGGTCGATTTCTGGACCATCATCGACCGGCACAAGGCCGAGATGGACAAGCCGATGGAGCGCGCCGGGCGCAAGGCGAGCACCCTGCCCGAGCCGGAGCAAACCGAGGAGATGACCGTATGAGCCGTCGTCTGGACGTAGCCAAGGCGTACGAGAAGGCGCTGTTCGCAGGGAACCGAACGGAAACGGGGAGCTACTTCACTGATGACATCGTCTATTGGGTGGCCGGCGCTCGCCGGCTCGGCGGCGAATGGCGAGGCCGCGAGGCGGTGCTCGATGCCCTCTGGAACCGCGAGCCCGGACTGGGCGCCGCCGACTGGGAACACGAGGACGTCTGGCGCGATTGGTACGAGGCGGAAGATCGGGTGATCGTGGAGATCCGCGAGCGCTCTTGGTTGAAGTCCGACCCGAAGGACGTGATGGACCAGCGGACGTGCTGCATCCTCAAGTTTCGGAGCGATCGGATCAGCGAGGTTCGGGATTACACGGACAGCCACATTTACGAGGAGTACTTGAAGCGTCACCACGGCGAGTTGCCCAAGTTCATGCAACGCTAGGGTGTACCCGTGCGATCGCCATCACGTTGTTAACGCTTGGCCCGGTGCCCGGGTCGCATTCACTCTGTTCTGTTCTCCCCTGTGCGTCTGCCGCGTCTGTGCATCTAGCCTATTGCGTCGAGCTTCCGGTCCCTGCGCCGCGCGATCCAATACAACGGAATGCCCAGCACCAGCGTGAGCCCGCTCCACGCCCACGCGGTGCCGATCGACCGCGTCCGCGCGACCCAGCCCCACACCGTCTGCCCGAGCACCCCGCCACTGCTCGCGAACATCGAGTCGAGCGAGAGGATGGTCGCCCGTTGGGCCGAGGGGATGTGGGCGTTGAGATAGGCCTGCTTTACGGGCATCGCGAGCCCGATGGCCACGCCGTACAGGAAGTACAGCGATACGACGACAAAGAAGTTCGTGAGCACGCCGCACGCCACCGCCAGCACCGCCTGGGCCCCCGCCGAGACCATCAGCAATCCGGTCCGCGTCCGCACGACGCGGGAGAGCGGCGCGACCAGGGCGTTGCCCAGGATGAGGCTCAAGCCGACCAGCGCGCTGATGACCCCGTCCACCCACACGAGATCCCGCCCTAGGAGATCGAGGAAGTAGCGCTGCCAGCTGTAGAAGCCGAAGATCATGAAGCTCATGGAGACGAGCGACGCGAGCATCACGGGCCGGATGACCGGATTACTCAGCCCGTAGCTGAGCCCATCGACGAAGACGCGCCGCAGCTCTGTCGGCACCCGCCGGAGCTGCAACGCCCGCGGGGTGAACCCGAGCTCCGGCATGCGGAACCACGCCAGCAGGAACAGCGGCACGACGAGGGCGGCCCGCGCCACGTACGGGATGTCCAGGCGGATTTGGCCCAGCAAGCCGCCACCGACCGTCCCGACGAGCATCGCGGCCCCGAACAGCATCTGCCCCCGGGAGAACACGCGCTCGAGCGGCTCGTTGTAACCGCTGGCCTTGAGGGCGTCGACCAGCCAGGCGTCCACGGCGCCGGTGTAGAACGTGTATCCCAGTCCGAGGAACACCGAGACCCACATGAACGCCCAGAATCCCCAGCCACGCCAGGCGATGGCCACATACAGGAGCGTCGTCACGAACAGCGTGCCGAGGCAGAGCAGCAACGACACGCGCCGGCCCACCGTGTCCGCCACGACTCCAGTGGGAACCTCGAACACCATCGACCCGAGAGTGAACGCCGCGTTCGTGAGCAGCACCTGCTGGATGTCGAGCCCGGCGCCCATCTTGAACAGGGTATCGATGCCCCAGATGAGCGACATCGCGAGGTTGAAGAGAACTGTGATGGCGAAGTAGGTCCGGATGATCGTGTGCGGGCCCCCGCCCCCCCTCATGCCGCCACCACCTGAGTATCGGTCCGGGCCTTGAGCGCCGTCGCCGTCAGGATCGCGGCGCCCCCGATCACCGCCAGCGGGCCCGGCGTCTCGCCGTGCGCGAGCCACGCCCACACGGGGCTCAACACCGGCTCGACCAGCAGGAACAGCGAGGCCTCGAGCGCGGGCACCCGGGTGATCGCGCGTGACAGAAACACGTACGCGAGGCCGAGCTGAAACACGCCGAGGTAGATCACGATCAGCCAGTCGGTGGCGCGGCCGGCCGCGAGGGGGAGTGCCCCCGGCAGACATACCAGGAACACGATCAGGTTGCCGCACGCCGCCGCCGCCGCGATCGGGCCGTGGTCCGCGCCGCCTCGGCGGGCCAGCCAGCGGTAGCCCGTGACCGTGAACGCCCAGGCCACCGCGCTCCCCGCCGCGAGCCCGTTGCCGAGGAAGGGATCCGGCGCGGTGACGAAGTGTTGTTGCCCGCCGACGAACAGCAGCGCCAGGCCCGCGGCCAGCACGCCCATGAACGCGAGGTCCGCCGCCCGCGCGCGCTCGCGCAATAGCCACGGCGCCAGTGCTACGACGAACAACGGGTTCGTCGCCTGGAGGAATACGGTATTGGCGGCCGTCGTCAGCTTGTTCGCGAACACGAACAGCAGCCCGGCAGCCGCGTAGGCCACGGCCACGAGCCCCACGCGCCAGCTCCACCGATGGCGTGCCTCGGGGATCAGCACGAGGATCGCCAGCATCGCCACGAAAGCGCGCACGGCGGCGATCTGCCACGCGCTGAAACTGCTCCACTTGATGGCCGCCCCCGCCGTCGAGAAGCACGTAGCGGCGAGGACGAGTTGCAGGCGTGCCCTCACGGCACTGTCGCCCGCAACCAGTCCCGCGCGATGGTCGCGATGTCCCGGTGCTCGACGTCCGCGAGGGCGTTGAGCCGCCGCATCTCGGCATCCGAGATACGGCCCGCGAGCTGCGCGAGGGCCGCGGCGACTCCCGAGTGCCGTGTAAGCGCTGCCTGCCGGATCACCGGTGCAGCTTCATATGGCGGGAAGTAGTGGCGGTCGTCCTCCAGCACCACGAGGTCCAAGGCTTGAATCTGGCCGTCCGTCGAGTTTCCGGCGATCACGTCCACCTTACCCTCCGCCAGCGCCCGATACGTCAGCCCCAGGTCCATCGCCGTGGGTGGAGCAGCGAACCGAAGTCCGTACACGCTCGCGAGCCCCCGGAAGCCGTCGGCACGCTCCAGGAACTCGTAGCCGAATCCCGCCTTCCAGCGCGGCGCCAGGCGCGCGAGGTCCGAGATGCGCCTCAGGCCATAGCGCGTGGCGTCGCGGCGTCGCACGGTGATGGCGAACGTGTTGTTGAAGCCGAACGGCTTGCCCCAGACGAGCCCGAACCGCTGTGCGTAGTCGCGCGCAACGGTGCGATAGACGCTGTCCCGATCGGCGACGGGCGCGTGCTTCAACACGGCAGTGTAGGCGGTCCCCGTGTACTCGACGTAGAGATCGATCTGGCCCGACGTGATGGCCTGATGACACACGAAGGTGCCGCCCAGGTGGAAGCGCCGCTCCACGGGGAGCGCCGTGCGCCGCTCGATCTGCTGCGCCACGATCTCGCCCAGCAGATCGGACTCGGTGAAGTTCTTGGAACCCACCACGATCCGGTCGCGATGGGCGCATGCCGTGAGGAGCAGAGCGACCGAGAGGACCCCGCGTCCGCCCGTCATTTCGCCCGCCAGGCGAACCGCCGCTCCGCGACTCCCAGCAGCCCGTCCGCCGCGAGCGCCATCAACGCCGCCGGCAGCGCCCCGGCGAGAATGAGCGTGTCGTCTACTACCGCCACGCCTCGGAAGATGTAGACGCCCAGCCCGCCCGCGCCGATGGCCGCCGCGATGGTCGCCGTGCCCACGCTCACGACAGTCGCGACGCGCACCCCCGCCAAGATCACGCCGAAGCCAAGCGGCAATTCGACCTGCGTCAGCAGCTGCCAGTCGGTCATGCCCATCCCCCGCCCCGCCTCCCGCACCGCCGGGTCCACGCCGGCTACCCCCTCGTACGTGTTGCGAACGATGGGCAGGAGCGCGTACAGGATCAG
>Ga0209235_1002210_pt1 | contig 10813 bp, 9 predicted proteins | sample GraSoi013_1_20cm_4_FD_185817 | JGI IMG/M metagenome (GOLD analysis project Ga0209235, IMG submission 185817) | Grasslands soil microbial communities from the Angelo Coastal Reserve, California, USA - Sample 09_25_2013_1_20cm (SPAdes) (version 2) | ecosystem: Environmental > Terrestrial > Soil >...
GCCGGAACAACTACCCAGCTTTGCGCGCGAAATCGAGCGGCGGCAGCAGCGTCAACAGCGCGATTTGCAGTATCAGACCGGCCCCGCGCAAGCGGAAGCGCCGAAGCCGGTGCGCGCCGGAGCCAAGGTCGGGCGCAATGAACCATGCCCGTGCGGCTCCGGGAAGAAGTACAAGAAGTGCCACGGCGCGAGCGTGTAGCGCACAACTTGGGTAGCGCCGGCCGGAATTTATCCGCACCTTGTCGGGAGGCCGGCATCTTCAGTTCACCGGAGACAGAGAGGACACCAGAATGCCACCCGCCCCAATGCCGATGCCCGAACGCCAGCCCATCCCGGGCGTGAAGAATCTTGTGGCCGTGGCCAGCGGCAAAGGCGGCGTCGGCAAGACAACCGTCGCCGTCAATCTGGCTCTGGCGCTGGAGAAGCTCGGCCATAAGATCGGACTGCTCGACGCCGACGTGTACGGCCCCAACGTGCCCTTGATGCTCGCCTCGACGGAAGAGCCCCGCGCGCTGGCTGAGCGCCGCATCCTGCCGGTGGACGCGATGGGGCTGAAGATGATTTCCATGGGCCTGCTGAATCGAGGCGACAAGCCCATGATCTGGCGCGGTCCGATGCTTCACAGCGTTATCACGCAGTTTCTCCGCAGCGTCGAATGGGGAGAATTGGATTATTTGATTGTGGATTTGCCCCCGGGCACGGGCGACGTGCAGTTGACGCTGATCCAAACCGTGGCGGTGACCGGCGCCGTCGTGGTCACCACACCGTCGGTTGTCGCGCTGGCCGACGTGCGCAAGGCCATCGAGATGTTTCGCCAGGTAAATGTCGAAGTGCTCGGCGTGGTCGAAAACATGAGCTCCTTCGCCTGCCCGCACTGCGGCAAGCCCGTGGATATTTTCGGCCATGGCGAAGGCGCGCGGACCGCGAAGGAATACGGCGTGCCCGTGCTCGGCGAAATTGAGATTGATCCCCGCATCCGCATCGGCGGCGACACCGGCAAGCCCGTCGCTCTCGGCGGCGAGTCCGCGCCGGCAGCAAAAAGCATCTACGCGATGGCGCGCGCCGTCACCGCGCGGCTCGAAAAAGTGGGCGCTGCTGCTGCCGGTCCTGCCGTGCAGATCGATTAACCGCCGCGCCCGGTTAATTTGTAGGAGTTCGGCTCCTTCCGCTCAATCCCCCTTCCTTGTCAGGCTGACACCCGTATGTTAGTTTGCTCTCCACAGTTCGCTGCCGAGGCTTTCCACTGGGCGGTCCAGGGACGCCCCTTTGCGTGTGCCGTTCCAACTGCTTGGCCCGAAATTCAAGTTGGAAGGGTGAGCCGACCCGGCGCGCCAGCCTGCTCATGGAGCTGGCAAAAGTAGGAGCGGCGGCAGACGGCGGGATCTGCCGGGGTTTTCACGCCCGGCAATCCTCGTCCGAAGTGCGAAAAACGGCGGAGGGCGCGCGGTTGATCCGGCAATACAGGGGCATACGGCCGCAAATCGCACCGACTGCCTACATTGATCCGGCGGCCGTCATCATCGGCGACGTAGTGATTGGCGAACACTCGAGCGTCTGGCCCTGCGCCGTCCTCCGCGGCGACGTGCACTACATCCGCGTTGGCGCGCGCACGAATATTCAGGACGGCTCGATCTGCCACGTCATGCGCGAAGAGTGGCCGCTGATTCTCGGCGAAGGTGTGACCGTCGGCCATTCGTGCACGCTGCACGGCTGCACCATCGAGTCGCGCTGCCTGATCGGCATGGGCTCGGTCATTCTGAACGGCGCGCAGATCGGCGCCGGGAGCATCGTGGCCGCCGGCACGCTGGTCCTGGAAAAGACCGTCGTTCCTCCAGGAAGCCTGGTCGCGGGGCATCCCGGCACGGTGAAACGCTCGTTGACCGATCTCGACAAGGCTTCCATCGACGCCTACGCCCAGCGCTACGTGGAATACAAAGAAATTTACCGGAAGGAACCCGCCGAGTGAGCGAAGGCTCAGCCAAAGCGCCGCAGAAGGACCCTGGGAAGGGAACTGCCAAGCCGCGAAAATTCCAGGCCATCAAGGGCACGCGCGATATCCTTCCGCCTGATACCGCGCTGTGGAACCGCGTCGAACAGACAGCCCACGAAGTCTTCGCCACCTACGGCTTCGGCGAAATCCGCCTCCCAATTTTTGAGGAGACTGATCTGTTTGCGCGTTCGATTGGCTTCGATACTGACGTAGTTTCAAAAGAGATGTACACATTTATTGATCGGCCCGTCGAAATTCCCAAGCCACACAATCTGAACGACCTTCCTAGATTTTTGCTGGAGGTTGAACACGCACTAAAGAATAACGAAATCCCGAATACGACTCGTAACCGAAAAACTGTAGAAGTTCTGGAACGAACATTCTCGGAGCTAGAGACACTGTCCGCCCAAGTGAAAGCGGGTAACATAAACGAGGCTTTCGACCGGCAATATCGGGAATTATTGTTTCAGTGTAGTTATTTGGCGGCCTATGTCGAACTCGGGATAGAGGTAACCCTGCGTCCGGAAGCCACTGCCTCCGTTTGCCGCGCCTACATCGAGCATGGCATGTACACCCTGCCACAGCCCGTCAAGCTCTACTGCTTGGGGCCGATGTTCCGCCGGGAGCGCCCGCAGAAGGGGCGCTACCGCCAGTTCTACCAGATCGACGCGGAAGTCCTCGGGGGCCCGGATGCGCCTGCCGTGGACGCCGAGCTCATCGAAATGCTCATGGTCTATTTCCGCAAGCTCGGCCTGGAAGGCGCCCGCCTGGACATCAACTCCATCGGCTGCCAGAATTGCCGGCCCAAGTACGTCGAACTGCTTCGCGAAGCGCTGCGCAAAGTGAAGGACAAGCTGGGGCTCGACAGTCAGCGCCGCATCGAAACGAATCCTCTCCGCGTGTTCGACTCGAAACTCCAGACCGAGCAAGGCGTCATCGCAAAGCTGCCGCACATCACCGACCACCTGTGCGCCGATTGCGCCCAGAATTATGCCGACGTCAAGCGCGAGCTGGCCCTTCGCAACATCGCCTTCCAGCAGAACTGGCGCCTCGTTCGCGGCCTCGACTACTACATGCGCACGACGTTTGAAATCATCGCGCCGGGGCTAGGCGCGCAGAACGCCGTGTGCGGCGGCGGCCGCTACGACGGCCTCGTCGAATTGCTCGGCGGGCCGCCGACCAAGGGCATCGGCTTCGCTATCGGTGAAGACCGCCTGATCCTTTCGCTCCAGGAATCCGGAAAACCAAAAGTGGAGCGAGGAATCGACGTCTTCATCGCCTGGATGGGCGAACCGGCTTACCAAACTGCCGTGCGCGCGGCGCGTACCCTGCGCGATGCGGGCTTCTCGGTCGAATTGCCCGGCACCCCGCAGAAATTCAGTAAAGCGCTCGGCCAGGCCGATAAACTCGGCGCGCGCTACGCCTTGATTCTCGGCGAAGACGAAGTGGCCAGCGGCCAGTGGACGCTGAAAACTCTGGCCGATGGCTCGCAAGCGAAATGCACCGAGTCCGCTTTGCTCGAATATTTGAGAAAGTTGTAGTGGCGGGTCTTTAGACCCGCGCTTTTGTGGCACAGGCTTCAGCCTGTGCTGAACACCTGAACTTGGCACTGAGAAAAGAAAGAGCGCAGACTGAAAGTCTGTGCCACCTGAAGAGGACGACGTGCTCGATTTTCTCGGCAACCTAAAACGCACGCATTATTGCGGCGAGCTGCGCGCCAAGGACGAAGGCCGCGACGCCATTGTCATGGGATGGGTCCACCGCCGCCGCGACCTCGGCAATCTCCTCTTTCTCGACGTCCGCGACCGCTCCGGCATCGTTCAGGTTGTCTTCAATAAAGAAACGCAGTCGGAAGCGCACGCCAAGGCCGAGCAGGCGCGCGCGGAATTCGTCGTTGCGGTCGAAGGGCGCATAGTCAAGCGGCAAAAGCCGAATCCGGAGCTCGCGACGGGCGAAATCGAGCTCATCGCCAAGCACCTGCACATTCTGAACACAGCCAAGACGCCGCCATTTCAGATCGAGGACGAAATCAACGCGGCCGAAGAGACGCGGCTGCGCTATCGTTACCTCGATTTGCGCCGGCCCAAGCCGCACCGCAATCTGGCGTTGCGCCACAAGGTTGTGCTGGAGATCCGCAACGCCATGGACGAATTGGGCTTCGTCGAAGTCGAAACGCCCATGCTCACGCGCTCGACGCCCGAGGGCGCGCGCGACTACCTCATTCCCAGCCGCATTCATCATGGCCAGTTCTACGCGCTGCCGCAATCGCCCCAGATTTTCAAACAGATCCTGATGATCGCCGGGCTCGACCGCTATTTTCAGATCGTGAAATGCTTCCGCGATGAAGATTTGCGCGCCGACCGCCAGCCGGAATTCACCCAGCTCGATCTCGAGATGTCCTTTCCGCGGCAGGAAGACATCTTTGAAGTGATCGAAAAGGTCATGGTCCGCGTCTGTGCGGTCGCGGGAATCAAGGCCGAGGCGCCGTTTCCTCAGATGCAGTACAAGGACGCGATCCGTTTCTACGGCAGCGACAAACCGGACCTGCGTTTCGGAATGGAGCTCCACGATGTGTCGAACTGTTTTTCGCCGGAAGTTCGCGGCAAGCTGCAGATGGACGGGCACGTGTTTGCGTTCGCAGTGCCGGGCGCGGCCGGTTATTCGCGCAAGAAGATTGACGAGCTGACCGAGAAGGCCAAAACGCTCGGCGCGCGCGGTCTCTATACGGTCAAAGTGACAACGGACGACATTCAATCGTCGCTCGGGAAGCTTGTCGGCATCGAATTCGTGGCCATGATTGTGGCGCTCTGCGACGCGAAGCCCGGTGACCTCGTCGTCGTGGTCTCTGCGAAAGAGCAGATCAAGGGAAGCGAAGCCGCGGCGCTTATCGCCGGACAGTTGCGCGTGTACCTGGCCGAGCAGCTGAACCTGATCGACAAATCGAAGTGGAAATTCCTGTGGCTCACCGGTTTTCCGCTCTTTGAATGGAGCGAGTCCGATAAGCGCTGGGTCAGCGCGCAGCATCCGTTCACCGGGATTGTGGAGGAAGATCTCGAGAAGCTCGAGATCTCTCCTTGGGAGGTTCGCTCGAAAGGCTACGACCTGGTGCTGAATGGCGTCGAGCTGGGCTCCGGCAGCATCCGGATTCACCGCCAGGACGTGCAGGAGCGCGTCTTCAAGGCACTCGGCCTCACCGAAGAGCAACAGCGCCGGCGCTTTGGGTTTTTCCTCGATGCGCTCACCTATGGCACTCCGCCTCACGGCGGCGTCGCGCTCGGCCTGGATCGCACGGTCATGCTCCTCGCCGGCGAAAAGTCCATCCGCGAAGTCATCGCCTTCGCGAAAACTACCGCCGCGCAGGACCTAATGGCCGATTCGCCGAGCGAAGTGGATCCCGGGCAGCTTGATGAGTTGGGAATCGCCCTCAAAGCGCGCAAAAAGGTGGCAGAATAGTGCTCTGGTTCCGGGCTCAGGGGCTTTGAGCAGTGTGCCTTTTCTTTAGGAGGCCGGGGCTTCAGCCCCGGCGGAAGAAACGGCCGCAAAAGGGGGCTTTAGCCCCTGAAGAAAGCTTGTAAATGACAGCACCGAAGCACCGAACCGCTCCAGTCATCTCCTACTTTGTCACCACGAAATGCTGGCAGGGCCGCACCGTCTTCCAAGTCCCCGAAAATGCCGAAATCCTGATAAGCTCCCTCTTTCACTATCGCGAAAAAAAAGCATACCTGCTCCACGAATTTGTTGTCATGCCCAATCATCCCCATTTGCTGCTGACGCCAACCACAACGACAAGCCTTGAAAAAGCCATCCAGCTAATTAAAGGCAGCAACTCCTACCAAATTCACAAAGAACGCAACCAAAAGATGGAAATCTGGCAGCAAGGCTTCTACGATTGGACCATCCGAGACGTGAACGACTGGCGAACTAAAGTCGAATACATTCGAATGAACCCTGTCCGAGTAAAGCTCGTCCAAAAACCGCAGGACTGGCCATATTCCTCCGGCGCTGGCCAATTTACCCTCGATCCGATGCCAAGCAAATATTCGCAGCGGGCTTCAGGGGCTGAAGCCCAAATCACATCGTCTGCAACGCCGGAGCTAAAGCTCCGGCCTCCTAAAGAGCAACACGGATGAGCCGGATACACATATTGCCGGAAGCTGTCGCCAACAAAATCGCCGCGGGCGAGGTTGTCGAGCGGCCCGCCTCCGTCGTCAAGGAGTTGCTCGAAAACGCGCTCGATGCCGGCGCCAAGAGTGTCCGCGTCGAAGTGGAGGCCGGCGGCAAGCGCATGATTCGCGTGATTGACGAGGGCCACGGTATGAGCCACGACGATGCGCTCCTGGCCTTCGAGCGCCACGCCACGAGCAAGCTCCGCACCGTGGACGATTTGCTCTCCATCGCCACGCTCGGGTTTCGCGGCGAAGCCCTGCCTTCGGTCGCGGCCGTTTCTCGACTTCTCCTCGAGACCCGCGCGGAAGAAGAAGCCGAAGGCACGCGCATCGAATTTGCCGGCGGAAAACTTGTCGGCGTGAAGCCCGCCGGCCTGCCCACGGGAACAACCATCAGCGTGGCCGATCTTTTCTATTGCGTGCCCGCGCGGCGCAAGTTCTTGAAATCCGACACAACCGAGCTCGGCCACATTGCTTCGCTCGTGACCCACTATGCGCTCGCGAATCCCGACAAACAATTTCTCCTGAAGACGCCGACACAGGAAATTCTGGACTGCGCGCCGGTTGAGAAACTCGCTCGACGAACTGGCAGAAATTCCTGCCGCGTCGGGCCCCTTCCGCGCCGCCATCATGGAACCGGAGCTCGAGCCCGGTGAAGAAGCCGCGACGCTCACGGTCTCGGGCTTCACCTCGCGCCCGGAAGTTCAGCGCCCCAATCGCAACGGCATTTATATTTTCGTGAATCGCCGGCTGGTGCGCGATCGCTTGATTCTCCACGCCATTCACGAAGCCTATCGCAACATTCTTCCGGCGGCGATCTATCCGGCCGTCCTGCTCTTTCTCGACATGCCCTACGACGAAGTGGATGTGAACGTCCACCCGGCGAAAATCGAAGTGCGCTTCCGTCATCCGCAATTCGTGCACGACTTCACGCGCGACGCGATTCGCCAGGCGCTCGTGAAGGCGCGGCCGATTGCGAGCTTCGCGACAGCGGCCGGTGCCGCGGTTCCAGCACAACCTGGCGCGCTCCAAGCCGCCCACGTGGCCGCAACAGCTTCCGGCGTAACCGGGCCGCCGCGTGCGGTCATTCCCCCGATGGCTGCCCTCGAAGAAATTGGTCTCGGCTCGGGAGTCGGCTCCGACGGCGGACTTGGCGCTTTCGATCTCACGCCCGCGCCGCTCCGCCCCCTTGAACAGCGCTTTGCCTTTGAACCGGGACCTGCGTTCGGCGCGGCCGTGGCGCCTGCGGCAGAAAATCCTGCAATCGCAGACTGGCCTGCTGCACAAGGAGCACAAGCGGGCGAGGTGCCGGCGACGCTTCCGCACCCGGACGAAATCGCCGATCTGAAGCCGCTCGGACAGGTCAGCTCGAGCTTCATCGTCGCCGTGAACGGCCAGGGCCTTTGGATTGTGGATCAGCATGTGGCGCACGAACGCGTGCTCTTTGAGCAGCATCTCGCCGCGCGCCGCGCCGGCAGGGTCGAAAGCCAGCGCATGCTCATGCCGATCGTCGCGGAGCTTGCGCCGCGCCAGCTCGTCATTTTCGAGCGCATCGCCGAAGAGCTGGCGGCGAACGGCTTCGAGGTCGAGCCGATGGGGCCGCGCAGCGTGGCGATTCAGGCCGTGCCGGCAGGCATCGCCGCGGGCGACTCGGAAAAGCTGCTCACGGAAATTCTTGACGGCATCGAGCGGGAAAACGCCGCTATCTCCATCGAGACGCTGCAGGCGAAGATTGCCGCTTCGACGTCCTGCCATGCGGCGATCAAAGTCAACATGCCGCTCGACCAGACAAAAATGGAGTGGCTGCTCGGCGCGCTTGCGAAAACCGATTGCCCGATGAGCTGCCCGCACGGGCGGCCGGTCGTTTTGCGTTATTCGCTGAAAGAAATCGAGCGCGCGTTCCATCGCATTTGAAATCTTGTGTGTGGGGGCGGACCTCTGCCCCGCTGGGGGACCTTGCATGTCCGACGCTCAAAGAACGGCTGTGATCTTCGGCCTCGCAAATAAGCGCAGCATCGCCTGGGCCATTGCGCAAAAGCTGCATGAGGCGGGCTGGCGGCTGGCGATCACTTATCAAAACGAGCGGTTGGAGCAGGAAGCGAAGGACCTCATCACCGAATTGCCGGGCGCCGCAGGCTTCATGTGCGATGTCAGCCACGACGAGCAGATCGCGCGGCTGTTCGAGGAATTGAAGAATCGCTACGGCACGCTGCACGGTTTGGTGCACAGCGTCGCATTTGCGCCGGCAGAAGAGCTGAAAGGCGAATTTCTGAGCACGACCCGCGAAGGATTCCGGATCGCGCACGATATCAGCGTGTATTCGCTTGTGGCCGTGGCGCGGGCCGCCGCGCCGCTGATGACCGCAGGCGGAGGCATCGTCACGATGACGTACTATGGGGCCGAGAAGGTCGTGCCGAGGTACAACGTGATGGGCGTGGCGAAGGCGGCGCTCGAAGCATCGGTGCGCTATCTGGCGCACGATCTCGGGCCGAAAAACATTCGCGTGAACGCGATTTCCGCCGGCCCCGTCAAAACACTCGCCGCGCGAGGCATTGCCGGATTCGGTGACATGCTCAAGTCGCACGCCGAACGCGCGCCTATGAAACGCAACGTGGACACTGCAGAAATCGGCGCAACCGCCGCGTTTCTTCTTTCCGAAGCGGGTTCCGGCATTACAGGCGAGACCATCTACGTGGACTGCGGCTACAACATCATGGGTTTCTGAGTCGCACAGGTACCGCTGCGCGTGCCGTGTTGGATTGGCGGAAGAAATCTGGCCGCACAGCCAAGAGCGGCTGTGCCACGAAATGCAAAAACTCACCATCGCTATTGACGGCCCGGCCGGCTCCGGGAAGAGCAGCGTCGCGCGGCGCGTCGCGGAAGTTCTGGGGTATGTGTATCTCGACAGTGGCGCGATGTACCGCGCGCTGGCGCTGAAGGCGCTCGAGCGGCAGGTGCCGATGGACGACGAGGCGCGTCTTGTCGCGCTGGCGCGGGATACGCACATCGAGCTGCGCCCGCCAACGTCCGAGCAAGCTGCCACGGGAGTGAAGAACCGCGTATTTCTCGATGGGCGCGAAGTGACGGAGGCAATCCGCACGCCGGAGGTGGCGCAAGCCGCATCGCGGCTTGCCACGATTGCGGGCGTGCGCGCCGTTCTCGTCGCAGAACAACAGCGCGCCGGCGCGGGCGGCGGCATCGTGATGGAAGGCCGGGATATCGGCACCGTCGTCTTCCCCCAAGCCGAGCTGAAGATGTTCTTGGACGCCACGCCGGAAGTCCGCGCCGAGCGCCGTTGGAAAGAGCACCGGGAAAAAGGCGAGGCGATGACCGTCGAGGAGGTACTTGACGAGGTACATGAGCGGGACAAGCGCGACCGGGAGCGAAAAGTGTCCCCGCTCGTGCGCGCCGCCGACGCGGTGCTCGTAGACAACACGGGAATGAACGTCGAAGAGACTGCGCGCTTGGTGGTGATGCTCGCGCGCGAAAGAGAGAAAGAGGTGGCACGAGCAGCAGGGAAGGAGTGAGGATGCGAATCATGTTTTTCTCGGCGATGGCCGGCGCCGCAGTTTGGCTGATGTATCCCGCGATCGTTCTGGCGCAGGCGGCCGGAACGACAGGCGGTGCTCCTGCGGAAGCCGCGCGCAAATTCCGCACCTACCTTGAAGAAGACTGGAAGCGTTGGATAGCGGAATACCCGGAGACGGCCACTGCCGTCGGTTATCCGGGGCAAAATCGGCGCTGGACCGACGATTCGGCCCAAGGAATCGAGAAGCGCAAGCAGCATCTTCACGAAAGTCTCGCCAGGCTGAAAACCTTCTTGCGCGATGCGCTGCCTGCGAACGAGCAATTGAACTACGACCTCTATCGCGAACTTCTGGAAACAGCCGAAGAAGGGTTGAAATACGGCGACGAACCGAACCCCTTGCGGAATGTAGTGCCGCGGAATCTCTGGATGCCCGTCCTCCAGATCGGCGGCATCCAGCAAGAAGCCGCCAGCACGATTGCCAGCATGCCGCACCTGAGCGCGTCGGATTACGAGGACATCCTGGCGCGCCTCGAAACGCTGCCGAAGGCCGTCGATCAGCAGATCGCGCTCTTGCAAGAGGGATTGAAAAGCGGCTACACCCCGCCAAAGATTGCGCTGCGCGACGTTCCCAAACAGATCGCAGACCTCGTTCCCCCCGATCCGCTGGCCAGCGCACTGCTCCAGTCCTTCCATGAATTTCCCGCGGGATTTCCGGAGGCGGAACGCGCGCGGCTGACCGAAAGGGCCAAGACTATCTACGCGAGCGCGGTCGCGCCGGCCTTCCAGAGGCTGCACGACTTTTTCACGCAATCGTATCTGCCCGCGTGCCGCGAGACGATTGCTGGGGCCGCCTTACCGGACGGCGCGCAAACCTATGCCTTTCGCGTGCGCTGGCAAACGACCACGAACCTGACGCCGCAGCAGATCCACGAGATCGGCCTCGTGGAAGTGAAGCGCATCCGCGCGGAGATGGACAAAGTCATCGCCTCGACCGGCTTTTCAGGCAGCTTCCACGATTTCACGGAATTTCTCCGGACCGATCCGCGCTTTTATTACGACAAGGCCGAAGACCTCGTAAACGGCTACCGCATCATCGCGAAGAAAGCCGATCCGCAACTCGCGCATCTT
>Ga0209235_1002211_pt1 | contig 10810 bp, 11 predicted proteins | sample GraSoi013_1_20cm_4_FD_185817 | JGI IMG/M metagenome (GOLD analysis project Ga0209235, IMG submission 185817) | Grasslands soil microbial communities from the Angelo Coastal Reserve, California, USA - Sample 09_25_2013_1_20cm (SPAdes) (version 2) | ecosystem: Environmental > Terrestrial > Soil >...
GCACCAACGGTCGCATCAGTGCATCCCTCCGGCGTCGCGCTGGGCCGCGTCGGCCAGCTCCGGGCGGCCGCCCGCCAGCAGATAGAGCACCGCCATGCGGACCGCCACGCCGTTCGTGACCTGATCCAGGATGACGCTGTGAGGGCCGTCGGCCACGCGGGAATCGATTTCCACGCCGCGGTTCATCGGTCCAGGATGCATGATGATGATCTCCCGCGGCGCGCGCTCGAGGCGCTCGGGCGTCACCCCGAACACCCGATAGTACTCGCGCAGGCTCGGTATGAAGCCCATCTCCATGCGCTCGAGCTGCAGGCGGAGCACGTTGAGCACATCCGCCCATTCGATCGCTTCTTCGATGCGCCGGAACACCGTAACGCCCAACTCCTCGATGCCGCGCGGCATGAGGGTGCTCGGCCCGCACACCCCCACGCACGCGCCGAGCTTGGTAAGACCCCAGAGGTTGCTGCGGGCCACGCGGGAGTGCAGGATGTCGCCCACCAGACACACCTTCAGCCCGGCGATCTTGCCACGCTTGTCGCGGATGGTGAGGAGATCGAGCAATGCCTGGGTGGGGTGCTCGTGTTTGCCGTCGCCCGCGTTGATCACGTTGGACCGGATGCGCTTGCCCAAGAACTGTGCGGCCCCCGACGAGGGGTGGCGGATCACCACCATGTCGATCCGCATCGCCTCCAGGTTCCTGGCAGTGTCCACCAGGTTCTCCCCTTTCGACACCGAGCTGCCGGTGGCGGCCACGTTGACGGTGTCCGCCGACAGCCGCTTCTCCGCGAACTCGAACGAGATCCGGGTCCGGGTCGAGGCTTCGAAGAAGAGGTTGACGATGGTTTTCCCGCGCAGCGCGGGCACTTTCTTGATCGGCCGCTCCGAGACCTCTTTGAAGGGCTCGGCCGTGTCGAGGATCAAGCGGATCTGCTCGGGCGAAAGGTGCTCGAGCCCGACGAGATCCTTGCCCAGCGTCGCGGTCATGGCGATCCCCCCACTCCGACCGCTCCTCCGCCCTGGACCAGGGTGACGGCATCCTGGCCGTCCAGCTCCTCGACCAGCACTTCCACGCGTTCCCCGGGGCCGACTTTGACCTGCTTGCCGACGATGTCGGGCTGGATGGGCAGCTCACGCCCGCCGCGGTCCACGAGGACGCAGAGGGAGATGTGCCGGGGCCGGCCGAAGTCGGCCAGCTCGTCGAGCGCGGCCCGCACCGTGCGACCGGTGTACAGCACGTCGTCCACGATGACCGCGTGTCTGCCCGTGAGGTCGCCCGGGAGATGGGTCGGGCCGATCACGGGTTTGGGGCCCACCGTCTCCAGATCATCGCGATAGAGGGTGATATCGAGGGCGCCGCGGGGAACGGTCACGCCCTCGTCCTTCTCGATCAGCTTGGCGAGCCGCGCCGCCAGCTCGACGCCGCGCCGCTGGATGCCGATGAGCACCAGGCCGTCGGTGCCGTGCGCCAACTCGAGGATCTCGACCGCCATACGCTGAAGCGCCCGCGACATCGCGCGGGCGTCGAGGATGGTGGTGCGCGCGGCTCGAGACATCTCGGGGCTGAAAGCTACCTAGCGATACACGGGGGTCAAAGGGGGCTCGCCCTTCAGCACCGCCTGCACATTCGCGAGGGCGACGCCCGCCATCCTGCGCCTCGTCTCGCGCGTCGCGCTCCCGATGTGCGGCAGCAGTACCGTCCGAGGCGCAGCGAGCAGCCGGGGATGAATCCGCGGCTCGTCGCGGTAGACGTCCAGTCCCGCCGCGCCCAGGCGGCCTTCTTCCAGCGCGATCGCCAACGCCTCCTCGCGGACCAGATCGCCGCGAGCAGTATTGACCAGGATCGCGCCCGGTTTCATGCGGGCGAGCGCCTCGGCATCAACGATCCCCACGGTCTCCGGTGTCGAGGGCGCGTGCAGGCTCAGGACGTCGCTCTCGCGCAGCAAGGGCGCCAGCTCCACCCGGACCGCGCCCGTCTCCTCGGCGAACTCCGGCTTGGGACTTCGCGCCGCGTACAGCACCCGCATCCCAAAGGGCGGCGCGCGCCGCCCGACGGCCTGGCCGATCCGGCCCGCGCCAAGGAGGCCGAGGGTCTTGCCACGCAGCTCGAGCCCGAGGAGCTGCTCCGGGTGCCAGCCGGTCCAGGTCCCGTTCCGGATCAGGTCCACGCCTTCGACCAGCCGGCGCGCGCAGGCGAGGATCAACGCCCACGTAAGGTCGGCCGTGGCGTCGGTGAGGACGTCGGGAGTGTTGGTGACAATGACCCTCCGCATTTCGGCGGCGACGATGTCCACGTTGCTGTAGCCGACGGCGCAGTTGGCGACGATGCGCAGCCTCGGAAGGTGTTTGAACTCGGTCCCGCCCACCCAGCGCGACAGCAGCGGTACGAGCGCGACGAAGTCGCCCTGCGGGGTCGGCTCGTCGGCGGCGAGCCAGGTGACGGCGAGCCCCTCGACCTGCGCGGGCTCGAGCAGGTTCTGGAGCTCGGCGGCGATGAGGGCGGGGTGGCCGGGGATGACCCTGCCCCCAGTCAATTCCGGCCGCCGACGAACACGACCCGGCACACCAGCGATGCCGAGACCTCCGCCACCTGGCTCACCTGGAACTGGTAGGTCCCCGAGTCGGCGAAGATGGGCTGCTTCGGGCCGGTCGGCGTGACGCCGGCCGTCGCATCCGCAGTACGCAGGCGGAGCTGCGGGACCCAATCGAACCCCGGCGTTCCCCGGGGCGACCGGGCCGAGAACGGCACGACATAGAGATAGCGGCCGCGCGGCGTGAACACGCCCAGCTCGCCGCCATGAGGTGTGTCCATCCGCAGGGTCAGCGTGTCACCGGGCTTGAGCAAGGCTGGGGTACACACGAGCGGCGGCGGCTCGCCGGCCAAGGGCCACTGTTTGGGATACAACGCGTCGAACGCGACGATTCCCCCCGCGATCAAACTCGGCACCACGAAACAGAACCCCCAGACCACCTTCCAGGGAGCCTCGATCGACTCGAGCGCGGTGGCCTCATCCTCTTCCACGACTCCGATCATGTCCCGCAGATACCACGCGATCTCCCAGGCGGCCGCGTACACCCACAGCGGAACCCACAAGAGACCCAACGCGCTGCGGAACCCGTGGCTGACGTACGCGATCGGGAAAGCGGCGTAGCACGCGTCAGCCAAGGCCTGCCCCAGAACCGCCCAGCGCTGGCCGCCGAGGCGGGGGGCGCTGATGGCCATGCCGACCGCCCCCGCGGTGCGCACCACCGAGTACGTGATCGCGCCCGCCCAGCCGATCACGCGGTCTCAGGCCCGCCCGGCCGGGGCCTCGGCCGCGCGCCAGAGATACCAGGCGGCCGCCGTGCGGTAGGGCCGCCAGCGCTCGCCTCGCCGCAGGAGCAGCTTCGGTGAGGGAAGGCGGCCCCGGCTGAAGACGCGCGCGTACCCCTTCTGCACGCCGTAGTCCGTCACAGGCCACACGTCCGGACGGCCGAGCCGGAAGATCAGCAGCATCTCGGCGGTCCAGCGACCCACACCGCGGACGGCCGTGAGCCGCGCGATGATCTGCTCGTCGTCCATGGTGTGCAGGGCGGGCAGCGGCGGGACGACTCCCTCGAGGGTCTTGGTCGCGAGGTCCTTCAAGGCGAGGACTTTGGCCCGGGAAAGACCGGAACTACGTAGACGGCGATGATGCGTCGCGAGGAGACGTCGCGGGTTCACGTGGCGCCGCGGAAACAGCGCCACGAGCCGGTCGTGGATGGTCTTGGCGGCTTTGCCGGTGAGTTGCTGGTAGACGATGGATTCGACAAGCGCCGCGAACGGACTCGCGAGCGCCTCGACCTGCAGGCGGCACGGGCCGACGCGAGCGATGAGCGCGGCGAGCTTCGCGTCCGACGCGGCGAGGTGCCGCTCGGCGAGCTGTAGGTCGAATGGAAGCGTCACGGAGACGGATAGGGTGGGATTCGAACCCACGAAACGGTTACCCGTTTACACGCTCTCCAGGCGTGTGCCTTCAGCCGCTCGGCCACCTATCCAAAATACTAGACGCCTAGACGCACACACGCCTAGACGCCTAGGACGGATGGGGTGGGATTCGAACCCACGATGCCCTTGCGGGCATACCGGTTTTCGAGACCGGCTCCTTCAGCCACTCGGACACCCATCCAAAATACTAGACGCCTAGACGCACAGACGCCTAGACGCCTAGGACACGCTCGGCACTGGAAGCTAATGCGCCGCGTCTTGCCGGACCACGCCTGGCGGCGCGAGCTTCTTCGCCATGCCCTTCACTCCCCACCCCGGCTCACCCGTCACCTACGCGAGCTACCTCCGGCTCGACGAGCTGCTGTCGCTGCAGCAGCCCGGCCCCGAGCACGACGAGACGCTGTTCATCGTCATCCACCAGGTGTACGAGCTCTGGTTCAAAGAGCTGCTCCACGAGCTCGACTACCTGCAGGGGCTGCTGCGCGCCAACGACCGAGCCCTGGCCCTCCATACCTTCAAGCGCATCCTCACGATCCTCAAGGTGCTGGTCGCGCAGATCGACATCCTGGAGACGATGACGCCCCTCGAGTTCCGCTCGTTCCGGGACCGCCTGGAGTCAGGCAGCGGGTTCCAGTCATTCCAGTTCCGCGAGCTCGAGTTCGCGTTGGGCAAGAAGAGCCGCGAGGCGATCACGCGCTATCCCGAGGCGAGCGCGCACCGGCGGCTCCTCGAGGCCCGCTATGCGCAGCCTGGCTTGTGGGACGCTTTCCTCGCCTGCCTGGCACAGAACGGCTTCGCTGTGCCAACGGTCCTGCTCGAGCGCGACCCTACGCGGCCGATCGAACCGTCGCCCGACCTGCAGCGCATCCTGGTAGACGTTTACCACAGCGACTCTGGCCTTGCCCAGGTGTGCGAGCGGCTGGTCGACCTGGACGAGGGGTTCCAGGAGTGGCGCTACCGCCATGTGAAGATGGTCGAGCGCACCATCGGCACGAAGCGCGGCACCGGCGGCTCGGCCGGGGCCGAGTACCTGCGGACCACCCTCCACCAGCCGGCCTTCCCCGACCTCTGGGCGATCCGCACCGAGTTGTGAGGGGGTGGTCCCCCAACGCGCTGGCGCGACACTACTCCCGTTTTCGCGTGAGTGAGCGGCTGCTGCTCACCGGCCACTCCCACCAGGCCTGGCCCGACTGCGGGTTCGATGCGCAGGCCCGCGCCTGGCTCGACGCCGCCGAGCTCGTGGACGACAAATGGGAGCGCGCCTTCGCCCAGGCGGAGGCGGTGCGGTCCGGCTTCGCGCGGCTGTTGGTCGACGCGCCGGAGCGCATCGCCCTCGGCACCAACACTCATGAGCTCGTCGTTCGTTTCCTCTCCGCCCTTTCCCTGCGCGAGCGGCCCCGTCTCGTCACGACCGACGGCGAGTTCCACACCATCCGGCGCCAGCTGGATCGCCTCGGAGAAACGGGCGTCGAGGTCGTTCGGGTCCGGTCACATCCCGTCGGGGACGTCGCAGCCCGTCTGGCAGCAGCCGTCACGCAGCGGACCGCTGCCGTGCTCGTTTCAGCGGTGTTATTCGAGACTGGGGAGATCGTTCCCGGGCTCGCGGACGTGCTCGCCGCCTGCGGCCGCGGCGGCGCGGAGCTGCTGGTGGACGCCTACCACGCGCTCAATGTCGTTCCCTATTCTCTGCGCGCCGCTGGGCTGACGGGCGCGTACGTCGTGGGAGGGGGCTACAAGTACTGCCAGCTCGGCGAAGGCAACTGTTTCTTGCGGGCGCCGGACGGTTGCGCCTTGCGGCCGGTGATCACGGGCTGGTACAGTGAGTTCGCGGCATCGGCTGACGCGCCGCTGGACGGGAAGGTGCGCTACGGCGCCGGCCCGGCCCGGTTCGCGGGCGCGACCTACGATCCCACGAGCCACTACCGCGGCGCGGCCGTGTTCGCGTTCTTCGAGGCCCAGGGTCTCACGTCGGCGCTGCTACGCGAAGCGAGCCAGCACCAGCTGGGACTGCTGGCGACGCGCTTCGACGCGCTGGACGCCGACCCTCGCGTCATCACCCGCGACCGGACCACGCCGCTCGCCGCGCTGGGCGGGTTCCTGGCGCTGCGCACCCCGCACGCCGCTGCCCTGTGCCGCGCCCTCCGCGGACGGGGGGTGCTCACCGATTACCGCGGCGATGTCCTCCGCTTGGGGCCGGCGCCCTATCTCTCGGACGCCCAACTCACTGCCGCAATGGACGCTGTGGGGGAGGCGGTGCGCACCCTGCCCGCCGGACGGTAAACGCCTCACGCCGACAGCGAGTCTCACTGTTCGCGCGGCGCCACTCCGGAGAGCGGTTGAGCGATACCCGTCAGCTCGAAACAGCGGTGGCCGATCTCGTCCCGCGCGCCCAAGCGGGGGACGCCGCCGCGCGTGACGAGCTGCTACGGCGCTGCCATGGGAGGGTGTATCGCTGGGCGCTGGTGCACACGGGAGACTCGGACGACGCCGATGACGTCGCCCAGGAAGTGTTGCTCCGCTTGCATCGGTACCTGGGCCGCTACTCAGGCCGCTCGCGGTTTACGACCTGGCTCTACCAGGTGACCCGCAATGCCGCCTTGGGATGGCGCCGCCGGCTCACCAGCCGACTGCGCGTGACCCGCGAGCTAACGGCGGAGCGGGTCGGGGAGACGGGAGGTACATCCGACCCGATGGAACGACTGCACGGGTCGCAGATCGCGGAAGTAGTGACGGCGCTGTTTCACCGGCTGCCGGCGCGGCAGCGAGAGGTCTTCAATCTCGCCGACATCGAGGGGGTGGCCCTGGTGGAGATCGCGGAACGAATGGGGCTCGATCCAGGCACGGTGCGGGCGCATCTGTTCCGGGCGCGCCGGACGCTGCGTGCCCGAATCCTCGCGCACCATCCCGAGCTGGCGGAGGAGCGGGGACGATGAACTGCCGGGCGGCGTTGGATCTGATGCTCGAAACGGAGCCCGCCGATCTGGCCGGGAAAACCGACTCGGAGCTTAGCCGACATATCCAAGGCTGCGCGCCGTGTCGCGCGGGCGCCCAACGCATCCTCGAAGCCGAGGGGAGCCTGCGCGAGGCCCTGGCCGCCGCGGCGCCGCGGCGGACCGCGGCCGAGGCCGTGCAACTCGCTGGGCAACGGCAGAAACGCACTCGGCGGCTTTGGCCGCTGGTGCCGCTGGCCGCCGCCGCGGGGCTCGCCGGGCTCATCCTCACGCGCCGTCACCCGATCGAGCTGGTGCCCGCAGCCTCGCCTACTCCGTCTCCGCGGATCGCCGTCACCGCACCGCCCGGCCGTAGCGTGGCAGTGCTGCAAACCGACAACCCCGACGTCGTGGTCATCTGGTTCTTCTGAGAGGAGCGCTGCGATGCGCCTGTGTGTCTCGCTGTTCCTGACTGCCCTCCTGACCCTCGCCGCGGCCTGCGGCACCGGCCCCGCAGTCGACACCCGTACGTTCGAGCTCAAGTATCTGCGCGGCCCGGAGGCATCGCAGATAATCAGTCCGTACGTATACGGCGACCGGCGCGAGGCGAAAGGGGTGATGAGTTTTGCCGGCACGACGATCACCGTGCGAGAAACGCCCGACAACCTGGACAAGATCGCGCGCGTGCTCGCGCAGTACGACCGACCGCGGCCCCTGGTGCGGCTCACCTTCCACTTGATCCAGGCGGACGGCGCGGCGACGACCGACCCGGCCTTGGCCGACGTGGAAGCAACGCTGCGGAAATTGTTCCGGTTCCGCGGCTATCGCATGGTCGAGGAAGGCGTCTTCAGCGCGACCGAGGGTGGCGAGGTGTCCCAGGCGATGGGCGGGTATCGGGTGGCCGCGGGCATCCACCGGGTGTCCGGCACGGGCGACAGCGCCACCGTCGAGCTGGGGGTCCATCTCTCCGGGCGCGACGTCGAGTTTGGTACCACCGTCGGGCTTCCGGCCGGCAAGACCGCCGTGCTCGGCAATGTCGGGGAAGACCCGCGCGGCACGCTGATCCTGACGGTGCGCCCCGAGCTCGTCAGCGCCTCGCCTTGAAGAACTCAGTCAGCAGGGCGGCGCACGCTTCCTCCAGCACACCGCCCTGGACCTCCACGCGGTGGTTGAGCTTGGGATGGCGCACCACGTCGCCCGCGCTGCCGCACATCCCGGCCTTGTCGTCGAAGGTGCCGAAGACGAGACGGCCTACCTTGGCCAGCACGATGGCGCCGGCGCACTGCGCGCACGGCTCGAGCGTGACGTAGAGGGTGCAGTCATCCAGGCGGTCGGCCTCGAGCGCCTGGAACGCCCGCTGGAGAGCGAGCAGCTCGGCGTGGGCGGTGGGGTCGCGGCGTCGCATGATCTCATTGTGGGCGACCGCTACGACGGCGCCGGCTCTCAGTATGGCCGCGCCGACCGGGACTTCATCTACGGACGCCGCGTGCTCGGCCTCGCGCAGCGCCGCCTGCATGCCAGCGAGATCGTCGGGACGGGGCTTAGGCACGCGCCGGTTCCGGCGCCGCGCCCTTCACGCGCGCGAAGGCGAGCGCCGTGCCCTCCCTCGCCCGGTCCGCCCGAACGGTGTCGCCCTCGATGTACTTCCCCTCAAGCACCGCCAGCGCCAGCGGGTTCTGCAGCAGCCGCTGCACCGCCCGCTTGAGCGGCCGCGCGCCGTACACCGGGTCGTAGCCCTCATCCACGACCAGCTGCTTGGCGGCGGGCGTCACCTCCAGGCCCAGCTTGCGCTCGGCGAGCAGGCGCGCCACGGCGGCGATCTGCAGTTCCACGATCCGCATGATCTCCGCGGTGCCGAGCGGCCGGAAGATGATCACGTCGTCCACCCGGTTCAGGAACTCCGGCTTGAAGGTCTGCCGCAGCAGCTCCAGCACCTTGGTCTCGACCTGCTCCCAATTCTGCGTCCCCACCTCGAGGATGTAGGAGGATCCGATGTTCGACGTCATGATGAGGACCGAGTTCCGGAAGTCCACGGTGCGGCCCTGGGCATCGGTGAGCCGGCCCTCGTCCAGGATCTGGAGCAGCACGTTGAAGACGTCCGGGTGGGCCTTCTCGATCTCGTCGAACAACACCACGGCGTACGGCCGGCGGCGCACCGCCTCCGTCAGCTGTCCGCCTTCCTCGTAGCCGACGTACCCCGGCGGGGCGCCGATCATGCGCGCGACGGCGTGCTTCTCCATGTACTCCGACATGTCGAGCCGGACCATGGCCTTCTCGTCGTCGAACAGGAAGTCGGCCAGGGCGCGCGCCGTCTCCGTCTTCCCCACGCCGGTGGGGCCGAGAAAGATGAACGAGCCGGTCGGGCGGTTGGGATCCTGGAGCCCCGCGCGCGCTCGCCGCACCGCGTTCGCCACCGCGGCCAACGCCTCCTGTTGACCGACCACACGCCGTCCCAGCTCAGCCTCGAGCTTCGTGAGCCGCGCGCGCTCGGACTCGAGCATCTTGGAGACGGGGATGCCGGTCCACTTCGCCACGATTTCCGCGATGTCCTCCGCGTCGACTTCCTCTTTCAGGTACTTGCTCGACGTTTGAATCTCGGCGAGCCGCTTCTCGACCGCGGTGATCTCCCTCTCCAGGGCCGGGATCGTGCCGTAACTGATCTCCGCCGCCTTCTGCAGGTCGCCGCGCCGGGTCGCCTGGTCCGCCTCGGCCCGCAGCTGCTCCAGCTGGGCTTTCTTAGTTTGGAGTCCGCCGATGGTCTCCTTTTCCGCTTGCCACTGCGCTTTCATCGCGGTGGACTGCTCGCGCAACCCGGCCAGCTCCTGTTCGACCTTCGCCCGCCGCTCCTTGGAGGCCTTGTCTTTCTCCTTGGCCAGCGCCGCCAGCTCGATCTCGTGCTGAATGATCTTGCGCTCCACCTCATCGATCTCCTGCGGCAGCGAGTCGATCTCGATGCGCAGCCGGCTGGCCGCCTCGTCCACGAGATCGATGGCTTTGTCGGGCAGGAACCGGTCGCCGATGTAGCGGTGGGAAAGCGTCGCGGCGGCCACGAGCGCGTTATCCGTTATCCGTACTCCGTGGTGGACTTCGTAGCGCTCCTTCAGGCCCCGAAGGATCGCGATGGTGTCCTCGACCGACGGCTCGCCTACGTAAACGGGCTGGAAGCGCCGCTCGAGCGCCGCGTCCTTTTCCACATACTTGCGGTACTCGTCAAGCGTAGTCGCGCCCACGACGTGCAGCTCGCCGCGCGCCAGCGCGGGCTTCAGCATGTTCGACGCATCCACCGCACCCTCGGCGCCGCCCGCCCCGACGAGGGTGTGCAGCTCGTCGATGAACACGATGAAGTGCCCCTCGGCGGCGGTGATCTCCTTCAGGACCGCCTTGAGCCGCTCCTCGAACTCACCGCGATACTTGGTGCCGGCGATCAGCTGGCCGAGGTCGAGCGCGATGAGGTGCTTGTGCTTCAGCGATTCGGGCACGTCCCCGTTGACAATCCGCTGGGCGAGGCCTTCGACGATGGCCGTCTTGCCCACGCCCGGCTCGCCGATCAGCACCGGGTTGTTCTTGGTGCGCCGGGACAGCACCTGCATCACCCGCCGGATCTCCTCGTCCCGGCCGATGACGGGGTCGAGCTTGCCCGCCCGGGCCACATCGGTGAGGTCGCGGGTGAATCGCTGCAGGGCCTGGTATTTCTGCTCAGGCTCCTGGTCGGTCACCCTGTGGCTGCCGCGCACGGCTTGCAGCGCGGCGAGCAGCTCTTTGCGGTCCACACCCGCCGCGCTGAGCAGCTGGCGGACCGTGGTGCCCTTCTCTTCGGCCAGGGCAAGCAGCAGGTGCTCGGTCGAGACGAAGGCATCGTCCAACGCCTTCGCCTCCCCGTCGGCGCGGTCGAGCACGTTCTGCTTGCCCTGGCCGA
>Ga0209235_1002212_pt1 | contig 10809 bp, 11 predicted proteins | sample GraSoi013_1_20cm_4_FD_185817 | JGI IMG/M metagenome (GOLD analysis project Ga0209235, IMG submission 185817) | Grasslands soil microbial communities from the Angelo Coastal Reserve, California, USA - Sample 09_25_2013_1_20cm (SPAdes) (version 2) | ecosystem: Environmental > Terrestrial > Soil >...
CCCTCGGCCGCGCGCGCCGGGTACTTGCGCCAGGCGTACGTACACGCGCGCACCGCTCCGTCCCAATCGGGCGCCGACACGAAGCCGGTGCCGTTCAGCGCCCCGTGTAGCTGCTCGCCCCGGTAGGCGAGCGAGACCGTGACGCTCGGCGAGTAAACCGCGCCGTCCAGCTCGCGCGCGCCGGGCACGCCCGCCGCTGCCAACAGCCGCACCGCCGCCCACGCCGGTACCGCCACCACGACGCCTTCCGCCTCGAGCTGCGAGCCCCCGGTGACCGCGAGCCGCCAGCCGCGCCTCGTGGGCGCGATCCCGGTCACGCCTTGCGCGCGCCGGATGATCGGATCGAGCCGCGCGCCCAGCGCCTCGGTGATCTCCGCCATACCGCCCGCGAAACTCCGTAATCCGCCGTGTAGGGGCGCCGCCCCTACGTCCGTGGGCAGCTGGATGCCAAGCAGCTCGGCCGCCCGGCCTTCCGCGAGTGGCTCGAGCCGCCGCCCGGTCCACAGGCTCGAGCCCTTGGCCAGCTGGTCTACCAGCCGGTCTCCGACCCCGAGCTCGCGTGCCAAGGCCTGGATGTCTAGGTCGGCCGCGAGAAAGCCGTCGGGGCCGCCCTCCACGATGAAACCGTCGCGACGCTCGGTGACAACGATGCCGCCCAGGCGCCGTTCGCTTTCCAGCACGGTCACCTCGACGCCGGCCTGCGCCAGCTCCCACGCCGCCGACAGGCCGGCGAGGCCCGCCCCGATCACGACGACCGTCAGACCCAGCCTCGCTCGCCCGCGGTCGTCCGGGCGATCTGTGCGAGCGCTGCGACCAGCAGGGGATCGTCGTTGAGGGAGTCGGTGCGCTCCAGCTGGATGCCGACCCGGTCGGCGAGTGCCCGATAAGCGATGTCCACGTCGTACAGCACTTCCACATGGTCGCTCACGAACCCGATCGGGACGACGAGCACATGCCGTTGACCCTGGGCGGCGAGCTCGGTCATGACGGCGCCGGCTTCGGGCCCGAGCCACGGCTCGGGCGTCGCTCCCGCGCTCTGATAGGCGAGGCGCCAATGCGCCAGCCCCGCGAGCGCGGCCACGGCCGCGGCGCTCGCGTGGAGCTCATCGGGGTAGGGATCCCCGGCGGCGAGGATCCGCGCGGGCAGACTGTGCGCAGTGAACAGCACCTGCACGGTCTTCGGAGCAGGGAAGCGCTGCAGCGCCTGCCTGACCCGCTCGGCGACCGCCTCGAGAAACCTGGGGTGGTCCCCCCAGCTCCGCACCAGGGCCAACTCGAGACGACCGCGGGCGGCCTCGAGCACGCGCTTCTCGTACGCCCCCACCGATAGCGCGGAGTAGTGGGGCGCGAGCACGATCGCCACGACGCGCGCGTGCCCGTCAGCCACGATCCGCTCGACCGTCTCCTTGATGAACGGATGCCAGTGCCGCATCCCAACGTATACGGGCCACGCGGCTCCGAGTGCTCGGCCCAGCGCCCTGGCCTGGGCGTCGGTTCTCTCCCGAATGGGCGAGCGACCGCCGATCTGCGCATAGCGGGACCGGATTTCCGCAACGAGCTCGGGTGGGGTGGGCCGCCCGCCGCGCACGTCGAGCAGGTAGGGCTCGACCTCGTCGAGGCTGCCGGGTCCGCCGTACGCCATCAGGAGCACGGCGACACCCTCAGCCGCCATGTACCCATTCCACGACGCGCTGCAGCGACTCAACCGCCGTCTCCGGGAGCACGCCGTGGCCGAGGTTGAAGATGTGACCGGGTCGACCCGCAGCGCGCTCGAGCACGTCGCGCACCCGCGGCTCGAGCTCCGCGGGCGGCGCCAGGAGAGCCACGGGGTCGAGGTTGCCCTGAATCGCTTGCCCGGGGCCCATACGCTCCCAGGCGACGTCCAGGGGCACACGCCAGTCCACCCCGATCACGTCGCCGCCCGCACGGGCGAAGTCCGCCAGAAACGTCGCCGTGCCGGTGCCGAAATGGATCACCGGGACGCCGGACGCTCGCGCGAGCTCCAGCGCCCGCTGGCTGTGCGGGAACACATAGTTGTCGTAGTCCGCCGGAGAGAGGCAGCCTACCCAACTGTCGAACAGCTGCAGCGCCCGGGCGCCGGCCTGCGCCTGGGCGGCGAGGTAACCTCCGACCAGCTCCGCGAGCCGCATCATGAGGGCGTGCCAGGCATGGGGCTCGGTGTACATGAAGCGCTTGGTGAGCACGAAGTCGCGGCTGGCGCCGCCCTCGATCGCGTAGCTCGCGAGGGTGAACGGCGCCCCCGCGAACCCGATCAGCGGAACGTGCGGTGGCAGCGCCGCGGCGGCGAGCCGCACGCCCGCCATCACGTACGACAGATCGGTCGCGGGATCCACGCGCGGCAGCTCGAGCACCTGCTTCGCCTCGCGGATCGGCCGGGTGATCCGCGGTCCCCCCCCCTCACCCGCGACGAAGCTGAGTCCGAGCCCGAGCGGCTCGAATGGCAGCAGGATGTCGGCGAACAGGATGGCGGCGTCCACGCCCAGCCGCTCCACCGGCTGCAGCGTCACCCGCGCCGCCAGCTCGGGGTGGTGACACAGCTCGAGCAGCGAGTGCTTCTGGCGGAGCGCGCGATACTCCGGGAGGTACCGGCCCGCCTGCCGCATGAACCACACCGGCGTGACGTCGGTGGGCTCCGCGCGGCACGCCTTGAGAAACCGGCCGGCGTCAGGCGCGGGGGGCAACCGTCGGCTCGCGTGCCTCGGCCGGAGCGATGAGGACGGTGTCCCCCTCGAGCTTCACGCGGTAGACCGCGATCGGCAGCGCGGGCGGGCCGCCGAGCACCTGGCCCGTCTCGAGCGAGAAGACGCCCTCGTGCCAGGGGCAGGTTATTGCGCAGCGCGCCGGATCGAGTGTGCCCTCGGACAAGCTGGCGCGGGCGTGCGTGCACCGGTTGGCGATCGCGTGCACCGTCCCCTTCACGTTGAACAGCGCCACCGCCTCCCCCGCCACGTAGACGCGCCGGCCCGCACCCGGCGGCAGGTCTGCCAGCGCGGCCACAGGCGTGTAGCCGTCGGCCCGCGCGGGCCGCCGCGAGAGGGCCTGGGCCGAGCCCGCGCCGCCCAGCGTGTCCAGCATGTCCCACAGCGACATCTGCACGCACGTGAAGGTGGGCGTGTCGCGCAGCGTGTACGACGACGCCTGGCTCTCGCGCAACTCCATCACGAGGTCGAGGAAGTCCGCCGGGTTGTCGCCCTCGAACGCGACGATGAACTCTTGGTCGTCGAGCCCGTAGGAATACGTCGTGTTCAGCCGGATGGACGGGTACTTGCGGCCGATCCGCACGTGCTCGTCCATCATCGTCTGGCGCTCCGCCTTGGGGAGCGCGTACCAGGCCCGCGTCTTGGTGAACGGATAGACGAAGAGGTAGCGCGCATCGCTGGGCCGGATCTGGAGCCGTGAGGGTTGACCCGGGTCCTCGGGGAACTCGTAGATCGAGCGCCGCGTCATCGCGAGATAGCTGTAGGGGAGGGTCAGGTACGCACCCAGGTCGGTGCGGTTGAGCGCCGTCTGCAACGCCACGAGCGAGTCCAGGTCCTCGGCCACCTGCCACAGCAGGAAGTCACAGTCGCCCCGGATGCCGACCAGGCCGTATGGCCGGAGCAGCAGGTGCCCGTTGAAGCTCTCGATCGTTTCGCCGAACTCGATCTTCGAGCTCGCCTGGCGCTCGGCGGACAGCCGACGCCACGCGTTGTCGAGCTTGTAGAAGGCGAAACGGACGACCTGGCGTCGCTCGGGGGGCTTCTGGGCCATGGGGGGAATCTAACGTCGAACGCGGAAGTGGGAACGCGGAACGTCAGGCCGGTCCTTCTGTTCCGCCTTCCGCGTTCCGCGTTCCGCGTTGGTCCTTCCAGATTTTCTTGAGCACCAGCACCCCGATCGTCCCGAAGATCACCACCGGCGTGAGGGCGATCAGCACGGCGGCCCAGAAATACACGAGGTCCAGGTGCGCGTCGTCCCCGTGCACGAGCAGCAGCGTGGCGAGGGTCATCGGCCGAGGAAACGCTTCAGGTGGCGCAGGTAGTACGCCAGTGCGACCGTGGCCACCGCGAACGAGAGCGACAAGGCCAGGGTCCCCGCGCTGCGCGACTCGCGCCAGCTCCACCCCGCCCACGCCGTGAACCCCGCGCAAAACACGATCGCGGTCGAGATGAGCAGGCGATGGAACGGAATCATGAGGGCTACGCGACGACCTTGTCCAGCACCATCAGTGTGAGCAGCGCCGGCAGGTACACGATCGAAACGAAGAACACGCGCCACGCCCGCGGGACGGTCACGGCGCGGGTCAGCGCAACCGACGCCCCGGCGTAGGCGAGGCCGAGCGCCAGCGCCCCGAAGAAATACAGCGGGCCCGTGACACCCAGCAGCGTCGGCAACAGGCTCACGGGAAGCAGCGCCGTGGCGTAGAGCAGCACCATCCAGCCGGTGTGACGCCCATCGAAGTCCTGGACCGAAAGCATGGCGAGGCCGCCGCGACGGTAGTCTTCGCGGTAGATCCACGCCAGCGCGAGGAAGTGCGGCAGCTGCCACAGGAACAGGATCCAGAACAGCGTGGCCACGGCAGGACCGAGATTGCCTCCCGCGGCGGTCCAGCCACCCACGATCGGCAGGGCGCCCGGCACGGCCCCGATCAACGTATTGAGCGTCGTGGTTCGCTTGAGCGGGGTGTAGAGCAGCACGTAGCTCGCCAGTGTCAGGGCGGCCAAGCCGGCGGTGAGCAGGTTGACCGCGAACGCGAGGTAGGCGACGCCGGCGACAGAGATGATCCCCGCGAACGCGGCCGCCGCCCGCGGGGTGATGCGCCCCGACGGCAGGGGGCGCCCTCGAGTCCGGTGCATCCGCGCGTCGACGTCGCGCTCGCGCCACTGGTTGAACGCGTTCGTCCCCGCGGCGACGAGCGCGGTGCCGAGCAGCGTTCGCAACAGCAGTCCCAGGTCCACCCCCACCCCCACCCCCCGCTCCGACCCGAGGTAGAACCCCGCCGCGGCGGTGAGCACCACCAGCTGCGTGATGCGCGGCTTAGTGAGCTCCAGAAACGCTACCAGATATGCTCCGACATGGCGGCGAACATGAAGATCAAGGCGAGCGGCACCGGGATGATCGCCAGGACCCGGAGGTTCCACCGCTCGAATTTCAGGTGCATGAAGAACAGCGCCACCAGCAGCGCCTTCCAGACGGCCAGGAAGAGCAGCAACGCGAGCTTCAAGTTGGGCGAGATCGGCAGCCGGAACGCGAGCCCCAGCTCGGCAGCCGTGAGGAGCGCCAGGTACACCCAGATCAGGATGTAATTGGGACGCTTGTGCGCGGTCTCCATGGGCCCTCAGACGAGGTAGACGATGGTGAACAGGATGATCCACACGAGGTCGACGAAGTGCCAGTACAAGCCGACGGTCTCGATGCCGCGATAGTCCTGCCGCGAGTACTTCCCGGGCAGCACCTTGGTGATATACAGATACAGCATCGAGATCACGCCGCAGGTGACGTGAAAGCCGTGGAATCCCGTCATCGTGAAGAAGGTGGAGCCGTACAAGCCCGACGTCGCCGCGGGGAGCGTGCCCTTGGCGACGAGCTCGGCGAGCTCGCTCCCTTCACGAATCCCCGCCGGCGTGAAGCCGCGCTCGACCAGGTGGATGTACTCGAACACCTGAACCCCCACGAACGTCGCGCCACCCAGAATCGTGAGCCCGAGCCACAGCTTCAGCCCCCGCTGATCGCCGTCCGCGATCGCCGCGTAGGCCTTCACCATCGACACAGACGAGCAGATCAGGAGGAAGGTGTTGAACGCCGTGATCGGGATGTTGAGCACGATGCCCGGCTTGGCCCACTCGCCCGGCGCCCCGAACCGGAGGACGACATACGAGCCGATCAAGGCGGAGAAGAACATGACCTCCGAGGCGAGAAACACCCACATGCCCAGCTTGTGGTTGTAGACGTCGAGCCCCCGCTCCGCGGGGTACGGGGCTCGCATCAGGTCGACGGTCGCGGCTCCGTGCGGCATCGGGTCGGTCCCTTTCGGCGTCAGTGGCCCGCGAGCGGCGCGCTGGCCGGCTCACGGTCGGTGGGCAGCTTCTTGTTTTGCGGCAGATAGTCCTCCGCCACCTGGGGCGAGCTGAACTCGTACGGCCCGCGGTACACCGTCGGCACCGTCTCCCAGTTGCCGTGCGGCGCCGGCGAGGGCAGCGACCACTCGAGCCCGTTGTCGCGCCACGGGTTCAGGTCCGCCTTCTTCCCCTTGAACAGGCTGTACCAGAAGTTCACGAAGAAGATCAGCTGCGTCGCGAACAACAGATATGCGCTGACGGTGATGAACACGTTCATCGGCTGCATCGGCTTCAGGAAGTCGTACTGCGTGGGATCGTAGATGCGCCGCATCGCGCCCGCCATCCCGAGGATGTGCATCGGGAAGAACGTGCAGTTGTAGAAGACGAACGTGAGCCAGAAGTGCACCTTGCCCCACGGCTCGCTCATCACCCGGCCGAACATCTTGGGGAACCAGAAGGTGATCGCGCCGAACAGCGCGAACAGGCTGCCGCCGAACAGCACGTAGTGCAGGTGCGCGACGATGAAGTAGGTGTCGTGGATGAACATGTCCACCGGTGTCGCGGCCATGTAGATCCCCGACAGCCCGCCGATCACGAACATCGCCACGAATGCCGTGGCGTTGAGCATCGGCACGTGGAACTGCAGGTTGCCGCGCCACATCGTGCCCATCCAGTTGAACACCTTGACCGCGGAGGGCACGGCGATGATCAGGGTCGACACCATGAACGACGAGCCGAGCGTCGGGTTCATCCCGCTGACGAACATGTGGTGGCCCCACACGATCCAGCCGAGGAACCCGATCGCGACGATCGCGAACACCATCGAGTGGTAGCCGAAGATCGGCTTGCGGCTGCCGTTCGCGATGATGTCGGAGACCATGCCCATGGCGGGGAGGATCAGGATGTAGACCTCCGGGTGCCCGAAGAACCAGAAGAGGTGCTGCCACAGCAGGGCCTGACCGCCGGCGGTCGTGTCGAAGAAGTGCGTATTCAGGACCTGGTCGAACAACAACATGATCGCGGCACCCGAGAGCACCGGCAGCGCGAGCAGCCCGAGGATCGCCGTGATGAACAGCGACCACACCGAGAGCGGCAGCCGGAACCACGTCATCCCCGGCGCGCGGTTGTTGATCACGGTGGTGATGTAGTTCAGCGACCCCAGAATCGACGACAGACCGAGCAGGATGATCGACACCGACCAAAGCTCCTGGCCGAGCGACGCTCCGGAGTAGTCGTGCCGGGCCGAGAGCGGCACGTACATCGTCCAGCCGGCGCGCGCTGCTCCGTCCGGCACGAACAGGCTGGCGAACATCACGAGCCCGGCGGCGAAGGCGAGCCAGAACGACGCCATGTTGATGCGCGGGAACGCCATGTCGTGCGTCCCGATCTTGAGCGGAATCAGGAAATTGGCGTACACGCCCACCAGCAGCGGCATGATGGCGAAGAACACCATGAACGTGCCGTGCATCGTGACGAGCTGGATGTAGTACTCGGGCAGGATCACCCCGCCGGGCGCCATCGTGTCCGGCAGGATCCCCCCCCCCGGCATCGGCTGCCCCGGGAAGGCGAGCTGCCAGCGCATCTGCATCGCGAGCACGCCGCCCAGCAGCAGGAAGAACAGGCTCACGAACAGGAACTGGATCCCGATGATCTTGTGATCGGTCGAGAAGATGTATTTCCGGATGAAGCTCCGGTCGTCGTGATGCGCGTGGGGGACGCGCGCCGTCGCGGCAACGCTGGTCATTGCTTGGCCTCCTGAGCCGCCTGCTTCATCCAGGCGTCGTACTCCTCGGGCGTATGCACGTACACCTGCGCCCGCATGCGGTAGTGGCCCAGCCCGCAGAGCTGCGAGCAGCCCAGCTCATACGTGCCGGGCACGGTCGGCTGAAACCAGGCTTTGATGTCCATGCCCGGCACGACGTCCTGTCGTACGCGGAATTGCGGGACGTAAAAAGAGTGAATGACGTCTTCCGACGAGAGGTGGACGACGATGGGCCGCCCGACCGGCACGTGCAGCTGGTTGCGGACGGTGAAGTCGTCCGGCGTGCCGAGCTGCCCGTCGGCGCCGGGATAGGTCACCTGCCACTCGAACTGTTTCGCGTGGATGGCGATCGGGTAGGCGTTAGCAGGCACGCTGTCGCGGCCCTTGATTTGCACCCAGTAATGGTTCGAGACGAGGCCCAGCGCCACCATGGTCACGGCCGGGATCGTGGTCCAGATCACTTCCGCGCGGGTGTTCCCGTGGGTGTAGAAGGCCTTGCGCCCGGGGCGTCCCCGGTACTTCACGATGAACCAGACGAGCCCCGCCTCGACGAGTACGAACGCGATCCCGGTGATGATCAGGATCGCGATGAACAACCCGTCGATCGGCCCCGCGAACGTGGACCCCTTCAGCGGCAGCCACCAATGCATGGTGCAGCCTCCCTCGTTCAGTTCACTTCGCTGCGAACGTGAAGTCCTGTGCCTTCGTCTCGCTCCCGGTCACCGTCACGGTGGCGGTCTGTGTCCCGTACTTCTCATGCCACGCCTCGATCGTATACGTCCCCGGCGGCAGCCCCTTGATCGAGAAGCCCCCGTTCGAGCCGCTCACGCTGTAGAACGGGTGCGCCAGGACGCCGAGCCAGGCATGCATCCAGCCGTGCACGTTGCACTCGAGCGGTACCATTACCTCGGGCGCCGTGAACGTGCGGGTCGAGGTCATAGTGGTGGGCTGGCTGATGTTGAAGGGGCGGTTCTTCGTGCCCTTCGCCTTGATGTTGTGCAGGATGCCGTCGGAGTTCTTGATCTCGAGGTTCTGACCCACCATGATGCCCAGCGCGTGCGGGTGGTAGCGGCACCCATCCTGGTCCAGCGTCACCGACCCCGCCGGGGCGGGGGCCTTGTAAGTCGCCGGCAGGCCGGACTTCACGTACACGAAGACGTTCGCGAGCGTGCCGTTGGGGTTCACCACCACCACTTCCTCGGTGGGCGGCGCCTGATACTTCGCCTTGCACTTCGGCTCCTCAGTCATGTCGATCTTCGGGTTCGCCGGCTTGGCCCCGGTGAACTTGATGTTGCCGGCGATCGTCGCGCCGCCCTGAGGGGGTTGGCGCGTCCACGCCGCGAGGCCCACGACCCCCACACCTACTGCAACCGCTGCTATGGAACCGAGCTTGCGCATCGCTCCTCCTGTATGAGAATCCCCAACCCCCCCCCCCCCCCCCCGACCCGGCGGTCCCGCGGCGCTGCGCCCGCAACACCACCATCACGCCGAGCCCCAGCGTGAGCGCCATCGCCACGACCGGGGAGATGAACACCCGCGGCGGCGTGGGTTGGTCGAGGGCGAGAAAGTACCAGGTGCTCACGGCCAGCCGGGTGCCGTGTTCCCCGCTGGAGCCATCCCAGGCGAAGAACGCCACTGGGATCGCCCGGCCCGGCTCGAACTGAAGTTCGTTGGCGGTATCGGGGGTCGCAAGGGAGCGGGTGAACACGACGCGCCACTCCCCATGATCGTAGCTCGAGCGGGCGCCCGGCGCGCCCTCGGCCCCCGCGAGCGTGTCGAACCGTTCGAGCCCGCGCGCCAGCCCCGTCACCACCCGTCCCCCGGCGGGACTACTGACCCAGCGCCACTGGTAGACGGGATCGGTTTCGGTGCCCATCAGGAAGTACGGGCGCTCCATCCCTGCGGGAATCCGCCGCGGGAACTGCAGCGCCAGCTGGTCAGGCCACAAGCCGGCCCCGCTCGTGCCTGAGTCGTCGCTCGCCACCGTCTCGAGCACCCGCTTCTCGAAGGGGAGCCACGCGGTGTCGGGGCTCTGGGAACGGTCGTCCCAGCTCACCCGCACGGCGACCGCCTGGCCATCGTGCACCGCCTGCACCCATACGCCGGCGATCGCCGGCACGAACCAGCGCGACTTCCGGATCACCTGCCCGACGAGCGGGAACCAGTATCGGTCCACGCGCGCCCACGCCGAGTCATCCGGCGCCGTCGGCAGCGTTCCCCCCGCTCCCCTTCCCCCTCCCCCTCCCACGCGCGGCGCGTGAATCACGTCGCGCACCTCGGGCGTCCGTGCGGGGGAGAGGCTGCGCACGTACTGCGCGAGGCGCCACAGTTGCTCGTCGGTCAGGAATTTCTGGTCGATCAGGTCGGCGAAGGACGGCATCGGCGTGCCGTCGAGCCCGGTGCGCAGGCGGCGGTACACGTCCTCCACGCTGGCGCCGCCCCGGAAGCGCCAGCTCTGATGCAAATCGGCCGCGAAGATCGGGAACCCAGCGTCGTCCTTGAGTGTCGGCGCCGACGGTCCATCGCCCCGGCCCTGGTCGCCGTGACACTTGCGGCATCCGATGGAGTCGTAGAACTGTCGGCCGACCTTGAGCGCCTCGGCGCCCGACCCGCCACCCGGTGCCGACCCGAACTTGAGCTCCACCACATGCTGGCTCGTGTCGGCGAAGAACGAGGAAAAGGTCTTCAGGTACGCCAGTACGGCGCGGCGGTCGGCGTCCGAGAGCCGGCCCTTCCACGCCGGCATGGCGCTGCCGGGCAGCCCCTCGTCGATCGCGCGCATCAGGTCCGCATCGGTCGGGAGCTGTCCGCTCGCGGTCGTACGGATCTTGTAGATCGCACCGGTGAAGTCGCGGGGGCGCGGCAGCATGTAAGCCGCCGCCGCTCCGTCGCCCGCGCCGGTCTCGCCGTGGCAGCCGGCGCACCACTTCACGTAGACCTGCTTGCCGGCGGTGGTGTCCTGAGCGGATAGGCGGATAGCCGGATAGG
>Ga0209235_1002213_pt1 | contig 10808 bp, 8 predicted proteins | sample GraSoi013_1_20cm_4_FD_185817 | JGI IMG/M metagenome (GOLD analysis project Ga0209235, IMG submission 185817) | Grasslands soil microbial communities from the Angelo Coastal Reserve, California, USA - Sample 09_25_2013_1_20cm (SPAdes) (version 2) | ecosystem: Environmental > Terrestrial > Soil >...
CCCGCCGCCATGGCGTGCCCGCCGAAGCGGTCCAGCAGGTCGGTGCACTGCGCCAGCGCGTCGACCAGATGGAACCGCTCGATGCTGCGGGCCGACCCCTTCGCGGTCCCACCCTCCACGGCCATGAGGACGACCGGCCGGTAATAGCGCTCCACGAGTTGCGAGGCCACGATCCCGATCACGCCGGGGTGCCACCCCTCACTGGCCAGTACGATGGCCGGCCCCTCTTGCAGCCGCGCCGATTCGACCTGCTCGATCGCCTGGACGAGGATCTGATCGCACAGCGCCCGCCGCCGCTGATTTTCCCTGTCGAGCTGCGCGGCGATGGCGTCGGCCTCTGCGGCATCATCGGTGGTCAGCAGCGTCACCCCCACGGCGGCATCACCCAGACGGCCGGCCGCATTCAGGCGGGGAGCTAGGGAAAACCCCACATGCCGCGCGCCGACATCACCAGACAACCCTGCGACTTTGATCAGCGCCGTCAGCCCGAGGCAGGGCGCGGTGCGCATCCGCTGAAGGCCCCAGCGTGCGATGATCCGGTTATCCTCGACGAGCGAAACGACGTCGGCGATCGTGCCCAGCGCTGCGAGATCCAGCAGCTCCTCCGGCATCTCTGGTTGTTCCAGCCGGCGGCGCACGGCACGCAGCACCTGGAACGCCAACCCCGCCGCGGAGTACTCTTTGAACGAGGAACCGGCATCATGGCGCTTGGGGTCGACCACCGCGGCGGCCGGTGGGAGCACCGGGCCGGGCTCGTGATGATCCACGACGATGACGTCCAGCTCCCGCTGCCGCGCCCGCGTGATCTCGCCGGTCGCGGTCACCCCGCAGTCCACCGACACCACGAGGCGCCGTCCGGTCTCGGCGAGCCGCTGGAGCGCCGCATCGTTGAGCCCGTAGCCCTCGGTGAAGCGGGACGGAATGTAGAAGCTGACGTCGGCCCCCAGGGCGCGCAGCCCCCGCAGCAAAATGCTGGTGGCGGAAATCCCGTCGGCGTCGTAGTCGCCGTAGATGGCGATCGGTTCGTGGTGTCGCAGGGCATGAATGATGCGTTCGGCTGCGACCGCCACGTCGACAATGGCGTCGGGGTTTTGCAACGAGTCCAGGGGAGCTTCGAGAAACTGACGGGCCGGGCCCGCAGACGCGTACCCGCGGGCCGTCAGGACCTGCGCAACGATGGGGTCGAGGCCGAGGGCCTGCGCGAGAGCGTCGGAAGCCGGAAGCGGCCGGGCGATCTCCCAGCGCAGCTGCATCGGCATCAGCGAGGGACCGGCGAGCGCCTCCGGATGAGATCCGGGATAAAGATCATCGCCTCGATGCTCTGCTACCGCTCTTGTTCCTGGTCCTGCTGGTCGCTGGCGATCTCGCGCTGGCGATCAATCTCCCGTAGTTTCGCTTCGGCCGCTTTCGTCCTGGCTTCGGCGTTGCGCAGCTGCGTGCGGAGCAGCTGCTGTTTGCCCCATGACATGCCGAATCCGACGACCAGTCCCAAGATGAGAGGCACGATCACGGCCAGACCCACGTTGGTATCGTACCGCCATGACAGAAACCCGACAGTCACAGGGACCCGGTTCTCCAGCACAAAGACCGCAAAGAGCACGGCCAGCACGACGAACGCAATGATCATGGCGGGCTCCACACTCCCGATAAGCGGTTAGCCTTCGGCGCCGCTATCCCCTCTTGTCCCGCCTGCCGCCGGGCAGAACGGTGACCGGGGACGCGGTGGCGGCTGCGGGATGGCGGCGTCTCTCGCTCCACAGATGCCAGTCCACCAGGATGGGGCTGGCGTTGAGGATGGAGGAGTAGCCGCCGGTGAAGATGCCGACCATCAGTCCGAACGCGAAATCGTGGATGGTCGACCCGCCGAAGAGATAGACGGCCGCGATGGCGAGGATGGTCGTCAGCGCGGTATTAATGGACCGGACCAGGGCTTCCAGGATGCTGCGGTTGACCAGCCGGTCAAACGGTTCGCGAGTCCGCTGCGCCAGGTTTTCCCGAATGCGGTCGAATATCACGATCGTATCGTTGATCGAGTAACCCACCACGGTGAGCAGGACGGCGACGAACGAACTGTTCACCTCTTTGCGCGTCAGCGCGAACACCCCGGTGACCACCAGCAGATCGTGCAGCAACGCGACGTCTGCCGCCACCGCATAGCGGATGGATTTGAAGCGAATGGCGATGTAGATGACCTGCAGCGCGAGTCCGACGATGACGGCGACCAGCGCGATGGTGCGCAGTTCACGGCCGATCTTGGGACCGACCTCATCCTCGCGGAGGACCGTCACCGAGCCAAAGCGGGTTCTCATCGCATCCAGCAGGGCCTGCTTCGTCCCCGCGGGCAGCGGGCGCGTCCGGACAAGCACCTCCTGCCCGGATTTCTGGATCACGCTCTGGCCAATGGCGAATCGGTCCACGATCTGACGGACGTCGCCCACTTCGAACGGTTGCTGCAGTTGCCACTGGAAGAAGTTGCCGCCGGTAAAGTCGATGCCCCAATCCAGCGCTCCGCGTCCCGCGGCGCTGTTGAGGATCAGCGCGACGATGCCGGCCAGGATGATCAGAAGGGAGAGCGCATACCCCCACCGCCGCCGGCCCATGATGTCCCAGCTGCGTCCTGCATCGGATGGTGCAGGGCTACGTCCGTTCAGTTGCGGCCCTCCCCTCCCTCACGGCCATACGCGTGACGGGGCGCTGGAGTCCAAGCGCGACCGCAGCGTCGACGAACGCCCGCGTCACCGTAATCGCCGTATACATGCTGGCCAGGACACCGATGCTCAGCGTGACGGCAAACCCGCGGATCGGCCCGCTGCCAAGCACAAACAAGACCAGGGCTGCGAGCAGCGTCGTCACGTTCGAATCGACAATTGTGACAAAGGCGCGGTTCCACCCCGACTGCAGGGCGGCCCACAGCGTCTTGCCTGCCCGCAGTTCCTCCTTGACCTTCTCAAAGATGATGACGTTGGCGTCCACGGCCATGCCGACCGACAGGATGATGCCGGCAATGCCAGGCAGCGTCAGCGTCGCCCGGAGGGCGACCAGCGTTCCCAGGACCAGGAGCACATACAGAGCCAGCGCCACAACGGCCAGGATGCCGGGGAACCCATAGTACAGGGCCATGAAGAGGACCACCATCACGCCGCCAATCCACCCGGCCCGCAGGCTCTTTTCAATAGAGTCGCGCCCCAGCAACGCGCCGATGGTGCGGTTCTCGACGACCTCGACGGGGACGGGGAGCGCGCCGCCGCGCAGCAGCACGGCCAGGGTCCGCGCGTCGGTCAGGTCGTGGAAGCCGCCACTGATCTGCCCGCGGCCGCCGGTGATCGCCGTGCGGATGACCGGCGAGGAGATGACCTCATTATCCAGCACGATGGTGAGGTACTGCCCGATGTGCGACGCGGTAAACTGCTCGAACGTCCTGGCGCCCGGCCCTTTGAACTGGAAGTTGACGATCGGTTGCCCGGTATTCTGATCAAACCCCGCCTGCGCATCGGCGAGGTCGGCGCCGGTCAGGATGACCTTCTTTTCCAGCGGTACGGGTTGGGCGTTCGGCGTGGGCAACCGTATCGTCTTGCCATCCGCGGACCAGCGCGCATGCTCCGGCACCGGCGTGTTGCCTGTGTCCACGAACTCGAGCAGCGCCGTCTTGCCGATGAGATCGATCGCGCGCTGCGGATCCTGAATGCCCGGGAGTTCCACAATGATCCGCCGGCTGCCCTGCCGCTCCAGCGTCGGTTCCACGACCCCCAACTGGTCGATCCGGTTCTGGATGACGCGCAGCGCGGCGTCGACGGCTTCCGGTGTGGCCGGGCCGGCCGGCGAGTCCTGCGCTTCCAGGACCAGGTGGCTGCCGCCCTGCAAGTCCAGCCCGAGGTTGAGGTGCAACCGCGGAGCCGAGAATTCCGGCTGCCAGTGCACAATGCGAACTGGCGCGAACGCGATCTGAAATGTCGCGATCGCTACAAGGAAGATGATTGATAGGCGGAGCCAGGGATGCGACCTCACGCATTCACTCCCATGCAAATTCTGCGCAAACTCGATTCATTATAGGAACAGCCCCCAAGGGTGTCAATTCACCGGGGGTTGGTTTACTATAGCGACGAAGGAGATCGAACGTGGCGCAGTTTTCGCTGGGAATTTCTGCGGGTGCGCGGCCGCTGCGAGTGGGATCGTGTGAGGTCTACGTGGGGACATGCTCGTGGGCCGACCCCAACTTCGTTAAAGAGGGACAGTTCTACCCGCGCGGCGCCGGCACGGATCCGAAGAAACGGCTGCAGTTCTATTCGACCGTCTTTCCCACCGTCGAGGTCGACGCCACGTATCATGCCTTACAGCCCGCGGAGCGCGCCGCGCACTGGGTCGAGTGGACTCCGCCGCAGTTCATCTTCACGGTGAAGGCCTTTGCGCTGTTCACGGGACACGAGACGGATCCCCGGCGTCTGCCCAAAGAAATCCTCCCACTCCTCCCCGAAGCGATGCAGGCGGTGGCGTCGGTCGGCGCCGCCCAGCTTCCCGAAGAGGTCGTCACCGCCTGCTGGGACTACTTCACCTCGTTTGTGGACCAGTTCGTGCGGGCCGGGAAGCTGGGGCATGTGCTCTTCCAGTTTCCCAAGGGCCAGGGCTACACGCCCGAGCTGTTCGAGCACCTGGAGCGCTGGGAGCCATACCTGCGGCGGTGGCCGGTGGCGGTGGAGATCCGGCACCGCAGCTGGCTGCAGGAGCCGGCGCGGTCACAGTTCTTGGCGTACCTCAAACAGAAGGGGTTTGCCTACGTCGTCCCCGACCTGATCCAGCGCGCGTACCTGCCGCCCGCCGACGTTGAAGTCACGGCCCCCTGGAGCGTGGTGCGATTCCACGGCCGCAATCCCTCGATGGTGGAGCGCCGGGCGCCGACCAACCGCGTTTACGATTACTCCTACAGCCAGGACGAGCTGCGCCCCTGGGCGCAGACCGTGCGCGAGTTGTCACCGAATCTGGAACGCATCTTCTTGCTCTTCAACAACCACTATCGGGGACAGTCGGCGCGAAACGCCCGTGAGATCGCGCTGATGCTGGAGTAAGCCTCGCCAGATCCCGGATACCTACGCTCGCTCTTCCAGGGGATTTAGTAAGCGCACGCCGCGAAATCGGGCAAAGCCACGATCGGTTGAGCATAATGTGGCGCCATGCCCGAGAGCAAGCGCTGCAAGATGCGCGTCCATGACTTCTGGGCCCCGAACTCTCATTGTCATAAGCAGTGTCCTCATGGTATCCCAGTGCGTGTCCGGTGGTTCCGGAATGACGACGGTTGGATGGTCGAGTAGTTCGGACACGATGCTGGTCGCCTCGTCGATACTGAGTGGCTCGGGGAATGCCTGCGGGTTCGTACTAATTCTGACGAACGCCAGGAGCGTCGTCCATGGCAAACCCACCGGGGCGGACTTGGACAGGACCTCCTCCAGCCAGGCCCGGGCTCGCGCCTGCTGCGAAAACGATTTGTTGTACGCGTACAGGAGAAGGTTCGCGTCTAGGAGGATCACCGGCTGAGGGGCCCTTCCAGGTGCTCCACCAGTTCGCTAACCCTGTCGTAATCGAGGCCGGGCCGGACCCCCAGCGAGCGCGCACGAACCGTGAAGGAGGGTACGCGGCGGCCTTTGCGGCTGCGGTGGAGAGCGGTCCGGAGCAGTTCGTTGACCACCGACTTGAAGGAACGCCCCGAACGGCGCACTTCGGCCTTCACGGCGGCAGCGATGTCGTCATCAAGTGTGAGCGTGGTTCGCACATCTTGATGCTAAAGATTAGGCATCAAGATGTCAAGATCTTCTTTGCGACGTCGTCGCGCAATCGTTCCCGCGTGTAGCCGAAGAGTTCCAGCACCGTTTCCGCCGCCCGCAGGAGCATCGTGGCGTACGCCTCGGCATCGTAGTGCCAGTCAGTACCCAGCAGCGTGTACGGCCGCACCCGGTCTTCGGGAACTTTGGCGCCGGCGTTGGTGATAATGAACTGTACCGCTTCGCCGGGATGCAGCGTCGCCCCGTGACAGTCTAGCATGCGCGCGGTGATAGCCTGCACGGTATTGTGGCGGTACTCGCCGACCTCCTGCGAGAGCGTGTTGGTGACGACCAGTTCGGCCGCTTCCACGTCCCCGGATCTCAGCCGGATCAACGCTTCTTCCAGGATGCCGAGGAGTTCCGGCAGCGCGGCCCGCACGTCCTCTAGCGTCTGACAGCGGAACATGCGCCGCAGCATCCGCTCCTGCGTCTGCACCACCAGCGCGGGCGTGTCAGATCGCCGCACCTCGATGCCGCGCACCTTGGTGATGTTATCCTCGAAGACCCCCATGTACCGGTTGGGTACCCCCACCCCGCGGTGGGTTTTGGACGGGAGGAAGGCGATCCACCGGTAGATGCCTTCCACAAAGATCGGCAGTCCTGTCGCCCCGGTGACCGCCTGCGCCAGCGCTGCGTAGTCGGCGTGGGTGGCACCAGGACGCTGCAGCCACATCGAATCGACCAGGGCGTGCAGCATGCGAAAGCCGCGCGACTCGGCGACCTCTTTGGCCCGCAGCAGCATCTCGCGGGCGAATGCGGTGACCGCCTCATGCGCTTCGATACGCCCGAAGCGCGCGTTACGATAACCTAAATATCCAAAACTGTTAGCAGTGAAGATCCCATTTGCGAGAGTAAAGCCGTGAAGTCCGCGCTCAACTTCGAAGCAGTATGTACAAGGCAAAGTCGAAGGCACTTCTTTTATTGAACGGATCCGCACGCACCGAAATGGACCATGGGATTGAGCAAACCATGAAGAAGGGCGCTCTTTAGGCGGCGCTAACCTGAGACGTTTCTCCAACCGCCTACGATGTTTTTGCGAAAGCCAACCGCTATTTCGAAGCGTCAGCACACCACTATCGACTATTTCTATCGAGCGTAGATGACCATGTGTACGATAACAATGCGCGATACCTCGCGTAGCCAGTAACACTCCCAATTTACCTATAAAGGCACGCGATGCACTACTTATCCTCAAAAATGTCCCTTTCTTTCCGACACACCCATCGCTTGCAATTAGTCCGCTCAGAAAACCATAAACAACATCGTCTTCTCCATTCCAAACTAGAGGTGGTACGTCAATCTTCCCGTTCTGCGCATTCTTGCCAACCCCCAATACAACTTCGAATAGCCGAGCCAAGGCTACACTATTTACCTGCACGACGTACATTCTGGCCTTGCGTTCCTTATGACGGCTCGACCTGAGGTTGAACTTCTGGGCGAGTATTTTCCGAAGCTTCCAGGCGACGTCCGGTTCATTCTGCCCCACCGAGAATCTCAGAAAAGTTCTACGCGCACTTCCATCACCAATGAAGAATCCGATGAGGAATCCCAGATCCTTGTCCATCGTCAGCAGGGCCGGAATCTGCTTAATAATGCCCCCTTCCCTCTTCCCCCGTCCTACCGACAGACTGGCGAAATCCTCGTCTCGGAAGTGCAAGTGCGGCAAGTACTGCAGAGGCAAATATCCGTATGCTCTCCAATTCCAAATCGACTTGTCTGTGTAGTGTTCCCGCGCCGCCAACTGAATGGACCGATATGCTGCAGCAACCCGATCTTTCAGCGCAATGCCAAATACACGCCAGAGCGGATGTTCTTCCCGTGGAAGTTCCTGTTGAAGTTGCTCAATCACGTTGATACGCTGCACCGGTTTCCGTTCAAGAGTCAAACTGGGAGTAACGGGGATCAGATCGCCTTCACGCAACTCCAATGCGCGTTTAGTGATCAAGCGACCGTCCTCAACAACGAAGCATCGATGATTTGGAATCATCGTGAGTTCGCGGCCTGACTGCATTCTTACGCGGAGTAATTTAGAAGGCGCTGGTACCTTGATTACATTCCTTATCGGATTCTCGATTGGTCGCAAATTTTCGTCGTAGCCGAATACATGCAGACCTTGAACCGGAAGTACACCAGGACCATCGGGAAGCAATGGGTCAATGATGTCTCGGATTGGCGCGATCTGGATCCGTCCATCCTTCTTAAATGGCACCAGTGTTTCTCCATCCAGGCAGGTCACCAGGCACCACTTCAGTGCTGTTTGCCGTTGATCATACAGCGCGCGCTGCGGGCCGGTCGTGGCCTGCTTGCGCTGCTTGTAGTACACCCGCCGCTCCAGCAGGTGGTCGAGCACCTGCGGTACGAGCCCGCGCCGTTGACGGCAGACCGTATAGTTGATCTCCGGGACGCGGGAGTCCGGACAGCACGCGCAGCCGATGGTCTCCGGCGAGATGTTGAAGCGTGCCATCATCGTGGGATACATCGACGAGAAGTCCAGCTCGCCGACCTGTTCGTACAGCCCCACCAGCGGCTGGTAGGTCAGCCCGCCTTTATCCGTGACGATCAACTGGCTGGCCGTCTTAAACGCTTCCGGCTCGCTTTTCTGCCACGGGATGAGGATGCCGTCGCGCACGGCGCGCTGCACCTGCATGGAACTGATCGCCGTCCCGGTCGACGTCCTCGCCAGTTCCTGCACCGGGATGCGCGCCAGCCGCGCCACCTCCAGCAGCCCGGCCAGTTCCGACTCGGCGTAGATAAAGGAGTTGCGCAGGTCGATGTGCCAGCGACCGTGTAGCATCTGCGCGCCGGCCTGGTAGACCACCTGACCGTAGGTCGTGTACGACCGGGAGCGCCGTGTGCGGACCCGGTTCACAGGATCGCGATTAAGCTGGAGCGGAATGCCCGTGCGCGTCGCCAGAACCTGCAGCCGGGGCAGCAGCACCGGGTCGCCCCATTCCGACAGCAGCACATCGGGATCGTAGCGCTGGAGCAGCCGGTTGAGACTGCGGATAGTTTCAGCCGGATCGTCGCCGTCGAGGACGACCGTCTCCCCATCCACCCCAGCTTCCAGCCGCCCCGGCCGGCCGTGGGATGGATTGGCGGTGGGCAGATCATCTGGATCATCACTGTGCCCGCCGGGCGACTCGAGATGGAGTCGCAGGACGGTCAGCGGCGGGAGGGCATATTCGAGGTCTTCCGGCCGGGACGTCAACGCGATCTCCCGAGCTTCGTCGCCGGCGCAGGTGACGGCGCAGCGCGCCAGCGGGAACAGTCCAGTCTCATAGAAGAACAGCCGCACGGTCAGGATGTCGCAGTTGTACAGGGTGAGTCCGGGCACATGGGCCAGCAGGCGCGCGGCGGCAGGGAAGGCCAGCGGATTGTGCACGGCAACCGCGATGACCGGGATCTGCTCGCCGATCATCAACTCTCGCCGCACCGTGGGCGTGAGCGTCACCGGGATCCGCAGGCGGGCCAGCGCCTGCCGCGCCGCCCCAAGTGCGCTGCGGCCACCGGCCGCGTAAAACGTCGGCGCATACCGATACCGCAGCCGGTGCGGGCGGCCGTGGTCATCGATTATCCAGACGATCATCCCATCGTGCGACGGGTAGACGTCGAAGAGCCAGCCCTCGAGGCGTGAATCGTGATTCGTGAATCGTGATTCGTCTGACAGCGGAGCCATGGCGAGAGATGGGACTAGGGACTGGGGACTGGTAACTGCTTGACTCCGTTCAGCTCCGTGTTCCCGCGTTCCCGCGCTCCGCCCCGAGGGAGCGGAGCGACCGTGGGGGTTCCCGCGCTCCCGTCTTCTCGGGCATCCAGGCGCTGCCGCAGATCCTCCACCGCTTTCATCGCCTCCAGAATCATCGCCACCAAGATGGAGTCAAATGGCGTGGCATGCGAAGCGTAGTGTGCAGGCGCGGTGTGATGGCGTGCGGCGGCAAACAGTTTATCAAAGACGACCTGGTCTTCTTTACGCAGCGCGCGACGAAATGGTGCCCAGTAGGCCTCCTCCTGCGCCACCAGTTGTGTCATCGTCTGCGTCGTGCGGCCCATACGACACCCCCATTGCGGATTTGTCGCGGTCGCGCAGTCAGGCTGTCGGGCAGTCGCGGCCAACTCCGGGGAGCGTTCCCCAACCGCTCGACTGCGTGACCGCCCGACTGCGTCAATCCGAAATCGTCTCTGTTACCACCACCGTCGTGCGGTGATCATTCCGATCTGCGGTTCCCACGTCCACGCCGCCGTCTGTGGCTTGGTGCAGGTGATCTGTACGGCATCCCGGTCCGCTTCGCGAGCCACCCGAAACACCCACGCGGCCGCCTCGCAGAGGGCGGGGAAGAACCGTTCCCGGCCTGGGAGGCTGTGCGGCAGCGGGCCTTCGACTACGCTCCGGCCAGGACACGCCACCAGCGTCACCACACCGGTTCCAGCCAGACGCTGTAGGGTTGGGATGACCAGGCGGAAGATACGGACCGCTTCACCGGCCGGAGCTTCTTCACTCAGCAGCGGGTCCAGCAGTCCCGAGAAGTAGACGGCCGGTGCGTGGAACTGCTGCACTGCGGCCTGGAGCCGTTCCCGCAGCAGTGCCTCCAACTGGTGACAGGTGAACACGCGGGAGATGCGGATCTGGTCCAGCAGCGCTCGGGGCTGCAGCCCAGATTTCCTGGCCAGATCGGTCACCAAGAACGGGTCAAAAGCATTGGCGCCGTCGACGATCAGCAGCGGCCCCCCAGGCCGTACTGCCCGCAGTCCCGCCAGCAGCCCCACAGTCAGGCAGGCATCGTCGCCCGCGAAGACTGCCGGGCCTGTGAGGACCTCGGGTAGCGCAACGCGCTCCGACAGCATGATTCACACACCCAGTGCCAGTTAGGGATGGGACGAACAAATGTTCGCTCATCTGCAACTCTACCACTGTTCGGAGGAGAACTGTCAACGGGCAGGGTCGGGCATGAAATGCGTAGAGGCCTGCAGCAGTGGCACACTTCCTGCTTGCCATCTCTT
>Ga0209235_1002216_pt1 | contig 10806 bp, 8 predicted proteins | sample GraSoi013_1_20cm_4_FD_185817 | JGI IMG/M metagenome (GOLD analysis project Ga0209235, IMG submission 185817) | Grasslands soil microbial communities from the Angelo Coastal Reserve, California, USA - Sample 09_25_2013_1_20cm (SPAdes) (version 2) | ecosystem: Environmental > Terrestrial > Soil >...
GCCGGCCGCCGCCCCGCGCCGCCGCGTCGGGACTGCCCGCGTCCACCGGGAGCTCGAAGGAAAGCCGCGCCCCGCCCCCTTCGATGTTCTGCATCCACATGCGACCGCCCATCCCCCGCACCAGTCCGAAGCTGATCGCCAGACCGAGCCCGGTGCCGTGCTCCGCCTTGGTCGAAAAGAATGGCTCGAACACGCGGTCGAGGATCTCGGGCGGGACCCCGGGGCCCGTGTCATCGACCGTTACCAGGACGTGATGGTCGCTGGAGCGACCCACGATCGCGATCTGGCCGGGGCGCTCCGCGCTCTCGATGGCTTGCCGCGCGTTGACCACCGCGTTGAGCATCACCTGCTGCAGCTCCTGCGGGTCGCCGGCCACGGCCGGGACGTCGTTCGGGATGGAGATCGTGGTCCGGATGCGCGCCTTCTTGAGGGCGCTGCGCTGCAGCGCGAGTACGCGCTCGGCGATCTCCCCGAGATCGACGGCGGTCTGCATGCGCGGCCGCTGGCGGGCGAAATCGAGCAGGGTCTGGACGATGCGACCGGCCCGCATCGCCTCGCTGCGGATCACCTCGGCGCTCTCCTCCAGGTCGGCCTGATGAGGGTCCAGCGCCAACGCTTCGCCGAAGGCCGCGATCGCGGCCAGCGGATTGTTGAGCTCGTGCGCGACACCCGACACCAGGGCTCCGAGCTGCGACAGCCGGTCCGCCTGCAGCAGCCGCTGCTGTAACAGGATCTCGCGCGAAACGTCCAGCGCCAGGAACACGAGTTTCGGCGCGGCGCGCACCGGGTCTACGTTCACGATGACGGCGCGGACCTCCCGCGTCGGCTCGCCGGCGGATTCGAACGAGAGCGCCACGTCCTGCCGCCGGGTGACGGCATGGCGCAGCGCCGCGGCGAGCATGCCCTGTTGCGACGCGGGAGCCCATTCCGCCAGCCCGCGGCCACGCAGCGCCGCCGCGTCCGCCCCGCCCAACAGCTTCGCTCCCTCAGTGTTCGCATCGAGGATCTGCCCGTCCGGCGTGAGCACCAGGGCCGGCGTGGGCAGCGAGCTGAACAATTGCTGATACAGGCGGCGCTCGGCCTCGAGCGCGCTCAAGAGCTGCGCCGCGCGCGACTCCGGCGCGAGGTCATCTTGCACCGGCCGGAAGGCCAGGGTGAGATGATCCCCCGGCCCGCGGGTGACCCGTGTCTCCAGCACCGTCCCCGCGACCTCCGGCGCTCCCGCGGGCGCCAGGAACGTGCGGGGCTTGCCGTCGGCCAGCACCTCGCCGAACACGCGCTCGAGCTCGGTGCCCTTTGCCGCTGGGAAGGCGATCCAAATGCTTCGACCCAACACGCGATCCGCCGGCAGGGCGGTGATGCGAGCCGCCGCCGCCGACCATTGGGCGATCGTCCAATCGGGAGCCATCGCCAATACACCGACGTCGAGACTGTCGAGCAGATCTTTCGCTTCCATATGCAACCACTCCTACAACACACGGCACTACGTCGGCCTGGATCGCGGGCGCAACGGGGCCGGATGAGTTTCGATGAAGCGATTGTCGCTTGCTGGTACCAGGGTGGGTTCCGCCCGGTTCCGCTGTCAAGCGGCGGGAGGTGAGGCGTCACCGCAACAGGTGGGGAGGGGCGCCAGGCCGCTAGACGCGCCGCAGCTTCCAGCGCCCGCGGCGGAACAGCAGCGCGCTGACGACGGCGACGGTCGAGAACGCGATCGTGACCGCGAGGGCCACGCCGACGGGTCCAAGCTTGCTACGCACCGCCAGCACGTACGCCAGCGGAATCTCCCACAGCCAGAAGCACCCCAGGTTGATCCACGTGGGAGTCCACGTGTCGCCCGCGCCGTTGAACGACTGCGTGATCACCATCCCGTACGCATAGAACAGGAACCCATAGCTGATCGTCCGCAGGCACAGCTCGGCGATCGAGGCCACTGCGGGGTCGCGCGTGAACACGCTCACGATCGGCCCGGCGAACGCCACGAACAGGGCGCCCACGCCGCCCAGGCACACCATGTTGTAGAATCCCGCGAGCCACACGGCGCGTTCGGCGCGGTCCGGGTTGCCCGCGCCCAGTCCCTGCCCCACGAGCGTCGCCGCCGCATTGGCGAGTCCCCACGACGGCAGCAGCGCGAACACAATGATCCGGATCGCGATCTGGTACCCCGCGACCGCGTCAGTACCGAAGCTCGAAATGATCCGGACCAGGAAGATCCAGCTCGCGGTCCCGATCAGCACCTGGAACGTTCCCGTGCCCGAGAGCCGCAACATCGTCCGCATCAGGGCGGGCTTGAGCATGAGGTGCGGGCGCTGGATCGCAACGCGTCCATCCCCCCGCCACAGCCGGTACAGCTGGTACAGCACGCCCGTCCCGCGCCCGATGGTGGTTGCGATGGCCGCCCCGGTGACGCCGAGCCGGGGGAACGGCCCCAGACCCAGGATCAGGCATGGCCCGAGCACGATGTTGATGCTGTTCGCGAGCCACAGCACGCGCATGGCGATCGCCGCGTCGCCCGCACCCCGGAACACCGCGTTGATCAGGAACAGCAGCAGGATCACCGAGCATGATGCGCGCGTACGTGCTCCCGATGGTCAGCACCTCGGGGCTCGCTCCCATGAGGGCAAGCAGACGCGGCGCGAACACCCCGCCGATCACCCCGGTCACCGCCGCCACGATCACCCCCAGCGCGATCCCCTGCACCGCCGCCTCGGCCGCCCCTTCGGTGTTCTTCTCACCGATGCGCCGCGCCACGATGGCCGTGACGCCGATCGAGAGCCCCATCGCCGCGGTATAGATGAGGGTGAGGAGCGACTCCGTCAGCCCCACCGTGGCCTGGGCCGCCGGGCCCACGCGGCCGACCCAATACACGTCCCACACCGCGAATACCGATTCCATGATCATTTCCGCGACCATGGGAATCGCGAGCAGTACGATCGCCCGGCCCAGCGGGCCGGACGTGTAGTCGTGGCGCGAGCCGCGGAGCGCCTCGCGCACCGTGGCCCACCAGCCGCCAGCCGAGGCTTGCGCCGGCGGTGGCTGTGTCGCGGGTTCGGTCACGAGAGCTTGCCGCGATCGAGCTGCGGCTGGACGTACTTGATGTAGCAGTCGGGGCAGATACCGTGGCTGAGCAGTTGCTCGAAGTGCTCCTCGATGTACTTCTCGAGGGGCTCCCATTCCTCATGGTCGTTGCGAATCCGTTTGCAGTACGAACAGATGGGAAGCAGCACCTCGAGCTGCTCGATTTCCTTGCGGAGGCCGAGGATGCGCTCCGCGACCTTGAGCCGGGCGCGCAGCTCGTCCGGGTCCACCGGCTTGGCGATGAAGTCGTCCGCCCCGGCTTCCATGCCCGCCAAATACTGCTGCTTGCCGCCACGCGACGTCACAAGAATGAAGTACACGTACGGCTCGCGCGTGCGGGCGCGGATCCGGCGGCACAGCTCCGGTCCGTCCATCTCGGGCATGTACCAGTCGGAGATCACGATGGGCACGCGCGCCAGTTGCAGCAGCTCCCACGCCTCCTTGCCGTTGGGGGCGCCCCTGACCTCGTATCCGGCCGCTTTCGCGAGCGCACCCAGCTGGGCGCTCGACACCGGGTCGTCATCTACCACCATCACCGAAATCAGGTTAGGCATCTGCACCGCCTTTCGTGGCCGTTCGAATATAGTCGAGCACGACCTGCGCCTCCCCCTGTATGTGCTCGAGCTTGTCTCGCGCGCCGGCCACGTCGCCACCCTGCGCGGCACGCTCCGTTTCCTCTAACAGGGCGGCGAGGTGGCCTGCGCCGATCGTCCCCGCAGCCGACTTGAACGCATGCGCCGCTCGCTGCAGCGGCTCGGCGTCGGTGCCACTCGCCGCTGCTACGAGCGCCTCGAGCCGCTGCGGCAGGGTGGCCACGAAGGTCTCGAGAATCCCATCCACCGCTTCGGCCGCCCCCGCTTCCTCCATGGTGCGCCGGAAGGCCGCGAGATCCACCGCAGGCGCGGGCGCAGCGGCGGCGTCGGCGGGTTGGGCGCCCCGCCCTTCGACGGCGGTGAACAGGTCGTGCGCCTTGAACGGCTTCGCGAGATACCCGCTCATCCCCCGCGCCAGACAGCGCTCCCGCTCGCCGCTGAGGGCGTGGGCGGTGAGGGCGATGATCGGCAGCGTCCGGCCCTGCGGTAACGCGCGGATCTTCTCCGTCGCCTCGAAGCCGTCCATCTCGGGCATCTGGATATCCATGAGGACGAGGTCGTAGCTCTCCTTTGCGACGGCGTCCACGGCCTCACGACCGTTGCCGACGACGTCCACCTGGTGCCCGCGTTTCAGCAGCATCGCCGTTGCCACCTGCTGGTTCACCGGGTTGTCCTCGGCCAGGAGGATCCGCAGGGCGTGGCGCGACTCGGCGATCGAGTGGCGCGTGACGAGGTCGACCTCGCCTGGCGCCGACGCGGTGCCGGCCAGTACCGTCCCCACCGCTTCCACCAGATCCGCCCGCGCGATGGGTTTGGTGAGATACGCCTGGATGCCCAGCTGCCGGCAGCGCTCGCCGTCGCCCCGCTGGCCGGCGGACGTGAGAATCAGGAGGCGCGTTTCCGTCAACGCGCCATCGGCGCGGATCGCGGTGGCGAGCTCGAAGCCGTCCTGATCGGGCATTTGCGCATCGAGAATCGCCAGGTCGTACGGCGTGCGCGCTCGCGCGGCGCGGCGCAACGCCTCGAGGCCCGCGTCGGCGCGGGGCGCTTCGTGCACGGCCATCCCCTCCGCCCCCAGCATGTCCCGGACGATCCGCCGGTTGGTTTCATTGTCGTCCACCACCAGCAGCCGGCGTCCGCCGAGTGACACCGTCGCGCGCGCCGCGGCCTGGGCCGCCTCGAGCGGGAGGCGGAGCGTGAAGCTGAACTCGCTGCCGGAGCCCACTTCGCTCGTGACCGCGAGCTCGCCGCCCATCAGGGCCACGAGCCGCCGCGAGATGGCGAGGCCGAGACCCGTCCCGCCGTAGCGTCGTGTCATCGACGCGTCGGCCTGCGTGAACTCCTGGAAAATGGTGCCGAGCTGCTCCTCGGGGATGCCGATGCCCGTATCGCGGACACGGAACTGTACGGCCGCGCCGTCGCCGCCGCGATGCGTCACGCTGGCCGACACGTCCACCTGGCCCTCCTCGGTGAACTTGATCGCGTTGCCGATCAGATTCATGAGGACCTGCCGCACACGGGTCGGATCGCCCCGTACCATCTGGGGCACGTCGGGCGGCACGTCCACGGTGAGCTCGAGGTGCTTCTCGCGCGCCCGGACCGCGAGCAGCGTGGCGGTGGCATGCACCACCTTGGGCAAGTCGAACGGGATCGACTCCAGCTCCAGGTGCTCGGCCTCGATCTTCGAGTAGTCGAGGATGTCGTTGAGGATGGTGAGCAGCGCTTCGGACGAGGTGCGCACCAGCTCGAGGGCGCGTCGCTGCTCCGGGGCCAGCTCGGTGTCCAGCACCAGCTCGACGAAGCCGAGGACCGCATTCATCGGCGTGCGGATCTCATGGCTCATGTTGGCCAGGAAGGCGCTGCGGGCGCGGGCTACGCGCTCCGCCAGGTCGCGCGCCTCGCGCATCGCCGCTTCCGCCGCCTTGCGATCGCTGATGTCCTCGTACAGGGCGACCAGCGCGCCGTCAGCGGCGGCCTTCACGGCAGCCGCCGAAAGGCGGACCTGGATGCGCTGGCCGTCCTTGCGCATACGCTCGAGCTCCACCCGAACCACTTCACCCCGCCGCACCCGCGTCTCGAGGTCGCTCGACTCGGACCGAAGGGCCTCCGGCACGATCAGCCGGTCGATTCCGGCGCCGACGACCTCGGCCGCGGCGTACCCGAACAGGACCTCGAACGCCGGGTTGACGCTGCGCACCACGCGCTGGTCGTCCAGCACCGCGATGGCCACGGGCGTGCTCGCGATCAAGGCGTCGAGGTAGGCGTGCTGCCGTGCCAACTCCTGCGTGGACAACTCCAGCAGGACGCCGCCGCGCACCCGCTCCGCGAAGTTGCGATACCCGCGACCGTGCACGCGGTCCATCCCCAGAGCGAACAGCGCGATCAGGATGGTCGCGATGAGGTTGAACCTGCTCTGCCCCTGCAGCAGGATCCCGAAAGGGAGCGGAGCCAACGTCGTGAACACCAGGTAGTGGAAGCTCCGGCGGTCGCCGACCAGCGTGCTGGTCGCGCCGGCAATGATCCCGGTGAGCACGACGAGGATCAGCGCGCCCTCATGTGGTGCGAGGTCGGGGATGGCCAGCGCCGCGCCCACTCCCCAGGCAAGCCCGATACCGGTCACCGTGAGGCGGATGACCCGCAGAGCCTCCTCGGGAGCGACCGATCGCCGGCGCACGCGCAACCGCCACCAGGTACGCAGCAGCGCGGCCGCGGTGACGGCGCCGACCCATCCGGCGGTGACCGCGGGCGGCAGCGAGTTCCACACCAAGGCGGCAACGACGAAGACCAGCAGGATGTGCAGCGACTCGGCATACGGGCCGCCCCCCAGGAGCTGACGGACCGCCGCGCGTTGCACCTCGGCTTGGACGCGGGGCTCCTCGTCGGCGACGAGCGTCGCCGGGTCTCGAGACATGCCTCTATTTGCGATAGTCACGGCTGGTTGCGCAACATCGCGCGCCGAGCAAGGTGGGAATAGGGTGTTTTTGCGGCACGGTGAGGCGCTGGTGCGACAGCCCTATGCCCTTCCTCCTGGTGCCCCGGCCGTAGCGAGGGCCAGCGCTTCTGCCACTGCCCGGTCCACCGCTTCGAGCAGCTCGCGGCCGGGCTTACCGTCAGCGAACTGCTGGCTCGTCGCGTACACCCCGCTCGCTATCACAGTGGCTCCGAGACTCGCGAACAGCGGCCGCATACCGTGGTCTACCGAAAGCGAGTGGGCGGCCCCGTGCCCCGTGACGATCGGCACGCCGACCTTCCCGGTCAGGCTGTCCTGCGGCAGCAGGTCGAAGAACACCTTCAGCAACCCGCTATAGGTCGCCCGGTACACCGGCGTCCCCGCAACAATGATCCGCGCGCCAATTGTCGCGGCGACGGCCGCCGCCACGAGAGCACTGGCTCCCCGGCCGAGCAGCGGGTCGGCGGGGAGTCCCGCTAGATCGACCATCTGGGTCGCCGCCCCGCCCGCCGCGAGCTGTGCCAGGGCATAGTCCACCAGAACCCGGGACTTGGATGTCGCGGAGGGACTGCCGGAAATCCCCACCGCGGCCAATCTCTGGGGCGCGTCGCTCACGCCGCCAAGATCTCCTGGCCCTGCGGAGCCAGCAAGCCCTTGGCGGCGCCGCCTCCACTCGACATCGTAGTGCCACCTTGACCTCGCTCATAGCGGACCGCCCCACCCTTCGGCTCACGCCCAGCGCCCTGGTGCTCGTGGCGGCGAATCTCATCCCGCTCGCAGGCGTGCTGTTCTTCGGCTGGACCGTATTCGCGACCCTGCTGCTGTTCTGGGTGGAAAACGTGATCGTGGGCGGGTTCAACATCTTGCGTATGCTCGTGGCACAGCCGCAGATCGGTGCGATGTGGGCGGTGAAGCTGTTCATGATCCCGTTCTTCACGTTCCACTACGGCATGTTCGCTACCGTGCATGGCGTCTTCGTGCTCTCGCTGTTCGGTGGCGGGTTCTCTGGGAGAGGATTCCCCACGGCGGCGACGTTCGCCCACGCGGTGCAGGTCGCGGGTGTCGCCCCGGCTGCCTGGGGGCTCGCGCTCAGTCACGCCGTGTCCTTCGCCTTCAACTATATCGGCACCGGGGAATACAAATCGGCGCTCGTCCCGGAGCTGATGTTTCGTCCGTACGGTCGTGTCATGGTGCTGCACGTCGTGATCCTGGGCGGCGGCTTCCTGGTCCAGATGCTCGGATCACCGCTCATCCCGCTCGCCCTGCTCGTCGTCCTGAAGACCGGACTGGACCTGTTCGGCCACCTGCGCGAGCATGCGGCGCTCGCGCGCTCGACCCCAGCGACATGAAGCGCCCCGTGAAGCAGCCCGATTTCCGCCTGCTGTTCGAGGGCGCGCCCGGCCGCTACCTCGTCCTGACGCCCGATCTCAAGATCGTGGCGGTGAGCGAGGCCTACCTCCGGGCCACCCGAACACAGCGGGCGGCGATCATTGGCCGGGACCTGTTCGAGGCCTTCCCGGACGATCCTGACGCGAGCCTCCACGCGTCGCTCGACCGGGTACGCGAGCAGCGTGTCGCCGACACCACGAACTCTCCCGTGCTCGATGACAACGGTGAGCTGGCGTACATCATTCATCGGGTAGAGGACCCGAGGGCGGATAAGCTGCGTACGCGCGCCATGGTCGCGGAGCAGGAGCTCGAGAGCTTCAGCTATTCGGTGTCCCACGACCTGCGCGCGCCCCTCCGGGTGATCGACGGCTTTTCGCTCGCATTGCTCGAGGATCATGGCCCATCACTTCCAGCGGAGGGTCAGGATCTCCTGGGCCGGGTGCGCCAGCAGGCCCAGCGCATGGCCCAGCTGATCGAAGGCCTGCTCCAATTCTCCCGGTTGGGGCGGAAGCCGCTCGAGGTAGCGCCGGTCGACCTGGCCGCCCTCGCGCAGACGGTCGCCCAGGAGCTGCAGCAAGCCAACCCGGACCGGGCCGTGGAGATAAAGGTCTCAGGCGTCCCGCCCGCCATGGGCGACCGCGGGCTGCTGCGGCAGGTCCTCAGGAATCTCATCGGCAACGCGTTCAAATTCACGCGTCGGCGCCTGAACGCCCGGATCGAGGTCGGCTCGCGGGAGGACAACGGCGAGCGGGTGTACTACGTGAGGGACAACGGCGCGGGCTTCGACATGCGGTACGCGAGCAGATTGTTTGGCGTCTTTCAGCGCCTGCACCCCGCCGACGAGTTCGAGGGGATCGGGGTAGAGTTGGCGCTGGTGCAGCGCATCATCCACCGTCACGGGGGACGCGTCTGGGGCGAGGGCCGCGTGAACGAGGGGGCGACATTCTCATTCACGCTGGGCGCCGGTTCGTGAGGCGCCGCATGGGGCTGGCCGCGGCGGCGCTGCTCGGTGTCACCCTCGCCTGCGGAGACGGCGCCGGCCCCGGCCTGCGCCGCGCTCGTTCCTGATGGGGTTCTCCGCCATCCCGCCCCGCTTGGATAACGCGATCCTCATTCCCGCGATCAACCTCTGGGCGCAGCGAGCGGATGCCGCGATCATCCATGCCTCCCCGCCCTGGGCAGCAATGCTGAGCGGCATCTCGCCCGCGACGGCGGTCGACACCGTACAGGTGCCACTCACGAATTACTTTCGCGCCAAGGGACTGGCACTGGTGTTCACGGTCGATGCGACCGACGGGCTGAACCGGGGCGCCGAGGCCCCGGAGCTCGTAGCCGCGGGACGGAGCGTGACCGACACGGCCGTCCAGCGGCTGTATCGCGACTGGGTGTTCGTGGTTGCTCAGAAGCTGCGCCCCGACTATCTCGGCCTCGTCGCCGAATCGAACCTCATCCGGGCGATCGCGCCGGACTCGGTGTACCGGGCCCTCGTGGTCATGGCCAACGCCGTCGTGGCGCAGATCCGCGCCGCGGCCCTGCCGTCGCGGCTGTACGTGAGCGTACAGGTGGAGACGGCTTGGGGCCGCATGACCCCTGGGGGGTCGTATCAGGGAATCGCGCAGGACCTGACCGATTTTCCGTTCGTGGACGCGCTCGGGCTCTCGAGCTACCCGTTCCTCGGCGGCTTTGCGCTCCCCGAGGATATCCCTGTCGATTATTACAGCCGGATTGCCCAAGGCACGACGTTGCCGGTGCTGGTGGTTGAGGGCGGATGGCCGTCGGTCACGGTCGGCTCCGTCGTGTCGACGCCGGCGCTCGAGGCCCGCTACATCGCGCGGCAGGCGCAGCTCCTGGACCAGGCGAGCGCGCGCGGCGTCTTCCAGCTCACGTTCTACGATCTCGACACCACGGGGATGGCCGTGCCGCCGGGGTCCATCCTTCCCCTGTTCACCCATTTGGGCCTGGCGGACAGCGCGATGAACGCGAAGCGGGCCCTGACCACCTGGGACTCCGTGTTCGCGCGAGCGTACCGGCCATGAAACCGGTCCGCATCGACTTTTGCGATTTCTGGCCGGGGTTCCGCAAGGACGACAATCGGATCTACAACCTGCTAAAAACGCGCTTTGCCGTGGAGTTGTGCGACCGGCCCGACTTCGTGATCTATTCGAGCTTCGGAGACCACCACCGATTGCATTCCTGCGCCCGCGTTTTCTTCACGGGCGAGTCCGACCGCCCGGACTTTGCGACGTGCGACTACGCCCTGACGTGTCACTACGTGGACGATCCGCGTCATCTGCGCTGGCCCCTCTACTCCTTTTATTACGACGCGGACGTGCTCCTGCGAGAAAACGGTGACGTCGACAGAATCATGGAGGCAAAGACCCACTTCTGCGCCTTCGTCGCCAGCAACACCCGGCGCCCGAGAACCACCCGCAAGCGGAACGACTTTTTTCACCGCCTCAGCCGTTACAAGCAGGTGGATGCCGGCGGCCGGGCGTTCAACAACATCGGGTACCAGGTGCCGGGGGGACCGCGGGGCAAGATCGAATTCCTGAAGCGATACAAGTTCAACATCGCGTTCGAGAACGCGTCGCTTCCGGGATACACCACCGAAAAAATCGTCGAGCCCATGGCGGCGCGGTGCCTGCCGATTTACTGGGGCAATCCGCTGGTCGAGCGGGAGTTCAACCCGAAGAGCTTTCTCAATTACTGCGATTTTCGCGACGAAGACGCGTTGATCGAAAGGGTCGTCGAGCTCGACCGGAACGATGCGTTGTATCGCCAGTACCTGGCCGAACCCTA
>Ga0209235_1002220_pt1 | contig 10794 bp, 9 predicted proteins | sample GraSoi013_1_20cm_4_FD_185817 | JGI IMG/M metagenome (GOLD analysis project Ga0209235, IMG submission 185817) | Grasslands soil microbial communities from the Angelo Coastal Reserve, California, USA - Sample 09_25_2013_1_20cm (SPAdes) (version 2) | ecosystem: Environmental > Terrestrial > Soil >...
CTTCGAGGGACGAAGTGGGACCGCGGACGACCTCGTCTATCTGTGCAGCCCCGAGACCGCCGCGGCCACCGCGGTGCGCGGCGTGATCACGGATCCGAGGGAGTTGGGCAAGTTCCCGAGTGTGAAGGAGCCTGCGAAATATCCGGTGGACACCTCGGGCTTCGAGTGGCCCCCGAAGGACCGCGCATCCGTCCAAGTCATTCGGGGGCCGAACATCGCGCCCCTCCCGGTAGCGGCGCCGCCGAAAGACGCAATCGAAGGCGAGGTGCTGATCCGGCTTGGCGACAACATCTCGACGGACCATATCATGCCCGCGGGGGCCAAGGTCCTCCCCTTGCGGTCGAACATCCCCGCGATCGCGGAGCACGTCTTCGAATACGTCGACCCAACGTTCCCGGAGCGCGCGAAGAAAGCGGGCGGCGGCTTCATCGTCGCAGGCGACAACTACGGCCAAGGCTCGTCGCGGGAGCATGCGGCGGTGGCGCCGATGTTCCTCGGCGTGCACCTGGTCCTGGCGAAGGGTTTCGCGCGGATCCACATGGACAACCTCGTGAACTCGGGCATCCCGCCGGTCACGTTCGCGGACCCGAAAGCGTATGACGAAATCCAGCAAGGCGACCGCCTGCGGATCACGAACCTCCTCGGGGCGATTCGCGGACGCGGCGAAGCGACTGTGGAAAATCTCACTCGCGGCACGAAGACATCGGTGCGCGTGGAGCTGCGGCCGTACCAGCGGGAGGTCCTCCTTGCGGGAGGCGGCATCCGATACGCGCAAACGCGTCGGCGTGGTGAGGCCGCGCGGGTTTAAGTCGAGGGGCCGTTATCTCTGCGGGCGGAGGAGGCCACGATGGCGATGATCGTCCGGAAGGGCACGTTGCCCTCGACCCCCCACACGGAATTCTACGCGATTCCGAACGTCCTCGCGCGGGAGGAAATCCACGGGTCGTACGGTTTCAGCGGGGCCTGGTCCCGGAAGCTCCACGTGCGTTTCTATCCGACGGAACAGGTGAAACCTCCGAGGAAAGGGGAGTTCGACCTCGTGCCGGAATTCCCCGCGGAGGCGGACGTCCTCCAGCCCTACCACATCTTCACGGGCCGGATTCCGTTCGAAGGAGACGCGCTCTCCTCGCGGAAGCCGATCGTCCACGGGCCCCGGACATCGATCTCAGTCTCGAAGCCGACGAAGTCGATGCCGAACGACACGTTCTTCCGGAACGGCGAGCGGCACGAGGTGTACTTCGTCCAGGACGGAGAGGGCGTGGCGCGCTCGGAGTATGGAGACCTGAAGTTCCGCAAGGACGTCTACGTCGCGATCCCAAAGGGCACCACCTATCGGATCGACCTGACGTCGCCGAAGGCGTGGTTCCTCCTCGTGGAGTCGATCTACCCGATCACCTTCGCGCCCCACTACCTAAACAAGGAAGGCCAGGCCACGCTGATGTCGCCCGTCGTCGAAACGGAGATCGAGACGCCCGAGTTGCCGCCGTTCAAGGACGCCCGCGGCGAGTTCGCGATCGACGTGAAGCACAGCGGCGGAAAGATCACGCGGATCACGTTGGGCCACCACCCGTTCGATCTGGCCGGATGGGAGGGTGCCTTGTATCCGTTCGTCTTCGACATCAAGAGCCATCACGGCATCGCGCGGGAGATCCACACGGCCCCGCCGATGCACCAGACATTCCAGTCGGGAAACGTCCCGCACAGCGGCTTCTCCCTCTGCTCGTTCGTCCCCGTCATGGCCGGATGGCACCCGCGGGAGGTCCCGGCCCCGTACGCGCACTTCAACGTCGATTCGGACGAACTGATGTTCTTCTGCAACGCCTTCTACGGCGCCCGCGAGGGCGTCATCGAGGAAGGCTCATTCACGTTCCACCCCGGAGCGACACCCCACAGTCCTCAGGGGAACGCGGCCCAGCGCTCGCTCGCGGCCCGGGGGAAGGTGCAAGCGCGCCTTGCGGTCATGCTCGATACGTACTTCGAGAGCATGCGGATCACGACCCAAGGCTTCGCGTACCGTGATCCCGCATATGTCCTGAGCTGGTCTGAGAACGTCACACGGGTGCAACCCGCGGGCGAAGGCTGGGAATCGCCCTCCGCTTGAGCCAAGGTGAAATCGTGACGTTCCCGCAGTTTCGGACTTCGTTCGGGCAACGAGGAGGGCGGAGGCCGCCATGAGGCTCGTGCGATTCTCGACGGCGGGAGGGCCTCCGCGCCTAGGCGCGGTCCTCGGTCGGTGGGACCACTGGGAAAAAATCGTCGACCTGTCCGCGGTAGATTCCGCCATACCGGCAGACACGCTTGAGTTCGTCGATGCGTGTCCCGGGTTGAAAGGCGACGTATGGGACCGGTCGCTCCAGGTGCTCGCCGAGGCTGAGAAGATCGAGTCCGACGCCCCGCTGTGGGCGTTTCGACCCGGCGATGTGCGGATCCATTCGCCGATCGCTCCGCGGCTGTTGCGAGACTTCCTCGCGTTTCGGGCCCATGTCGCGCGCACGCGGGCGGCCGCGTGGGCCCAGATCCCACCGGAGTGGGACGCGCTGCCTGCCTATTATAACGGCAATCCGTTGAATGTCGTCGGGACGAAGGAGGCCATCCCTCCAATGCGCTTCGAGACATTCGAGGGACGTACCCCGCGGCTCGTCCCGTCGGCCAAGATGGATTACGAGGCTGAGATCGGCTTCGTCCTCGGTCAAGGCGGGCGGGACATCGACGCCGCGCAGGCCAATACCCATCTCTTCGGCGTCACGATCTTCAACGATTTCTCGGCCCGAGACCTCCAGGCGACGGCGAGCCGCACCGGCATGGGGCCGGCTCCGGGGAAGGATTGGGCGAACGCCCTCGGCCCATGCATCGTGACCCGGGACGAGTTCGGAGAGTTGCGGGACCAAGCAATCGCTGTGCGCGTGAACAACGAGGAACGGCTCCGCGATCGGTATCGCTCGCTCGTCCATGAAAATCCGTGGGTCCGCGAAGGCCAGCGAGCCCTCTGGTCGTTCCCGGAGATGCTCGAGTTCCTCTCCCGATTCCAGCCGATCCATGCGGGGGAAGTCTGGGGGAGCGGGACGATTCCGGGAGGCTGCGAGCTGGAACGAGGCGACCGGGCTCGCTACCTCAAGCCCGGCGATCGCATTGAAATCGAGATCGAGGGAATCGGGGTCCTCGAGAACTCGATTGCGCCCGCGTGAGACGGCCGCCGGAATTCCCGTGCGAGGCCGTGCCACGAAAGGGTTATCGTGCCGCGTTTCGATTCGCATCCGGTGAGCGAATGGCGGCCCTTCCCGCGTTCTTGAAACTAAAGGTGGACCACAAGACGGTCCTGTGCCGAGATGTCAACACGTACCGGGCGCTGCGGGACTTCCTTCTGAACAGCGGATACTCGCCGGTGTATGAGACGGAACGGGTCGGCGAAGAGAAGACCGCCATGGCGACCTTCGCATGTCTGAGCCCCATGACCGGGGAGCGGCTCGCGGTCGTGCTCGGGATGAGCGCGCCGAACGAGGTGTCCCACGCACAGGCCCCGTTTGCGTACGGATTCGCGGGGAAGCCGCAGAAGGACGCGCAGACGTACATGCAGCACCTCGCCCTCCGGACGACCGACATCGAGAAGCTGAAGTCGTACCTCGAATCGAAGGGCGCCGAGTTCTTGACGCCGATCTACAAGGACAAAGATTCCTTCGGGCCGCTCCTGCAATCCTTCACCCGCGAGCTCTTCGACGACGAGTGGTTCTTCATCGAGTTCGTGCAGCGGGACTACGATGCGGACAAGGTCGGCCCTGGCGGCACCCAGTTCGTGCAGAACACGGTGAAGTCGTTGTATGTCTCGAAGCAGGAAGAGTTCCGTGAGTGGGAGAAGACCGGCAAGAAGCGCAAGTTCCTCGACGGGGTCCCGGAGAAGGAACAGACGAAACTCCTGCACGACATCCTGGTGAACACGGAGCCGAAAGGGTACGTCGAGACGGTCGCCCCGATCACGAGGCACGTCAAGCTCACGTGACCCGTTCCAACGGTCCCATGCGGAGGCGAAAGTCTCTTCCGTCTCGGTCCGCCTTACGCGGTCCGTGGCCAAGAAAAAGATCCGAGACGCAAGGGAGTGCCCGAAAGACTGGTCCCCGTTAACCAAGGAGACGCGGCGGTCCCATCATCGCACGGTGGAGGTGGACATCTGCCCCACGTGCAACGGACTCTTTCTCGACCAAAAGGAGATCCGGACCCTCACCGGAAGTTCCAGTCTGAACAAACTGCTCACGAAGTTCCTCGGCCTCGATGCGGACAGCCAGCTCATCTGTCCCAACTGTGGCGGCCTCATGGATGGAGAGGATGCGGGTGGCGTTCGCGTCGACGTGTGCCTCGACTGCTATGGCGTCTGGCTTGATGCAGGAGAGCTCGAGCGCCTCGGGGCGATGAGCGACGCCGACTTCCGAGAGTTCACGCCGGACAAGATCGACGAGATCTTGAAAGCCAAGGAGATCAAGCATGAGGAACACCGCAAGGCCATCCGCAGCCTGTTCCGAGGCCTCGGGAGGCCCTGAACGGCCCAGCGTCAATTCGTATCGCGTGGCGCTTCCGAGGCGCGCACCCTTCGAAGGACTTCGTCCAAGTCGGCTCGACTGTTCACGTCTACGAAAGATGACAGGTCGGGGTCCACACGACGGATTCGATCCGGACCGACGGACACATAGTTGAGGCGGTCCACGAGGGCGGAGGGCGAAGGGACGGTCCGGTCCGCTTGAAGGATCTTCGCGACACGATCCCGTCGGTACACGGCCCGAACCGGATCCATGACCTCGAACTTCGGGATGGCCGCGTCGTAAGCTCCCAAGACTTCGAGCAGTAGCCGGTACAGTCCGGGTCGAAGCAGCGGTGCATCGCACGGTGCCACGAGGAGCCGTTCCCCTCGGGCGATTTCGATCCCCCGCCGGATCCCTTCGATGGGGCCCATTCCGCGACGCTCGTCGACCGCGTATTCGGCCTTCGAAAGGAAACGCCGCAGGGCATCTGCCATCGACGAGTCGGCGATGGAAACGATCACTTCGCCGGCGAAGGGCGAGACCGCCTCGAACACGCGTTGCACCATGGGCTTGCCCGCGACGTCCACGAGAGCCTTCGGGGCTCGGAAGCGGGTCGAGGAACCGCCCGCCAGGATCAGGGCTGTCTCCACGGATTCCCGCATCGGTCGCTTCCCTCAAAAGACGCGCGCTCGGCCAAACGTTGAATAGCGCGACGGCCGTTCCATCGAACGAACGGACGGAAAGGCGTGGCGAAGAAAACGGACATGGACGGAGTCGACGCCGTCCTCGAACGCTTTGAGGGGCAGCAATACATCGCCGACCGCTCGATCGGGATGGCCGTCTTCCTCGCGGTCCGGATGGGCAAGCCCCTCCTCGTCGAAGGGGAGCCGGGATGCGGCAAGACCGAGATCGCTCGCACCCTCGCGGCGGCCTTGGAGACAGAACTCATCCGCCTCCAGTGCTATGAAGGCCTCGACGCAGATTCGACCCTGTACGAGTGGAACCATCCGAAACAGCTCCTCACGATCCGAATCGAGGAGGCCCGGAAGGACACGAAGGCGCTCGAACGGGAGATCTTCAGCGAAGAGTTCCTCCTGAAGCGTCCGCTCCTCCAGGCCCTCACCCACGACGGACCGCGGGCGCCGGTCTTGTTGATCGACGAGATCGACCGGGCCGACGAAGAGCTGGAGGGCCTGCTTCTCGAGTTCCTGTCCGATTTCCAAATTACGATCCCCGAGCTCGGAACGATCCGTGCGAAGCGAGTGCCGCACGTCGTCATCACCTCGAATCGGACGCGGGAGCTCTCCGACGCGCTGAAGCGCCGCTGCCTCTACCTCTACATCGGCTTTCCGAGCCGCGAGAAGGAGGTCGCCATCCTCCGCGTGAAGGTGCCCGGTCTCGGCGAACAGTTCGCAGAGGAAATCGCGGGATTCGTGCAACGCGTCCGCGCGGAGGACGACTTCGTGAAGCGCCCGGGAATTTCAGAGACGCTGGAGTGGGCGTCGGCCCTGATGACGCTCGGTACGACGAAGTTAGACCGGGACATCGTGGAGCAGACCCTGGGCTTCGTGGTCAAGGACGCACAGGATCTGCAGACCATGCAGTCCGGTCGTCTCGACGCCCTGTTGGGATCTCCGTGAGGCCCGGGAAACAGAAGGAACCCTCGTTCGTTCCGAGGCTTGCGGGCTTCATCCGATTCCTCCGCATCCGGGGGTTCGCCGTTGGCACGGGTTCGGCGCTCGACTGCGCCCAGGCGTTGAGGCACATCTCCATTCTCGACCGCGACACGTTCCTCGCGGCGTGCATCGTGACCCTCGCGAAGTCTCCGGAGGACGTGCCCCGGTTGATCGAGTCGTTCGATCTCTTCTGGTCGACGTACATCGAACCCGCGGACTCGAAGACCCGTCTCCCCGTATCGGCCCCGTCGAGTCCGCCCCCGGACGGAAGGGTCTCGGCCAGCGAGACCGCGCCCGGTTTCCGAATGACCGTCGATCGCGCGGGCGTGGTCCGTGTCGGTTTGTACAGTCCGGACGCTCCTTCTTCGGGTCATGACCTGCGACCCCTGGACCGAAGGCGGGTCGTTGCGATCCGGTCGGGCGTCCGTCGGTTCCGCCGCCACGCGGCCACACGGCCCGGCCGTCGACAGGCGCCGGCTCGGCGAGGTCCAATCGATTTTCCCGCGACCGCCCGACACAGCCTCCGACAGGGAGGCGAGTGGGTCGAGTTCCGATTCCGGAAGCCTCGTAAACGCGGGGCAGAACTCGTCGTCCTATGGGATGTGAGCGGGTCGATGCGGGACCATGAGGCGGTCCTCTTTGCCCTCGTCCACGCGCTCCACCGCCTGGTCCGGAGGACGAGGGTGTTCGCGTTTGGCACGCAACTCGACGAGGTGACGGGCCTGCTCCGCGGCCAGAATTATGTTCACGCGGCCCGTGCCGCCTCGGGGCACCTCCGGCCAATGGGGGGAGGGACTCGCATCGGATCCTGCTTGGAAGACTTCCTCCGACGGTACGCGCGGCTTCTCCATGGAGGGACGACCGTCGTCGTCCTGAGCGACGGTTGGGACCTCGGCGAAACGGCCCGTCTGTCGATCGCCCTTCGACGCCTCCGGCATCTCTGCCATCTCGTCGTCTGGGTGAACCCGTATGCCGACGATCCTCGATTCGAACCCGCGACCGCAGGAATGCGCGAGGCCTTGCCTCATGTCGACCTGCTCCTGGGACCGGGAGACTTCGAATCCCGGGCCGGGTTCGCGCCGGAACGTGTCGCGACCCGAAGGCCGCTGACCCGCGTTGGCTCTCGGGGAAAAGCCTTTATCGACGCCGCGTGATGACGCCGCGCTATTCAATAGCACAGGAGGTTGGGGAGTGATTCCACCGCGATTCGAGTATTTTGCGCCCTCGTCCGTCGATGAAGCCGTCCAGATTCTCGACCGCTTTGGCGGCGATGCGAAGGTCCTCGCGGGAGGCCAAAGCCTCCTTCCCGTGATGAAACTCCGACTCGCCGAGCCGAGGGCTCTCGTCGACATCAATCGCATTCCGGATCTCGCCCACATTCGAGAGGACGCGAAGTCCCTGCGGATCGGGGCGACGACGCGGACGAACGACCTGAACGATTCCGAAGTCATTCATGCGCGCTATCCGATCCTCTCCGACGCCGCGTACGAGATTGCGGATCCCCTCGTGCGGAACATGGGGACGGTCGGTGGAAACGTGTCGCATGGGGATCCCGCGAACGACCTCCCGGCCTGCATGCTCGCCCTTGGAGCCCACTTTGTCGTCCGCGGCCCGGACGGATCGCGGTCGATCGCGGCACACGAATTCTATCAGGACACGTTCGTCACCGCACTCGAGTCGAATGAAATCCTCCTGGAAATCGAGATCCCGAAGGCCCGGCCGGGTCAGGGCAACGCGTATGTGAAGCTCGAGAAGCGGATCGGCGACTTCCCCATCGTCGGGGTCGCCGCGAACCTCGTGCTCGCGACGAAAGGGACCATCGAATCCGCGGGCCTCGCACTCACGGCGGTGGGACCAACCGCGCTCAAGGCGACAGAAGCGGAGCGGCATCTGGTCGGTAAGGCGCCGGATGATGCCGCCTTCGAGAGGGCCGCGGAATTGGCGCAGGAAATCACGAGCCCTGTGTCGGACCTACGGGGTCCCGCCGAGTACAAACGTGCGATGGTCCGCGTCCTGACGCTTCGGGCGTTGCATCGGGCCTCGGCTCGGGCACGTGGGGGTGCATGAGATGGTCCTCGCCGAGATGCCCAGCGCTGGCGACGAAGAAACCGGACCGTTCGTTAACGTCCACGTGACCGTGAACGGCGCCCCTCGGTCGGCCACGGTAGAGACGCGCACCCTGCTTGTCCATTTCCTCCGAGAGAACCTCAGCCTGACCGGAACGCACATTGGCTGCGACACGACGAACTGCGGAGCGTGCACGATCCTCCTCGACGGCAAGGCGGTGAAATCCTGCACGATCCTCGCGGTCCAAGCGGACGGCCGAGAGGTGCGGACGGTCGAAGGCCTTGAGACGGATGGCAAGCTCCATCCGGTCCAAGAAGGCTTCATCGAAGAACATGGGCTCCAGTGCGGCTTCTGCACACCGGGAATGATGATGTGTTCCGTCGCGTTGCTCCAGAAGAATCCGCATCCGACGGAGGAGCAGATCCGCCGAGCGATTTCCGGGAACCTGTGCCGCTGCACCGGGTACGTGAATATCGTGAAGGCGATCCAGCACGCCGCGAACAAGATGGCCGGACCTTCGGGAGGCGGACAACCATGACCGTGCACGGCGGCATCGGCCAGTCCGTGAAGCGGAAGGAGGACGCCCGCTTCGTCCGCGGCAAGGGGAACTACGTGGACGACGTGAAACTCCCCGGGATGCTCTACCTCGACATCGTCCGAAGTCCGTACGCGCACGCCCGCATCCGGTACATCAACATCGAGAAGGCGTTGAAGGTCCCGGGTGTCCTCGCGGTAATCCGCGGCAAGGACCTCGAGGCGGCGAACCTGGCCTGGATGCCGACCCTGATGTCCGACAAACAGATGGTCCTCCCTGTCGAACGAGTCATGTATCAGTCGCAGGAGGTCGCGGCCGTCGTCGCGGACAGCCGGTATGCAGCCGCGGACGGGGTCGCCGCGGTCGAGGTGGAGTACGAACCGCTGCCCGTGGTCGTCGACCCGAAGAAGGCGTTGGAGCCGGACGCTCCCATCCTCCGGCCCGACCGGAAGGAGCAGACGAATCGGATCTGGCACTGGGAGGTCGGGGACCGCGCGGGAACGGAGAAGGCCCTGAAGGAGTCCGACGTCGTCGTCCACGAGGACCTCTACCTCCCGCGGATCCACGTGTCGTCCATCGAGACGTGCGGCTGCGTCGCGTCCTTCGACGCGATGGGCAAGCTCACCGTCTGGATGACGACCCAGGCGCCCCACGCAATCCGGACCGTGTTCGCCCTCGTCGCCGGCCTGCCCGAGCAGAAGATCCGCATCATCTCCCCGGATATCGGAGGCGGGTTCGGCGGCAAAGTTCCTGTTTATCCGGGATACGTCCTCGCGGTCGTCGCGGCCTTGAAGACCGGACATCCCGTCAAGTGGATCGAGGACCGCTCGGAGAACATCCAGGCGGATTCGTTCGCGCGGGACTATCACATCTCCGCCGACATCGGTGCCACGAAGGACGGGAAGCTGACCGCCCTTCGCGTGAAGACGATCGCGGACCACGGCTACACGGATGCGGCGGCGAATCCGTCGAAGTTCCCCGCGGGACTGTTCCACATCGTCACGGGTTCGTACCCGTTCGAGAAGGCGCACGTCGAGGTCGACGGCGTCTACACGAACAAGCCGCCGGGCGGCATCGCGTACCGGTGCTCGTTCCGGGTCACGGAGGCCGCGTTCACGATCGAACGGATCGTGGACTCTCTGGCGCGCAAGCTCGGGATGGATCCCGCGGAGTTCCGCATGAAGAACTTCATCCCGCCCGAGGCGTTCCCGTTCAAGTCCGCCCTCGGCTGGGAGTACGACAGCGGCAATTATGGGGCCGCCCTCCGAAAAGCCATGGACATCGTCGACTACGACGCCCTGCGGAAGGAGCAGGGGGAGAAGCGAAAGCGGGGCGACCTTATGGGGATCGGAATCTCAAGCTTCACAGAGATCGTGGGCGCGGGACCGTCCCATACGTTCGACATACTCGGGCTGAAGATGTTCGACTCCTGCGAGATTCGCATCCATCCGACGGGCAAGGCGATTGCCCGATTCGGCACGAAGTCTCAAGGACAAGGGCACGAGACGACGTACGCGCAGATCCTCGCCGAGGAACTCGGGATCTCGTCCGACGACATCGCAATCGAGGAAGGAGACACCGACACCGCGCCATACGGCCTCGGAACCTACGCGAGCCGGAGCACTCCGACCGCGGGCGCGGCCGCCTCAATCGCAGCCCGCAAGATCCGCGAGAAGGCGCAGAAGATCGCTGCGCACCTGCTCGAGGTGAGCCCGGACGACCTGGAGTGGAAGGATCACAAGTTCCAGGTGAAAGGCGTGCCGGACAAGGCGAAGACGATGGCGGAGATCGCATTCGCGGCGTATACGAACCATCCTCCCGGAATGGAGGCCGGCCTGGAGGCGGTTGACTACTACGACCCACCGAACTTGACGTACCCGTTCGGGAGCTACATCTGCGTCGTCGACATCGACAAGGACACCGGCGAGGTCAAGATCCGGCGGTTCGTCGCGGTGGACGATTGCGGCACGATCATCAATCCGATGATCGTCGAGGGACAGATCCACGG
>Ga0209235_1002221_pt1 | contig 10792 bp, 5 predicted proteins | sample GraSoi013_1_20cm_4_FD_185817 | JGI IMG/M metagenome (GOLD analysis project Ga0209235, IMG submission 185817) | Grasslands soil microbial communities from the Angelo Coastal Reserve, California, USA - Sample 09_25_2013_1_20cm (SPAdes) (version 2) | ecosystem: Environmental > Terrestrial > Soil >...
ATTGGATCGGCGGGCGGGACCAGCGCCGCCTCGTCCGGCGACAGGATGTCCGGGACGCCCCCGACCCGCGCAGCGATCACCGGGACCTCCGCCGCCATCGCCTCGAACAGCACAATCGGGGTGCCCTCCGTGCGCGAGCTGAGCACGAATACATCGAACGCCCGGAACAGCCGCCCCGCGTCGGGGACTGCGCCGTGCCACACAATCCGGTCCAGTCGCAGGTCCGTGGCTCGGGCTTGCAGCTCGGCCCTTGCAGTGCCGCTTCCCAGCACCGAGACAATGAGCGGCAGGTCCGTCGCGTGCGGCACCGCGTCCAACAACACGTCCAGACCCTTCTCGTGGCTCAAGCGCCCGACCCAGCCGACCACGAAGCCGTCCGACGGGATCCCCAACGCGAGCCGCGCGGCCGCGCGATCGAGTGGCGGATCGATCTCGTGCCACGCGTTCGGCACGGCGTGGAGGCGCGCCGTGGGGACGCCCGCCCCCGCCAAGCGCTCGACCAGCGGCCGGGACACCGCCACGACGGCGTCGAAGCGACGGAACGCGCGGCACTGCAGCCACTCATAGCCGTGGTTCTTCCAACCACCGCCAGTGAAGCCGTGCACGGTGGTGACGATCGGAATCCCGAGCCCGCGCGCCACCCCCGCGTCCACCACGTCCGGCCGGTACCCGTGCGTATGGACGACATCCGGCCGGAGACTGCGGCACAGCCCCGCGACCGCCCGTCGCTCCCGCAAATAGGCACGCCCGGGCAGCACGAGCGGATGGGTCGGAATCCCGCTGTGGTCGAGCCCGGCTAGGAAGGGATGCGCCCCCGGGGCGTCCAGCATGACCGCGACATGCACATCATGACCCAGCCCCCGGAGCCCCGACGCGAGGGCTTGGGCCACGCGCTCCAGACCACCGATTTCACCCGGTGCGACGACCTGCAGGACGACCATTCTAGGCGAGCACGGCGTCCGCTGCGGTCTCGGCTTCTCTCGCGATGCCGCAGCCGACCCGCTCGTCCCGTATGAGCGCATCTGCAAAGAACTTCGTCGCCCAGTTGAGGGTCTGGAACGGGCCGTACTCCGCGCCGAGCGGGAAGGAGCCCTTCACGCCGCCCCGGAGGCCGGGGTCTCGGCTCGTGCGGTTCTGGGTCGACTTGAGGAAGCGGAGCACCGGTCCGACCGGCTCGAGCCACTTGCGCTCCCCGGTGATCTCGAACAGGCGCAACCAGATATTCGCCATCTGCGCCTCACCGGTCAGGCAGCTCCACGGCGCCGCCGGCGACCAGCCAGCAGCGAAGCGCCCCGGAAGCCGGCCGTCGGGCCCCACCGCTGCGGCGATCCGCTCCGCGGCGAGGGCGGCGTGGGCGACGAGCCGCGCGTCCTCCAGCACGCCCCCGCCCTCGAGCAGACCGCGGATGCCGTAGGCGACCGTATGCAGCAACGGCCGCATGCGGTCGGTGAGGCAGCAGTCCGGCAACCAGCCATCGTCGTGCTGCAGCCGGGCGACGGCGCGCAGGTTTCGGGCCGCGGCCGCCGTGAACTCGGGTGCGCCGAGCCGCCGGCCCGCTTCCGCCAGACCCCACGCGGTGCGCGTGTTGTAGAGCGTCGCCTGGGAATCGGCGAAACGCGAATTGCCACGCCGCCACAGACCATCCGCGTCGAGCATGGCGAGCAGAAAGCACGCCGCACGCCGTGCCGCACCCGCGAACACCCCGGAGCCGCTGTGCGCGAACGCGGCGAGCCAGCCGAACAGCACCTGGCCCGTGTTGAACACTGCGGGCGACGTGCGCTCGCCCATCACTCCGCCTCGCACCGCCCCGGACGGCAGCTGGATCTCGACCTCCCAGCGGGCGGCGCGCTCGGCGCGGCTCGCGAGGTCGGGCCGGTTCAAGTACCGCGCCGCCTCGTACAGCGTCGGGATGATGTAGCCCGTCGTCTCGGGATAGGCGGGCTGCCAGCCGCGCGACTTGAAGTACGGACTCCACGCGAGACTGTACCCGCGCGCGAACCCGCCGGCGCCGGTCGCGTCCTGCGCGCGCTCGAGCCACCCGAGCGCCGCCAACAGATGGGGCCGGTGCACAGAGTCCACCGCGTGCCCGGCGCGCTCGCGCCACAGCTCCTCGAAGGCCACCGGATTGAGCAGCGGGTGGGCGCGCACCTGGTGCAAACGGGCCTCCACGGCCCGGGTCAGGCGAGGGATCGGAAGCGGCAGTGCCTGGGGCAACGAGAGCATCTCCGGGCTTACAGGTGAAGACGAGTCGGCCGGGCGGCGTCCATCGGCGTCGCCGGCGCGCCGGCCGGTCTGCACAATCCAACGGGCGTCGTCAGCATCGCGTGAGCTCCGCCAAGGTCCCACTCGGGAGCTGGCGCAGCGCGACCGCGAGCGGCACGTCGCGCATCCAGCGGCGCAGCGTGTGCTGCTCGGTGTCGCGGTCCGCATCGTCGAGCAGGATCACGGCTCCCGCCGGCAGACGGTCGCCGATCACCGAGAGCAGGCCGAACCGCCCGCCGCGCGTGCCGGCGGGCGGTCCGTCACAGACGACGAGCCGAAACTCGTCGGGCATTAGCGGCAGCGGCGCCGCGTACCAGACGAATTCCCCGTAGTCGCTCAACGGGGAGAACCACAGCAACGGGGAGAACCACAGGTATACCTGACCCGCAACATGATCGCGCAGCGCCGCCGCGATACGCCGTCGCCATTCCGGCTCGTGCTCGAGCGCCCAGACCTCGACGCCGCGGCGCCCCGCGAGCGCGCCCAGCAGCAGCGTCGTGAGGCCGCTGCCGCATTCGAGCACCGGCCCCTGCGTCGCCGCTGCCAGGCGCGTGACCTCCGTCAAGAAGTCAAGGTCCGCCGTGAACCGCTCGTTGCCCCAGGCGACGCGTAGCTCGGCGAGGAGCGGCCGTTCCGGCGCCACCCCCGTCGGCAGGGCCAGCAGGCGCCGCATCGCGCGGCGCAGCCGCTCCCGCTGCCATGCGCTCCGTGCCGCCTGTTTCAGGGGGCGCGGCACCCAGTGCTTCAGCGCCTCCAGGATCACGAGTTCTCCTCGGCCTTGTCTCGGAACAAGTTCTGTGCCGCCCTTTCGGTCGTGCCGGGGACGCGATCAAACGGAGTCGCGAGCGTCGCGCGTTGCGGCGCCGCAACACTCGGTGGAGGGGCGCTGCGTAGCGAGGGTGCGATTGACGTGGCCCTGCTCTTGCTGGTCCCAACGCTCGATGAGCAACTCCCCGTCCAACCTCGACCGCTCCCTCGCCCAGGGCATCGCGTGGAGGGGGGGGATCAGGTGGTTCACGCAGCTCGTGAGCTGGGCCGCCACGCTGATGGTGGCGCGCCTGATCACTCCCACCGACTACGGCCTGTTCGCGATGGCCATGGTGTACGCGGGCTGCGTGCAGCTGGTGAACGAGCTGGGGCTGAGCCTGGCCATCGTCCAGCGCCGCGACTTGAGCGAGGAGCAGATCGCACAGCTCGGCGGCCTCGCCGTGCTCGCCAGCGTCGCCATCTTCGTGCTGTCGGTCGGGCTGGCCGGGCCCGTCGCGTCATTCTTCGGCGACCGGACGGTCCGCGGGATCATCATCGCACTGAGCCCGACGTTCGTGATGCGCGGCGTTCAGGTAGTGCCCCGCTCGCTGCTGGCGCGCGACCTGGAATTCCGCCGGCTCGCGTGGATCGACGCCGGCGAAGCGGTGCTGTGGAGCTCCACCACGCTGGCCGGCGCGTTCCTGGGTCTGCGGTACTGGGCCCTGGCGTGGGGAGCGGTCGTGAGCGGGTTCGCGGTCATGGGCGTGTTGTGCGTGCTGCGGCCGCACCGTCTCGCCTGGCCCCGGGACTTCAGGTCGATCGCCGGCGCGATCAATCTCGGGTGGTACGTGGTGATCTCGCAGCTCTGCTGGTACGTGTACAATCACGCCGACTTGACGATCGTCGGGAGGCTGCTGGGCAAGGCAGCCCTCGGTGCTTATACCAAGGGCTCGGACATCGCGAGCATTCCGGTCGACCGCATCAGCGCCATGATCGGACAGGTCACGCCCGCGGTGTTCGCCGCGGCGCAGGACGACCACAAAGCGTTGCGGCGCTATCTGCTCGGGCTGACGGAAGGCCTGGCGCTCATCACCTTCCCCATCTCCGTCGGGCTGGCGTTGGTCGCCGATCTGTTCGTGCTCACGGTGCTGGGGGAGCAGTGGCGGCCGGCCATCGTCCCGCTGCGCCTGCTCGGGCTGTACGGCGGCTTCCGCGCGATCTTCAACCTGTTTCCGCAGATGCTCGTCGCGACCGGGCATGCGCGCCTCAACATGCGGTTCAACCTCGTGATGGCGGTGTGGCTCCCGACGGCGCTCTACGTCGGCGCGCATTGGGGCACGACTGGCGTCGCGCTCGGGTGGGTGATCGGGTATCCGCTGGTCACGATCCCCTGCTTCGTCCGCGCGACGTTGCGCATCCTCGGCTTACGCGCCCGGGACTACCTCCGCGCGTTGTGGCCGGCAGCGAGCGCCGCTACGGGCATCGCGGTGACCGTCCTTGCGCTGCGGGTCATCCTGCCACCGGCCTGGTCTCCGTGGCTCCACTTGGGCGTCGTCGTGCTCGCGGGAGCGGTTGCCTACGTCGCAGTGCTGTTGCTCGCCCATCAGGTCCGCATGCAGGAGGTCGCGGCCCGCGTGATCGAACTCACGCGTGTCCGGCATGCGAAGCCGTCGCCGGCCTACGCGACCGCGGCGTCGGACGGGCGCCCTCGCCTGCTCCTCATCAGCTACCACTTCCCGCCCGACGCGGCGGTGGGTGCGCTCCGGTGGCAGAAGCTGGCGCGGTACGCCGCGGAGCGCGGCTGGGGGTTGGACGTGATCACGCTCGACCCGGCGTGCCTCGCCCACAGCGACCCCAGCCGCACGGAAGACCTCCCGGCCGGGGTGCGCATCTATGGGATCCCCGTGCGGCGGGTGTGGGTCGAGCGGGTGGTGGAGCTGGTCTGGCGCTTGCTCGATCCATCGCGCCCCCTTAGGCGCTTGGTCGGCCAGCCGGACGCCCGGGCGCGCTCGGCGCGACCGCACCCCGAGTCGCTGGCGCGCGACGCGATGCGGTGGCGCCCGCGGGAGCCGCGGGACGTCGCACGCGCCTACTTTGCCTGGCTCGAGTACGCCCGGACGTGGCGCTGGGCTCGCGCGGCAGCGCGCCGCGCCAGGCAGGTGATCGAAGCTGGGGTGCACCAGGCGGTCATCAGCTGTGGTCCACCGCACATGGCGCACGAGGCCGCGCGGCTGGTCGCTCGCCGGACGAGGCTCCCGTTCATCGTGGACTTGCGGGACCCGTGGAGCCTCGTCCAGCGTCTGCCGGAGGCGATCGCCAGCCCGGTGTGGTTCGCGCTGGCGGCGCGCTACGAGCGGCGCTGCGTCGACCAGGCGTCGCTGATCGTCACCAACACCGATTCCCTGCGCAACGTGATGCGCGGTTTGTACCGGGCGGCCGCGAGCCGGATGACCGCAGTGCCGAATGGCTGCGACGAAGAGGAGGTGCCGCCGTCGCAGCACGGGCGGCGCTTCGTCATTGCGTACGCCGGCTCGATTTATCTCGACCGCGACCCGCGCCCGCTGTTTCGCGCCGCAGCGCAGCTCACAACAGAGCGGGGCCTGACCGCGCGCGACTTCGGAATCGAATTCATGGGAGACGTGCGAACGTTCGATGGCGTGCCGATCGAACAGGTCGCCGCCGAGGAAGGAATCGCGGACTTCATCCGGACGTACCCGCCTTGTCCGCGGGCGCGGGCGCTGGAATTCCTGTCCCGCGCCACGATGCTCGTGACCCTGCCGCAGGACTCGGACATGGCTATCCCGGCGAAGATCTTCGACTACATGCAGTTCGACGCCTGGCTACTGGCGCTCGCCGACGACGGCAGCGCTACGGAGCAGCTGCTGCGGGGCTCGACCGCCGATGTCGTGGCGCCCGACGCGATCGACACGATCGCCGGGCTGCTGCACCTGCGTTACCTACAGCACCTCCGGGGCGAGTGGCCCGAGCGCCTCGCGACGGATCCCCGCTACAGTCGGCGGGAGCAGGCCGACCGGCTGTTCGTCGCGCTCGAGGCGATCGCCGGCGTCCCACCCCGCCCCGTGGAGGAACCCGCGCTCGTATGTGCGGCATCGTAGGGATCGTTCATCGAGACGCAGAGCGGCACGTCGATCCGGCGGCGCTGCGCACGATGTGCGACGCGATCAGTCATCGCGGTCCGGATGACGAGGGAACCCTCGTCGCGGGCCCGGTCGCGCTCGGGATGCGCCGCCTCAGCATCATCGACCTGGCCGGGGGCAGGCAGCCGCTGACGAACGAGGACGGATCCCACGTGATCGTCTTCAACGGCGAGATCTACAACTATCGGGAGCTGCGCCGCGAGCTGGTGCGCCGGCGCCACCGGTTCCGCACTCACAGCGACACCGAGACGATCGTGCACCTGTACGAGGAGCACGGGCCGCACGCGGTCGAGCAGCTGCGCGGCATGTTCGCCTTCGCGATCTGGGACGGCACCGCGCGGTCGCTGTTCCTGGCGCGCGACCGCTTCGGCATCAAGCCGCTGTACTACGTCGTGGCTCCCTGGGGCATCGCCTTCGCCTCGGAGCTGAAGGCGCTCGTCGCGGCCGGACTCACCGCGCGCGAGCTCGATTGGGACGCGCTCGATGCCTACGTCCAGCTCGGCTACATCCCGGCGCCGGCGACGCCGTTCCGCGACGTGCGCAAGCTCGAGCCAGGGCACTGGCTGTTGTGGCGTGAGACCGGCGCGGTCATGGTGCACCCGTACTGGGACCTCCCGCGGCACGAAACGCCTGCGCCTCCAGACGTCGCCGACCGGGTGGTGGAGTGGCTCGACGAATCGGTCGCGGCCCACCTCGTGAGCGACGTGCCCGTGGCGGCGTTCCTGTCGGGTGGCCTCGACTCGTCGGCGGTGGTCGCGAGCATGGCGCTCGCCGGGGACGGGCCGCCGCACGCCTTCACCGCGCGCTACTTCGGGTCGGGAGCGGGTGACACCGACGAAACCGACCTCGCCCGGCAGCTGGCGCTGCGGTACAACGCCCGTCTCACGATCGTGGACATCCGCCCCGACGTGCGGGAGATCTTCGAGCCGATCGTCCGCGCGCTCGACGAGCCGCATGCCGACGACTCGGCCGTCCCCACGTGGGCCCTGTCCCAGGCCGTCGGCAGCTCCTACAAGGTCGCGCTCACCGGCATCGGGGGCGACGAGCTGTTCGCTGGCTACTGGCGGCACCTCGGCCTGCTGGCGATGGAGCGCGTCGGCCGCCTGCCCAGCGCGCTGCGTGGTGCGGCGGCGAGCCTGGGCTCGCTCCTCCCCGATCCCGCCTGCGGGCTCGGTGTGTACCGGTTGAAGCGCTTCCTGCGCGCCGCGCGTGACAGAGGGACGACGCCCGACCGCTACCTCGGGCTGCTCGGCAAGGCCGATGATCGCGAGCGGGCGCAGCTGTACTCGGCCGATCTGCGCGCCCTGCTCCCCGGCGGCGCGGCGGGCGAGCGGCTGCGCCGCTTGTACCGGGACGCCGGCGCGCCCCGCGGTCTTGCCGCGGCGCTCTATCTCGACTACAAGGTCTACCTCGCCGACGACATCCTCGCGCTCTCCGACCGTCTCTCGATGGCGCACTCGCTCGAGGTGCGCGTGCCGCTCGTCGATCACATCCTGGCCGAGCGCGTGTTCCCGCTCCCGGCCCGGCTCAAGCTGGGCGGCTGGAAGTTGAAGCACCTACTGAAGCGCTCGCTCGCCGGACGGCTGCCCGCCGCCCACCTCACCGCGCCCAAGCGCGGCTTCGTCGGCCCCACCGCGGCATGGCTGCGCGACGAGCTCCGGCCCATGCTGCAGGACGAGCTCTCGGCGAGCCGCCTGACGCGCCTCGGTTACTTCGATCCCCGGACGGTCGCCCGCCTGCTCGACGAGCACTTCGCTCGCCGTCACAACCGTGAGGGGATTTTGTGGGCGCTGCTCTGCTTCTCGACGTGGCACCGCCTGTACGTGGAGGGCCCCGCGGTGCCGCCGTATGCGGCAGACGGCGTCCCGGCGATCTCCGCCCCGGCGTCGCCCCGGGGCGTCGCATGACCATCTTCGCGGGACTCTTCTGCCGGCACGCCGGTGCACGCGTCGGCGACTCGACGTGCGACGCTCTACGCCGCTCGCTGTCGCGGGATACCCGCGACGCTGTGAGCGAGTTTCGCGATGCTCGAGTGTTCCTCGCCAAGGTCGACATCGGCGTCTACAGCGAACCCGCATTCCTGGTGCGCCCTGGCGGCTCGGTGTCCTTGCTGGCCGGAGAGCCGCTGCTCCCGACCGGAGATTCCCACCTCGCCCGAAGCCGCAGCGCGGACCTCGCACTGCTGCACGACAGCTGGGACCGATCGGACTGGAGCCCGCTTGCCGGAGCACGCGGCGTATTCTGCGCTGTGCACTACCATCCGGACGCGAGTCGCCTCACGCTCATCACGGACAAGCTCGGTGTCCGGCCGTTGTACTACTGGATCGGCGATGATCATGTGATCTTCGCCACGGCCCTGCGAGTGCTGGAGGGTCTCGCCGACCTTCCCAAGCAAATGGACCTGCGCGCCGTCACCGAAGCGGCCTGTTTCGGATTCCCGCTAGGCGACCGAACCCCCTACCAGGGCGTGCGCGCGTTGCGCGCCGCCGAGATCGTGGAGGTCTCGGGGGCGGGGGTCGGACGCCCCCAGTACTGGCGCTGGGACGACATCCCGCCCGCCAGCCGCCCGCAGCAGGAGCTGCTCCAAGAGGCCTACGATCGATTCACGGCGGCCGTCGCCTGCCGACAGCACGGGGATCGTACCACGACCGCCTTCCTGAGCGGGGGGCTCGACTCGCGCTGCGTCGTCGCGGCGCTCCGCGCTCAAAGCGCCGAGGCCCACACCTTCAACTTCGCGCTCCCAGGCACCCAGGACCGGATTCTGGGCGCAAGGTTCGCGAACGCGGTCGGCGCCCGGCACCACCAAGCAACTCTGCGGGCCCATATCGAGCTGCGCTTCTCGGCGCTGCTGGCAGAAGCCCTGAGCACGCCGGAGCACAAGTTGACGCCTCCGCCGGAGCGCCCGCGCGTCGTCTGGTCCGGCGACGGTGGGAGCGTCGGGGTCGGACACGTCTATCTGACCCGCGCCATGGTCGACCAGCTGCGCGCTGGTCACCGCGACGACGCGATCGCGGCGTTCCTTGACCGGCAGAAGGCCTCCGTGCTGCGCAAACTGCTGCGACCCGAGATCGCCGCCGCCCTGGCCGACGTCCCGAGACGGGGGATTCGGGAGGAGCTCGACGACCTCCGGTGCGCGGATCCAGGGCGCAGCCTCCACCTGTTCCTACTGCTCAACGACCAGCGACGCCACCTCGCGGGCCACTTCGAGGACATCGATCTCCATCGGCTCGAGTTCACACTGCCGTTCTTCGACAGTGACTTCCAGCAGACGATGCTCAGCGTGCCGATCGACCTGTGTCTCTACCACGAGTTCTACGTGAAGTGGCTCGGCCTCTTCCCAGCGGCGGTGACGTCGGTGCCTTGGCAATCGTACCCGGGTCACGTCCCCTGCCCACTCCCGATCCCGCCGGGGCTGCACTACCAGTGGCAGGCCGCGCCAGTCAGGGCGTGGCACGGACCGCGCAAGCGGGCGCTGCTGCGCCGCGCCGCTGAGATGCTCGAAGCCCAGAGCTTTCCGCGTGACCTGCTGAGCAAGTCCGTGCTGCGCGTCGCGGGCTGGATTTATCGCACGGGGCTGCGCGACTATGGCTACGTGATTCGGCACGCGAGCCTGTACTACACCTACTGGGAGCGTTCTGCTGGCCGCTGGGTCGTGCCTGGTGCGGCGTCCGCTCCCCCCCCGCCCCCCTCGCCGGACGCAACCACCGGACGCCACCGGGATGCCCTCGCTCGCTAGCTCTGCGGTGCTCGCGCAACGCGCCGACCAGCCCGCGTCGCCTCCGGCGCGCGAGCTGGATCGCTCGCTGATCCGGGGCATCGCGTGGACCGGGGCGACGCGCTGGGCCACGCAGCTGGTCGGATGGGCGTCGACCCTCATCGTGGCGCGGCTGCTCGCGCCGACCGATTATGGCATCGTCGGCATGGCGATGATCTACCTCGGCTTCATGCAGCTCGTCAACGAATTCGGGCTGGGAGCCGCCATCGTGCAGCGCCGCGATCTCACCGCGGACCAGATCGCCCGCCTCAACGGGTTCGCGCTGCTGCTGGGGTGGGCGTTCGTGGCTCTCTCTGCGGCGCTGGCGTGGCCTGTCGCTGGGTTCTTCGGCGAGCCCGCGGTCCGCTGGATTATCCTGGCGTCCAGCATCACGTTTTTGATGACGGCGCTGCAGATCGTGCCGCGGGCGCTGCTGACGCGCGACCTGGATTTCCGGAGGCTCGCTTGGGGGGACGGCGCGGAAGCGCTCGTGGCCGCGGGCGCGACGCTCGCGTTCGCGGCGGTGGGCCTGAGGTATTGGGCCTTGGTGCTGGGGCCGCTCGCCGGCCGTCTCACGAGCACCGTCCTGATCAACGCCTGGCGGCCGCATCGCCTCGCCTGGCCGCGCCGGTTCGCCAGCATCGCGGCCGCGGTGAGCTTCGGCTGGCAGGTCGTCGTGGCGCGCATCGCGTGGTACTTCTACAGCAACGCCGACTTCGCGGTCGTGGGCCGCGTGCTCGGAAAGGCCGCGCTAGGCGCGTACACCCTGGGGTGGACCATCTCGAGCATTCCGGTCGACCGCGTGAGCGCGCTGGTCGGGAGCGTGACGCTGGCGGTCTTTTCTGCCGTGCAGCACGACCCGCCGGCGTTG
>Ga0209235_1002222_pt1 | contig 10791 bp, 10 predicted proteins | sample GraSoi013_1_20cm_4_FD_185817 | JGI IMG/M metagenome (GOLD analysis project Ga0209235, IMG submission 185817) | Grasslands soil microbial communities from the Angelo Coastal Reserve, California, USA - Sample 09_25_2013_1_20cm (SPAdes) (version 2) | ecosystem: Environmental > Terrestrial > Soil >...
GCCTATTGCAGCTATTTGCCATGCGGGGCAGGTCTTGGCATCTGCTGGAATAGTCAAAGGACGGACGCTGACCTGTGTCCCGGGAATAAGGGACGACATGATCAATGCTGGCGCGCATTATGTGGATCGGCCTGTTGTTCGCGATAGGAATCTAGTGACTTCACGCGTGCCCAGTGATCTGCCAGACTTTGCACGACACATGATCGAGATGTTGAAGGAGCCGAGGCTCGTGCAGACGGCACACCAGCGATAGCCCTTGTTTGTGCAACGTAGCTTCTCGAAGGCTTCCATGCTCTTACCTTGAAATACGAATCGTACGCCACTCGCCAGCCTGGGCGCTAGTGAAACGTTTGGAGTTTGGAGTTCGCCTCAAGAATTACGGACCCTGGACCACAACCAAAGAGGCAGCGATTGCCGCAGAGAAGAACGGGTTCGCCTCGATCTGGTTGAACGATCATCTTTTGCCCCCAGCGGGACCATTGGACGTTCCCTTTAGGGAAGCATGGACCTCACTCTCAGCGCTAGGCGCAATTACTCGGACGATCAAACTAGGCACTTTAGTGGCATGCAATTCGTTTCGCAACCCAGCTCTGCTTGCCAAGATGGCGTCTACACTCGATAGCATTACTGATGGCAGAGTTGTGCTGGGGATTGGGGCGGGATGGCATAGACCTGAATACGAAGCCTATGGCTTTGCATATCCAACAATAGGAGAGCGGATGGCAAGGCTTGAAGAAAGTGTTCGAATAATCAGGATGATGTTCCAAGAAGGAAAAGCCACTTTCCAAGGCAAATACTACAGTGTGAAAGACGCATTGTCAAACAAAGTACCCAACCGTACGATTCAAGTGTGGATTGGTGGTGGTGGCCCGCGCCTGGTACGGATGGCCGCAAGAATTTCAGACGGCTGGAATTGTTACCGAATGAAACTTGTCGACTTCAAAACACGCCACGCTAACTTCGAAGAAGAATGCAAGCACGCCGGAAGGGACCTTCGAGACCTAAAAATTTCAATGGTAACTGATGGGATGGTTGGCCCGTCAAGATCGAAGGTTGAGAAGCTGACTGAGGCTGCGGCCTGGGAACGTGGCGAGACCAAAGAACGATACAGGGTCCTCAATTCAGTAATAACCGGAAATAATCAGGAAGCGGCCAATAGGGTCAAGAATTTTCAAGAGGCTGGCGTACACCATTTGATACTGAACTTCCCATCCTTGGAGCTAATTGACCAACTCGAGTATTTTGGGGCGGAAGTCATCCCTCAATTTATCTAGTATCGAGTCTTTTTATCTGTCATCGTCAGTTTGAGGGACTCATCTGAGGTAGTTGAGAGCATGCCAGAAAAGACGGTTACACTTAGAGTCGCCGACGCGTTGCAACGTGATGTTGGCCGTGGAATAGCCCGTGTAGATCCGAAAGTCATGGAGGAACTCGGGCTAACGTCGGGGGATGCTCTGCAGATCGTTGGGACCCGCAAAACAAGTGCCCTTGCCTGGCCCGCCTACCAGCAGGACTACGGGAAGAGGATTATCCGAATGGACGGTTACATGAGACGGAACGCCGGAGTCTCGATAGACGATAAGGTAACGATTCGGAAGATCGAGGCTAAGGTAGCCCAGAAACTAACTCTGGCACCTACCGAGCCGCTTCGAATAGTTGGGGGAGAAGAGTATCTCGCCCAAATCTTGGAGGGACGCGTTATGGCGCGGGGTGATTTTGTTCCGATAAATGTCATGGGTCGTAAGATCGATCTCGTTGTGACAAATACGACTCCTGTGGGGGACGCGGTCATTGTTAGCGACCAAACAGAGGTCGTCATCGGCGAGCAAGTGAAGGAACAGCCGCAAACAGGTCCTCGCATAAGCTATGAAGATGTTGGCGGGATGCGCCCCGTCATCCAAAAAGTCCGTGAGATGATCGAATTGCCTCTAAGGCATCCGGAGCTTTTCGAGAGATTGGGTGTTGAGGCTCCCAAAGGAGTACTGTTGTATGGACCTCCTGGAACCGGCAAGACCTTGCTAGCTAGAGCGGTTGCGAGTGAGACGAATGCGAACTTCTATTCGATCGGAGGTCCGGAGATAATGAGCAAGTACTATGGTGAGAGCGAGGAGCGATTACGCGACGTCTTCAAACAGGCCCAGGAGAATGCCCCCTCAATCATCTTCATCGATGAGCTCGACTCTATCGCACCTAAACGGGAAGAAGTAACCGGTGAAGTAGAGAAGCGTGTCGTTTCGCAACTATTGTCCTTAATGGATGGGTTGCAATCTCGTGGAAAGGTCGTGGTGATCGGAGCTACTAATCGTGTCAACGCGTTGGATCCTGCTCTCAGACGACCGGGACGTTTTGATCGTGAGATAGAGATCGGAGTGCCAGACAAGGAGGGACGATTAGAGATAATGCAGATTCACACGCGAGGCATGCCTCTCGCAGAGGACGTGGATCTCAAACGGCTCGCCGACATTACTCATGGCTTTGTTGGAGCGGATCTCGAGGCGCTTGCAAAGGAGGCTGCGATAAGAGCTCTACGCCGTATATTGCCCGAGGTGAACATGGAGGCTGAGAGTGTCCCGGTCGCGATACTCAACAAGATCAAAGTGATGAATGCAGACTTCCTAGACGCTCTGAAAGAGGTCGAGCCGTCTGCGATGCGGGAAGTACTTGTCGAGGTCCCGGACATCAAGTGGGACGATATTGGAGGATTGGAGGATGTGAAGGAAGAGTTGAGGGAGGCCATCGAATGGCCACTAAAGTATCAGGAACTCTTCACGCAGATGGATGCGAAACCGCCGAAGGGATTGCTCCTTTACGGACCGCCAGGAACCGGTAAGACCCTATTGGCTCGAGCCGTCGCAAACGAGAGCGAGGCGAACTTCATCAGCATCAAAGGACCAGAACTCTTGAGCAAATGGGTTGGTGAATCAGAGAAGGCAGTAAGAGAGGTCTTCCGCCGTGCCCGTCAGGCTGCTCCATGCGTCGTATTCCTAGACGAGGTTGACAGCATAGCCCCAGTACGAGGCAGCGGCATAGGCGACAACCAGGTCACAGAACGTATCGTGAGCCAGTTCCTGACAGAACTCGATGGACTTGTAGAGTTGAGAAACGTAGTGATAGTCGCTGCAACGAATCGACCTGATATTGTCGATCCGGCGTTGCTTCGACCTGGGAGGTTCGACAGACTCTTGTACGTTCCACCGCCCGGTCTGGAGGCACGGAAGCAGATTTTCAAGATACACACGCGAAAAACACCAATGATGCCAGAGGTGAACTTGGATGACCTGGCAAAGATGACCGATGGCTACACAGGTGCTGACATTGCCTCTGTCTCAAACACTGCTGTAATGCTAGCTTTGAAGGAGCATATCATGAAGTCGAAGAATCCGGAGGAAGCGAAGAAGACCGCGAAGACTGTCAAAGTATCTCGTCGCCACTTCCAAGAGGCGCTTGAAAAGATCAAACCAATATCGTCTCAAGAGCTACAGGCGTATCAGAGGTTCGCGCAACAATTCTCGGACACGGGACGGTCCAAGGTAGCCGTCACGGCAACATCCTAGGTCGAACCATTCCGGCAAACGGAGAATAAGGCAACCGTTCCTTCTTGCCTCTCATTTCTCTTGGGGTCAGAAGTTTCTGTGAATAAACGGTAGCAGGCACGTTAAGTTCTCTCGTAAGCTAGCGAGGAATGTCCACATTGGATGGAATACTCGGGGGGTCGGCCGGGAGATAGCTAGATACTTAAGTATGGTCAGCGCATAAAGACCGTTCGCTGAACAGAGACACAGCAATAGTACATTCGCTACCACGGAGGTGAAATTGCATGGCTGAAGAACCAAAGAGGACAGAGAGACCTCCTACCCAAACTCGTAGAAGTGACATTCCGCCGGACACTATCCTGATCGGGAAGAAGCCGATTATGGCATACGCGACCGCGGTAATGATGCACTTCAACACTGGCGCCAAGCGCTTAACATTGAAGGCACGAGGAAGAGCGATCAGCACCGCAGTCGATGTTGCTGAGGTTGTAAACAACCGTTTCTTCCAGGGTGGCTTGACCAAGTCGGTTGCCTTGGGCACGGAGGTTGTCGGTGAGGGCCAGGATGCCAGGAACGTCTCTACGATCGAGGTAGTATTGGAGAGGACAAAGTAACTCCTATCTGATAACTAGCTCGGACCGTGATGAGACGGTTCTTGAGACGAAAAACCCTTTTTTTGAAAAGTTCTTTCTAATCGAAGTCAGACAGCTACTAGCTAGTCTACTTCGACATACACGTCCGGGCCTTCAATCTTCACCTTGTAGTTCTTGAGGGGCTCTACTGCAGGCGAAGTAACAGCCTCTCCTGTCTTCAAGTCGAATTGGGACAGGTGGAGTGGACAGACGACTCGGTCTCCGAGTATGAAGCCGTTGGATAAGTCAGCTTCCTCGTGTGTGCATGTGCCATCATGTGCGTAGATTTTTCCGTCGATATTTGCGACGAGGATTCTTCTTCCCTCGAACTCGGTTCCTTTCATCGTGCCAGGCGGTAGCTCGGAGATTTGGCAGACCTTGACCAGATGAGCCGTTCCCTAGGCGCCTCCAACAGAGACTAGCGATACTTGTAGTGCCGTTCGAACAGGTCGGTCGTCGTCCTATCTTCCGGCTCTTCTTCCAACTCTGGAAGCAGCTCCATTTTCGGCGGAAGTTGCACTCTTCTTCCCACCCATTTCTCTTCGATCAAGTATTGGATTCCCGCACGGACGGTTCGGCTTGGGATTCGTTGAACGGCTGGATGGAGGAATCCGACAATGATCAGCTTCTTCGCTTCGCTGTCCGATAATGCCCTTGAGGTTAGGTAGAAGACCTGCTCCTCGTCTATCTGAGCCACCGAGCCAGAGTGAGTCGCCTTGACTTCGTTTGTCTCTATTTCTAAACCGGGTATGGCATCTGCTCTCGCGTTCTTGCTCAATATCATCGCATGTTCAGCCAGGTATGATCGAGAGTTCTTGGCTCCTTTCTCGATCCTGATCATTCCTTTGAACACAAGTCGGGACTTGTCACGTAGAACGCCGCGTGCTAGGACACTACCGGTTGTGGAGGGCGCTTGATGAGTTAGGTCGGTGACGATGTCGAACATTTGTGCTCCGCCTCCAAAAACGACCTCAACATCCTCCGCGTTTGCCCCTGGCCCATCGAGCGCACTATCCATTCTGGATCTTGTTATTCCGCCGCCAATGTGCCCCACGGTCCAGTTTATCCTAGAATCTTTCTGCGAACTAGATCGTCTGTTGACGAGGTAGTGTACATTGTCCTCAAGGTTCTGGATGCTTGCAAAATTGAGCTCGGCCTCTTCACCAACATATGCTTCTGTAACCTCGCTGAGGAGGGATTGAGCATTCTGCGGCAGATCATGTCCTTCGTTAATGTTAGAGTAGGCTTCCTGTAGGAATGTGATCTTGCTATTTTCTTCTGCCACGATGAGGTTGCGAGCAAATGCTCCAATTCCAAGAGTCTTTACTAGGGTTAGGCTCCTGATCGGAATGTTCACCTTCAACCCTTTCGGGACGAAGAGGAAAATCCCGGAAGTGTAGAGTGCAGCATTCAATGCTGCGAACTTGTCATCCTCGGGACGCAGGATCTTCCCAAAATGATCGGCGAGAAGATCGTGATGTTCCTTCAGTGCCGTCTTGATATCGGTGAATACCAAGCCTTCACGTTCTAGTTGTCCATGAGCGTCAACCCGGACCATCTCCGAGTCTACTTGTACCGCGACCGTCTGGTTATCATCGTCGCCGATAAGGTGTTGAATCTCCTTTGGAACTGAGACATTGCCGGAAGGCAGACCAGGACTAATCGTGTCCAGTTTGAGCCCCGTCAACATGTCCGTGTACTTCTTGTACAGGACGGATTTCTCGAGCGGCTGATTGTAGTAGCTGTCGAGGGCAGAGATTCTCAGTTTGAGCTGGGATTCTGATTCGGAGAGACGGTTAGAAAGTTGTTTCAGAGAGTCTGGGCTCAGACCAGCAAGAGTCTGTGATGGAGACGTTAGCGTCAATGCTTTCAGTCCCCTATTGGAACGCTTTGTAGAAGAAGTTTAGCGGGGGGTATTCTCGGGAGGCCTTTAACCTACGGCTCCTTCCATTTCCATTTCGATGAGCCTGTTGAACTCTACCGCATATTCCATCGGAAGTGTCCTGGTGAATGGTTCCATGAAACCGGTGACGATCAGGCTCAAGGCCTGTGTCTCGCTTAGACCTCGGGACATGAGGTAGAACAATTGGTCCTCATTGATCCTTCCAACCGATGCCTCGTGTGTTATCGTGGCATCATCCTCATTGACTTCCATGTATGGATAAGTGTCCGTCCTGGATCTTTCGTCCATGAGTAGGGCGTCGCATCTGACGCTAGATTTTACTCCGACCGCGCCCTTAGCGACATGTACTAGTCCTCTGTAGGTTGTTCGTCCACCGTCTTTGCTGACTGATTTGGACGTGATTCTGGAGCTTGTGTATGGTGCGAGATGCACTACTTTTGCTCCTGTGTCTTGGTGTCGGGCGTTGCCGGCGAAGGCGACCGAGACGATTTCGGCCTTTGCTCTTGGACCGACTAGGTAGACGGATGGATACTTCATTGTTAATCGACTGCCGACGTTGGCGTCTATCCATTGGACAGTTGCGTCTTCGTATGCGTATGCTCTCTTTGTTACGAGGTTGTATACGTCTGAGGACCAGTTTTGAAGGGTTGTGTAGCGGACTTTGGCGCCTTTCTTTGCGATTATCTCTACGACTGCGGAGTGCAGGGCCTCGGTGGAGTAGACTGGGGCGGTGCATCCTTCGATGTAGTTGACTTCAGCGTATGGTTCTGCGATTATGAGTGTCCTCTCGAATTGTCCCATGTTGGCGGCGTTGATTCTGAAGTAGGCTTGTAGTGGAAGTTCGACTTTGACGCCTTCTGGTATGTAGATGAAGCTGCCGCCGCTCCAGACGGCGCTATTCAACGCGGCTAGCTTGTTATCCTCTGGAGGAATGACAGTCCCGAAATGTTTCTTGAAGATTTCAGGGTGTAGTTTTAGTGCGGTGTCGGTGTCGCAGAAGATTACGCCCTTGTCCTCTAGGTGTTTGAGGAGGCTGTGATAGACTACTTCTGATTCGTATTGGGCTCCGACGCCGGCGAGGAATTTCTTCTCCGCCTCAGGGATGCCTAATCGGTCGAAGGTCTTCTTGATCTTGTCCGGGACTTCGTCCCATGTCTTGCCGACACCTTCAGTCGTTTTGAGGTAATAGTAAATGTCCTGGAAGTCTATTTGGTTGAGGTCGCCGCCCCAGGTTGGCATGGCGCGTTTCATGAAGTGTTCATAGGAGCGTATCCGGAACTTTTTCATCCATTCCGGCTCAGCCTTTCTTTCGCTGATGTCTTCGACCGTTCTTCGGCTGAGTCCCTTCTCGGACTTGAATATGTAGGATTCTGGGTCTTTGAAGTCGTACTTTGAATAGTCAAGGTCGAGTAGACCTTTCTTGCTCATTGGCTTGTTTCTAGCTCCCACATGTCTGATTTTATGACGTACGTTATAGCTAGGGGGAGAGCCTTTGTTTATATGGATTCCGTCACGCTATCCGCCTCTTGGACAGCTTCAGGACCGCTTAGCCAGCTAGTGTACCCTTACGGAGTTAGTTGGCAGTCGGGTTCGTTTGCCGTATTTGTTGTCTAGGGCTTTATCGAAATAGAACGAAGCAGTGGAGAGTTACCCATTTGCGCGCACGTTTCATTCTTTTCCAAGGGATGAGTCTCTAGACCAAGTTTTTTATCAAGACCTTCCCGGCCCGGTCTCATGGCTACTACAGTAACAACTTCGAAGAAGTACGCATTGCCAGATCTTCCGTACAAGTACAATGCACTAGAGCCGACGATCTCGGAGAAGATCATGAATCTACATCATACAAAGCATCACATGGCCTATGTCACCGGAGCGAACGGTGCGCTTGATCGACTGGAAAAGTCTAGGAATGGGCAGAATCCAGAGAACATCAAGGGCATACTTCGTGATTTGAGCTTCAACCTCAGCGGTCACAAGCTACACGCCGTATTTTGGATGAACATGGCGCCTCAAGGAAAGGGTGGAGGCAAGCCTGGTGGAAGGGTCGGTGACCACATCAACAAGGACTTTGGAAGCTTCGATAATTTCAAGAAACAATTCAGCGATGCGGCGAAGAATGTTGAGGGCAGTGGATGGGCAGTCTTGACCTATGACAATGAAACCGACTCGTTATTGATCTACCAGGTCGAGAAACAGAATTTCATGCATCCCCCGAACCTACCTTTGCTCTTGACATTGGATGTCTGGGAACATAGCTACTACCTGGACTATCTGAACGACAGAGGCAAGTACGTTGATGCTTGGTGGAATGTTGCGAACTGGGACGATGTAGAGTCCAGGTTCAGCAAGGCTACTAAACGGTAAGATCGCGAGCTAGCGCGTCCAAGTCAACATCCTCTTCCTTCTCTTTCTTTTTCTCCTTCGGCTTCTGCTTCACTGGTTGTTCTGTTCTTTTCGACAGTCTCACTTTGCTTGCAGCCGTCGGTTTTCCATGACCTGGACAAATGGTTACCGGCCCCAGATCTAGCAAACGGTGAACACTTGCTCCTGTCTGTGCTGGGCTCTCCATCAATGAGGGCTCGACGAGCTTGCCATGTCTACCTCGGAGGAGGTCGCCTACGATCGCGGTCTTCGTTTTGTTCAGGAAGAGGGAGATGGAGCCTTTCGTGTGCCCCGGAGTCCAAAGTATTGAGCCGTCCAGGCCGGTGGCGTCGAGAATGGATTCGTCGTCCGACGGCTTGTCCACATACATTGGCTTGTACTTGATGATCCTCAGAAGTTTAACCATCCAGCTAGCGAAACTCGAGGCTCTCCTCATTATCCGTCCCTGGAAGCCCCAGGCGCGTGGCATGTGCGCGACCAGTGTACCGGCAATGTAGGGCTTCTCAAAAGGATGGGAAGCAACTATCGCCTTGGGAAAAGCATGCTTGATCGCTGAGACGCTTCCGATATGATCCAAGTGCCTGTGAGTGATTAAAACAAGCTTCACGCTTTCAGCAGTGCGGCCCAGCTGAGCGAGGGCCTTCATGATTCTCTTCTCGGTACCCGGTAATCCAGTGTCAACTAGGATGAGTCCTTTGGGTGCTTCCACCAGGTAGGTGTTCGCCATTCTCCCAGGGACTCTAGTGACTTCTTCGTTTACTCTTTCAAGCAATTAATTTGACATCCTCATCAACCACTCTCGACTCTAGAAGAAGCCGTTGCGTGTCCTCATGCAGCTCATCCCATTGCGATCGTAACACTTCTTGCGAAAACCATCGGGCAATTGCCACATCAGAGCCCGCCTTCAACTGACCTCTAATCACGTGCGCAGTATGGTCAATGTAAACGACGTGCAACTCGGTCTTACCGGCCCTTTTGACAATTCGATCGAACACGATCGGTTTGCCGGTCAATTCTATCTCCAGACCTGTTTCTTCCTTGACTTCTCTCTTCGTCCCTTCCTCTAGACTTTCGCCACGCTGAAGTTTTCCTCCGGGGCAGATCCATTTGCCAAACCAGAACCCACCTCTCTTCGCCTCCACATGCTTGACAAGGAGGACTCTGTTAGTCTCGTCGAGCACTACTGCTCCAACGGCTACCATGATACCTTCGTCTGTCCCTTTCTTCTCTGCCGGCATGTCCGAGACTAGCTCGGCTCAAGGAGGCTTCCGATTTAAGAGTGGAGGAACCTGATCGAAGCATCTATTGTTATAGGGGATACGCTGTTTTTCTGCCTGCTTGGACGGGTGTTAGTTCTTTCCCAAGATAGTCTTCAAGCCCTACACAGAACTGATCATCCATGAACTAGTCCGTTACAAATTGGAGGATCTAGTGAACCTCAATGCGCTGGGTGTTCCCGCTGGAGGGATGGGCAAGCCGTTGTACTGGGCCGCAGGGCTTGTCATGGTCACCTACTCATTACCATCAACAGAAGCTGTGGTGGCAGATCAGCTTCAGGGTCGCGCTCACTGGGCACATGTCGCCTATGCCCCGATGACACGATACGAGTCCTATGTCATGATCAAAGAGAGCAACGTAAAGATTCCGATTATCAACGCGTCCACGAACCCGATCTTCAACGCGGCCGCGGCCTGGATTAAGAAGGAGACGGGGATGAAACCTAGACCTGCTTCTGTATCGAATGCTGGCTCGTAGATGTGGAATCGGTTTCCTTCTCCAAGAGATCCACCATAACTAGAACTTCATCAAGACTTGCCGGTTCCAGTCCGGGCTTTGAGACATATGCTGCGGCTGTTGCGTTCGCGAAGAGTAGACGTTCCTTGTGGCTTAGACCGATGCCCTGTGCATAGACGTCTCCCGCGTTCCAGGCGTCTCCTGCTCCAGTGACCTTGCGAGGCTCTATTTTGAGACAGGGGAAACGTTCTCGTTGACCGTCGACGAATGTTGCAGAGAAGCTTGGAGTGTGTAGGTCGACGCGGGATCCTAGCATGCTGAACAAGCTTGCTGCTTCGAACAATGATCCTTCGCCCTCCTCGAACTCTTCTTCGCTTACAGTAGAAGCAAGTTGCAATAGCTCGTTCTCGTTCACACTCAACACGTCCGCTAGTCCTTTCGTCAATACCCTCTCCGCCAAATCTTGTAAGTCAGGCTTTCTAGGTGTTGGATCTCCAGGGTCGAAGAATGTCACTGAATTGCCGGCTTCCTTGGCGATTGTGAAGATCGTCTCAGCCAGATCTGTGCCCTTGTCTATCAGGTTCCAGCTGACTAGGCAGACGTAGTC
>Ga0209235_1002224_pt1 | contig 10785 bp, 10 predicted proteins | sample GraSoi013_1_20cm_4_FD_185817 | JGI IMG/M metagenome (GOLD analysis project Ga0209235, IMG submission 185817) | Grasslands soil microbial communities from the Angelo Coastal Reserve, California, USA - Sample 09_25_2013_1_20cm (SPAdes) (version 2) | ecosystem: Environmental > Terrestrial > Soil >...
CTCCGCCTGAGAAACGGCGGTCGGTCAATTACATCCTCGAGCCTTCGGCGGAAGAGATTCTCGACGAGCTGCTTCCGTTGTACGTACAGAACCAGTTCTATCGCGCCCTCGTCGAGACGGCGGCGGCCGAGCACGGCGCGCGACGTACCGCGATGAAGAACGCCACGGACGCCGGTCAAGACATGCTGACGATCTTGCAGCGCACGTTCAACCGCGCGCGCCAGGCGCAGATCACGCAAGAGCTCGCCGAAATCGTTGGGGGAGCCGAGGCTCTCAAAGGATAGGAAATGGCGAACATCGGCAAAGTCGTGCAGGTCATCGGGCCCGTTCTCGACGTCGAGTTCGAGCCGGAGCAGTTGCCCGAGCTCTACAACGCGGTCACGCTGAAAGTCGATTCTGGGCAGCTGGTGGCGGAAGTCGAGCAACACATCGGCCGCAACCAGATCCGCGCGGTCGCGATGAGCTCGACAGACGGTGTCGTGCGCGGCATGGAAGTGCTCGATACCGGGCAGCCCATCACCGTTCCGGTCGGCAAGCCGGCGCTGGGCCGGATCCTCAACGTCATCGGCGAGCCGGTGGACGAAGGGCCGCCGATTCCCAAAGACGCCGAGCGCTGGCCGATTCACCGCGGCACGCCGGCGTTCGTCGACCTCGAGCCGAAGACGCAGGTGTTCGAGACCGGCATCAAGGTCATCGACCTGATCGCGCCGTTCGTGAAGGGCGGCAAGATCGGGCTGTTCGGCGGCGCCGGCGTCGGCAAGACGGTCGTGATTCAGGAATTGATCAACAACGTCGCCAAGGCGCACGGCGGCAAGTCGGTGTTCTGCGGCGTCGGCGAGCGGACGCGCGAGGGGAACGATCTCTATCTCGAGTTCAAAGAAGCGCACATCCTCGAGAACGTCGCGCTCATTTATGGTCAGATGAACGAGCCACCGGGCGCTCGACTGCGCGTCGGACTTTCCGGCCTGACGGTCGCAGAATATTTCCGTGACGTCGAAGGCCAGGACGTGCTCGTGTTCATCGACAACATTTTCCGGTTTACGCAAGCGGGATCCGAAGTGTCCGCGCTCCTCGGAAGAATGCCATCAGCGGTCGGCTATCAGCCGACGCTCGCGACGGAGATGGGCGAGCTGCAGGAGCGAATCACGTCGACCAAGAAAGGATCGATCACATCGGTGCAGGCGATCTACGTGCCCGCTGACGACCTCACCGACCCGGCGCCGGCGACGGCATTCTCGCACCTCGACGCCACCGTCGTGCTCGATCGCGCGATCGTCGAGCTAGGCATCTACCCCGCGGTGAATCCCCTCTCTTCCTCGAGCCGCATACTCGACGCCCAGTATCTCGGGGAGCGCCACTACAACGTGGCGGTCGAAGTGCAGCGCATTCTGCAGCGCTACAAGGATCTCCAGGACATCATCGCGATTCTGGGAATGGACGAGCTATCGGAGGAGGACAAGCTGCTCGTCGGCCGCGCGCGCCGCGTGCAGCGATTCCTCTCGCAGCCGTTTTTCGTGGCGTCGCAGTTCACAGGACTCGAAGGGAAGTACGTGAAGCTCGAGGACACGATCGCGTCGTTCGAGCGGGTGGTGTCAGGCGAGTTCGATCAGCTGCCCGAGCAGGCATTTTACATGCAGGGCGGAATCGACGACGTCGTCGCGCAAGCGAAGAAATTGGCCGCGGCATGATGCGCGTCTCGGTCATTTCCGCCGAGCGAGCCGTGTTCGAGGGGGAGGCGGACGCGGTGGTCGCGCCGGCGTATGATGGATTGGTGGGAATCCTGCCCCGGCACGCCCCCTTTATGACCCTTCTCGGCACCGGAATTGCGAAGATTCACCGTTCCGGTGAGACCATCCGCCTCCGAGTGGCGGGGGGCTTTTTGCAAGTCGCCTCAAATGTCGTCCGAATCGTAGCGGGGAGTGCCAGTCCGGCAGACTCTTGACTTCTGCAAGGGTTTTTCCTGCTCCTGACTATTGACTTCTGCAACGCTTTTTCCAACCGTAGTCCCGGCTAACGCGCCCTAATTTCGCAACCCCCTACAGGGGTGCTTGTCTACGACTTCCATCTGGAGGCGGGATATGAAGCGTCTGAGCAGTGTGGTGCTCGTGGCGACGGCCCTGTGCATGGTTGCGGCCTCGTCAGCGAAGGCCCAAGGCACTCTGCGGTACGGATTCAGTGGCGGCTTGCTGCTGCCCACCGGTAACTACAAATCGGGTGACAAGCTCGGCTGGGTCGGTGGTGTAGGCGCGACCTATTGGTTGCCGGGCAACTTCGGCGTGCGTGGTGAGCTGTCGTATTCGCAGACGTCTCACGATTCCGCCGCTGTCGGGTTTAGCGGTCACACCAAGCTGATCGGTGGGATGGCGTCGGCCGTGTACGCGCTGAATCCTGCGAGCGCACCCGCACGCATCATTCTCTCGGCTGGACTGGGCTTTTACAACGTGAAGGCCGACGCGAACGGTGTCTCCGCCCCTTCCAGCACGAAGGTCGGGTTCGGTGGCGGTGTGGCGGTAGCGTTCAAGATGGGTACCGGCAGCACGCGCCTGGTGGTCGCGAGCCGTTATCAGAGCGTCAGCACGAGTCCCTCGTCGCTGAGCTTTATCCCGATCACGGTCGGCTTGAGCTTTGGCAAGTAACCCGGGTTTCCTCTACTGGAGGGTTCGGTAATGCGCAAACTCATGGGTTGTGTCGTGGCGGCAGTCGCGCTGATGGCGCTTCCGCACCTCGCCTTCGCGCAACGGGCCAGCGCCGCCGCTGCCAAGAATGAAATCGGTGTCGATCTGGGCGCCGGGTATAGCCACGTCGGCAGCGGCTGCACATCGAGCTGCGGCTTCTTTGAGGCCGGTACGCCCGTGGATATTCGCTGGGGGTTCGTGTCGAGTGGGCCGCTCTCGTTTGAGCCTCGCTTTACACTCAGTTATCTCACTGGCGGCGGCGGTCACGCGCTGGCGTTCGATCCCGATGTGAACGTGTTGTACAAGTTCAGTTCCAGCACGGCGAAGAAGGGAGCCTACGCCACTGGTGGGCTCGGTGTCGCTATCTCGAGCCTCGGCGCCACCGGGTTCCCGAGCACCAGCTCGACGCAGTTATCACTGAATGGTGGTATTGGCACCCGCATTCCGATGCAGGGTGCGGCGTCGGCTTGGCGTGTGGAAGGATTCTTCAAGTACAATTTCTCGCAAACGAGCAAGGGCATTCCGAGCAGCTACGGCATCGGGGCCCGGATCGGCATGTCGTTCTGGCGTTAAGCCCGGAGCGGCGTGAGCCGCGTCACTAGTTCGTCTGTAAACCATGGCCCGTCAGGCTTCTAGCCGGCGGGCCATTGGCTTCTTCTCAAATTGTCGCTTGACAGAAATTCGCATGGTTCTTAACGATGTGGCGGTTTTGACCACCTCAACTGGAGGCTTCGGTATGCGGAAGCTCATCGGCGTAGCCGTGTTGTCCGCGATCGCCCTATCGCTTCCTCAAGTGGCTCAGGCGCAACGGCGCGCGACATCCGCGGGGATGGGCGGCGCTGAACACGAACTTGGTGTGGACATCGGCGTCGCCTACACGAAACCGTCGAACGTGAGCGGCGGCATCACCATTCAGACGCCCTTCGACGTGCGGTTCGGATTTGTCCCATCGCGCGGCAACATGATGTGGGAGCCACGCGTCACACTCAACTTCAGTACCGTTGGCGGCACGACGACGTACCTCTTCACGCCCGACGTCAACGTCTTGATCTCGAACAGCCCGGGCGGACATCGACGGGGAATGTACTTCACCGGTGGCGGCGGTTTGGTCATGGGTGATCTTGGCAGGGGCACCGGCACGGCGCTGGAGCTGAACGGTGGTATTGGTTGGCGGAAGCCGTACGGCAGCGCCGCCTGGCGGTACCAAGTCGGCGTGCAGTGGGTATCCTCGAGCACCAACCTCGCCCCATTCGCGGATTACTTCGCGATCGGCGGCAGCATCGGCATTTCACTCTGGCACTAAGCCTTCACACCTGGCGCGGCGTTCCGGATTTGCGGAACGCCGCGCTGTCCATCGGGTACGTTTCGCAACCAAATTCAGGAGATCAGGCAATGCGACGGTTTGACGCCGTGTGGCCGCTGCTCATGAGCGCCGGATTAGGTACCACTGCCGCGGCACAGGCGACCGGGTTGCCCAGCTTCAACGCACCCTATCGCGCGTTCACGCGGTCCGAAATCGGCGTGGTGCTCACGTTCCCCAATGGCGGTGGCACGGCGATCGAAGGCGCCTATCGAGTCTCGCGCGGCAAGTTCGATCTCGGCTTTCGGGGCGGCATCTTCACTCCGGGCGGCAGCGGGAACAGCGTGCTGCTCGTCGGCGCCGAGGCGCGCGAGCGCGTGGTGTCGCACACGGAGGACTTTCCGCTCGACGGCGCGTTGATCGTCGGGATCGGCGGCGGGTTCGTCAGCAGCAGCTCCGCGCTGTTCGTCCCGGTGGGCATATCGTTGGGACGGCGCATCGATCCGAAGGGCTCGAAGATCAGCATCGTTCCCTACGCGCAGCCGACGGCCTTGCTCGTCGCGCGCAGCGGGACGACGCTCGTCCACTTCACGCTCGGCCTCGGCGGTGATTTCCGGTTGTCGCCGCGGTTCGACGCGCGGATCAGCGCGGGTCTCGGCGACGTCGAAGGTGTGTCACTTAGCGCCGTGTGGGTGCATTAGCCCGACACGGATTGACTTGCCCGACGGGTTTTCCTACCGTAGGAGCCTCTCGGGAGCCTGGCAGCTCGCACCTCACGCCTCGCGGAGGATACGAATGAAGCGGATAGTAACGATAGCAGCGCTGATCATGTTTGCGGCGACGCCCGCCCCCGCGCTGGCTCAATGGGCGGGGATGCCGGTCTGGAATAATCCCAAGGGCGGCACGGGCGTCACGGTCGACGGCGACCTGGGCTTCCCGAACAGCAACGCCGGCAAGGGGACGGCGTTCGGCGCGCGCGCCACGCTTGGTCTCGCCAACATCAGCTTTACCGCCGGCGTTTCGAGCTGGAAGCCGAGTGGATACAGCCAGAGCTTGACGTCCGTCGGCGGCACAGCGCAGTTCAAAGTCATCGGCGGCAGTCTCATCCCGGTAGCGCTGAACTTCCAGCTCGGCGGCAGCACGACCAGCTCGGTGGATACCGGGACGGTGACGTTGGTACCCAAACTCACGACGTTCTTCGGGGGCGCGGGCGTCAGCGTCAACGTGCCGACGCCGGGCATCAACATCGAGCCGTACCTGTCCATCAGTAATCGTTGGCGCAAGCCGTCAGGCGGCAGCACGGCATCCAACGTCGGCTGGGTGATCGGCGCGAACGTTGGGTTCGGCATGCTCGGCCTGCACCTGGCATACGACTCGCAGAAGGTGGGTGGCGTGACCCGCGGCGTCATCGGCATCGGCGCGCACGTCGCGTTGAAGGCTCCCGCCGGGATGTAACCCGCAGTAGCTTTGGGGCGCGCCGTCCCGTGTTGGGGCGCGCGCCCCTAGGCTTTCCCAGGAGATTCGTGATTCAGACTGCAATGCGGGCGGGGGGGGGCCTAGCGGCCCTGGCCCTCATGGTGAGCGGCTGCGCCCTGACCTTTGACGCAACGCAGCTTGGGGTGCCGACTTCCCTGGCCGAGTCGGCGCAGTCGCCGGTTTCGCAGGGCACTCCCTTCCGCATCACCAAGCATCCCGTCTTCCTGCTGTGGGGGCTCGCCGGGGCCTCCCGCCCCAATGCCGAGGACGTGCTCGCGGGTCAGGTCGGGACGGGCTCCCGTATCACCAACTTGCGCATCAAGGTGCGGAGCCGGTGGCCGGATCTGCTCGTCACAGTGCTGACCGCCGGTTTCATATCTCCCCGCTCGGTCACCTTCGAAGGAGTCATCGTCCCGAAGTAGTCCCCGTCAGATTGAGACATCGCTCTAGCGGTCCCTCCGTTCGCATGGTATATGGAAAAAATCGTGGTGTGGTCCGCAGGTGCACCGTCCACCTGGGAGGACTCATGCGTGTCTCCGTTTTTCCTTTCCTCTTATCAGCTGTTGCTGTGTGTTCTGCGACGCCGAACTGGGCGGCGGCGCAGGAGCCTGTCACCCTGAGCGGTCGGGTCATGGCGATGGGCGCGCCTATCGGGTACGCCGAGGTCGTCATTCCCTCGCTCGGGTTGGGAGCGAACACGAGGGATGATGGCCGCTACGCGATCGTGATCCCCAGCGCCCGAGCGCAGGCGGGGCAGACCATCACCGTCGTCGCGCGCCGTCTTGGGTACAAGCCAACGACTGTTCAGGTGGCGCTCAAGTCTGGAGTCATGGAGCAGGATTTCAATCTCGCTCCGAACCCACTACAGCTCGGCGAAGTCGTGGTCACCGGCGCGGGCACGACTAGCACGACCGAGAAACTCGGGAGCGTGCGGAACAACGTTCCCGCGGACCAGATCGTCAAGAGCAACGAGCAGAATGTCGTCGAAGCGCTCGCTGCCAAGGCGCCGAACGTGTTCGTCAGCGCACAGTCGGGCGACCCGGGTGCCTCGTCGTTCATCCAGATCCGTGGTATTCGCACGATCGTGGGCAACAACCAGCCGCTCATCGTGGTGGACGGCGTGCCGATCGACAACTCGGCCAAGTCGACTTCGGACTTCAATCCGCACGACGGCGGCTACTCGGGCGAAGGCACGGTGGTGACGAATCGGGCGATGGATCTGAACCCCAACGACATCGAGTCGGTTGAAATCCTGAAGGGCGCGGCTGCGGGGGCGATCTACGGCGCCCGCGCGGGGCAGGGCGTCATCATGGTCACGACCAAGTCCGGCCACCCCGGTGCGACGCATTTCTCGCTGCGCTCCTCGGCCTCCTTCGACGACGTCAACCATTTTGTGGCACTGCAGACGAGGTTCGGCCAGGGACGCTTTGGCGTGGAAGCGGACACTCTTCCCGGAAGGGACTCGGCAGGCGTCTTCGTTCATGGCCAGTGCGATGACCCCGGAAATAGTATCTGCCGGCGCTCCTGGGGCCCGCAGCTCCCGGCGGGCAAGCCGGTGTTCGATCACTCGCGCGAGCTTTACGAGACGGGCCACGTCATCGAGAACGCGATGACAATCTCTGGCGGAAACGACCGCACGACGTTCTATCTGTCCGGCGAGAATCTGGACAACAACGGGACGTTCGTGGGTAACCACGACCGGTTCAACCGCACGACATTGCGCGTGAAGGGATCGCACGCGTGGTCGGACCAGCTCAAGATCAACGCGAACCTGGCCTACGCCGACAGCCGTGGGCATTACATTCAGCGCGGCAACAACGTAAACGCGGTGCAAATCCCGGCGCTGCGGACGCCGCCCGAATTCAACAACCTGCCGTACCTGGATCCGGTGTACCAACAGCATCGGTCGTACCGGTTCCAGCATCCCACGGCCGGCAGCCTCGAGGCCGACCGCGGGTTCGACAACCCCTTCTTCGCGCTCAACGAACAGGTCAACACGTCGGCGGTGGGTCGCGTCTTCGGCAACATCGGCGCGGAGTATCTCGCGACGTCATGGCTGAAGATCGATTACACGCTCGGCGCCGACTACGCGAATGACGAGCGGCTGGAGGGATGCGCCATTTCGTCTTCAGATGTGTGCAACGGTGGGCGGGTGATCGAGGGCAAAGTCGTCAATTATCAGATCGATCACAACTTGGTTGGGACCGCGCAATACACCGTCAACCCGAATGTGTCGGGAACGATCACGCTGGGCCAGAACCTGAACAGTCAGAACAACCGCAACCTGTTCGCAGTCGGGCGCGGCCTCGTGGCGCCGACTCCGTACAAATTGTCCAATACGGTCGCGCGCGATCTCCCGCTCGACTATGAGATCGTGATTCACCGCGAGTCGTATTTCGGGCAGGCAACGATCGACCTGTACCAGCAGGTTTACCTCACCGCCTCGCTCCGCAACGATGGCTTCTCGAACTTTGGGAGACTCTCGCGGCGGGCCTGGTTCCCCAAGGCCGGCGCGGCCTGGACGTTCACGAAGGTTACCGGCGAGCGGCCGTGGCTCACCTTCGGCAAGCTGCGTCTCGCCTACGGCGAGGCGGGCAACGAGCCACCGCCCTACGTGACGTCAGGAACCTATTTCTCGCAAATCTTCGGCGGGATCGCCCAGGGCACCGGGGAGACGCCCACGCAGAACGGGATCGGAGGGCTGCTTACGAGCGGCCTGAAGCCGGCGGACGTGCTGAAACCGGAGCGCTCCAAGGAGCTCGAAGCGGGGTTCGACCTCGGCCTGCTCCGCGACCGTGCGGACGCCGCCTTCACCTATTACAACACCAATACCGTTGACCTGATTCTGGCAACCCCGCTCGCTCCTTCGACGGGGTACTCGGCGCAGTACACCAATGCCGCCCACTTCCGGAACCGCGGGCTCGAGGCGACGCTCAACATGCGACCGATCCAGAAGCCGGACTATGGCTGGGAAGTCGGCCTGCAATGGGCCCGCAACCGCGGCGTCGTGATCTCGTTGAACGGCCCGCAGTACGTCTTCTTCGGGTCGGGCGTCGCGCAGGTCGGTCAGGAAATCGGGGTGTTGCGTTCGCAGGGCTACATCCACTGCGGCCTATCAGATCCGACCCTTTTGGGTGGTGCGGTCGGCACAGCCTGCGCCGGGGCTCCGCGGGGCGCGATGTACATCGACGCGACGGGCTTCCCGGTCACCGACCCTAACCAGCGCATCCTCTCCAACCCGAATCCCCGCTGGACAGGCAGCGTGCGGAGCGCGTTCCGCTACCGCAAGTTCCAGATCTCTGGGCTACTCGACATCCGGCACGGCGGCGTGGTGCCGAACGACGTGAAGGGTGCCCTGTGGAGCTATGGGACGCATATAGACACCCAGCAGCGGGCGTCCTGCGACGGGACGACATGCACCGGCAATACGAAGGTCTTCGGAAAGGGCGGCTGGTTCGACGGGCCGGTTGTCGGTCCGGGAGCGGGGATGGCCGTCCCGATCGGGGAGAACTGGTACCGGCAGAGCGACGCGCCGTGCCCGTTCTCGAGCGTCGAGGAAGCGTGTCTCGAGCCGCACGGCTACGTGAAGCTCCGCGAGATCTCGGTTACCTATACGCTGGACGCGCCCTGGGTCGAGCGCACGCTCGGAATCGGGAGCATCGACCTGCGGGCCTCCGGCCGGAATCTCAAGACCTGGACCAAGTGGACCGGCTACGATCCGGAGACGAGCGGCGGAGGATCCACCGATCCGATTCAGGGATCGGAGTACTTCGGCAATCCGCAGACGCGGTCGTTCGTGTTCACCGTCACCTTGAACCATTAGCCCGAGGAGATCGACCCATGACTCGCTCTGTCAAAGTCGCGGCCGTCTCCCTATGTCTCGTGTTGGGGGGCTCAGGCTGCGGCAGCTTCCTGACCGGGGATAAGCTGTCCAGTGATCCCAACAACCCGAGTCAGGCGACGGCCGTGCAGCTCTTCGTCGGCGTGCAGGCGAACATGTTCACGTCGCAGGAAAACACGGTCGCCATGACTGTGTGCATGTGGATGCAGCAGTGCGCCGGAGTGGGCGGGCGGTTCGTCGACCAGTACGCCCACTATACCGTCAATGAGTTCAGCTGGGACGGCAATTGGTTCCAGGTCTACACCGGTGGCGGCCTCATCGATCTTCGCAAAATCGAAGCGGCCGAGCGCGCGGCCGGCGACAGCGTCTTCTTGGGGATTGCGAAGATCTGGGAGGCGTTCGACATCGGCGTCGCCGCGGACCTCTGGGGCGATGTGCCCTACACAGAAGCGGTGGGCAGCGCGCCCACGCCGGTGTTGGACAACCAGTCGGCCGTCTACGACTCGGTGCAATCGCTCCTTTCGCAGGCGATCGCGGAGTTGGCGGGACCCGGCACCGGGCCGCTGGGAAACGATCTCGTTTACGGCGGCGACAAAGCGAAGTGGACCGCGGCGGCGCACACGTTGAAGGCGCGATTCCTCCTACACACCGTGGAAGGGGCCGCGACCAAGGCCACGGTATACGGGAACGCCATCACCGAGGCCACGTCGGGAATCGGCAGTCCCGCCGGGGACCTGACTGCGTATCACAGCACGGCGACGCCGGAGCGAAACATCTGGTATCAATTCCAGACCACGACGTTCGGCCAGGATGTCGTGGCGGGGAAGGCACTCGTGGATATCATGAACGGGCGCGCCGATCCCCGGTTGCCACAGTACTTCGCCAAGAATAGCCTGGGCACATATGGCGGCGAGGACCCGAACGTCGCTCAGCCCGGCAATACGGTATCACCGCTCAACGGCCTCTCGCCGAATGTATCGCTCCGCATGTGTCCGACGACGTCAAGCTGTGGGTCGTTCCGCCAGCCGTTCGTGACCTACCAGGAGAATGAGCTCATTCTGGCCGAGGCCTACAATCAGACGGGGAGTGATCCGTTGGCGTTGACTCATCTCAACAACGCGCGTGCCGTCCCCGGCCTGGCGGCGCTGGTCGGTATTACGGGCGCGGCGCTGCTCGACTCGATCATGACCGAGAAGTACGTGGCGCTGTACCAGAACATCGAGGTATGGAACGATTACCGTCGAACCTGCATTCCCGCCCTCACGCCGTACAACACTGGCAGCGTGAACCCGCAGTGGCGCGGCAAGATTCCCGGGCGTCTGTTCTACGGCGGGACCGAGATGAATGTGAATACTCATATTCCGGATCCGAGCACGCAGGTCGCGACGAACGGCTTCCGGAACCCCAACGACACGGCTGACTGCCCGTAGCCGCGCGTCGGTCGTCGTCGATCTGAAGGGATGGCTTAAGGCGGAGCGGACCGCCATAGTATC
>Ga0209235_1002230_pt1 | contig 10774 bp, 9 predicted proteins | sample GraSoi013_1_20cm_4_FD_185817 | JGI IMG/M metagenome (GOLD analysis project Ga0209235, IMG submission 185817) | Grasslands soil microbial communities from the Angelo Coastal Reserve, California, USA - Sample 09_25_2013_1_20cm (SPAdes) (version 2) | ecosystem: Environmental > Terrestrial > Soil >...
TCCAGGAGCCGGGCGAACTCAGCTTCACTTTCGTGCGCGAAGCGGGGGCGTGTCGTCGCAGCGTCGCCCTGGTCTTTGCGGTCAGCCACCGAGTGGGTTTCACCCTCCTCATCCCGCGCCGTGGTGGGCGGGCCACACCCCGTCCGGCCGTCGGGCGGAGCAGCGCCCCACGGCGGCCGGATATTTGCGTTCAGTATACCGACGTCCCCTAGGTGATGCAAGCAGAGGAGTCCCTACCGGGCCGGAGAAGTCACCTAAGATATTAAGGAGATGGCCGTGGCCGAGTCCACCCCGATCCCGGAAGCCGACTTGAACCGGTGGCTGACGCAACTGCGCAGCAACGATGTGACGCTGCGCAGCGATGCCGCGCATCAGCTCGGCAAGCTGGGCGACGAGCGGGCTGTCCCGGCTCTAGTGGAAGCGCTCTCGGACTCTGACGAGTACGTGCGCAAGAGCGCCGTGACGGCGCTGCGCCGGATTGGCGGACCTGCGGCGATGGAGGGACTCCGGCAGGCGCTGGCCGACCGGTCCGAGCAGGTCGTGCTCCAGGCGGTCAACGGCCTCCGAGACATGCGCGACCGTGAGGCCGTGGAGCCGCTGATCCGTGTGCTGACCCGCCGCGAGCGGTCACTGCAGCTGGCGGCCACCGATGCGCTGATCCGCATCGGGGCTGATGCGGTCGGACCGCTCATGGAAGCGTTCAAGGACCGGGCTCTCCGCCGGCGCATCGGCAACCAGATCTGGAAAATCCTGGTGGACATGGGAACGAAGTCTATTGATCCGCTCCTGCAGATGTTGACCGACGAGAACCAGTACGTCCGACTCACCGCCATTTCTGTCCTGGGACGCATCGGGGACCGCCGGGTGGCCGCCCCGCTCGTGCACCTGTTCCTCGACGACCCACGCATGCAGGAGGCGGTCGTCACCACGCTGGCCCGGCTGGAAGAGCGCAAGGTCATCGAGCCGCCGGGGTCCCATGCGGCCGACCGGGAGATCTTCCTTCCTAAGGATGTGGTGGATGGGTTTCTGGGCCGCCCGCGCGAAGAGGTAACGAAAGTTCTCACCGAGGGGCTGGAGAATCCCAGCGCGAAGGTGCGGCGGTTCGCGCTGAAGTCGATCTACGCGCTGTTTGGCGAGACGGCACTCGACCACCTCGTGGCTGCGTTGCAGGATGAGGACATCGACGTCAAACGGCTGGCCATCAAGATCCTTGGTAAGATGCGCAACAAGCGGGTGATCGATCCGCTCCTCCAGCTCATCCTGCACGATGGTGAGCAGGTCGAAGAAGCCGCCTGGAACACCCTGAAAGTGCTGACCGACCTGCGGGAATATGATGAGCTGCGTGCTCGCGTCGCCAAGGAGCGAGCCGGCGGTCGGCCGGCGGTGCGGAAATACGCGAAGTCGAAGGACGTGTCGCCTGACTGGTGGCGCGAGCAGGACTAACTAGCGCGGTCGCGTTGTGGCGCGGTCGCGTTGTGGCGGACCTACAGTGACCAGTAGTCAGTGACCTGCGGCCGGAACGCTGGCTGCTCATTGACCGCTGGTCACTTTATCATCCATGGATCGGACGATCGGCCAGACCGTGGTCAAGGTCGAACGCGGCGACATCACCACGATGGCGGTGGACGCCATCGTCAATGCCGCCAACAACTATCTGTGGATGGGCGGCGGCGTGGCCGGCGCCATTAAGCAGGCGGGCGGTGCTGAGATCGAGCGGGAGGCCATGGGGAAGGGCCCGATAGAACCCGGCGATGCCGTGGTCACCGGCGCCGGGCGGTTGCGCTGCCGGCACGTCATTCACGCTGCCACAATGGCACAAGACCTGATGGCCAGTGCGGATCTGATCCGTCGCGCCACGCGCAGCAGCCTCCGCCGGGCTGACGCGCTGAAGCTCGCCTCTCTCGCCTTCCCGGCGCTGGGCACCGGCGTCGGAGGGTTTGGAGTCCGCGATGCTGCGCAGATCATGGTGGATGAAGTCGCTGGCCACCTGGGCGCGACGACGACGTTGCGCACCGTGGTGTTTGCCGTGGTCAGTCCCGACGCAGAACAGGCCTTTGCCGACGCCCTCCAGCACGTTGAAACGTCCGGACGTTGACACGCCAGGGGAGGACGCTTTCGGTGTCGCCCCAACGTCTCAATGCTCCAACGTTTCAACGGTAGTGCTGCCATGCGCGTGCTGATCACCAACGACGATGGCATCGCATCTGCGGGCCTACAGGCGCTCGTGGGGGCCTTCGAATCGGTGGGCGAGACGTTCGTCGTGGCTCCGGAGCGAGAGCGCAGCGCCACCGGTCACGCCATTACGCTGCACAAACCCCTCCGCGCGCACGTCGTCACAGCTCCCGGATCGTCGGCACATGCCTGGGCGACCAACGGCACCCCGGCCGATTGCGTGGCGCTGGGGATGCTCGAACTGTTGCCCGCCAGGCCGGACGTCATCCTCTCCGGCATCAACGTCGGACCGAATCTGGCGCGTGACCTGACATACTCCGGTACCGTCTCCGGTGCCATGGAAGGCGCGATCTTTGGAGTGCCCAGCATCGCGATCTCGGTGGGTTCGTTTCGCAATCCCACGTTTACGGTCGCTGCGGCATTTGCCGTCGAACTGGTGCGTGCGATTCTCCTCCATGGGTTGCCAGAGGATACCCTCCTCAACGTCAACGTGCCAAACCTGCCTCCAGAGCGAATCGCCGGCGTGTCGATTACGCGCCAGAGCGCGAAGCGGTTCGTCAGCCGGCTGGAGAAGCGCGTGGATCCCCGTGGTCGCACCTACTACTGGTTGACGGGAGACCCTTCGCCGGCGGAAGACCTTGAGGGAACCGACACCTGGGCCCTCAGCCGCGGTCATATCTCCGTGACGCCCATCACCTTGGATATGACCGACGATCGCGCGGCTACGGCGATGCGCACCTGGAATCTTCCCTGGCGGCCGGCACGCGACGAACCATGAACCAGTCGCTGCGCTCCGGTTCACGGCCCGAGCGCGTTTTGAAAGTCGGCAGGCCCTGAACCCGAGCGGCGCGAGTGGTTCGGGCTAAAGGAAAAGCTTCCGGAATCTAGAACCCCATCCACCGACGTCAGCGTCGCAGCATTAGTCGCACCCTTTCGTCGGAGCAGCGTATGGTCCAACTCGACGGCGTCACGAAGGTCTTTCCAAACGGTGTTGTAGCCCTTCGCCAGGTCTCCCTCCGTATTGAGCCGGGGGAGTTTGTTTTTGTGGTCGGACCCACCGGGACCGGCAAGTCCACTCTCCTGCGCCTGGTCTACCGCGATGAGCTCCCCACCTCCGGTCGTGTGGTCGTCTACCGCCGGGACATCAGCCGCCTGCGCAGCCGGGGCGTGGCCTTGTTGCGCCGCAGGCTCGGCGTTGTCTTCCAGGATTTCAAACTCCTGCCCGCCCGCACGGCTTACGACAACGTGGCCTTTGCGCTGCGCGTGATCGGCACACCCTCGCCAGAGATCCGGCCCCGGGTCCTGCGCGCCCTGGCTCTGGTCGGTCTCGATGATCGGGCCACTGCGATGCCGGTTGAACTATCCGGCGGTGAGCAGCAACGGGTCAGCATTGCGCGCGCCATCGTGAACGACCCCCCGCTGCTGCTGGCCGATGAGCCGACGGGGAACCTCGATCCGGGCTCGTCGTGGGAGATCATCCAGCTTTTGTCGCAGATCAATATGCGCGGGACGACGGTGATCGTCACCACCCACAACAAGACGATCGTCGACGTCCTACGCCGGCGGGTCATCCAGCTGGCCGGGGGACAGGTGGTGCGGGACCAAATCCACGGCCTCTACGCGGTAGAGGCCTGAGGCTGAGGTGAGCAGTGCGCACGCGCCTCGTGGCCGAGCAGGCCATCTATTTCACCGCTGAAGCGACCGCCAGCTTCCGCCGCAACGGACTGATGACGATCGCTGCCGTGACGACGGTCGTGGTGGCGTTGCTGGTGGTCGGGACCGCGGTGGTCCTGGGACTCAACCTGTCGCACCTGGCAGCCACACTGGAGTCGGAGGTGGCGGTGGTCGCCTTTCTCCACGACGGTCTGACGGCACCTGAGACGGCTCGTGCCCAGCGTGCCATCGCGGCGTTGCCCGAGGTGGCGTCGGTGCGATTCGTGAGCCGCAGCGAAGCGCTGCGACGCCTGCAACACCGCCTCGGTGACGCACCCGCCTTTGACGATTTGGAGGCAGCCAACCCGCTCCCTGACTCGTTTGAAATCCGCCTCCGCGATCCTCTGCGCAGCAAGGCCTTCGCCGGGATTGTCGCCGGTGTGTCAGGAGTTGAGGACGTGACCTATGGGGCACAGGTGACGGATCGACTACTGGCTCTGACCCGTGGGGTGCGGATGCTGGCCGCCCTGCTGACGCTGTTCCTTGGGGCCGTCGCGTTGATCGTCGTCGTGAACACGATTCGGTTGACCGTCATCGCCCGCCGCCGGGAGATCGAAATCATGCAACTGGTGGGGGCCACGCGCTGGTTCATCCAGTGGCCGCTGCTGCTGGAGGGGATCCTGGAAGGCGCAGCGGCTGCGGCCATGGCCACGGTGGTCCTCGCGGGGTTGTATACGCTGGGCGCGATGCGGATCAGCAGCGCACTGCCGTTTCTGCCGCTGGTGTCAATCGCCGAGGCGCTGCGGACGGCAGCGACCGTCCTGTTCGCCGCGGGAGTCATCGTGGGAGCGACCGGCAGTATGATCGCGGTGCGCCGGTTCGTCACACCATGAAACGGGCGATCCTCCCCCTGATGGTCGCGCTGGTACTGTCGGCCCCGCCCTACACCAGCTGGGTGGGGGGAGGGTCGGCGCAGGCGGCGGGGCTGCAGGAGGTAGAGTACCGGCTGAAGCAGGTCCTCACGGAGCTGTCCGAGCAGCGCAACAGGCTGCGTCTGGTGCACCGCAAAGAGCGTCACGTGCTCAGGGAACTGGAAGGCATCGACCGGACCAAGGACCAGGCGGAGCGGAAACTGACAGAACTGGAGGCGGATTACCAGGAGACGCAACTCCGCGCGAAAGAAGTCTCCGTGCAACTGCAGCGTGCCCAGGAGAGGCTGACCGCACGTCGCCGGGCGCTCGGCGGTCGGCTCCGGGACATCTACAAATACGGACGAACCGGCTATGCCGACGTCCTGTTGGGCTCAGATGACTTCGCCGCGTTCGTGACGCGCTGGCAACTCATCTCCACGATCGTCCACGCCGACACGGAGGCTCTTGACGCGCATGCCGCCGACATGGCCCGCTACCATCGGCTGCAGGTGACCCTGGCCCAGGACCAGGCCTACCTGCGAACGCTCACCGCACACACCGAGGCCCGCCAGCGCGAAATCACTGCGACCGAGCTGGCCAAACGTGAGATGTTGGAGCGTCTCCAGGTCGAGCGCGCCGCGTACGAGCGCGTGGTGCGCGAGTTGGAGAAGAACTCCAAAGATCTCGAAGCGATGATCCGAAAGGCTCAGATCCCGCCGCGGCGGCCCACGATGGCGGAGGCGCACATCCGGTTTGCCTTCCTCTGGCCCACACGCGGCCTATTCACATCGGGGTTTGGGATGCGTCGTCACCCGCTGTTCGGCATCTGGCACTTGCACACCGGAGTCGACATCGCGACGGCCTGGGGAGCGCCGGTCCTGGCCGCGGCCGAGGGTCGCGTGATTTACGCGGGATGGTTCGGCGGGTACGGGAAGATCGTGGTGATCGACCACGGGGAAGGCATTTCCACGCTCTACGGCCACCTCTCCAACCTGCTCGTGGTCGCCGGCGACGACGTGCGGCGCGGCCAGCCGGTCGGCCGCGTGGGGAGTACCGGGTTCTCTACAGGTCCACATCTGCACTTTGAGGTCCGCATCAACGGCCGTCCTGTAAATCCAACGAGCCTGTAACCAATATGGCGAACGAGGCGAACGTAGCGAACAAAGGGAACACGGCGAGCAAGCAAACAGTATGCACCAGTTTCCCCATGTTCGCCGTGATCGCCTTATTCGCTCTTCCCCTGTGCGCGTAGTAGAATAGGTGGGACTCCACGGCGGGCATCGCGTGGGCGAGGTGTGCATGGGCGGCCGACGGCAATTTGTCGCAATCGCGCTGGTGCTGGTACTTGCGGCCGCCGCCGGCTTCGTGTGGGCCGCAATCAGACCGCGCGGTCAGGCAGCCGACGTACGCGCGCAGGGCCAGTCCCTGCTCGACGCCACCGCGAGAGAAATCCGCACCAAGTTCATCGTGCGCTCGATCAACGAAACGGAAATCTACGAGGGGGCCGGCAGGGGGCTGCTGGACGCCGCGGGTCCGGCATGTTCGCGGCTGATCGGCACCAGCCCCGCCCCGCCGGCGGCCGACGGGCGACAACGCATCGCCGCGCTCGTGGATGAGGCAACCCAGCGCTGCACCACGCCGCGGCCTGATCCCCAACGGCTGTACTTCGGCGCGGCCAAGGGCATGCTGGACTCGCTGGGCGATCAGTACACGCGCTTCATGGATACCCGCGCGTTCGATGAGTTCAAACAGGATTCGCAGGGGTTCTTCTTCGGTATTGGCATCTTCATCGATCTCAAGGATAAGCATCTCATCGTGGTGCAGCCCATTTCCGGTACGCCGGCGGCCCGCGCCGGCTTGCGCGCGGGTGACCGCATCACGGAGATTGACGGCGCCTCCACGGATGGTATGGCGCTGCAGGAGGCGGTTGTCCGCATCCGCGGTCCAAAGGGGAGCTCCGTCCACCTCGTCATTCTGCGCGGTGGTCGGGCGGTGGCCGTGACGATCGTCCGGGACCGCATTGAGATCGTGGCCGGGGAGGGGGCCGGGTCCCTCGATGAAGCGACCCGGGCCCGGTTGGACGATGCCGGCATCGGCTATGTCAAACTGGTCACGTTCAACGAGAACACAGAACTCGCATTCCGGCGGCTCTTTGAGCGTGCGAAGCAGTCTGGAGCCCGGGCGCTGATCCTGGACCTGCGCAGTAACGGCGGCGGGCTGCTGGACGTTTCGCTGCGGGTGGCCGATTGGTTCGTCCCGGCAGGTCAGGCGCTCGTCCACACCGTTGACCGCGACGGCCGCAAGGAGACGGAACGCGCCACGCGGCGCGTCAAAGTTGAGGTGCCCGTGGTTGTCCTGGTGAATGAATTCACCGCCAGCGCTTCTGAGATCGTTTCCGGCGCGCTGCAGGATCACCGTGTCGCCACGCTGGTCGGTGTGAGGACCTTCGGGAAAGGCGTGATTCAAACGATTGTCGATCTCCCGATGGGATCGGGGGCGGCGATCACCACCGCCAAGTACCTTACCCCATCCGGTCGGGACATTCACGGGAAAGGACTTTGGCCCGACGAGTTCGTCGGCGCCCCTGCGGTTCCACGGCCAGCCGGACGACGCCATCGAGCAGCAGCTCCAGCAGATGCGGGCCGCGCAACTGGCCAGGGCGATCGAGATCCTTAAGAAGAAGCTGAGCCGCAGTCTCCACAGGCTCCCCACCGTGCCGCACGCCGTGGCTGCGCCTCCTGCCGCATGGCATGGGGCGGCGGCAGCCGCGTAACACGTCCACCCTGCGCATGGCCAGACGACGATTGCGCCTGCGGTCGGCAACGGAACGGGCGGCGGCGTTGGTGGCCGCAGTCGTCGTCGCCGGGGTGCTCTTGGGCGTGGGGCTGTCTCAGGGATGGTGGCTCGGGCAGTCCGCGCCGCCAGCCGGTCCACTGGCGATCCCCGCGTCGAGGGACGTCGCGGTTGACGACGCCGCGATCGACGCCGGCGTGCGCGCCGCGTTGGACCGCGCCGCCACGGTCGTCAAGGTTGCCACGTCGTCCCGGCTCATGCGGGAGCGCGGGCAGGTCTATCAGTGGACGGCGCGGACCGTGGATATCAAGGCCCGCAGCCGAGTCACGGACCTGTCGCGCCAGATCGGACAGCAGGTGGCGCCCGCTGGTGGGCAGATCTTGGAGCAGACCCCCACGTTCATTCGGATCGGGGTGCGACGCGCCGGGCTCGACCTTGTCACCCACGACATCCAGCTCATCCCATTCGTCCCCGCCGCACGTGTGGCCATCTTGTTCGACGACGCCGGCGGCAGTCTCGAGCAGTTGGAACCCATTCTCGCCCTCGGTCGGTCGGTGACCGTCACAGTCTTGCCGGGACTGCGTTACTCACGCGAGGTCGCGGCGCGGGCGCAGGAAGGCGGGCTGGAGGTCCTCCTGCACCTTCCCATGGAGCCTGAAGAGCGCGGTCTCGCGCTTGGTCCCGGCGGGATCACCACGGGGATGAGTGACGTGCAGATCGCGCAGGTCGTCGCGACCGACCTGAGTCAGGTGCCCGGGGCCATCGGCCTCAACAACCACATGGGTTCGAAAGCCACCGCCGACGAGCGTGTAATGCGGGCTGTTCTGCAAGAGGTCAAATCACATGGATTGATCTTCGTCGACAGCGTCACCGCGCCCCAATCGGTCGGCATGCGGCTCGCCATGGAGATGCAGATCCGCACCGCGTCACGGTCCGTCTTCCTGGACAATCAGAATAAGGCGGATGCCATCCGGGCGCAGATCCAGCGGCTCATCATCCTGGCGCTGGAGCGGAAGGACGTCGTCGCCATCGGCCACGCCACGCGGTTGACGCCGCGCGTGCTGAAAGAGATGCTGGTGGAATTTGACCGCCATGATATCGAGCTGGTGCCGGTGTCGGCGCTGGTGAAGTAGGCCGAAGGCTTAATCCGCTTCCCCTCGCCCGTGGGGAGAGGGGAAGGGTGAGGGGGAAAGGACCACCACTGCAGTGCGCGAATTCGCAACGTAGGCGAGATTTCCGTTAGGAGGGAAGTCGATGACAGCCCAGGCAGCAGTCATTACCCCCAAGGAAGACCCCTGGCAGATGGCATTGCGGCAGTTCAACATTGCGGCCGACCAGCTGCCGCTGAAGCGGGGCATCCGCGAGCTTCTCGCGTACCCGAAGCGCGAGCTCACCGTGAACTTCCCGGTCAAAATGGACGACGGCTCCGTGCGAATCTTCACGGGGTACCGGGTTCACCACAGCACCGTCCTGGGGCCGACCAAGGGTGGGATCCGCTACCATCCCGACGTCACGCTGAACGAAGTGCGGGCGCTGGCGATGTGGATGACCTGGAAGTGCGCCACCGTCGGTCTCCCGTACGGGGGCGCCAAAGGCGGCGTGATTGTGAATCCTAAGGAACTGTCCCGCGAAGAACTGGAGCACCTCACCCGCCGCTACGCGACGGAGATTGGCATTCTGATGAGTCCCGAAGGGGACATCCCCGCGCCGGATGTGGGCACGAGCCCGCAAATCATGGCGTGGATCATGGATACCTACAGCATGCACCGGGGATACTCGACCCCGTCGGTTGTGACCGGGAAGCCGCTGGCGATCGGTGGATCCTTTGGCCGCGTGGAAGCGACCGGTCGAGGCGTGACCTTCGTGACACGGGAAGCTACGCGGCACCTGGGCATGCCGCTCGCTGGGGCCAAGGTCGCCGTCCAGGGATTTGGGAACGTGGGCGCGGTCGCAGCGTACCTGCTGCAGGACCAGGGGTGCTCGATCGTCGCCGCCAGCGACTCCTCGGGAGGGGTGTACAATCCAAAGGGTCTGGACCCTCGGGCGTTAGTGAAATTCAAGGAAGACCACGGCTCGGTCACCGGTTTCCCCGGCGCCAATCGCGTCACCAACGAGGAACTGCTGGAGGTTTCCTGCGACATCCTGGTGCCAAGCGCATTGGAAGCCCAGATTACGGGAAGCAACGCCGGCAAAGTCAAGGCCCGGCTTGTCGTCGAAGGGGCCAACGGCCCGATAACGCCTGATGGCGACGAAGCGCTCGAGGCGCGCAACGTCCTGGTCGTCCCCGACATCCTGGCCAATGCCGGCGGGGTCATCGTCTCCTATTTCGAATGGGTGCAGGGACTGCAGCAGTTCTTCTGGACAGAGGAAGAGGTGAACCAGAACCTCGAGCGGATCATGGTCCGTAGTTTTGGGCAAGTGCTGCGCGCATCGCTGGACCGCAAGCTGTCCATGCGTACTGCCGCCCTCATCCGCGCCATCGAACGAGTGGCCGACGCTCTGATGACCCGAGGAATCTACCCATAGACCGAGGTCTTCCCAGTCTCCCCGGTCCTCCCAGTCTTCCCGGTCCTAAAGCACCCGTGGTGCGCGGGAACCAACCTCAAGCTCTCAGACGTTTATGCATTAGACTGGGTAGACTGGGAAGACCGGGTAGACCGGGGAGACTGTTAGCGTGGAGGAGTAGGTAGGGGTGCGGCGAACCTCTTATCCCGCCCTGGAAGGTCAGAGTGTCTATGCGTGTGCGGGTCTGCCGGTGTGGCACCGCGGATGAGGGAGAAGGGGGTGAGCGCCAGCACGGCGGTCTCGCAGTTCTGAAGTTGCTCACCGTGGGCGTTCAGCCCGAACTGATACGCTAAAGGGGGAAGAGATGCGAATGAAGCGCTTGCAGATTCTGATGACATTGACGGTCGCGCTACTGCTGGCAGTCGGTGCCTATTTCGTCCCTGCGGCTCCCGCGGCGACGATGGGACCGGTGACCGACTCAGTCGGTGTGGTGAAAGTGAACAAAGGGCAACCGGTCACCATCGCCTACTGGTTGGTGGTGGCTGGGCCGGACGCATCCCTGGGCGTCGACAGCCGGCGTGGTATTGAAATCGCCGTCGACGACAAAAAGACCGTCTTGGGTTTCCCGATCAAGTTGATCGGCGAGGACTCAGGCTGCAACGCGGAAGGCGGGGTCACCGCGGCGACGAAGCTCGCCTCCAATCAGGATATCGTCGCGGCGATCGGCAGTAGTTGTAGCA
>Ga0209235_1002231_pt1 | contig 10769 bp, 8 predicted proteins | sample GraSoi013_1_20cm_4_FD_185817 | JGI IMG/M metagenome (GOLD analysis project Ga0209235, IMG submission 185817) | Grasslands soil microbial communities from the Angelo Coastal Reserve, California, USA - Sample 09_25_2013_1_20cm (SPAdes) (version 2) | ecosystem: Environmental > Terrestrial > Soil >...
GTGGACATGACGACCTCCCGACGCGCGAGGGAAGCCAGAACGGGACCCAACTGGACCACCTAAGAAAGGTCCCACAATGACCAACTTGGGAGGAAGCGACCACGCGGGATAGGGCGTTTTTGCGGCAGGGACGGGTGGGAATGCGACATACCGCGTCGACCAGCACCCGACTATCTTGCGCCAGCGGCTAGCCGCTCTGACAACGACTCTATTCCTGCGAGGACGCGCTAACTCATTGCCTCGACACTCCTTCCAAAAGTGGGCGCAGGCGCTTTAAGCTTCGACCCCGCGCTGCTCCGCTCCATCGCGGAGCGCGTCGGCACGCCGGCCTACGTCTACAGCGCGAACCTGATCCGGGCCCAATACCACGCCCTGCAGGACGCGCTCAAGGACGTGCCCCACCGCATCTGCTACTCGGTCAAGGCGAACGGCAACATCGGGGTGCTGCGCGTGCTGCGTCAGCTCGGCGCGGGCGCCGACATCGTCTCAGCGGGAGAGCTTAAGCGGGCGCTCGCCTCGGGCTTCGATCCCGCGAGCGTCGTGTTCTCGGGCGTGGGCAAGACCGCGGCCGAGCTGGAGGAGGCGATCCGCGCGGGTGTCGGATTCCTCAACGTCGAGTCCACGAGCGAGCTCGAGGCCGTCCAGGCGGCCGCGAAACGGGTCGGGAAGAAGGCCTCCATCGGCATCCGCGTGAATCCCGACGTGGCCGCGGACACGCACCCCTACACGAAGACGGGGGAGAAGACCGCGAAATTCGGCGTGCCGTTCGACGAGGTCCTGCACGCGGCCCAGCGCGTGGCCGCGGACCCACTGCTCGCGCTGCGCGGACTCGCGATGCACCTCGGCTCCCAGATCACCGACGTCGAGCCGTACCACCGGGGCACGGTCAAGCTGCTCGAACTGGTGGCGGCGATTCGCGCCTCGGGCATCACCACCCTGGAGGCCCTGGACGTCGGCGGCGGCCTCGGCGTGCGCTACCATAACGAGCGCGCGCCCAGCCCCGACCAATTCGCCGCAGCGGTGGCGCCACCCATCAAGGCGGCGCGGCTCGCCCTGATCTGTGAGCCGGGCCGCTACCTCGTCGCCAACGCCGGTGTCCTCGTCACCCGGGTGCTCTACCGCAAGCACTCGGGCGGCAAGGACTTCGTCGTCGTGGACGCGGGAATGACCGACTTCGTGCGGCCGAGCCACTATCACGCGCACCACGAGATCGTCCCGCTCACGGACGGCGCCCGTGAGGAGGAGACGGTCAGCGTGGTGGGGCCGATCTGCGAGTCCGGTGACTTCCTCGCCCTCGACCGCAAGCTCCCGGCCGTGCGGGCCGGCGAATACCTCGCGGTGCTCGGCACGGGCGCCTACGGCTTCGTGATGAGCTCGACCTACAACGCGCGGCCCCGCCCCCCCGAAGTGCTGGTGGACGGCGACCGCTACTACCTCGCGCGGCAGCGCGAAACGCTCGACGACCTGCTGCGGGGCGAGGTGCTCGAGCCGACGACCTGGTACCAGGCGTGAACCGGATCCTGATTCTCGACTACGGATCGCAGTACACGCAGCTGATCGCGCGGCGCGTGCGCGAGGCGCACGTCTATAGCGAGATCCACCCCCCCACACGCGATCTCACGTTCGTCCGCCAGTTCGCCCCCAAGGGGATCATCCTCTCCGGCGGCCCCAGCTCGGTGTTCGACCCGGGCGCGCCCAGCGCCGATGCGAAGCTGCTCGAGCTCGGCATTCCGGTCCTCGGCATCTGCTACGGGATGCAGCTCGTCGCCCACCTCGCGGGGGGGAAGGTCACGCCGTCGGCCGAGCGCGAGTACGGACGGGCGGAGGTGACGCTGCGCGGCGCGACCACAGCCGGGCTGTTCGCCGGGTTCGAGCCCCGAACCTCGATCACGGTGTGGGCGAGCCACGGCGACCGGATCGCCGAGCCGCCGCCGCGCTTCCGGGTGACGGGCGTGAGTGCGAACGCGCCGGTCGCGGCCATGCAGCACGAGACGAAGCCCATCTACGGCGTGCTGTTTCACCCCGAGGTAGCCCACACGCCGCGCGGTGGCGAGATCCTGCACAACTTTTTGTTCAGGATCTGCGACTGCACGCCCGACTGGACGCCCGGCCACTTCATCGACCAGGAGGTGCGGCGGATCCGGGAGCGGGTCGGTCCCACGGGGCGGGCGATCTGTGGCCTCTCGGGCGGCGTCGACTCGGCCGTGGCGGCGGCGCTGGTGCACCGCGCCATCGGCGACCGGCTGACGTGCATCTTCGTGGACCACGGCCTGCTGCGCCACGGCGAGCGCGAGCAGGTCGAGCGAACGTTCCGGGCGCACCTGGGCGATCTCCGGGTCGTGGACGCGGGCCAACGCTTCATTGGCGAGCTCGCGGGAGTCGAGGACCCCGAGGAGAAGCGGCGGCGCATCGGTCACGCCTTCATCGACGTGTTCGAGGACGCGGCGCGGCACGTTGCAGGGGACGTCGGGTTCCTGGTGCAGGGGACGCTCTACCCCGACGTGATCGAGTCCACGTCCGCGACGGGCGGGCCCTCCGTGACGATCAAGACGCATCACAACGTGGGAGGCCTGCGGCCCAACCTGCCGTGGCAGCTGATCGAGCCGTTGCGGGAGCTGTTCAAGGACGAGGTGCGCGAGGTGGGGCGCGAGCTCGGGCTGCCCGCGGACATCGTCGGCCGGCACCCGTTCCCGGGGCCGGGGCTCGCGATCCGCGTGCTCGGCGTCGTCACCGTGGAGCGGCTCGACCTGCTGCGCAAGGTGGACGCGATCTACCTGGAGGAGATCCGCGCCGCGGGACTGTACGACCGCATCTGGCAGGCCTTCGCCGTGCTCTTGCCGATCAAGTCGGTCGGCGTGATGGGGGACGGCCGCACCTACGACCACGTCGTCGCCCTGCGTGCGGTGACGAGCCGCGACGGGATGACGGCCGACTGGTATCCCTTCCCGCCGGAGGTGCTGGGGAAGATCTCGAGCCGGATCATCAACGAGGTACGCGGGGTCAACCGCGTCACCTACGACGTGAGCTCCAAGCCGCCGGCGACGATCGAGTGGGAATGAGCTGAATGCGGGCCATGTTGCTAGAGGGGCCCCGTCGCCCGTTGCGCGAGGCGGTCGTGCAGACGCCGAAGCCTGGACCGGGCGAGCTCCTCATTCAGGTCCGGGCTTGCGGGGTGTGCCGCACCGATCTCCACGTTGCCGATGGCGAGCTGCCGAACCCCAAGCTGCCCCTCGTGCTCGGCCACGAGATCGTGGGCACCGTCGCGGACGTGGGCGCGCGCGTCGATCGCTTCGCGCCCGGCGACCGGGTCGGCGTGCCCTGGCTTGGCTGGACGTGCGGCGAGTGCCGCTTCTGTCGCACGGCGCGCGAGAACCTGTGCGAGCGGGCTCGCTTTACGGGCTACCAGATCGACGGCGGCTACGCCGAGTACACGGTGGCCGACGCGCGCTACTGTTTCGCGCTGCCCAGGGGCTACAGCGACGCCGAGGCGGCGCCGCTCCTCTGCGCCGGGTTGATCGGCTACCGCGCGCTAGTCGCCGCGGGGGACGCGGAGCGGTTGGGGTTGTACGGCTTCGGCGGGGCCGCGCATCTCGTGGCGCAGGTGGCCCGCCACGAGGGAAGGCGCATCTTCGCATTCACGCGCCCGGGCGACACCGACGGCCAGCGGTTCGCGAAGGAGCTCGGCGCCGTGTGGGCGGGCGGCTCGGATGCGGCTCCCCCCGAGCCGCTCGATGCGGCGATCATCTTCGCGCCGGCGGGGCCGCTCGTGCCGGCGGCCCTCCGGGCTGTGGAAAAGGGGGGCACCGTTGTGTGCGCCGGCATCCATATGAGCGACATCCCGACGTTCCCCTACGACATCCTCTGGGGCGAGCGCGTGGTGCGATCGGTGGCGAACCTCACCCGACGGGACGGCGAGAAGTTCCTGCGGCTCGCGCCCTTCCGGTCCGCACGACGGCGGAGCCGTTCCCCTTGGATCGGGCGAACGACGCGCTCGACCGCCTGCGGACCGGGCGCCTGCGCGGCGCCGCCGTGCTGCTCCCCAGCGCCACGGCCTGACGGCGTGGAGCTCCGAGGCCGCCAGGCGGCGCTCGCAGCGGGGCTCGTGGCGGCGCTCGTGGCCGCTCCGTCGGTCCGAAACGGGTTCGTCCAGGACGATCACTGGGTGGTGGAGCAGCGGCCCTTGCTGCAGCACCCGGGGTCCTTGGCCGCCGTTCTGACGGAGCCCTACTGGCCGCGCGGGTTCGGCGGTGTGCTGTGGCGCCCCGCCGTGCTCGCCTCCTACGCGCTCGACTACCGCGTCAGCGCCAGCCCGCACTGGTTCCACGCGGTCAACGTGCTCTGGGCGGCCGCCGCGGCCGCCGCCCTCGCCCTCCTCGCCACGATGATCGCGGGTCCCACGGTCGGCCTCGTCGCGGGGCTCCTCTTCGCGGTGCATCCCGTCCACGTCGAGGCGACGGCGAGCGTCGTGGGGCGGGCCGAGCTCATGGCCGCCGTGGGCTACGCGGTCGCGCTGATCTCGGCGCTGCGCTCGGAGCAACGCCCCGCTTGGCTTCTGGGCGTGGCGGTGGGAGCAGCGCTCGCGATTGGCGCGAAGGAGCATGCCGCCACGCTGCCCGCCGCGGTGTTGCTCGTGTTTCTCGCCCGCGACCTCGGACGCGTCGGCTGGCGCCGCACGCTCGGGGCAGCAGTCCCGGCGGCCGCCTGCACGACGGTCGTGGTCGTGGTCTACTTCCTCGCGCGCCGCGGCGTGGCGGGCGGGGCGTTCACGCCGGGAGGCCTGGCGCCGGGCTTGCACGGCTTGGACCTGGGCGATCGCGCGTGGGCAATGCTCGCGATCTCGCTCAAGTGGTGGCGGTTGCTGCTGTTCCCGGTGCGGCTCTCGGCCGACTACAATCCGGCCCAGGTGGTGGTCACAACGGCGCTCACGGCGCGGCACGGGCTCGCGGCGCTCGTGTGGCTCGCCGCGGGGCTCGCCGCGTGGCAGCTCCGCGGTAGCGTACCGGGCGTGGCGGTAGGGCTCGTCTGGCTCGTGCTGACGATCCTTCCCGTGTCCAACGTGATCGTCCCCACGGAGGTGATCGTCGCCGAGCGCACGCTATACCTGCCTTCGTGGGGCGTGATGCTGGCGTTGGCGGCGCTGGGCGCGAGCCTGCGGTGGCCCCCGCGGGCGAAAGCGTGGCTCCTGGTGCTCGTGCTCTTCGCCGGGGCCGGGCGCAGCGTGGCACGCGTGCCGGTGTGGCGCGACGACCAGAGCTTCTTCGCCGCACAAGAGCGCGACGCGCCGCGCTCCTTCCGGACGCTGTGGCTCGAAGGACAGGAAGCCTTTCGACTGGGGCAGCAGGCTCGGGGAGAGCGGCTGCTCGAGGCCGCCGCCGCTGCCGCGCCCGAGGTGGCGGGGCCGCGGGACGATCTCGCCAGGGCCTATCTCGCGGCGGGGCTCTGGGCTGCCGCGGTGCAGCAACTGCGGACGTCGATCGCCGTCGACAGCGGCCGCGCGCCGCCGTGGGGGCTCCTGCCGCGCGCACTGCTCGGCGCGGGAGACACGACAGGAGCGGGAGACGCGGCTCTTCTCGCGGCGCGACGGTTTCCCCAGGACGAGAGCGTGGTGGACGCGGCGGCGGACGTGTTGGCGGGCGCGGGGCGATGTGGGGAAGCGAGAGCGCTGCGGCCGCGCGTCTCGTGTCCACGGGCTGAAGCCCGGGCTCGGCCGCAAGTGCGTCCTTAAGGACGCGCCCAGGGCCGAGCGCCGCCTTCAGGCGGCGGGTTCAGATGTTCTTCTCTTCCAACAGCTTCAGGAATTGCTGCGAGGTGGCGAGCTTCGCGAGCCGGTCCGGCACATCCGGCTCCTTCGCGAACTGGGCGATCTTGCCGAGGACGGGGAGATACTGATTCGAGACCTCGAGCGGGGGGGCGACGATCAGGAAGAAGTAGTGGACCGGCCGGTCGTCGATTGCCTTGAAGTCGATCCCCTCGAGCTTGCGGCCGAAGGCGACGCGCAGGCGGTTCACGACGAGCGAGCGGCAGTGCGGAATGGCGATCCCCTGGCCGATGCCCGTCGAGCCCAGCGTCTCGCGCCGCCGCAGCATCTTGTAGAGCGTCGCGTCGGCCTTGTCGTCGAGCTTGAGGAGGCCGATGAGCTCCTTCAAGACTTCGTCTTTCGTCGTACTCGTGAGCTGGAGGTTGACGGCATCTTCGGAAAAGAACTCGCGCAGCTGCACGGGTCTCCGCTCCTCGCGTGTCGGGCGCCACAACGTAATGACTGGTTGCTCCCAATGCAACGCGCCATTACGTTGTTGCGCATGCAGTTCCCGTACCGCGTCGCGTCCGACGTACCGCTCTTCCTGGCCCCGATGGCTGGCGTGTCGGAGTCTCCCTTCCGGCTGCTGTGCCGACGCTTCGGGGCCGACGTCGTGGTGTCGGAGTTCATCTCGGCCGTGGGCGTGTCGCGCGGGATCGCCGCGCTGTTCGCGGACATGCGCTTCGACGAGGCCGAGCGCCCGATCGGGATCCAGCTCTATGGCGCCGACGCCACGGTCATGGCGCGGGCCGCCGAGATGGTGAGCGAGGTCTGCAAGCCCGACTTCATCGACATCAACTTCGGCTGCCCCGTGAAGAAGGTGGTGAAGAACAACGGTGGCTCCGGGTGCCTGAAGGACCTGGGGCAGGTGCAAGCGATCATCCGTGCCGTCCGCGGGGCGACCCATCTTCCCGTCACCGTGAAGATCCGCAGTGGGTGGGACGACGCTCAGCGCGACCCGCTCACGATCGCGCTGCGCTGCCGCGAGGCCGGCGCTCAGGCGATCACGCTGCACGCGCGCACCCGCACTCAGATGTTCTCCGGCACCGCGGACTGGGACGAGATCGCCGCGCTGGTGGAGCGGCTTGACGTACCGGTGGTCGGGAACGGGGACATCCGGACGCCCGAGGACGTCGTCGCGATGCGGCGCCACACAGGCTGCGCCGGCATCATGATCGCGCGCGGCTCGTTCGGGAACCCGTGGATCTTCGCGCAGGCGCGCGATCTCTTGGCGGGACGACCCCGGCGGCGTGACCCCGACCCGGCGGAGCGGTTCGCGGTGGCCCTGGAGCACGCGCGCCTCGCGCTCCGGCTCCAAGGCGACTCCCGCCGCACGGCGCTCGAGTTCCGCAAGCATTTCGGCTGGTACACGAAGGGAGTGCCGGGCGCGGCCGGGCTGCGCGAGCGGCTGTTCCAGATCGAGTCGATGCAGCAAGCGGAGGCAATTTTCCTGGAGGCCGCGGCGTGAGGCTGGACGAGCTGGGGCGGCTGATCGAGCAGCTCCCCTTCGCCCAGATCGATCACCTCCGCCCGGTCACGCAGGGCCACGCCGAGATCATCTTCGGCTCCGGCAAAACGGCCGCGCAGGTGGTCGCCATCGCAGAGCGGCTCGAGGCGGCGAACGGCGAGTTCCTTGCCACCCGCATTGAGCCCGCACAGCGCGACGCGTTGCTCGCCCGTTTTCCGCGCGCCGAGTGGAATGACTTGGGCCACACGGTCTATCTGCCGCGGGATCCCGAGCCGGCGCCCACGGGGCGCGGCACGGTGCTCGTGGTCACGGCGGGCACGAGTGATCTGCCCGTCGCCGAAGAGGCGGCCGTCACGGCTCGCGCGTTCCGCAATCGCGTGGAGCGGCTCACGGACGTGGGCGTGGCGGGCATCCACCGCATTCTCACCCAGACGGACGCCCTCCGCAGCGCCGCCGTGATCATCGTGGTCGCCGGGATGGAAGGCGCGCTGCCGAGCGTGGTGGGCGGGCTCGTCAGCGTGCCCGTGATCGCGGTGCCGACGAGCGTGGGGTACGGCGCCTCCTTCGGCGGGCTGGCTGCGCTGCTCGCCATGCTCAACTCCTGCGCCTCGGGCGTGACCGTCGTGAACATCGACAACGGGTTCGGCGCCGCCGCCGCCGCGAGCCGCATCAACCACTCGTGAACCGCCGCGGGGGGTGGCTCGCCCCCGCACTCTGGATCCTCGGCCTCGCCGCCGTCGCCCTGGCGGTCACTCGGGGTGGCCGCTGGGCGCTGCTCGCGGCCGCCGGAGGCGCCGCGTTCGCGTGCGGTCTCACCCTCCCGGCGCTCGTCCGGCGGCATGCGCGGAGGCCCGGTGCCCGCGCGGTCGACTTCTCTCACACCATCGATCTCCTGCGCCGCGCACACGACGCTCATGCCTGCTGGGCGGTGGGCTTGCGGGATGGGGACGTCGAGTCGCTGGGCGAGCGGGAGGTGCACGAGGATCGGCGCCGCCGGGGCGCCGCCCTGGCGCAGCTCGCATCGGTCGACGGGCGCGTGCACGTCGCCCGGGAGCCGCACGGCACCTACGTCGCGGTGGGAGACTTTCCGTACGGCGCGGGCGCGCTGCTGGCGTTGCCGGATGCTGGCGCGGAATTCACCGATCCGGTAGCGGAGGAGTTGCGCCGCCTCGTCGCGACGATGCGGCTTGCGGAGCTCGAGATCCCGGAGGCGCAGGGACAGGTCGCCGCGAAGCAGCTCGCCTTGGCGGCGTCCGGCGCGCAGACGCTTGAGGGAGTCGCCCGCGCCGCCGTGGAGCTGGTGCAGCACCTCTCTCAGCGCGGTGCCGCCGTGGTGACGGTCGAGGGCGCGGGACCCAGCGTGCACGTGGTCGCCACGTCGAGCCTGGTGGACAAGCGGCTCGCGAGCCTGACGTTGTCTCCCGAGGCGGCGGTCGCGCGCGCCATCCAGACCGGCGTCGCGGTCGTGACGCAGGCTGGCGAGGACGTGTTCGGCCCTGGGGTCCCGGAGCGCCGGCGCCGGGAGCGCGCCGGGGCGGCGTACCCGCTGCGCGACGGGCACGCCGTGGTCGGGGCGCTCGTGCTGATCGGCCCGGCCCTCGACCCGGACACGCCGGCCGCCGAGCAGCTGGGCGGGCTGCTATCGGAGCTCGGGCCCCGACTCGCGGCGGCTCGGGCCGTGCACGAGGCCGAGCGGCGCGCCCTGCTCGACCCGCTGACGGGGCTCCGCAATCGGCGGGAGTTCGAGCGCGTGCTGGAACGATACGGCGATGACGCGAAGACCAAGCTCGAGCCCGCCACACTGGTCTACGCCGATCTCGACCGGTTCAAGGGGTTGAACGATACGCTCGGGCACGCCGCGGGCGACGCCGCGCTCCGGCACGTCGCGGGCCTGCTCCAGGCGGCCGTGCGGGACGGCGATCTCGTGGCCCGGATCGGCGGCGAGGAGTTCGCGGTGTGGTTGCCCCGCACGCCGCTGGGAGAGGGCCTCGAGGTCGCCGAGCGCATCCGGCGCAGCGTGGAGGGCACGGCGTGGCGCTGGAACGGAGCGGCACACGCCATGACGATCTCGTGCGGCGTGGCCGGGTTCCCGGATCCCGTGCGCGAGATCGCCAATCTCCGCGGCGCGGCGGACGCCGCGCTGTACCGCGCGAAGCAGGCGGGACGCAACCGAGTTGAAAAAGCCGCCGCAGCCGGCTAGGTTGGGCCAGTAGGGGGCGACAGGCTTCGACGGGTATGGCGAGGATGTCGCGGCGTGCCCAGGTCTCGGTTCCTGGTAAAACCGCTGAGAAACGTTACAACTGCCAATTCAAACCTGGCACTGGCTGCGTAAGCTTCGGCTTCACGCACCTGCGTGAGTGGCAGCCCGCCTGAGGCGGCGCTCACGTATCGCAAAGTCGGGCTGGCGTGATCTGGGGCCCGAACGGGTCACGCGAGAGCTGGTAAGGGCTCGTCGCATCCGAGGCCGGCGAGGCGCCGAGGACGCGAGACCTCTCAAGCGTCGCCTACGCACGTAGAAGCGCGTTCGGAGTCACGCTCGGACCGGGGTTCGATTCCCCGCGCCTCCACTAAACACCGGGAAATGGCCGGGGAAGGGCGAAAGGGGAAGGGTAGCCAAAGCTATCCTTCCCCTTCCCATTTTCCCTTTCCCTCATCACAATAGGGTCGCCTCGAACCGGAGATCCGCATGAACGCGGTGCTCGATCTGGTGAAGGTTGTGTACGACCCAGGAGCGGTGTTCGAGCGACTGCGGGAGAAGCCCAGTTTCTGGCGGCCGTTCATCGCCATCTGCGTGGTCCAGCTCGTGCTCGGCGTCCTCCAGCTTCCCTACACCAAGGCCGCGATGGCGGCGCAGGTCGCCCAGATGCCGGCGCGCGCCGGGGGCGGCGCGCCGGACCCGTCCAAGTTCGCGACCATCGGCCTCTTGTTCGTCCCCATCGGCCTGCTGCTGCTCTTCCTGATCTCGGCAGCGCTCTTGTGGGTGCTGGTCTCGGTGTTCGCGGGCGACGCCAAGTTCGCGACGCTGCTCAGTGTCGCGACCTACGTGGGTATCACGTTCGTGCTGCTGAGCGTGGCCGGCCTCGCGACCCTGATGCTCAAGGGCGTGCAGGGGATCACGTCGCCGGCCGACCTGCAGCCCGCGCTGGGACTCGATCTGCTCGTTCCCGAAGCGGGCCGCTTCACGACGGCCCTGCTCAAGGCGTTCAACCCGTTTTCAATCTGGGGTGTGATTCTGACCGCGATCGGGATCCAGACGACCCACCGGACGTCGAAAGGGACGGCGTACACGGTCGCAGCCGTCGCCTTCGTGATCGGTACCCTGATCGGCGCGGGGTTCGCGATGCTCGGCCCCGGCGCGAAGTCGTGAGCGTAGGGCGCTAGACAGTCGCCTTGGTGCGGTTGATCACCCCCTGCTCCTCGAGCGCTGCCTGCGCCGCTGCGAGCCGGGCGATCGGCACCCGGAACGGCGAACACGACACGTAGTTCATGCCGATGCGATGGCAG
>Ga0209235_1002237_pt1 | contig 10756 bp, 11 predicted proteins | sample GraSoi013_1_20cm_4_FD_185817 | JGI IMG/M metagenome (GOLD analysis project Ga0209235, IMG submission 185817) | Grasslands soil microbial communities from the Angelo Coastal Reserve, California, USA - Sample 09_25_2013_1_20cm (SPAdes) (version 2) | ecosystem: Environmental > Terrestrial > Soil >...
ATCAACAACTGATGCCGACTTTCTGACAACCTGCTAACCTCGATAGCGGAAAGAACCGACTGTGTCTTCTGCGGCAGAACTACTGTTTCAGCGGCTTCTCAGAAGTCTTCGGCCCGTTTGCTCGGCCAGCGGTTTTCGCCAACGGAGTCAAAACTTCATTTGTGAATCTCCTGAGTGCTGGGGAGTCATTAACTTTCAGAAGAGTCGGTACTCTGCACAACGATGAGAAATCATTCACGATTAATCTTGCTATGGCATCGAAACGTATCCTTGCGTATTGCGGCGAGGCTACCGCCGCTCCGCCTCCAGCCTATGCGTGTCATTGGGCGAATACTCGGATCGGGTCGCTCATGCCCGATCGACGTGACAAATGGTGGACACTTTCGGACGAAAGTTCGTATGCTCCGATTGCGAGTGAAGTGACAAAAGCTGTCGCAAAACTGGCCATTCCTCTCATAAAACCACATCTGACGGAACAAGGATTGTTAGAGCTGTGGGCAAGCAAAACACCTGGCGGGTTCGAGTTGCCGAACCTCAAGTACAAATCCATCTTGTTGGCTTTGCAGAACAGATTCGATGAGCTGCCTCAAGCGTTTCAGCGTATGCGCGAGATTTCTGCAGGCAACTTGGCTGATACGGGCACTCAAGAACACATTGCCCGACTCAAGGAGCGCTTTTCATTGCCCGAGTGAGGGATGCACGCATCGATAGTGACCTCGTTTGTACTTGGATAGGTGTTGTGAACTGACAAATCGCCATTTCACAGCAACCGGTGGACAGGCCATTTATTAGATAAGTTGTAGTGTGCCGGAAAATCAGGGGAGTTTCTGGCTCCCCTGTCTCATTCAATATCCGATCCTACTTGCTGGCCTCGCTTGACTCAGCTTTAGCGGCCTCTTCGCCAATCGCCAGTGCGGCCTTCTTGCCGGAAAAACGAATTTGAGTTAGTGAGCGGCTACCGTCGGCATTGTTTGTGGTTACGGCTGCGTCACTGCCAGGTGCGCGGTCAAGATCCACAAGATGAGCAGGCACAGTAGCCACTACATTCCTGCCTTTCATAATGCTGGCTTGAACGTTGGGGCCGGCGCCATCCCATTTCACAGTGTAGTCGCCGGCTGCCAGTTGTTTTCCGCTGACATTGACAGCCTCGTTGAGCTGCAGTGAACCCTTGTTGGACGCGAACGCGTTTGTCGCCAGCAGCAGAGCCAGCCCCAGCAACAAGCTCTTAGTCATTTTCGATACTTTCATTTCAATCCTTTTCTTTCCCGAAAAGCGTCGGGAACCGGTTCTGGGCGGCTTGGCCTCATCTTCGAAGAAAACTTGCGTTTCCCAAGCGAAGACATACAATGCTGCCTCGGGGTTAAGCGTAAAGAGCCCGGCGCAAACTGGCGCTCTCTGCCCGGGGATTGTTCTCATCTGGGCCGCCAAACCGAGAATGAGACAGTCCCTTTAACCCCTGAAATTTTTCTGAACGCCGGCTCTGTCGGTCTTGATCCGGCTCCTCACCGTCTCGCCAAGGTACGCTGCGTATGCCTTAAAAGTTCCCATGGCGTTCAACTGCATTTACGCTTTGGACGCCGCAATTGAGGCATCGTTAGCACCACTGGTCAAAGGGTTTGAAAGACAGCACAATTCCGCAGTGTGTGTTGTGCCGAAACACATACGCAAATATGACAAAGTGAATACTCCATCAGTGAAAGCAGTTCGCTTTCCGTGTGGCGGTAATTTCATTTACAAGGAGAGTTTGTGCTGTTGACGATTGCGAATGTTCGTTACTGGATAACCAAGCGGACACGAAGAACACACACTCGGTCGAGCAGCGGCTGTGCCGTGCGCAGTGGCTGGAAACTATAAATCGGCGGGCATGACTGCGGGCTGAGTGACTGCTGGGGCTGAAACTTTTGTTTTCGCCGGCGAGTCAACTGACATCCATTTGCGGATTTCCGGCAAGGCGGCGCGGGTCACGACTTCGCCGGCACGCACGAGTTCAGCGCTGTGTTCGAAGGCGTCGTACTTGTAGCCGTTGACGTCGGGCTGGATGACCAGGTCGGCGGCTTGCTTCCAAACGCCGCAGTTCATCTCCTGCGCAATGGAGAAGCACTGGCCAATGACATCAAAAAGATGTCGAGGGCCGTCTTCGTTGGCCCAGTGCCCTTTGAGATGGACGGCGAGCACACGCTCGGCACCCATTTCGCGCAATGGGACGCTAGGGACGGCGTGAGCGAGCATGCCGTCAACAAGGAGGCGTCCGCGAATTTTTACAGGCAGAAACATTCCGGGATAGGCACAACTTGCCCGAACCGGATCGACGAGCGGCCCGGAGTGGAACACGACGCCATCGCCGGTAGAGAAATCCGTCGCCGTAACGGCCAAGGGAATGTGGAGCTCTTCGAATGTCCTTACCTTCAGGATGCTGCTCAGAAAACCGATCATGCGCTGATTGCTGGCGAAGCCGTAGCGTGACAACGTCCAGCTAGCAAAGTGCTTGAAGCGGACGCGGGCAGCAATCTGCTCCAACTCGGCAATCGTAACTCCGCTGCAATAGGCAGCACCGATGAGAGCGCCGACGCTGGTGCCGGCGATAAAGCTGATAGGTATGTTTTCTTCTTCGAGGACTTTCAGAACACCGACATGAGCGACGCCGCGGGCAAAGCCGCCGCCCAGCGCTATGCCAATTGCGGGTGCAGCTTGCGAGTCGGTGGAAGGCGGACGCCCTGAGAGGCCACGCCCAAAGGCCTGTACCGACCGAATTATCTTGCCCAGACTCTTCACCGGAACCTCACTTCCCGGCTAGCCCGAACCCAGCACTAAGTACACAGCAAGTAAGATGCCAGCAGAATGAGGAATGTTCCAGTGACCAGCGTTTCCCGCCCCTGGTTACCGATGGGTGCACCCCGGTCTACGGTGCTTTCCCATGACTAACTCCCGTGTTCCTGATACTTTGGGGGATATGGTGCGAGAGATTTCTGCAGGAGGAGTGGTGGTTCGGCATACCGCCGAAGGCTGGATGATGGCGGCCATCGAGCCCCAGAAGGAGGATTCCGCCTCCCGCTCGATGAAGAGAGCTTCACAAAAAGTGTTACTCGCGTTGCCGAAAGGGCTTGTAGATCCTGGCGAAAAGCCCGAGCAGACGGCGATCCGCGAGGTGCGCGAGGAAACCGGCGTGACCGGATCGGTAATCCGCAAGCTGGGCGATATCAAATACACGTATGTGCGGTCCTGGGGTGACAAGCAGCGGGTGTTCAAGATTGTAAGTTTTTATCTTCTGCGGTATGAGGGCGGGCGCATTGATGAAATCCCATCCGCAATGCGTATTGAGGTTAAGCGCGCCATGTGGGTCCCACTAGATGAAGCGGAGAGTAAGCTGGCTTATCGCGGTGAGCGGGATATGGTTCGGCGCGCGCAGGAGTATTTGAAATCTCATCCGGAGGCTGCTTGATGCCACGTGCTCCACATGTTGAAAAACACTTCACTGCCGGCAATTTTGTTCGCGATGTGGTGATTGGCATGTCAGATGGACTCACGGTTCCATTTGCTCTGGCGGCGGGGCTTTCCGGCGCGGTGCAAAATACGCGGCTGATTGTTGTGGGAGGTCTCGCCGAGGTCGCCGCTGGTTCGATCGCGATGGGACTTGGCGGCTATCTGGCGGCACGCGGTGATGCTGAGCATTACGAGCAGGAGCGCGAGAGAGAATATCGCGAGATCAAAGAAATTCCCGAAGAAGAGATGGCGGAGGTGAGCCGGGTATTTCAGGCGTATGGAATCACGCAGGAGCAGAGCGCGCCGGTGGTGGAGGCGCTTAGCCGGCGTCCGGATGCGTGGGTGGATTTTATGATGCGCTATGAACTGGGACTCGAAGAGCCGGATCCAAGCCGCGCGCGCACCAGCGCCGGCACAATCGCTGGATCTTATGTTGCCGGCGGGCTGATTCCACTTTCGCCTTATATGATTCTCGCCAGTGCGTCGCGAGGGCTGCTGGCCTCGGCTGTAGTTACGTTGGCAGCCTTAGGCATATTCGGATTTATGAAAGGACGCTTCACTGGCACCGGCCCGGTGCGCAGCGCAGCACAAACGATGGTCATCGGCGGAATCGCCGCAACAGCGGCGTTCTTGTTGGCTAAGCTGATTGCATGATCAGCACCAGTTGGTGTCTGAATTTCAACCACAAAGGGCACAAAGGTTCACGAAGGAAAGCGCTGAGGATCACTTGACTTCGCAGATTCTTAATCTTTAGCATTGAATCAATGTAATAAAGCGCGTGCCGTTGCCAACCTCACCCCACATTAATCGGCACGCGCCGGTTCTGTTTTCTGGGCATTTTTCTCGTCTAGGCGCGTTGACCTTTTCAGACTCCACTGATCATTGACCGGCACGGTCACGGCCGAGATGAAGTGTTACAGCTTTGAATTTCCGATTGCCAATTGCCAATCGGCAATTGAAAATCCTTGTGATCCACCAGGGAAGGATTTTTTCGTGAAGCGGATAAATAAAGTCGCAATTCTCGGCGCCGGGACGATGGGCGCCCGGATTGCCGCGCACTTTGCTAACGCTGGCGTGCCGAGTTATTTGCTCGACATTGTTCCTCCGGATGCGGACGCGCCCGCACGCAACAAGATCGCTGCTGCCGGGCTTGAGGCCGCGAAGAAGTCGAAGCCTGCGGCATTTTTTGAGCCGTCTCTTGCGCGCCTGGTCACGGTCGGTAACTTTGAGGACGATTTGGGCATGCTGGTCGAGGTGAATTGGATCGTCGAGGCGGTGGTCGAGAACCTTGAAATCAAGCGTGCTTTGCTGAAGAGAGTAGAAGCCGCGCGTAAGCCGGGTACGATCATCACTACGAATACTAGCGGCTTGCCGGTGGGGAAAATTGCCGAAGGGTTCTCAGACGACTTCCGCCGCTGCTGGTTTGGCACGCATTTTTTTAATCCTCCGCGCTACATGCGGCTGCTGGAGATCATCCCCACGCCGGAAACGGATCGCACTCTGCTCGATGCGGTTACCTGGTTCGCTGACGTGCGGCTGGGCAAAGGCGTTGTAGTCGCGAAGGATACTCCGAACTTCATCGCTAACCGCATTGGAACTTTTTCCGTTCTCAACGTGATGCGGCTTATGCAGGAGATGGATCTCTCGATCGAAGAGGTGGATGCACTTACAGGCCAAGCTGTCGGCTGGCCCAAGTCGGCAACGTTTCGGACGATTGATCTGGTGGGACTGGATATTCTGGGACACGTGGTCAGCAATATGGAACAGCTAGGCGGGCAGGAGTGCCCGCCCCACGCGCTTCCAGATTTTTACAAGGAGATGCTGGAACGGAAGTGGCTCGGGGACAAGACTCGCGGAGGATTTTATAAGAAAGCGAAAGACGACGAACGTCTCGCCCTCGACTGGAAGACACTCGAATATCATCCGCGGCAGAAGCCGAAATTCCCCAAGCTCGACATGGCAAAGAATATCGAAGATACGGGCGCGCGCGTTCGCATGCTGCTCGGGCTTGATGGACAACCACAGAAGGGCGACAAGGCGGGCGCATTCTTATGGCCGGTGTTGGCCGATCTATGGACTTATTCCGCGAATCACGTTCCGGAAATTTCCGACACTATCGTCGAAATCGACCGTGCCATGCGTCTGGGTTTCAATTGGGAACTTGGGCCATTTGAGCTCTGGGATGCGGCTGGGGTTGACGCTACCGTTGCGCGGATGAAAAAAGAAGGTCGGCCGATCGCGGCGAATGTCGAGAAGCTACTGGCCGCTGGCAAGAAATCCTGGTACGTGGATGAACCTAAGGCTGTTTCTGGTCGTGCCTACTTCGACCTGGGTAGCGCGACTTACAAGCCGGTTCAAGTTCCCCCAGGCGTGTGGTCCGTCACGGTGGCGAAGAAATCGAACGGGGTAGTGAAGAAAAATTTGGGTGCGTCATTAATTGATCTTGGCGATGGCGTCGCGTGCATTGAATTTCATTCGAAGATGAACTCGCTGGGCGGCGACATCATTTCCTTGATCACTCAAACTCTCAAGCCAGGAGGCCTCGGCGACAACTTCGACGCGTTCGTGATCACGAACGATGCTACGAATTTCTCCGTGGGCGCAAACCTCATGTTGCTGCTCATGTCCGTGCAGGAAGAAGAGTGGGACGAGGTGGATCTCATGATTCGGCAGTTCCAGGGCATGACGCAGGCCATCAAATTCTCACCCAAGCCAGTGGTGGTGGCGCCATTCGGCCTCACACTCGGCGGCGGCACGGAGATTTCGCTGCATGCTGCTGCGCGCCAGCCTCATGCCGAGCTTTACATGGGCCTGGTGGAAGTCGGCGTCGGCCTGCTCCCCGGCGGGGGCGGCTGCAAAGAAATGCTGCTGCGCGCGGTGGATACGGCGGCCACGATTCGTCCAGGAGGTCGCGGAGAGTCTGTTGAGCTCATGGAAGCCATGAAGCGGGCTTTTGAAACTATCGCCACCGCGAAGGTCGCGACTTCAGCGCATGAAGCCCGCGGCTTGGGATTTCTCGCTGAGTCCGACGGCATCACGATGAACCGCGAACGCGTGCTGGCCGACGCCAAAACCCGCGCTCTGGAGCTGGTCCGCACAGGGTATGAACCGCCCATGCCGCGCACCGACATTCCCGCGCCCGGAGAAAACATCCTGGCTGCGCTCAAGCTGGGAGTACACCTGATGCGGCAGGGCGAGTACATCACTGAATATGAAGTGAAGCTGGGCACGAAAGTCGCCGAAGTTCTGTGCGGCGGCAATGTGACCTCGGGCACTCCGATTAGCGAGCAGTATTTTTTGGATCTGGAGCGGGAGGCTTTCAAATCTCTTTGCGGCGAACGCAAAACCCAAGAACGGATTCAGTACACGCTAAAGACTGGGAAGACATTGAGGAATTGAGCTTTAGGAGCTATACAACATAGCTATTGACATTAACTATTGTCACAGCTATTATGGCATTGAGGAATGGCGCATGTCTTATGTTCGGCCTGAGCAAGTTTTGTCTCCCAGGAACCTAGTCGGTGGTGTTCTGGAAGTCATCCACGATCCGGGCGAGAATCGGATGAGCGTGGCCCGCATTTTGTGGGACAAAGAGGAAGTTGTTGCCAGTCGCTGGAATGGTAATGATGAGCAGCCATTAGGAAACCCCGTCTCGCGTGGGCACGCCACTTGGTTCGTGGTGGATGAATATGCCGCAGCTAAGGTCGAAGAGGCTGCGCGCGCCGCCGCCGAACAATCCCCAAACAGTCTGATTGCGAAGTATCGTGAAATGGCAAATGATTCTGATCGCGAACGCGAAGCAGAAGAGTGGAGCCAAGGGTTGATCGGGGATGTATCCGCGCAGAGGTGAAGTGTGGTGGGTGTCCTTCGATCCTTCCATTGGTGGCGAGATTCAAAAGACACGCCCAGCCATCGTCATCAGCAACGATGCCGCCAACAACGCGCTCAACCGGGTGATTGTCATCCCGATTACTAGCCAGGTAGCGAAAGTCTATCCGGGCGAGGCGCTGATCATACTCAATGGCGAGCAACGCAAAGCTATGGCCGACCAGATCATGACGGCTTCGAAGCAACGATTGAAAAACAAACTGGGAAATCTATCGCGCGCCGATGTCACTGCCGTTGAAAGTGCAGTGCTGTTGCAATTGGGGATTCGTAGGTAACCCGCCCTCAAGTTGAGCGTGCGCCTCATGCGCCCGGGCGAGTACATCACTGAATATGAAGTGAAGCTGGGCACGGAAGTCGCCGAAGTTCTCTGCGGGGCAACGTGACCTCGGGCACTCCGATCAGTGAGCAGGATGTTTTAGATTTAGAGCGCGAGGCGTTCAAGTCTCTTTGCGGTGAGCGCAAGACGCAGGAACGGATCCAGTACACGCTGAAGACGGGGAAGACGCTGAGGAATTGAGTTTAAGATCATTTATGATGGCCGGGAACGGCCCGGTTCGCTCTTTGGTGGCTTCCCTTTTCGACCACGCCAAAAACGCTTTATTGATTTCTTCTCCGTCACAGAAATGATTCTCCCCTCGTAGTTAGCGATCTGCCTAGGCTTGCTTGGGTATGGCTCCTTGCCGGTGAGATAAGCTCGAAATCGAGCCACATTCTCAACCGTAAGCGGATAGTTGATCTCAGGGCATGACCAGTCAGCAATAACATCGGCGACGAGTTCGTCGGCGTCGCCATCCCACTCAAACTTGTCGGAAGATTCCAATGCAAAGCCTATCGTTCGGAGTTCCTGGGGCGGAAGCGACCCTGCAACAACCGCATCGCACAATGAGATAAGCATAGGGCGTGTAACCGTAAACGATTCGTCCATGTCTTCAATGCGGACCCGCGAGGCGGTATCGCTGAGGGGCTTCGTCGAGTCAGCAACATCCTTCGCTAGTTCCGATGCAGTCGCTTCGCCTTGGAAGAATCGTCTTAGAACTTCTTCGCGCACTAGAGTTAGTTCCAAAAAGTAAAAGCCCCGATAGTCGGTCAGGGCTGCCAAACATCTGGCACCGAACGCTGTTTGCCGACGCTAATGATAGCGCCGCATCCCGCAGTGTCAAGTACAGAGTTGAAAGTCGAAGTGGCGGGCGTAGGGGTGCCAGAATTGCAATGGCTTGGCACTCCCTGAGCAGGAATGACCGTCTTAGAATCGCTTTGTGATTTCTGGCATCTTCTATGCTTAGCAGGTTGCGGAAAATCTCGCGAAAGCAGATTCCTCACCGCTGAAGCGGTTCGGAATGACAAAAGGTAAAGGGTTTAGCGGTACCAGTAAACTCCGGTACCAGTAAACTCCGTACCAGTAAACTCTGGTACCAGTAAACTCATGCCCTTGCCAAATCGGTTGCAAACCAGTTTTTCCGCAATCCGTTAGGAGTTCTTATGCGTGAAGTCGTTCTCGTTTCTTCGGTGCGCACACCTGTGGGACGTGCTTTCAAAGGCATGCTGCGGGCGACGCGTCCTGATGAACTCGGTGCTGTCGCCATCAAGGGCGCTTTGGAGCGCGTACCGCAGATCGATGCGAAAGAAATAGACGATGTCATCCTTGGCTGCGCTATGCCCGAGGCCGAGCAAGGGATGAACGTCGCTCGCATCGCCTCTCTGCGCGCGGGATTGCCGGTTGAGGTCTCTGCGCTCACCATCAATCGCTTCTGCTCGTCGGGTTTGCAGGCGATTGCGCTGGCCGCGGAGCGGATTGGTAGCGGCGGCGCGGAGGTGATCGTCGCGGGCGGCACTGAATCTATGTCGATGATCCCGATGGGAGGCCACAAGATTTCGCCGAACCCGTGGCTGGTGGATCATTATCCCGACGCGTATCTTTCAATGGGTCTGACTGCCGAGCGACTGGCGCAGCGGTTTGGGATGACGCGCGAGCAGGCGGACGAGTTCTCGCTGCGCAGCCATCAGAAGGCGCTGGCGGCGATTCAGGCAGGAGAGTTTGAAGATGAAACGGTGCCTGTACCGGTGAGCTTCACCACCGCGAATGGATCTAAGCCAAAGAAACAGGAAATTATTTTCAAGACTGACGAAGGTCCGCGCGCCGACACATCGCTCGAAGCATTGCTCTCTTTGAAACCTGCCTTTCACGCCAAAGGCACTGTGACCGCTGGCAATTCGTCGCAGATGTCGGACGGTGCGGCGGCGGCAGTCGTGATGTCGGCTGAGCGTGCGAAGCAACTTGGCATAAAACCGCTTGTGCGCTACGTTTCGTTCGCGACGGCTGGCTATAAACCGGAGGAAATGGGACTCGGGCCAGTGTACGCGATTCCGAGGGCGCTGAAGTTGGCTGGACTGAAGCTCTCTGATATCGACGTCATCGAACTCAACGAGGCTTTCGCGGCGCAGTCACTGGCGGTGATCAAAGAAGCAGGACTCGATCCGGAGCGCGTGAATCCCAACGGCGGAGCGATTGCGTTGGGACATCCGCTGGGGTGTACAGGGGCAAAGCTGACGGCGACAATCATACGAGAACTTAAGCGCCGGAATGGGCAGTATGGGTTGGTAACAATGTGTGTCGGCGGGGGGATGGGGGCCGCGGGTGTGTTCGAAAATCTGAATTAACCATGAGAGAGTCGTTCAAAGCCAATTAACCACGAAGGACACGAAGGTACACGAAGGAAAAAGCACGACCATGTGACGGATGACCTTGCGCGAGCAGCTTGCGAAGTGAAAGCCTGCGCGTTGAGGTCCTATGGCCACATTTCCTCTCCCTAGGCCTACCGCCCAGCAAGTCAGCCATGCTGTCATCACCGCGGCCATGCGGGTGCACACTGAGCTTGGCCCAGGTTTACTGGAGAGCGCTTACACTGCCTGCCTGCAATACGAACTCAACGACACTGGATTCAGGTCTGCGGCCCAGATTGGTCTTCCCGTCGTCTATCGTGGAGTGAAGCTCGAACTCGGATACCGAATGGATCTTGTGGTTGAAGATCTCGTAGTCGTAGAAATCAAGTCCGTGGATGCCATCTCGCTTGTCCATCAGGCCCAAATACTTTCGTACCTGAAGCTCAGTGGCAAATCCCTTGGCCTGCTTATAAACTTCAATGTTGTCCATTTGAAAGACGGTATCAGGCGCTTTGTGAACGGAACGGGCTGGAAGTAAGAGCAACAACCACGAAGGACACGAAGTTACACTACTTTTGATGCTTGAGTTTTCCGTTGTGTACCTTCGTGTCCTTTGTGGTTAGAAAAGGGGTTGGATGGCCACAGCAGCGGTGCCCAAATCCAAAATCTCTGGCGGAAGTTTTCTGCTTGAAGAGCGCACGCCGGACGAAATCTTCACTCCAGAAGA
>Ga0209235_1002238_pt1 | contig 10755 bp, 5 predicted proteins | sample GraSoi013_1_20cm_4_FD_185817 | JGI IMG/M metagenome (GOLD analysis project Ga0209235, IMG submission 185817) | Grasslands soil microbial communities from the Angelo Coastal Reserve, California, USA - Sample 09_25_2013_1_20cm (SPAdes) (version 2) | ecosystem: Environmental > Terrestrial > Soil >...
TACGTGCTGGACGGTGTGGTCATCGATCCGGGTCCCAAGGGCTACCTGACGGGGGTCAACCCCAACGACATCGAATCGATCGAAGTGCTGAAGGAGCCCGCCGAGACGGCGCTGTATGGCCTGCGCGGCGCCAACGGCGTCATCATCATCAACACCAAGCGCCCGGGTCAGTGAACCCATGATTCGCAGGAGGTCACCCATGTGCTCAGGTCACGCCCACCGGCTGCTCGGGGTGCTGCTCGGCTTCGCCGCCGCATGCTCCCACCAGACAAACGCCACGGGTGAGGGCCGGGCGGGAGAGGTGTCGCCGGCGAGCGCGGTTCCCCACTCGGTGATGACGTCGGAAGACATCGAGCGCGCGCCCGGCCGGTCGCTGGCGCAGCTCTTGAGCGACCGCTTTCCCGGCGTGACGGTAACGGAAACGGCCGACGGCGGCCTCTCCGTTCGCATCCACGGGGTCAGCTCCTTCATGTCGAACAACCAGCCTCTGTGTATGGTCGACGACGTACCGGTCGACATCGCACACGGCGCCAGTCTCAGGTCCATCAATCCGCACGATATCGCATCGATCGAGGTGATACAGGACCCCGCCGGCACGGCGATGTACGGGGTACGCGGCGCCAATGGAGTGATCGTCATCAGGACCAAGCGGCCCGGTCAGTGACTCGCAACGGCGCGGAACACCAGCGCGCGGTCATTGTTCCGGGTCACGACGTACAGGTCGCCGCGGCGGGTCCTGACCCGCTGGACATCGCGGGCCTGCCCAGGGACGGTAAACCCGCTCTGCGCCGCGGGCACCGGCGTAAACCGCCCCAGGCCGTCTCCGCGCAGTACCAGCCCGTAGCTCGCGCTCATCCGCCCGATCTCGGGCTGTACCCCATCGAAGTTTCCCGCGAGCAGTAAGTCGGGCTTGCCGTCGCCGTCCACGTCTTGCGCCAGGATGCCGTAGACGGGCGCCAGCTGCGCCTCCAGCGGCAGCGGGCTGAGCGTAAACGACCCATCGCCGTTGTTGCGCGCCAGCGCCGTCGCGAACGTGTGCGCCTGCTTGAAAGTCGCGCCGCCCAGCTCCGCAGGCGAGAAGATGTCGGTGACGGTCTGCCCGGCGTAATCGGCATAGCGGGGATAGCGCGGCTTCAGATACGGAAGCGCGCTGAGGAGCTCATCCCGCATCGCGATCGGGTAGCTCGTGCCATGGTTGAACACCGACAGGATCTGCTTGGATACACCAGTCCCGTCGAAGTCCTTCACGTACATCGTCACCGGCTCGGCCTCGCTCGCGTGGAAACGAGTGTTCAGGCCCAGGTTACCGACGATGAAGTCGACGCGCCCGTGACCGGTGAAGTCACCCGCCACGATCCGATTCCACCACCCCTCGCTGAGCTCCAAGCCCGGCGTCTTCACGCGGACGAGCTTCCCGCCGCCCGCGTTGTGAAAAACGGTGATCGGCATCCACTCGCCGACCACGACCAGGTCCGGCCGGCCGTCGCCGTCCACATCCCGCCACACGGCATCGGTGACCATGCCGACCCGCTCGAGCTCGGGGGCGAGCCGTTTGGTCACGTCGGTGAAGTGGGCGTGACCGTCGTTCTGGAGCAGCATGCTCCGCGGATCCGCGCCGTAGTGCCACGGCACCACCCGCCCGCCGACGAAGAGATCGACGTCGCCGTCTCCATCGTAGTCGGCTGCTGCCACCCGCGAGCCGCTCACGTCTTCGCTCGGCAGGCTCCCGACCGCCTTGCGGAAGTTGCCCCGCCCGTCGTTCAGGTACAGCCGGTCCTGGAGCGCGGGCGCCATCGCCGAGAACTCGCTACCGCCGCTCACGACGTACAGATCGGGGTGCCCGTCGCCGTCGGCGTCGAAGAACACCGCGCCCAGGTCTTCGGATACTACGTCCGCGTCGAACAGTTTCTCGTTGGTGCTCACGAACCGGCCGTCGGGCTGCTGGATCAGCAGCTTACCCGCCTGACCCTTGGCGCCGCCGATGAACATGTCGTCCAGTCCATCCCCGTTCACATCGGCCACCGCCAGCATCGGCCCTTCGGTCGAGAGCAGCTTCGGGATGAGCGGCTCGCGGTCGAAATCGACGAAATCGTTTTCGTGGTGGATGTAGGGGAGGGCGACCGCATTCGTTACATCTCTCAGAATCGGTGCTCTCGGGGCTCGGGGCTCGGGGCTCGGGGTTCGGGATTCGGATTCCCGTATGGTCAAGCGTTGGTTCGCCGCGACGCGCGTCAGCAAGCTCACTCGTCCTTCCCGATCCGGCCACTCGACCTTCACCGAGTCGAGCGTGTCGCGTGGTCCGACCCCGAACGTCAGAACGTAGTCGACGCTCGACTGGAAGCCGCGCGTCGGCTCCTCCTCCTGATAGAACTCCTGCCCACCGCTCCACAGGGTCACTTTGCCGCCGACGCCGAAGCGATTCGCGCCCGATCCGTCGAGCCGGACCTGCAGGAAGCGGTTCTGGGTGAGCGTCCTGGCGTTGTTGCGGTAGACGAACGCTGCGTCGTTGACGTTGTTCACGACCAGATCGAGCGCACCGTCGCCATCCAGGTCCCCGTAGGCCGCGCCGCTCGAGAAGCCCGGCGTGTCCAGGCCCCAGGCCGCACTCTCGTTCGAGAAGGTCAAGTCCCCGCGGTTATGGAAGGCGTAGTTCGGCAGCTTCGTCGAGCTCATCGCATCCACCAGCCGCCGGAAGTCTACCCGCCCCCCGCTCGTGGCCTGGACCATGGTCTGACGGTTCGCGAGAAACGCGATGTAGTCCTGCGAGGTGACGTCCTTGGCGAGGCCGTCGGTGACGTAGATGTCCTTGTAGCCGTCCAGATCGAGATCCGCGATCAGCGGGCTCCAGCTCCAGTCCGTCCGGGTCACGCCGGCCATCTGGCCGATGTCTGAGAACGTGCCGTTGCCGTTGTTGAGATGGAGCATGTTACGCGTGAACTGGTAGTAAAAGTCGTTGTGCAGCTCGGCCTGCAGGCGGCCCCAGCTCTCGAACGAGGTCGTCGTCTTGAGACGATGTTCGTCGTCCGGCAGCATGTCCGCCACGTAGATGTCCGGCCAGCCGTCGTTGTTGATGTCCGCGATATCGAGGCCCATGGACGACAGGCTGCTGTACGGCATTTCCTGCTCGAGCCGCTCGACGAACGTGCCGTCGCCCTGGTTGATGTACAGATAGTCACGCTCGAAGAAGTCGTTCGCGACGTAGAGGTCGGGCCAGCCGTCGCGGTTCACGTCGCTCACGACCACCCCCAACCCCAGGCCGATCTCGCTTCCGTAGATACCGGCCGCGGCGCTCACGTCCACGAAATGCCCGCCGTCGTTGCGATACAGCTTGGCCCCGCCGAGTGGGTCCCGAACGGTGCGCGTGTTCTTCAGCTCGAAGCTCACCACTGGCCGGGGCGAGTTGTTGATTACGAACAGGTCGAGATCGCCGTCGCGGTCGTAGTCGAAGAACACCGCCTGGGTGGAGTAGCCCGAGTCCGCGACACCGTAGGCGGCCGCCTGCTCGACGAAGGTCGGGACACCGTTCGCGTTGAGGCCCTGGTTGATGTACAGCTCGTTGGCCCGGAGCCCGCTATCTCCGAGCCCGGCGTGGCAGATGTAGATGTCGAGCCGTCCATCGCCGTTCACATCGGCGAGGGCCACGCCGGTGGTCCATCCCTTGCTCTTCAAGCCGGCTTCCTCGGTGACGTCGCGGAAGCGGAACTTCCCTTCGTTCAGGTAGAGCCGGGTGCCGCCCTGATTGGACGTCAGCACGATCTCCGGCAGACCGTCGCCCGTGAGGTCGCCGATCGCCGTCCCGCCGCCGTTGTAATAGTTGCGGTACGTGAAGACGTTCAGGTCGCGAGTGTCGCGCAGGCGATTCTCGAAGTGGACGCCGGTGTAGCTCGAGGGGAGAAGGGTGAAGAGGTGGCGGTCGAGGGGGGGGGGCGCGGGCTCGGCGCGACGCGCGCACCCGCCGACAAGGAACGCCCCGGCCACTAACAGCAGTAGGGGCGCAACCTGCTGCGCCCCTACGTGATCGTTCACAACTTCCACAACCCCCCCAACCTCCAGAACCTCCAGAACCTCCTCGCTAGTACCCAGGATTCTGCTTCAGCTGGGCGTTGGCGTCGATCTGGCTCTGTGGAATCGGAAACAGGACGCGGTAGTCAGCGGTGCTGTGGGTCCAACCAGTGCACGGTGATTGAGGGGTCGGCCCGGCAATACAACCCTTGCCGTTGCGGAGCGCAGAAGCTGAATCCGTCCGAGCAGTGTAGCCACCGAACCGGATTAGGTCCTGGCGCCGTTTGCCTTCGCCCAGCAACTCGAACAACCGCTCATTGAGGATCACGGAGCGATCGACCGCCGCGAGCGGGGCTGCGACCGCGGCGCCGGGCCGGTTACGCAGGGCGTTCAGGAGTTGCAAGGCCGTAGCCGTGTGCCCCAGCTCATTCTCCACCTCGGCCTTGATCAGGTACATCTCGCCGAGGCGGAACCACGCGTAATCGTTGCCGTTGTTTGGCCCTATGTGGGCCGGGTCGGCCGGCCACTTGTAAATTCGGGGCCCTTCCCCCTCGGTCGCCGAGAGGATGTTGGTTATCGTGTCGCTGAAGACGAGTGGAGCGCCCGACCGGTCCGTCACGGGAACGCCGGTCAGCACGTTGGACTGAGGTCCGATCAGGACCACTTGCCGCCGCTTGTCCGCGGCATCGAACGAATTGTACGTCTGCGCCAGGGTGGCGAAGCCGTTCCAGGGCGTTGGGCTGAACTGATTGTAGTGCAGCCCCGACATGATCACGTCGAGCCCCAGGCCGTCCGCGGCGATGAACTTGACGACGAAGATGTTCTCCGGCGAGCTGGAGTTGTCGGCGCGGAAGCTCTGGGGGAAGGAGTCGGCCAGCCGGTAGTAGGGGGAATTCATGAGGCGAGTCGCCGCGGAATCCGCGGCCAGGCACGCATCCGGGCCTGCGGCGACCGCCACACCCGAGCACGAGTTGTAGGAGCTGGCGCTGATCCCGCCGCTGCCCGCGCCCTCCTTGGTGAACACCCCGGCGTTGACGTACATGTTCGCGAGGATCGCGTCCGCACCGCCCTGGGTGAACCGCCCATTGTCCGATTGGGACCGCGTGGCCGGGAGCCCGGAATCGCGCGCCGCGATTAGCTCGCTCTCGATGAAGGTGAAGAGCTCGTGGCGCGTGCTCCGCGGCCGCTGCGCGATGTCCGTCGTGGTGACGATCGGCACGCCGCCGAACATATCCATCAGGATGTAATAGTAGAACGCGCGGAGCGCCCTCCCCTCGGCCACGACCGACGCCTTGTTCGCGAACGTGGCGGGTTGGACCGCCGAGAGGAACAGGTTGGCTCGGGCGACGCCGGTATACGCGTTATTCCACGCGCCGTTGAAGAAATTCGTGGTCGCGGCACTGGTCGGCGACCAGGTCTGGTTGTGCAGATCGATCCACTGGCCATTGTCGTTCCAGTCCGAGCCGCGGATCGGCACCACGATCTCGTCCGCGCTGACCTCGTTCGCGTCGTAGATGGTTCCCTCGGGCGCGGTGGACCGCAGCTGCGCGTACACGCCCGCGAGACCGGCCAGCACCTCCGCCTCGTTGCGGAAAAAGTTCGAGGACGTGATCAAGCTGGGGGGCGTCTCATCGAGGTTGGTGCACCCCTCGAGCGGGACCAAGAGCAGCCCAAGGAGCCCCGCCGCTCCAATCGATGCTGTCACAAGACGTGGCTTCATTGGCAGCGCTCCCTAGAAGACGAGTTTCAGGCCCCCGGTGATCGTGCGGGGGCGCGGATACGTCAGATAATCGATACCGCGCACCGCCAGGCCAGTCCCCGAGAAGACCTCGGGGTCGAGACCCGAATACCCGGTGATGAGGACCAAGTTGTCGGCCGACGCGTACAGTCGCGCGCTGCGCGCCGAGCGCGTCAGCCACGGCACGTCCAGGTCATATCCGATCGTGATGTTCTGTAAGCGGACGAACGACGCTCCCTCGACCCACCGGGACGAGTAGACGGCCGTCTCAAGAATCCCGGTCGGATCGGTCAACGCCGGCCGCAGGAAGTTCTTGCCCTGCCGCGCCTGGTTCTTCGTCGAATAAATGAGTGCGGTGTTGTTGAATACGTCCTGTCCCACCGCGGCCCGGATCAGCACGCTCAAGTCGAACCGCTTCCAGTTGACCTGGCTGTGGAACCCCAGGGTAAAGTCGGGGTTGGCGTTCCCGATCACCTGGTAATCCAAAACGGCCGCCGGCCCCTTCCCATCCGTCGTCCGCCCGTTGGCGCAGTTCGTGCTAGCCGCCGTGCAGAAGAACACCTGCCTCCCTGTCTGGTCCACTCCGAGGAAGACGGGGCCGAAGAACGTGCCCAGCGGGTACCCCGGCAAGATGCGCTCGGACGGTGCGTTGCTCTGCCCCGGCCCGCTGATGGGTCCCGTATCGATGGAGGGGCAAAGTTGGGCCCCGGTCACCTTGTCTGTAGTGCATGGAGCATTGAGCTCGACGACCTTGTTGCGCTCCGCTGCGAACACCAGCCCCGCCCGCCAGACCAGCCCCGGGTGTGACACCAGGACGGCATCGACGGTCGCCTCGAGGCCGTGACCGGTCACCCTGCCAATGTTCTGGAGCTGCGTGGGCTGCAGGGCCGGTTGCGACACGTTGGCTTCGAGCAGCAGGTCCTTGGTGTTCTTGTGGTAGTACTCGACGCTCCCCGAGAGACGATTATTGAAGAGGCCGAAGTCGACCGCCCCGTCGACCTGCGACGTCTGCTCCCATTTGAGGTCCTTGTTGCCGTTGCTGTTCGCGAGGACGCCGCCGTGGGGCTGGTCGCCGAACGGGTACGTGGCACCAGTGTTGGCGGCCAGCGTGATCAGCGAGGTATACGGGCCGACGCCGGGGTTGCCCTGCAGGCCCCAGCCCAGCCGCAGGCGCAGGTCCGAGAAGGGCGTGCCGCGCATGAATTCTTCTTGCGACAAGTGCCACGAGCCGGACAGCGCCGGGAACAGCCCCCACTTGTGGCCCGGCGCGAACGTGGAGGAGCCGTCGTAGCGCAGCACGCCGGTCACGAAGAAGCGGTCCTTCAGCCCGACGTTGGTCCGGGTGAAGAACGACACGAGGCGCCACTCCTCCGCGTAGGAGTTGGTCAACAGCGTCACGGCGCCACCCAGGTTGTTGAAGCTGAACGCGTCGGTGAAGAAACCTTTGCCCTGGCCAATAATCGTGTCGTCCTGGAATTTGCTGTATTCGTACCCGCCCACGAAGTCGACGCTGTTGCCCGAGCCGAACTGGCGCTGGTAGTTGAGGACGGTCTGCAGCGTCTGCGTCGTGTTGTCGAGCGTGGCCTGTCGCGCGAGGCCGCCCCCCAACTGCTGCCCAAGGGGATTCGAGTTGGGGTAGTATTCCTGGCGCACGCCATTCGCCTTGTCCAGCCCCACGGTCAGTTTTGCCGTCAGACCCGGCGCCACATCGAACTCGGCGTTCCCGTTCGCCAGGGTGCGGGTCGTCTGGCCGATATTGATGAGCTGGTTCGCCAGTGCCACCGGATTGCGCGACGACGTCTGGTTGGGGAGCTCGTAGTAGCGGGTCCCGGTCGAATCGGTCACCGTGACCGGGAGCGTGGGGTTGAAGCTGGCCATGTTCTCGAACACGCCGCCTTCGAAACCACCCTGGTTCTCGTACGCGAGGTACGTGTTGTTGATGTGGGAGGTCGTCACGTTCAGGCCGATACGCAGCCGGTTGTTCAGATCCGAGTGCGTAGCGGTGAGCCGGCCCTGAATCCGCTCGAGACCGCTGGAGAGCGTCACGCCCTCCTGCTTTGCGTAGTTCACCGACGCGCGATACCGCGTGTCTTCGCTCCCACCGGTGAATGCGAGGTTTTGGCTGTGGGAGACGGAGGACCGGGTCAGCTCGTTCTCCCAATTGGTGTTGGAGATCACCCGTGTGGTATCGCCGGGATTGGGCCCTGTTCTAACTACAATCCCCAACCCCCCGAGACGGGCCGGATCGATATTCCCCGCGGTCACTTGCTGGCGCACGAATGTCGCGTATTCCGTGCCACTCAGCAGGTCGAGCTTGCGAGCGGGACTCGCCGTCGACGCATAGGTGTCATACTCGAAGGTCGGCCCGCCCCCGCCGACCTGCCCTTTCTTCGTCTCAATCAGGACCACGCCGTTCGACGCGCGGCTGCCGTAGATCGCCGTCGCCGATGCGTCCTTCAGCACCGTGATCGACGCGATGTCGGACGGGTTGAGCAGGTTCAACGGGTTGCGGGGCAGCGACGGGTCGCCGACGGAACCGCTGGCCTGCGGCTCGGTCGACACGTTGTTTATCGGGACGCCGTCGATGACATACAGGGGTTCATTCTTGGCGCTCACGGAACTGCCGCCCCGAATCAGGATCTGCGCCCCGGCGCCGGGCTCGCCGCTGTTCTGGGTGATCTCCACACCCGCAGCGCGCCCCTGGATCATCTGGTCGACGTTGGTGATGACGCCGACGTTCGCCGCATCGGCGTTGAGCGTGGAGACCGATCCGGTGATGGCCTCCCGGCGCTGCGTACCGTACCCCGTCACGACGACCGGCTCGAGGATCGCAGCCGCCGGCGCGAGGGAGACCTGCGCCGTCGTGGTCCCGCCCGCGGTAACGGCGATCTCTTGAAACTGCGAGCCGTACCCGATGCGGGTCGCCCGCAAGCGATACGGCCCCGCGGGAACGCCGTTCAGGACGAAGCTGCCGTCGATGCGGGTGAGCACGCGGTGCGGAGTCCCCGCCAACGCCACTTCGACGTTGGCGAGCGGCTGTTGGGTCGTGGCGTCCACGACCTTCCCGGCGACGGCGCCCGTGGTTTCTTGCGCGCGCAGTGGGACCGCCCAGAACAGACCAGCGACCAGCGCGGGAACGAGGTGACGGACGAGTCGCATACGTCGGCCCTCTGCGGGGTGGGAAGTGGAACGTCGGATCGCGGTGCGCTGCCGTACGGACATGTTCATGATCCTCCTCCGGGCGAATCGCTGAGGAGCTGACGGGCTGCGGGGCTAGATATGGCCGCCGTTACGGAAGTCGTCAAGAGGCGCCCGGACGGGTCAGGCGCTCTATAAATGAAGAGGCTGCCCCTCCCCGACCCCCCTTCCATCCGCGCGTCCGCTCGTACACGTTGTTTCCATCTTCCGCGAGGACGCCTCTCATGCCCCCGATCAGCTTCACCGTCAACGGCAAGCGCGAAACGGTCAACGTCACCCCCGACACGCCGCTCCTCTGGGTGCTGCGCGACACGCTCGGGCTCACCGGCACCAAGTTCGGCTGCGGCATCGCCCAGTGCGGCGCCTGCACCGTCCACCTGGACGGCGTCGCGACGCGCACCTGCGTACTGCCCGTGGCCGCCGTCGCCGGCAAACGGGTGACCACGATCGAAGGCCTCTCCAAGAACCGCGCGCACGCCGTGCAGCGCGCGTGGATCGAGGAAGACGTGCCGCAGTGCGGCTACTGCCAGTCGGGGCAGATCATGGCCGCCGCGGCGCTGCTCGCGAAAACTCCGCATCCCACCGACGCCGACATCGACACGGCGATGACCAACATCTGCCGCTGCGGCACGTACCAGCGCATCCGCGCCGCCATCCATCGCGCCGCGCAGGGAGCGTGACATGAGCGCCCCGCAGATCACCCGGCGTGAGTTCCTCGAGACGGCGGGCGTCGCCGGTCTCGTCATCGGTTTCCATCTGCCCGCCACCGGCCGGCAGGTGATGCGCGGCGCCGCCGCAGCGGCGTTCGCGCCCAACGCCTGGCTGCGCATCGGCGCCGACGAGAGCGTCCTCGTGGTGGTCGACCGCTCCGAGATGGGCCAGGGCGTGACGACGTCGTTGCCCATGCTGCTCGCGGAAGAGCTCGAAGCCGACTGGTCGAAGGTCCGGATCGAGTCCGCCCCCGCGGACAAGGCGTACACCAATCCGATGTTCGGCATGCAGGGAACCGGCGGGAGCACCAGCGTGCGGGCAGCCTACACCCCGCTCCGCAAGGCGGGCGCGGCGGCCCGCGAGATGCTCCTCAGCGCGGCGGCGGAAACGTGGGGCGTCGACAAGGCCGCATGCCGCGCCGAGCAGGGCGCGGTGATTCACACGCCCAGTAACCGCCGCCTCACCTACGGGAAGCTGGTCGCCAAGGCAGCCACCGTCCCCCTGCCCCACGACGTCCCGCTCAAAGACCCGAAAGACTGGAAGATCCTCGGCACCCGTGTGAAACGGCTCGATACGCCGCCCAAGGTGGACGGGAGCGCGCAATTCGGGATCGATGTGAAGACGCCCGGTTTGCTCGTCGCGGTGGTCGCGCGCTCGCCCGTCTTCGGCGGCAAGGTGAAGAGCTTCGACGCCACCAACGCGAAGGCCGTGCCGGGCGTGAAACACGTCGTGCAGATCTCGACGGGTGTCGCGGTCGTGGCCGACGGCTATTGGTCGGCCAAGAAAGGTCGGGACGCGCTCACCGTCACCTGGGACGAGGGCCCGACGGCAAGCGTGTCGAGCGCGAGTATCTCGGAGCTGTTCGGCCAGAAAGCCGGGCAGACCGGCGCGGTCGCCCGCCACGACGGCGACGCTCAGGGCGCACTGCCTGGGACGGCGACCAAGCTCGACGCCGCCTACGAGCTGCCGTTCCTCGCCCACGCCACCATGGAGCCGATGAACTGCACCGCCCACGTGCGGGCCGACGGCGTGGACATCTGGGCGCCGACCCAGTTTCAGACCGGAGCTCAAGGCGTCGGCGCGGGTATCGGGGGCGTCCCACCCGA
>Ga0209235_1002240_pt1 | contig 10753 bp, 5 predicted proteins | sample GraSoi013_1_20cm_4_FD_185817 | JGI IMG/M metagenome (GOLD analysis project Ga0209235, IMG submission 185817) | Grasslands soil microbial communities from the Angelo Coastal Reserve, California, USA - Sample 09_25_2013_1_20cm (SPAdes) (version 2) | ecosystem: Environmental > Terrestrial > Soil >...
CGGTTGTCGTGGACGTGGGTGGTAACCACCAGTTCGCGCATTGTCTCGAAGCCGGGCCCGACTCCGTCTTCCATGTGCGCGTGGCCGGTGTCGAAGCACAAGCGCAGATCGTGAAGCCGCGTTTCGGTGATGAATTGCCGCAAGTTAGCGGGCGTGGCCAACCCGCCGGGAGTGTTCTCCAGGGCGATGGTGACGCTGCGGTGCTTCGCGAACAACATCAAGTGCTCGAGCGAATTGAAAGCCGCGTCCCACTTGCGGGGGTCCATCCGGTCGCGCGAGGAGCCCACGTGCTGCACCAGGTAGCGGAAGGGGACGAACTCAGCGAGGTCGAGCGCGCGCTTGACTTCGTCCACGGCGTCGAGCCGCCGAATCCGCTCCGGGTCAGAGATTGAAAGCGGCACACCGCTCTCGCGGGTTGCAGTCACATCGCGCTCGGTCGGCGCGTGCACCGCATGCAGTGTCAGGCGATGCGCTTCGAGCGCGCCGGCCAACTCGCGCGCCTCCTGGGGTTCGCGGTAATCGAAATGCGCTCGCGCGGAGAATATTTCGACCGCCGGGATGCCGGCGCCCGCGACTTCGCCCAGCAGCTCTGATGTCAGCTTGCGGTGGACGAACAAATAAGTGGAGAGCACTCGCTGCATCAGGCTCCTTAGTACCCCACCGCAGCGCCCTGGCGCCGCGGGTCGGCGGCGCCCAGCCGCTCGCCGGTTTGCGGGTCGATGCCGATGGCTTCCACCTGGCCGATCCAGGACCGCTGCTGGAGATGGTGGCCGCGCGCGGCGAGCTCCCGCGCCGTTTCCTCGGGAAACGTGTTCTCAATCCAAAGTGTGTCGGGCATCCATTGGTGGTGGAAGCGCGGCGCATTGATGGCGGCCTGCGCGCCCGCGGCGTCAGCGGGACCGAAGCGCATCCAACGCAGCACGCTCAGCAGCGTGGCCGAAATAATGCGCGGGCCGCCGGGTGATCCGGTCACAAAGCTAAGTTTGCCGTCCCGGAGGAGAATCGTGGGCGTCATGGAGCTGAGCGCGCGCTTGCCCGGCGTGATGGCGTTGGCCTCGGACTGCACCAGCCCGAACAGCTTATTGGGCACGCCGGGTTGCGTCGTGAAATCGTCCATGGTGTCGTTCAACAGAAACCCGCTCGAGGTCGTGGCGCCGCAGCCATAGCTTTCGTTGAGCGTATAGGTGTTGGCGACCGCGTTGCCGGCGGCGTCCACCACCGAGAAGTGCGTTGTGTGTTCACCATCCGGAGGGAAGCCCCCACCCTCGCTTCGCGAGGACGGCAAACCAGACGACACACCGTCGAAGGGATTCGGGTTGCCGGCGCGGATCGCTTGGCTCGAAGACGCCCGCCGCGAATCAATCGTCGCGCGCAATTGCGCGGCGTAACGCGGGTCGGTGAGCCCGCGGACGGGAACACGGGCGAAATCAGGATCGGCCAAGTGTGCGGCGCGATCGGCAAAAACGCGGCGCAGGGTTTCGGCCACCCAGTGAACTGTCTGCGGATCGTCCCAGGAGCCTGTACTGGAGTTTGTGCCGGCGCTCTTGGCGGTGTTCAAGCCGGGCTTCAGCTCAACCTCCGCCAGGATGTTCAGCGCTTCGATGAGGGCTACGCCGCCGGAACTCGGCGGCGGCGCTGAAATCACTTCCCACTCGCTGCCCGCGTGCTTGTATTTGGCGCGCAAGGGCGCGCGAATCTTGGCCTGGTAGCCGGCCAGGTCTTCGCGGGTGATCAGCCCGCCCATGCGCGCAAGCTCTTCGGCTAGCAGGCGGGCGGTCTCGCCGCGATAGAATTCGGCCGCGCCGCCTCGCGCAATCCTCCGCAAAGTTGCCGCCAGCTCTGGCTGGCGCAGGATTTCGCCGGGCTGAAAGAGTGCGCCATCCTTCAGGAAGATCCTACGGCTGGTCGAGAAGCGCTCGAGCAGGGAGCGGGCGTCGCGCAGCGACCGGGCAAGCTTTTCGCTGACCGGGAATCCCCGCTCCGCCAGGCGGACTGCCAGTGCCATGACCTCAGCGAGTTTCATCGTTCCGTAAGTGCGCAGGGCCAGTTCCATGCCCGCCACCGTGCCAGGAATGGCGATCGACCGGTAGCCGACCGTCGCCGCAGCAGAGTCGAGTGTGCCGTCGGCGCCGATATACATGTCGCGCGAGGCCCGGCCGGGTGCTGTCTCCCGATAGTCCACAAACCCAGCGCGGCCGTTGGCCAGGCGTTTGAGCATGAATCCGCCGCCTCCCAGATTTCCGGCAGCCGGCTGAACCACCGCCAGCGCGAACCCCACTGCGACCGCAGCATCAACTGCATTCCCGCCCTTTTTCAGGATTTCGATGCCGGCTTCAGAGGCCAAGGGTTCGTCGCTCACCACCATGGCCTTGGGGGCGCGTACGGCACGCGCCGGCCATTCTGGCTGCGCCACCTCACCCGCTTTGAAGTCGATTTGTAGTGCCGCGTCTTGCGCATCTGCAACCCCGGGATAAATACCGGCAGAGAGGGCTAGCACGAGCAAGGCAAGAGCGGCGCCGCCACACAGAAGTCGCGACGCAAAGGCCCAAGCGAGGATTGAGAATCGCGCAAACATGCGAAGCTTTTGACTGTAAGCGAAACGCCGGAGCGCGTCAAGGCAACGCGATGGCAGTCGAAAACTCGCGCGAACGGTCCAGGGGCGAGCCTATCTCACTTCGAGCGGTAGCACCGTCGGAACCCTCAAGCTGAAGTTGCGCGCGGTTGGTTGCGGTAGGCTTTGGCCGCTTGAACGCACACGCGCAGCTTCTCGATGGCCTCTTCGACCGTGCGCGTTTTAAGGCCGCAGTCCGGGTCCACCCAGACCGCCTCTTTGGGGATGATGGAGAGGGCATCGCCGAGGCGCTTGCGAACCGTCGTCGGGTCCTCGATGTGATGCGAATGCACGTCCACCACGCCAAAGCTGATGTCCTTGGTGAACGGATGGCTGCGAAACAATGCCAGCAGCTTCAGGTCGCCATTCGACATTTCGAGGTCGAAGTTATCCACGGGCATCTCGAGCATGCCGGGATAGATGTACTCGAAGGCGCCATAGCAAGCGTGCGCGAGGAAGTAGGCGTCCAGGCCGTCGGTTACGACGTGCATCGCCTCGACGGCGACGGAGAGCTCCTCAGGGCGTACGGAGAGCGCGGGCTCGTCCACCTGAATGATCTTGCAGCCGGCGGCGATCAGCGCCTCCACCTCTTTGCGAACCACGCCGGCCAGCGCCATGCAAGCGGCTTTGCGGTCGGGATAGTGCTCGTTGAAGCTCCAGTCCATCAGCGTGTAGGGCCCGGTGAGCATGCCCTTCACCGGGCGTTTGGTCAGGCTCTGGGCGTACTTCCACCAGTCCACGGTGATGGGCTTGAGCCACTTCACCTCGCCGGTGATGACGGGCTTGTGGTAGTAGCGGTTGCCGTAACTTCGCACCACGCCGCCCTCAGTGAAGCCGGGCAGGCGCTCAGCGAAATGGGCCACCATATCGCCGCGATACATTTCGCCGTCCACCAGGACGTCAATGTCCAGCTCTTCCTGCTTGGCAATCCAGAACGCGGTGGCTTTGCGTTCCAGCTCCACAAGCTGCTGCTCGGTAATCTTGCCCTTGTTGAAGTCAGCGCGAGCCTTCAGCAGATAGTCCGGTTTGGGGAAGCTGCCCACCGAAGTGGTCGGGAAAAGGGGCAGATGGAGGCCCAGTTTTTCCAGTTTTTGGCGGCTCATCGTTCAACCCCTCAGCTTTCGGCGGTGCGCTTTCAGCTATCCGCTCCTTCAAAACTTCTACCTTGCGAGCGCGCTGGCTCCGACTCTCACTGCGGAAATGGTTTTTCCGAGCAGCTCCAGCTTGGCATAGGCTCGGTCACGCGGCAAATACTCCAGGCCCGAGGAGGTGCCCAAGTAGGCTTTCCCTCCGGCGATCTTCGGCATCATTTTCTTGATCTGACGCGCCACAGCGCCGGGGTCTTCCAGCTTAGTGTTGCGGCCGTCCACCAGCCCAAGCCCCAGCGGGATGGGAGAGCCGGCCGCAGCGACCACATCTACGAGCTTGGGATTGTACGTGAAGTCGATCCCCAAGACATCGATGGGCAAGCGGGCCAGCTTGTCGTAGAGCGGCGCGGCATCGTGGAAATAAACGTAGAGAGCGAGCTGCGCGCGCTTGCCCGCCTTGGCCTCATCATCGCGGGCCTGGACCAGCGGCCCAAGCGCGCGCTCAAAAGTCTTCCAGTCTTCTGGGTACTTGATGATGGCGGGCTCGTCCACCTGAATGAATCTTGCGCCGGCCTCGACGAGGGCGCGCACTTCGGCGGCAAGCGCCTCTGCATAGGCCTCCGCGCGCGCTTCGAGCGAGGTCATGCCAGAGATCGCCGCCAGCGAAAACTTTGCCAGCGTGTAGGGGCCTGTCAACACTGGTTTCAGCGCCAGCCGGCCGGCCTTCTCGCTGGGGGTAGGTGTCGAACCCAAAACCTTTAAGGCGAAGGCAAACTCTTCGACTAGCAGCGTGCCCTTGCGCTCGGGCCGCGCCGTCAGCTCCGGCTGGCGGAAATAGAAATTGGTGTCAAAGAAGCGCAGCAGGCCCTTGATCTTCACGCCGGCGAGCTTGCCGGCCAGATGCGAGATTGGGTCGTTCCACTTGATCAACCCGTCGGTGACCAGCTCCAGCCCACCGCGCACCTGCTCCTCGATTGCGCGGCGAATCAACTCTGCTTCGGCGTCCGCCAGGTCGGACGGAGTCCGTTCGTTGCGGTCCACCGCGGCGATGGTGCGCCGCAGGATCTGTAGGTCCGGCGAATCGCCGATGCGGGGATAGCTTCCGGTGCTCGACGGAACTAGGTTCATTCGCCTTCCTCGTTCAGGAAATTAAGCGAAAGGCCAAGCGGCGTCAAGTCAAGGGCTGGCGGATAGCGGCGATTCAAGATTCCGCCGCTTCGCCGACCGAGAAATATGTGCAATCCGGGTGGTGGAACACTAGTGCGCTGACACTGGCCTCCGGATCCATCATCATGCCTTCGGTGAGCTGAACACCAATATCCTCCGGCCGCAGCACCTTCCAAATGCCCGCCTGGTCATCGAGACTTGGGCAGGCAGGATAGCCGAAACTGTAGCGCTTGCCGCGATAGCGCGCGGTAAAGCGATCTTGCATCGTCAATCCGGACGGGTCGGGGAAGCCCCAATCCTCCCGAATACGGCGGTGAAGCCATTCAGCGCACGCCTCGGCGGACTCCAGCGCCAGGGCTTGCAGGCCGTGGGACCTGAAATAGAACCCGGCGGCCTTGGCTTCCTCCGCCTTTTCGCGGATGCCCTCGCCAGCACTGACGACAAAGAGCACAACATGATCGCGCTTTCCGCCGGCGGGCGGCAGAATGTAATCACTCAGGCAAAGACCGTCGCGGACCTGCTGCCGTTGAAAATGAAACGTATGCAGTGACGCACTCTCGCCCGGAGCGAAGAGCTGGATGGAGTTTCCGGCGCGCTCTGCCTCGAAGAACTGCCAGATGGCGCGGACTTTCATGAAGCGCGCAGCGTCGCGTTTCACTTCCTCCATATCGTCGCGGAGCTGGAGCGCGCGCGGGTCGTGCTCCGCGAGCGCTTTCTCGAAGCTCCCCTTGAATCCCATATGACGCCCGTAGAGCATGTACGGGTTGATGTAATTCCAAATCTCGTTGAGGTCGGGAACGTAGCGCACTTTGCGGTCCCGGTAAGGCGCCGGGGGAATGGGCAGATCGCTGCGCACGCGGCTCGAGGGCGCCTCGGAAACTGCGGCCGGGCCGGATGCCGCGCGTAACTCCGCCGCGGCTCCGTCCCGGTACGTGTGTGCTTGGAGGACTTCATCCCGGCGGGTCGAGTCGCTGAGTTGGTTCATCAGGTGCAACCCGGTCATTGCGTCTTTCGCGTAGCAAACAGCTTGCCTGTAGCTCGGGGCGATCTTCTGCCGGGTGAATTTCTCCGAGAGTGCTGCGCCGCCGACCAGCAGCGGGACGCTGATGCCAGCCTCGCGCAAGTCCGCCGCGGTGATGACCATCTGCTGGGCGCTCTTCACGAGCAGCCCGGAAAGGCCGATGGCGTGCGGCTGGTGTTCCTTAAAGGCCCGGATCAGCTCCTCGGGCGGCACTTTGATGCCGAGATTGATGACGTCATAGCCGTTGTTCTTGAAGATGATCTCAACCAGATTCTTCCCGATATCGTGCACATCGCCTTTGACCGTGGCCAGGATCACCTTGGCCCGCTTCTCGATGTCGGCCTTTTCCATAAACCGCTCCAGATAACCCACCGCAGTCTTCATGGCCTCGGCGGATTGCAAGACCTCGGCGACGATGAGCTCGTTGTCGTTGAAGCGCCGGCCAACCTCGGCCATCCCCTCCATCAGCGGTCCATTGATGATGTCGAGCGGCGTGGGGCCCTCCTGGAGCTTATGGTTGAGGTCCTCGATCAGGCCTTCCTTGGTGCCCTCGAGAATATAGTTGGCCAGCCGCTGGTCGAGCGGGAGATCGGCCGCGCGGGCTTTCTCTTTTTTCTTCTGAGTGCGGAAGTGCGCGGTGATGGCGGTGATGTGGAACTGGTTGATAGCCACCTTCTGCTCGCGGGTTTGCGCTCGCCAATCGGCCGGCGCGTCGCGAAACAGCGCAGCCTGCGGGTGATCGGGGGGCACGCCAACAGGAACGTGATTGAACAGGAGGTCTTCAGCGAGCTTGCGCTCCGTTTTGGGGATCGAGGCGAAGCGCTCGAGGCGCTCGGCATTGACGATGGCCAGATCCAGGCCGGCCTTGGTGCAGTAGTAGAGGAAAACCGAGTTGACGACTTCCCGGGCGCCGGGCGGAAGGCCGAAGGAGATGTTGGAGATCCCCAGAACAGTGCGCGCGAAGGGAATGTGTTGCTTGATCAGGCGCAGGGCCTGGATCGTCTCCACGGCGCCGCCGATATAGTTCTCGTCGCCGGTGGCACAGGGGAAGACCAGCGGGTCGAAGATGATGTCCTGCGGCGGGATCCCATATTTCTCGGTGAGGAGTTGATAGGAGCGCTGGGCGATGGCGAGCTTGCGCTCGCGGGTGAACGCTTGGGCCTGCGCGGGATCCTCGTCAATGCAACCCACAATGACGGCCGCGCCATAGGCGCGAGCCAGCGGGGACACCTTCTGGAATTTTTCTTCGCCGTCTTCCAGGTTGATGGAGTTGATGATGCTCTTGCCCTGACAGTAAGCGAGAGCAAGCTCGACGGCCCGCGCATCGGTGGTGTCGATCATGATGGGGACCTTGATCTTGCGGATCAGCTTTTCGTAGAAGGGAGGGATATCCCCCAGTTCCTCCCGCTCGGTGCTTTGCAGGCAGACGTCCACGATGTGGGCGCCGTTCTTGACCTGGCGACGCGCGATCTCGGTGGCTTCCTCCCACTGTTCGGCGCTGATCAACTCCTTGAAGAGCCGCGAGCCGATCACGTTGGTGCGCTCGCCGACCAACAGCGGGCGGGTGCTTTCCTCAGCCTCGACCATCTCGATCCCTGAATAGACGGCGCGGCGGGAGTTTTCCGGGGGATGCCGGGGCTGCTTGCCCTGCACCATCTCGGCGATGGCCCGGATGTGTTGTTCCGTCGTGCCGCAGCAGCCGCCGACTAGATTCAGCCAGCCGTGATGGATGAAGCGCTCGAGCTGCTCGGCCAGCGAGGTGGGCGTCTCGAGATATTTCCCCTCTTCATTGGGCAGGCCAGCGTTGGGATAGCAGGAGACATAGCGGCCGGTCAGGGATTGCAGAGTGCGCAGATGGTCGGTCATGAACTCCGGCCCGGTGGCGCAGTTCAATCCCAACGAAATCAAATCGAGGTTGTCGAGAGAAGCCCACAAAGCCTCGACGCTCTGTCCCGCCAGCATGGTGCCCATAGCCTCGATAGTGACGGAGATCATAAGCGGGATATCCATCCCGAGCTCGCGCGCCAGGCTTTGCACGGCCAGAGCGCCGGCTTTTATGTTGCGCGTGTCCTGACAGGTTTCCAGCAACAGCAAGTCCACACCACCATCGATCAGCGCGCGCGCCTGCTCGAAATAGGCCTGCTGGAGCTGGGCGAAGGTGACGCCGCCGGTGACCGTGATGGCCTTCGTGGTCGGACCCATGGCACCCGCGACAAAGCGGGGCTTTGTGGGGGTAGAGAACTCGTCCGCGGCCCGCCGGGCCAACTCGGCGGCAACGCGATTGATCGCGTAGGCCTGCTCCTGCAACTGGTATTCCGCCAGAACAATCGACGTGCCGCCAAAGGTGTCGGTCTCGATGATGTCGGCGCCCGCTTCGAGGTACTTGCGATGAATATCGAGGATGATCTCCGGCTTGCTGACCACCAGGTGTTCGTTGCAGCCGTCCAGCGCCGGTCCGCCAAAGTCCGCAGCCGAGGGGTTGCGCTGCTGGATCATCGTTCCCATGGCGCCATCCAGAATGAGGATGCGCTCGTGAAGCAGGCCCCTGAGGATGCGGCCTTGTTGAGAGAGGTCCTTCATCTTAGGTCCAGATTGTGATCCCGCACGAGAGTGCGGAAGAGCCAGTTCCAAATTCTGGGATTTCAAAGGGCTCCTGCTTCCTGAATCAATGCGCTGTGTGACCCTGTTCTGCGCCAGAATCCCCAGCGCGACTGGACTAGAGCGTCCAACTCCAGCTTGGCACAAGCTTGTTTGAGCGACAAGCTTTGGAGATCCCGGGATGCTTTCCTGGAAACTCCGCCTGCCCGCGGGCTGAATTTTCTGGCCGGCCAACGGCGTGCGAGCGAAAGAAATCCTTTGGGCGGTCCATCGCTTTTTGGCGGTAGGCCCGGTACGCAAGACGCGCGAATGCGCCGCAATCGGCAGGAGAGTGGATAAGTGGCTCCGGGCGTTACGGGTCGAGTGTGCGCTGTCGAGAGCGAAGGCTTTCGCTTCGGGGGGAAAGTGGGAGGTTGGTGGCTACTCCTCCGCGCTGAGGAATTCGAGCGGAGCGCCAACTTCTGCCCGCGGAAGCAGTCCGGCTTGAGCGCCGCGCGCCAGCAATTCGCCAACGGCGCGCCGCCCGCGCTCGCCGTAACCCAGCGTCCAACTGTTCACGTACATGCCGACAAATTTGTCGGCTAGCTCGATGTCCATATCCCGGGCGAACTGCATGGCGTAGTTGAGCGCCGCCTCGCGGTGCTCCAGGGCGTAGCCCACACTCTCGCGGATTGCCCGCGCAATCTGCCGGCCAGTCTCCATGCCTAGGGCCCGGCGCACGGCGTTGCCACCGAGCGGTAGCGGCAGCCCGGTCTGTTCGAGCCACCAGTGTCCCAGGTCCACCACGCGATGCAGGCCGGCTTGGGAGAACAGGAGTTGCCCTTCGTGGATGAGCAGGCCTGCCTCCACAGTTTCATTGCGCACCGCGTCGAGAATCTGGTCGAACGCCATCGGCACTGGCTCGAAGCGCGGTTCGAGCAACTTCAGCGCCAGGTAGGCGGTCGTCCGCAGGCCAGGCACGGCCACGCGGCGGCCGGCCAGTTCCTCGCGCTTCATGGGATGCGAGGCAACCAAGATGGGGCCGTACCCCTCGCCGAAACTCGCCCCGCAATCCAGGAGCACGTATTTGTCGCGCAAGAAGGCGTAGGCGGGGAAGCTGAGCGCGGTGACGTCGTAGAGTTCTTCGGGTGCCGCCTGGTTCAAGGTCTCGATGTCCGCCAGCACGTGGGTGAACCTCATCCCCGGCGTGCGCACCTTACGCGTGGCGAGCGCATAAAACATGAAAGCGTCGTCGGAATCTGGCGAGTGCGCCAGCGTGATTTCCATCACTTTGGTCGCGGCTTGTCTGGTAGGCATGGGTGGCACCAGAAAAACTGAATGGCGTTCCTCAGTTAACCATTCGAAGAAAACTCAGGTGCCGGGAAGCGCACTCAGCTGGGAATGCACGCGAACCGGCGCAGAGCGCTCAACGAAATCCCGAATCGTCGGGACGGGTCGTTCCCACGCGCAAGAGAGTAGCACACTCGACCCCTTCGCACAATTCGCGCCGCGCCGGCGTTCGGAAGAGTTACTTTCGCAGGAACGGCCGAAGGGGAAGTGCAAAACGCAAAACGAAGAATTCAAGATGCAAGAGCCAAAGGAAGAGTGGCAGGTGATTGAACGCGGGGTTCACAGAGGTCACGCAGAATGGAGAAAACAAATTGGACAAGCTTGCAGAAACAAAAATGGTGGAGAGAAAGGGGTTGCCGCGCGTTCCGCGGGATTCAGTAAGCGACTTCGGCCTGCCGGCGTCTCGAGCAACGGATTCAGCCGAGCTACTTGGGTTGCGGTGCGGGCTGGAGCCACGTGCGGAATCAACCTGCGAGCGCAAAAACCAGGACTGATCCCTTCATCCTCCATGTTCCTTGCTGAACTGCTGAGCTCAAGAGTGAACCACTCACAGTGCAGACACCAACCGTGCCACGGCCCCATCAAAATCGGCTTTGCCATCGAGGTAGGGCTGCCAATACCGCTCCAGCACCCGCTGATAGTTCTGCCATCCGCGGGCATAGAGGTCGAACTTATAAGCGTAGGGCGTGTAGTTGCCGCGCGCCCCAGCATCCGGGACGCTCAAATCTTTTGCCAGAGTGCGCTTGACGATTTCGCCGGTGGTGTAAAACAAGAGGGCATGCCAGAGGTAGCGGGGAATCGGTTTCCCCCGCTGGCGGCATTCGCGGACGATGGCGTCACGCACCGCGCCGGCTAATGCGTGCGAGGCTTCGTGGAAGAGCACCTCCAGCGCGGCAGGTCCTTGGTTGCGCGGGTCGGTGCTCGAAATAGTCAGATGCA
>Ga0209235_1002243_pt1 | contig 10743 bp, 10 predicted proteins | sample GraSoi013_1_20cm_4_FD_185817 | JGI IMG/M metagenome (GOLD analysis project Ga0209235, IMG submission 185817) | Grasslands soil microbial communities from the Angelo Coastal Reserve, California, USA - Sample 09_25_2013_1_20cm (SPAdes) (version 2) | ecosystem: Environmental > Terrestrial > Soil >...
TCTGGGTCGACACGCCGTCCGGGGACGACGGGCACTCCGACCCGCTGCCGGTCGATCCATGGCTGCTCGGCGCCCTGCTCGGGGCCGGTGAGCTCTCGGGCCGCGCGTTGCGCTTCTGGACGTCCGACCCGGAGATCGTGGCCCGCGTCGCCGAGCGCGCCGACGGCCAGGCGGCGAGCACGGTCATCGACGCGATGCGCCGGCTCCGGCTGTGGGACATCGAGAGCGCGCAGCGGTTCGTCCCCGACATCTATATGGGCGCGCGTCGCGGCGCGCGGGTGGATCTGCTGCGCGGCCTTCTCGACGCGGCCGGCGTGGTGGAGGCGCGGGGCACCCTGCGCGTGTCCGCCAGCAGCGGGCGGCTCGCGCGCGGCGTGGCGGCGCTCGTCCGCTCGCTGGGCGGCTGGTGCTCGGTGCGGCGGCGCTCGCCGCGCGCCCCGTATGTGTGCACCATCGACTACGCCGAACCGAAGGAGCTCGTGACCCTCTCGTCGAAGCTGATCCGCACCCTGGCCCCGCGCCGGCCGCGCCGGCCGATGTTCGTCTCCATCGAGCCGACGCGCGTGACCGAGACGCGCTGCATCGCCGTGACGCACCCGTCCCGCCTCTACGTCACGGACGACCACGTCGTCACCCACAACACCGCCTTCGCGCTGAACATCGTCCAGCACCTCGGCGTCACCCTGCGTGGCACCGCGCTCGTGCTGAGCCTCGAGATGTCCGCCCAGCAGCTGGTGCAGCGCATGCTGTGCTCCGAGGCCAAGGTGGACTCGCAGGCGGTGCGCACCGGCTTCCTGTCGTCGTCCGACTGGCATCGGCTCACCGCCGCCGCCGGCCGGCTCTCGGAGGCCAAGATCTTCATCGACGACAGTCCCGGCCTCACGGTGCTGGAGGCGCGCGCGAAGGCACGCCGGATGAAGGCCGAGCACGGCCTGGATCTGTTGGTGATCGACTACCTGCAGCTGATGCGCGGGCGCGCCGCGCTCGACAACCGCCAACAGGAGATCTCGGAGATCTCACGCTCGCTCAAGGCGCTCGCGAAGGAGCTCAACGTGCCGGTGGTCGCGCTCTCTCAGCTCTCGCGCGCGGTGGAGGCGCGCGCACAGCGCGACTTCCGGCCGCAGCTCTCCGACCTGAGAGAATCCGGCGCCTTGGAGCAAGATTCCGACGTCATCCTCTTCATCTACCGGTCGTTCGTCTACAAGGGTGACGAAATTCCGCCCGACGAGCAGAACGTCGCCGAGATCATCATCGGCAAACAGCGCAATGGCCCCACCGGCACCGTGAAGGTGGTCTTCCTGCCGCAGTACGCCCGGTTCGAGAACGCCGCCGACCTGCATCGCCAGCCCTCGCCGTTCTAGCGCCGCGCCCGTCAGGGCGCGACGCGCCAGACGTCCAATCGGTCGAGCCCGTCGACGTGCAGTCGGTCGCGGCGCCGACCCGTCGGCGCGCCGTAAGCCCCGTCGAACACTGACGGTTGCCGGGGGCTACGGGCGTATCATGGCCCGGTGCGTCTGCACCAGCTGAAGCGCCTGTTCGTCGGGACGCCGCTGCCGACGGCGCAGTCCCGACACGAACGGCTCTCCAAGCCGACCGCCCTCGCCGTCTTCGCCTCCGACGCGCTGTCCTCGACTGCGTACGCGACCGAGGAAATCCTGCTCATGCTGATCCTGGCGGGCACCGCGGCGCTGTCCTACTCACTGCCCATCGGCATCGCCATCGCCGCCCTCATCGCGATCGTGGTGTCCTCCTACCGGCAGACGATCCTGGCCTACCCTCAAGGCGGCGGCGCCTACATCGTCTCCAAGGACAACCTCGGCACGTACCCCGCGCTCGTCGCCGGCGCCGCGCTCCTGATCGACTACGTGCTGACCGTAGCGGTGAGCGTGGCGGCCGGCATCGCCGCCGTGACCTCGGCGGTGCCGTGGCTGTTCCGATACCGCGTGGTGCTCTGCGTGGCGGCGGTGGCGGTCGTCGCCATCGCGAACCTCCGCGGCATTCGCGAGTCGGGCAAGCTGTTTGCGGCTCCGACCTACCTCTTCATCGTGAGCCTGTTCGGCCTCATCGCGTACGGCAGCGTGGGCGCCATCTTCGACTTCCTCGGCGAGGCGCCGTACCAGGCGCACCCGCCGGGCCTCGAGGGCATCGGGCTGTTCCTGCTGCTGCGGGCCTTCGCCTCGGGGTGCGCCGCGCTGACCGGTGTCGAGGCGGTCTCGGACGGCGTGCCCGCCTTCAAGCCGCCGGAGGCCCACAACGCGCGCGTCGTGCTGGCCTGGCTCGGCGCGATTCTCATCACGCTCTTCCTCGGCATCACCTATCTCGCGTACGACTTCGGCATCGTCCCCAAGGAGCACGAGACGGTGGTCTCGCAGCTGGCGCGCCACGTCTTCGGCGGCGGCTTCCTCTACTACGAGATCCAGTTCGTGACGATGCTGATCTTGCTGCTGGCGGCCAACACGTCGTTCGCCGACTTCCCGCGGCTGGCCTTCTTCCTCGCCCGTGACCGGTTCATCCCGCGCCAGTTCTCCACGCAGGGCGACCGGCTCGTGTTCTCCAACGGCATCGTGATCCTGGGCGGCCTGGCCGTCGTCCTGCTGCTCATCTTCAAGGGCGACACCCACGCCCTCATCCCGCTCTACGCCGTCGGCGTGTTCGTGTCGTTCACGCTCTCGCAGGGGAGCATGGTGCGCCGCTGGATGCGCGTGCGCGGCCCCGGCTGGTGGTGGCGCCTGGCCCTCAACGGCGTGGGCGCGCTCGTCACCGGCGTGGTCATGGTGACGATCGCGGTGACGAAGTTCTCGCATGGCGCCTGGATCGTGGTGCTGCTCATCCCCACCCTCGTCGCCATCTTCGTCATCGTGCATCGCCACTACGGCGATGTCTCGCGACAGCTCTCGCTCGACGACTACTCGCCGCCGCCGCCCATGACGAACACGGTCCTCGTCCTCGTGGGCGACCTCCACCGCGGCGTCGTCCACGCGCTGCAGTACGCGCAGACGCTCTCGCCGTCGGCCAAGGCCCTCTACGTGGAAACGGATCCCGAGCGCACGCGGCGGCTGGAGGAGCGCTGGGGCAAGTGGGGGCAGGGGCTGCCGCTCATCGTGCTGACGTCACCGTACCGCTCGCTCCTCGGCCCGCTGCTGGAGTACATCGACCAGCTCCAGCGCCACGGCGACAACCACGTGGTGACGATCGTGCTGCCGGAGTTCATTCCCGCCCGCTGGTGGCAGCAGATCCTCCACAACCAGACGGCGCTCCTGATCAAGGGCACGTTCCTGTTCCGCAAGAACGTCATCGTCACCGACGTGCCCTACCACCTGCGCCACTGAGCGATTCTGGTACACTCAACGACCGCGTGATTAGGCCGATGGAGCTCACCCTCGCCGTCGACGGCCCGTTCGACGCCGCGGCCACGCTCGCGCGCTACCATCGCTGGGGAGAGGATCCGGCCACCCGCCTCGACGGCGACGTGCTCCGCCGCGTGCTTCGCGTCGGCGAGCGTCTGCTGCCGTACGAGGTACGCACGTCGGGGACGGTCACCGACGCGCGGCTGACCGTCACCATTCCCGGTGGCGGCGGCGCGGACGTCGAGCGGGCGGTGACGACGGAGGTCCGCCGGCTGTGCGGCCTCGACTTCGACCTGCCCGGCTTCTACCGCATGGCGAAGGGGGATCCCGTGCTCGCCCCGCTCGTGGAGCCGCTCTACGGGATGCGCCCGACCCTGGCGCCCACGCCGCTCGAGATGCTCGTCGGATCGATCTCCGCGCAGCAGGTGAATCTCTCCTTCGCCTTCGCCTGCCGCGCCCGCCTCGTGCGGCGCTGGGGCACGCCGGTGGCGACGCCCGGCGGGGACGTCTACGCGTTCCCGACGCCGTCCCTGCTCGCCGCCGCTCGGCTGCGCGAGTATCGCGCGCTGAAGTTCTCGACGCGCAAGGGCGAGTACATTCGCGACCTCGCGCGCGGCGTGGTGCGCGGCACGCTCGACCTCGACGCGCTGACCACGGCGCCGAGTGAGGACGTCATCGCGACGCTGACGGCGCTGCGCGGGCTCGGGCGCTGGACGGCGGACTGGTTCCTCGCGCGCTGCTGCGGGCGGGGGGACGTCTGTCCCGCCGGCGACCTCGCCGTGCGCAAGGCCTTCGAGCACCACTACGCGCGGCGCGGGCGGACCCTGAGCGAGGAGGCGATCCGGCGGCGCTCGCGCGTGTGGGGCGAGCACCAGAACCTCGCCATCCATTACTTGCTGGCCGGCATGCGCCTGCATGCCGCCGCGCGCGGAGGCGAGGCGTGAAGGGCCGCCTGCCGATCCTCGGTCAGCCCAACCCGGACGTCCCGCGCGACGTCCACCTGGTTGGCCGCTACGCGCTCGGCGTCACGTGGGCCGACGACCACGGGTCGATCTATCCGTTCGAGCCCCTTCGCCGCGCCTGCGGCTGCGGCGCCTGCGCGACGCTCGAGGTCGTGGCGGGGGCGAAGGCGTGGCCGCAGGACATCCGCCGCACGGACGCGGGCCTCGCCGTGACGTGGTCCGACGCGCACGCGAGCGTCTATCCGTACGGGGACCTGCGCGCGCTCTGCCGCTGCGCCGCCTGCACCGGCGGCCACTAGATGGCGGTGGCCGTCACCGGCGACGCGCGCAAGCGCCGGGCGCTCTACGGCGTCATGCTCTCGGTGTTCCTGGCGGCCATGGAATCTACCGTGGTCGCCACCGCGATGCCGACGGTCGTGGCGAGCCTGGGCGGCGTCCACATCTACTCCTGGGTCTTTTCGGGGTTCTTGCTCACCTCGACGGTCACGATGCCGCTCTGGGGGCGCGTCTCCGATCTCTTTGGCCGCCGCCCCGTCTACCTCGGCGGGCTCGGCATCTTCCTGCTCGGCTCCGCGCTGTCGGGCGCCTCGCAGGACATGGTCCAGCTGATCGGCTTCCGGATGCTGCAGGGCCTCGGCGCGGGCTCGCTCATGACGCTCGGCATGACGATGATCGGGGAGCTGTTCGGGCTCGAGCAGCGCGCGCGCATGCAGGGCTACGTGTCGGGCATGTGGGGGGTGGCCTCGCTGCTGGGGCCGCTGCTCGGGGGCTTGCTGACCGATCTCGGCTCGTGGCGCTGGGTCTTCTACGTCAACCTGCCGTTCGGCGCCGTCGCCATCGCGCTGCTCGCCGGCGCGCTCCCCGACGCGACCGTGCGGCGGCCTCACGCCTTCGACTGGACCGGCGTCGCGCTCTTCACGTCCGGGATCTCGGCGCTGCTCGTCGGCATCCTCGAGGCCGGCCGCATCGGCGTCTGGACGGGCGCGGACGTGCTCGTGCCGCTCGCCCTCGCCGCCGTCGCCCTCGCCGCGTTCGTGCCGGTGGAGCGGCGCGCGGGCGAGCCGATCGTGCCCTTCCGGCTGTTCCGCCACCGCATGGTGCTCGCCGCCGGCGTCAATGGGTTCCTCTCGGGCATGGCGATGTTCGGCGCGATCTCGTTCGTGCCGCTGTTCTTGCAGCACGTCAGCGGGATGTCGGCAACGGCGGCCGGCGTCGTGCTCATGCCGTTCGTGCTGGGCTGGGTGGCCATGTCGATCGTGAGCGCGCGTCTCGTGCTCCGCGTCGGCTACCGCGCGCTGGCCGTCGCCGGCATGACGTGCCTGGCCGTGGCCTTCCTGCTGCTGACGCGCTGGGCGCCCGGTCTCACCCAGACGGTGGCGATGCGGGACGCGCTGCTCGGCGGCATCGGCATGGGGCTGACGTTCGTCCCCATGCTCCTGTCGGTGCAGAGCGCGGTGGCGCGGGCCGACCTCGGCGCCGCGACGTCGCTGACGCAGTTTTTGCGCACGATCGGCGGCGCCGTGGGACTCTCGGTGATGGGGGCGGTGATGGTGCGCCGGCTCGCGAGCGGGTTGCCGATGGCCGAGGCCCTGCACGGGGTGTTCGTGGTGGGCTTCGGCGTCAGCGTGCTCGCGCTCGCCTCCGCGTTCCTCGTGCCGGCGGGACGTGCCCAGGAGCTGGCGCGCCCGGACATGCGCGAGGAGCCGACGCGGGCCGGCGGATAGGAGGGCGGCATGCCAGGCGACGTCCCGTTACTCGATCGCCTCGCCCAGCTGACGCCGGTGCCCGCGGCCGCGGCGGCCTCGCTCATCGAGCGCCTGGACGAGCCGAACGCCGATCCCGTCATCGGGCCGCTCTTCGGCACCGACGACGAGGGGGACACCGTCGTCAACCCGCTGGTGCCCGCGGTGTTGCAGGCGCTGGCGCAGAAGGAAGGGCTGACCTGCTACGCGGCGCTGCTCGAGGGGCTGACGGGCATCTGGAACGCCGCCGTGCGGGCCGCGGTCGTGGACCGGCTGCGCGCGGCCGGGCTACCGCAGGACGACCTGCTGATCCGGCTGCAGAAGCTCTCCCCCACCCTTGGCTTCGCGGCCGAGAACCACGAGTGGGCGCGCGAGTGGCTGGCGGACCCGTTCACGCAGGATGCGCTGCTCGTCCAGCAGTGCGTCGTGCGGCTGCTCTTCGCGCTGCGGGCGATGGCCGACGCGCGCGGGGACGAGCTGACGAAGGCATAGCAATATCGAGGAGCGCCGCGGGTTTCCCGGGGCGCGTGGGAGTGCGAAGCCGCAGGCCGTTCGACGGCCGAGGCGAGCCTGCGATGGCTCGTTGGGGGTCTGGGGGCCATATCGGGGCCCCCAGCCAGGAGGGCTCTCTATGCACATCCACGAGCGCAACACGGAGAAGAAGCGGCTCAACGGCCTGATGCTGAAGTCGCCGATGAAGGTCTATCGCGCGTTCGGCGAGATCGGCAAGGAGGTGTTCGCCGACGGCGCGCTCTCCAAGAAGCACAAGGAGCTGACTGCGCTCGCGGTGGCCGTCTCGCAGAACTGCTTCGACTGAATCGACCATCGCGTCGAGGAGGTCCTCGACCAGGGCGCGACGGACGCCGAGATCGCCGAGACGCTGGATATCGGGGTGCTCATGGGCGGCACCCTGGCCGTCAAGTCGATCCGCCACGCGTTCTCGGTGCTGGAACAGTTCAGAGCAGGGAGGAAATGACCATGGCCTCGAGTCTCGACAAGTACCGCGACATCTTCGACAAGAAGGCGTTCTGCCACCTCGCCACCGTCGGCCGCGACGGCCGACCGCAAATCACTCCGGTGTGGTGCGACTTCGACGGGACCTACGTCCGCATCAACACGGCGCGCGGCCGGGTGAAGGACAGGAATCTCAAGGCGAACCCGGTCGTCGCGCTGTCGGTGCAGGACCCGGACAACCCGTACCGCTACGTGCAGGTGCGCGGGCGCGTCGCCGAGATGACGGAACAGGGCGCCGACGCGCACATCGATGCCCTGGCCAAGAAGTACATGGGCAAGGACAAGTATCCGAACCGCCAGCCGGGCGAGGTGCGCGTGATCGCGAAGATCAAGCCCGAGTCCGTCCAGGGCATGGGGTAGCCCCATAGTGCGAGCCGCCGCCGAAGGCGAGGCGCGTCTGTGACAGGATGATCAGCGTCGAGGGCATCGCCAAGTCGTTCGGCGGGCAGGTCCTCTTCCGCGACCTCTCGTGGCGCATCGCGGACCGGGAGAGGATCGGGCTCGTCGGCCCGAACGGCGCCGGCAAGACGACGCTCTGTCGCATCCTGGCCGGCCTCGACGAGCCCGACGCGGGGCGCGTGAGCCGCCCGCGCGCCACCACCGTCGGCTACCTCGCCCAGGAGGCCGCCGCGAGCGGCGAGGGCTCCGTGCTGGCGGAGGCGCTCGCCGGCTTCGCCGACGTCTGGGCGCTGGAGCGCGACATGGAGGAGGTCGCGGCGGTGCTGGCCACGGCGCCGACCGACGCCCTCACCGCGCGCTACGGCGACCTCCAGCACCGCTTCGAGGCGCTCGGTGGCTACCGGCTCGAGAGTCAGGCCAAGGCGATCCTGAGCGGGCTCGGCTTCCGTCCCGACGAGCTGGCGCGGCCGGTCGCCGAGTTCTCGGGCGGCTGGCGGATGCGCGCGGCGCTGGCCCGCCTGCTGCTGCTGGCGCCCTCGCTGCTGCTGCTCGACGAGCCGACGAACCACCTGGACCTCGAGTCGCTCGCGTGGCTCGAGGATTTTCTCGCGGGCTACGCCGGCACGGTGGTCGTCGTCGCCCACGACCGCTACTTCCTCAACCGCATGGTGACCTCGATCGCCGAGCTGTCGGCGGCGGGTCTCACCGTCTACCCGGGCGACTACGACGACTACCTCGTCGAGCGCGAGGCCCGCCACGCGCTGCTGGAAGCGCAGGCGCGCAACCAGGCCAAGCGCATCGAGGAGATCGAGCGGTTCATCGAGCGCTTCCGCTACCAGGCGACCAAGGCGCGTCAGGTGCAGAGCCGCGTGAAGATGCTCGCCAAGGTCGAGCGCATCGAGCTGCCCGGCGCCGCGCGGCGGATCCACTTCAAGTTCCCCGAGCCGCCGCGCACGGGCCGGCGCGTGGCGACGCTGACCGGCGTGCACAAGGCCTACGGCGACAACGTGGTCTACGCGGGGGTGGACTTCGCGGTCGAGCGTGGCGAGCGCGTGGCCCTCGTCGGCGAGAACGGCGCCGGCAAGTCCACGCTCCTGAAGATCCTGGCCGGCGTGCTGCCCTTCGAGCGCGGCGAGCGCACGCTCGGCGCCCACGTCGCCGTTCACTACTACGCGCAGCACCAGCTCGACGCGCTGACGTCGTCGAACACCGTGCTGGAGGAGATCGTCGCCGCGGCTCCGGGGCTGCCGCACACGCGGCTGCGCGCCATCCTCGGCGCCTTCCTCTTCTCCGGCGACGCCGTGGACAAGAAAGTGTCGGTGCTCTCGGGCGGCGAGAAGGCGCGCCTGGCGCTGGCCAAGATGCTGGTGCGGCCGGGCGCGCTCCTGTGTCTCGACGAGCCCACGAACCATCTCGACCTTGCCTCGCGCGAGGTGCTCGAGGCGGCGCTCGCCGGTTTCCCGGGCACCATCGTGTTCATCTCGCACGACCGCTACTTCATCAATCGCATCGGCACCGAGGTCACCCACGTCGACCACGGCCGGCTGACGCGCTACCTCGGCGGCTACGACGACTACCTCGCGGCCACGACGGCCCCCGCGCCGGCCCCGGCGGTGGCGCGCCCGCCCGCTCCGGCCGTGCCCGCCGCGGATCAGCGCACGCCGACCCCACCGTCTCGCCGGAAGCGCGTGAGCGCCGAGGTGCGCGACCTGCGCCGCCGCGTGGAGGAGGTGGAGGCGCGCATCCACGCCCTCGAGGCGCGGCTGGAGCAGATCGGCGCGGCCCTGGCCGACCCTGCCCTCTACGTCGACGGCGAGCGCGCGCGGGCGGTGGCCGGCGAGCGCAAGAGCGCCGAGGAGCAGATGGCGTGGCTCATGCGCGAGTGGGAGGAGCTCTCCACGGCGCTGGCGGGCCATGACTGACTTCTACGCGCCCGTCGATCCGGGGGAGCTGCGGCGGCAGCGCGCGAAGGCGCGCGAGCTGCGCGCCAGCCAGTGGTGGAAGCGCCGCGTATCCGACGGCGTCTGCTATTACTGCCGCCGACGCGTGGGTCCGAAGGCGCTCACCATGGATCACCTGGTGCCGCTCGGCCGCGGCGGCACCTCGGCGCGGGGCAACGTCGTGGCCGCGTGCAAGGACTGCAACTCGCGCAAGAAGTCGCTCCTGCCGATCGAGTGGCAGGAATATCTCGACCGCCTGGCCGCGGACGCGCCGGAGTAGCGAAATCGAGGAGCGTCACGGCTTCGCCGGGACGCTACGAGCGTTGGGGGGTGTGGGGGGCCATCTCGGGGCCCCCCACGTTACTAGTGCAGTGCGGGCAGCGCACCGCGCGCACCGGGATCACCATCGCGCACTGTGGGCATTCCTTCGTGGACGGCGACGGCGGCAGCGGGCGCGTGCGCAGCCGGTCGATTCCACGCACCAGCAGGAACACGGCGGAGCCGACGATCACGAAGTTGATGATCGTGTTGATGAAGGCGCCGTAGTTCAGCGTCGGCGCGCCCGCCGCCTTGGCGGCCGCCAGCGACGGATACGAGGCGCCCGACAGCGTCACGAACAGGTCGTCGAAGTTGACGCGGCCGAGCACCAGCCCGATCGGCGGCATCAGGATGTCCTTCACGAAGGACGTCACGATGGCGCCGAAGGCGGCGCCGATCACCACGGCGACCGCGAGATCGACCACGTTGCCCCGCATCAGGAACGCCCGGAAGTCCTTGAGCATCGCGCCGCCTCCTCTCCCCGTCGCCGGCAGTATAGGCGCCGCCGTCTCCGTGCGGGCACGCCGCGAACGTTGAACCCTGGCACGCCGAGCGCAAGCGAACAAATTTCTTGCGAGGACGCGGGGCCTTCGCGGACGATTATCCGGGAAAGGAGAATCGGGCTGATGGCCTCCTCCGCTCCAGACCTCGGTGGCTCCATCATCCTCGTCATCGAGGACCACGCCGACAGCCTCCAGGCGCTTGCCGACGTACTGACGAAGTGCGGCGCCCGCGTGCTGATGGCCGGCGACACTCTCGACGCGCGTGCGTACGTGGGGACGGTCAAGATCGATCTGGTCGTCACCGACCTCGCGCTTCCAGGGGAGTCGGGCGCAGCGTTCGTCGCCTGGCTGCGTCAGCAACCGCACGACAAGGGTGGCGGCGTCGCCGCGATCGCCATCACGAGCTCCCCCCACCAGTTCGCCGGGGTGAGGCTCGGCGGCTTCGCCGCGTACTTTCAGAAGCCGTTGGACCTCGATGATCTCTGCGCGACGATCGGCACCCTCATGCATCCTGTCTC
>Ga0209235_1002246_pt1 | contig 10741 bp, 11 predicted proteins | sample GraSoi013_1_20cm_4_FD_185817 | JGI IMG/M metagenome (GOLD analysis project Ga0209235, IMG submission 185817) | Grasslands soil microbial communities from the Angelo Coastal Reserve, California, USA - Sample 09_25_2013_1_20cm (SPAdes) (version 2) | ecosystem: Environmental > Terrestrial > Soil >...
CCCCCGCCTCTGACCTTCACGTATCAGAACTCGACAATCTATGGACCCATAGCCCGCCTCGTCTGCTCGCCCACTAATGGTGGAGACGTTCAAGTATTGTCTCAGAACGTGGTAATAAGCTCAGGGCATACCGGATTCATCTTGCCTCCAATCTTCAGCGGGGCCTTCAACGTTTCCTCTGCGACCAATCCAACCTATACCGTAGAGTTCTACGTCAATGGATCCGCCTTGATCATCTGAGCAGTTGCAAGATGCGGCTTTCCATCAACGAAAACGATTGTTGGTCGAGGCTCCGTTGTAAAATAGAAGTCGGCAGTCGTAATGGGAACTTCCACCTGCGTATGGTATTGTATTCCGGAGGATTCTAGCTTTGCCGCTATTTCGAGCTCCATACGGCTCGGATTCACAGAAAGTCGTTCGCGCCAGTTGCTCCGCTGACTCGACATCTGTAGGGTTGAGGAGCCTTTCGGCTATTGCCCAGACACGAGAACGAAACTGCTAGCCATTCGACCCCATCGCCTAGAGCGTTGGATACCAGTTGACGAAGAGGATCGTAGCGAGGATCATCATGATCGCGTAGACTATTACTAGTGCTTGGAAGTATCGGGATGGTTGATTGAGTATTCGGCTTGCGCCCAGAAGACAAGAGGGACGACGACGCGAAGCGAGCCAAGGGACGACGATGCCACGCACTTCCTAGTTGCAGTCATATGGAATTCTGTCTGTCAAGTATGCGTGAGGGGCGATACTCTTCATCGCTGGTTTGACCGAAATATTCTGGAAGTGCGTCTTCAAGAATTGTCCAAAACTCCATGGGAGATAAAAGTTCACCAAATAACCCCGAGGGCAGGAAATATCACCCGAGACGGATCTAGTCCCGTGAAAGGTCAAGTTTACTACTATTGGTATGAGTCCGAAGAGGCTTGCCGGGCCGACTGGGTTCGGCATCAATATCAGTGACCGCTTTGATACCCGGCTCAGCTCCGATACAGCCGAGTTCATTTCGGAACGTCTGAGATGTTGCAGTACTGCACCACAGATAATGAAATCAAACTGACCCGTCCGAAAGGGGAGATAGCGGAGGTCGCATAACACGAAGGGTATTCCAGACTCTCGCACGGTCTTTGACATGGTGGCGGATATGTCTACAGCTACGAGGTCGCATCTCAACACTCTCGTCAACGGGATAGAGTTTCGACCGTAACCACAACCGACATCCAATACAAGATTATCGCGAGTAATCAGGCTAAACAATGTCGTATCTGGTTGCGCGAAGCGTCCTTCCCTTGGGATAGCTCGTGTTGGGCCTCCCGTTCCGCAGTACGGATCTTCTCGGCCTATCCTTTCCCAGATTTTTCGATAGTTCGTTGAGTATTCACTTCTCTCCCAGTACATAGTCGTGCATCGGCCAGGGCCAGAGTCTTTCTAGCCGTCTCAATATTGGAAGAACCAATCTAGGGCATCTCCGGTAGATGGTTACTGGTGTGCGCATCACACACCCGCTTCGGCTGATTCTAAATCCGACCTTTCGAAACATGTTTTCAACGTCAGAAATCTTGTAGTAGTATTGCTCAGAAGTCCCTATTCCAAAAAAGAGCAGAAGTCGCCTCAGAAAATTATCGGTCTCGAAAGTAACGAGACACTCGCCGCTAGGTTTCAATGAGTTGAACATTCCCTGCAAAGCGTCAACTGGCTTCTGCAGAAAATGGAACGTTCGTATACACAGAGCGTAATCAAAAGAGCTTCGGAAACTCAACGCGGACCCGTCCATCTGAATAACTGACGCAGAATGATTCGTTCTTTCAAAAGTTGTCCGCAACATCTTCCGTGAAAGGTCTACCCCTGTGTATTCTGTTCCTCGCTTGGTCAGAGAAGCGGCGAATCTTCCCGTAGCAGTTCCAACCTCCAAGACCGTTGAGCCTTTGATTATGCTCGCTACGAATTCCTGTTCTCTGTGATCAACATACCTTCCTCCCGATGTTCCAAACCTGGCCTTGTCGTAATTGTCGACGATTTCGTCGTAGTCTCTTTGAACTTGCGATGTTGTTCTGAGGCTTTTCTGGCGCATCAGGCTACACCTGTAATTCTTCCTACGTAAGTAACTAACCTCGGCTTTGGTCGAGGGTTGATCCTTGTCGTGTCAGCCTCGCCTACACGGGGACAATTCTCATTATGCTGAACCAGAAATAGACTTGCAGGTAAATGAGGGCTATGAGAGCAACGACCTCGATTTTGAATCGGACGGGTTTGAAAAAGACGTATCCCAATAATGTGACCAGTGTACCTAGGACAGTAACGGAGTAGACGACGACCGTTCGTGGGATTGCCTCAATTGCATTGAAGAACACAAGCGGAGTGCCGACAATGAGATATCCAACGCTCTGGAGCAGGGTAATGGAGAGGAAAGTGCAGATTATCCCAAAGAAGTATGTGTAGCCGGCCAGCCCTTCTCGCTTAGTCAAGAACGCATAGAGGATCGACATCGGAATCAGCCAAGAAAGCCACTGAGGTTCCGATTGAGAGAAGATGTCCAGCCAGACAGCAGCAACAATACTCCAAAGCAGAAGAGGTTGCAAGGAAAATCCCCATTTCACTGAGTGTAAGACGAACGCGACTGCGACGGCCGCTAATCCAAAGAATACGAAAGGGGAAGAACCGGCGAACCGAAGCCCCGATAACGCGGCAACAACGTTGTATGCGCGAGTCTGCGCCCCACTAAGGCCCAGAAAACGGAGCACGAAACCCACATAGAAATCCTGCAAGCCTGCCCCAAGGTAAGGGGCAAAACTGAGGAAGGCAAGTCCGACTGCTGTCCCTGCTTGAAGTGCAAACTCCTTAAAGCGTTTTTGTGCGAGATTCTGCAAGGCGAGGAGACCGAAGGGAACGAACCCAAACAGTTTGACCAAACCAGAGATGGCAAAGGAAACGCTCGCCAGTCTTCTTTGGCCCTTAGCGAACCAGATGAACCCACTGACTAAAGGCAACATCATCAGGGAATCGTATGTTCCCCATGCCCCTGTCAGATAGATGATGAAGGGATTCAGAAGATAGAACGCGGCATAACGAACCTTTCCAGTAAATCGGAAAATTAGCAAGAAGATACCCACGTCGGACAATATCAGGGGAATCCGAAGAAAGATACCTTCCAGAATGAAGTTGGTGTGATACATGAAAATCAGATCGGGGACGCCTAAGTCTCGTACGAGAACATAGAGCGAGTAGAAGGCAAGTTGCACGTAGTACAAAGCGGGAAGCGCAGGGAAGAGAAAATCGAATTGCCCTGTCTCATAATAGAGCCTGTTTGAGTATGCGAACAAAGAGAGGTCGAAGGGGTGTCCGGCAAAGGAGGCCAACTCAACTCGGGCTATGAGTCCAACGAGAAGAGTTGCCAGGACCTTATTCTTCATCTCTAAACACCTTGACGAGTAGAAGAACCATTGCGATGGGGATCACGAAAAGGAAAACGACATAGTAGTACGCAAGCGCCTGGTAGTTAGCAGGGTCCAGAATCTGACCCGCCGCAGATGGGGCCGCTAGATACCTGATCGAGATGCTGTCCAACCGGAAAAAGTTGATCAACCCAGTCTTGGCAGAGACGATCAGCGAGGACGAAGTAGGTTTCCCAAGGAACAAGGGAGACGAGCTTACGAATGAAGGTTGCAATAGAGCCAGCTCGTAGGTAGTTGCCACCTTCGTGACGTACGTGAATCCTTGAGCGACTACGGACGCCCCGCTTGTAAGATACGGAACGTAGGTCAGGCCGGAAGGTCCTCCGATATCTAGCCCCACAAATACTTGGAACAGTCCTTGGTTCGTAATAGCCGGTCCCAAATCTGCAACGACGGCGGTGAAGTTACCATTCAATTCCATCGATGTTGCCTTTGTTTCTAGGACGGAGTTTGCTTGTAGCTTTGTGACAGTCATTGCGAAATTTCCACTGGCTAACGCTGCTGCTTCGATGTAGAAGACGATCTTCGTAATTCTGGATCCAGCGAGGGGCGGCTTCTGATTAGCGAGGTAGAACTCTGAGGCAAGATTTGCAGAGATTGTTTCGCGGGTACCGAGACCGGGTCTGTGCTGTAGGCTATCGCCTTCTCTCCAAGCCGCGAAGCTTGCGTTGTTGGGAGTCACTCCGAAAAATCTAATTCCGTATGATACTCCCCTCGTCACCCCCATCGTGATAGTGACGATGGGATTCTGGTCCAGCGACAAGTTGGCGCTCCTGGTAGTAGATACCGCTTGCGCAACTGATTTCGATGCGAACGCTACACTTAGCGCAAGCGAATTGTTTAGCTGGAGAATAGCTGGGGCACTGCCAGAAAGACTCCACGAGGTCAGGTTTGTAAAACTCTCAGCCCAAATGGTTGGACCGAGAGTAACACCTTCCAGGGTAGCGAAATTACTTAGCCCATTAGTCTGAAGTACAGACTTTTGTTGAAGAGTTCCCCGGAGAAAGATTGTTGGTATAGCTAAGGTCAACACCAATAACAGGAGGACCCAGTAGAGTCGGAAGCTCTTCGAGCCGAATCGGAAATTTTTCGAAGTCGAGTAGATCGCGGTTTTCATTAGCCTTGTACTTCCGCAAGCAAACGTCTCGCTGATCTTTCGAGTGTGAAGTTCTCTAGGACCCTCTTCCTCGCCTTCCGCCCCATCTCGTGACGAAGTTCAGGATTGAACAGAAGTTCTCTCATCCTCTTCGCAATTGAGGAGTAGTCGCGTGGAGCGACAATGAACCCAGTCTCGCCTTCAACAACTATCTCAGGCGGTCCTCCATGATTGGTGACAATCGATGGCTTTCCGAACAATCCTGCCTCGACCGGTGTTAGCCCAAATGGCTCGTAGAGCGACAGGTGGATGAGAAGCTTGCACTGTGAATAGAGCTGAGCAAGTTCTTCTTCACTGTGAGAGTTACCTTTGATATTAAGGGACACTCCCAATATTTCCGCCTGCTCTTCCAGCAGAAGCCTTTCTTGACCATCTCCCACAACGACAAGTTTGGCGAAGGGCACTTTGGACGCGGCCTGGATCATGCCGTCTACGTTCTTTAGTGGGATCAACGGACCTACGGCTAGCATGTAGTCACTCTCGCCCGCAAAATCTTTCGACGACAGCTCCTCTAGTATTGGGTCAGGTCCAGGATAGACAACCGCAGGTTCATTGTCCATCTTGTAGATTCGTTTGAGAAAGCGCGAGAGGAATTTGCTGTTGGCAATTATCTTCGAGTATCTCCTCGCAACGTGTATGTCGATCGCGCGGGAAAAACGGACAGTCTGGTCGAAGAGCAGGTTTGACAGCGCAAGATTGGAGAATGTCCGCCCATAGTATTCTTCACTGGTCTGCTTGACCGTTCGGCTGATCGATCTGTAGTCTTCTCCGGTGATCCATTTCTCCCAGGCAAGCTCAAACATTGACCCGGAGTACCAGACCGTTCTCTTCCCAAGGGTTCTAGCGATATACAGAGCCAGAAGGGGGTCGACGTGGTGATGAATTATGATAGAGTCGTAGCGGGACAGTTCCTTGAGGAACCTGATTATCTTTGCAAGCCTTAGGGGGCCCGGTACGGTCGAGGGTATGCTCTTGATCTCATAGCTGTTCAGTCTGTCCTGCCATCGGGGAGTGATCAGCCCGCTCCAGAACAGTGTGGCGTCGACGTTCATCTTCCTGAGCTGCTCGTAATGCGCCAGGGCAACTCTCTCGGCTCCTCCAAAGCGGCCGTATGACTGGTGGACGATAGCTAGTGGCAACCCGGACTCAGGGGGAGGAGGGAGAATCGGAACCCGGAACTAAAGGGTATTGGATTTTCTTTCATCTAAAACGTAACAAATGATACCTTGAGAAAGCCTAGGATTTGAAACGTGGGGCTCAAGTTGCATTTCAGGCTTGAATTATCGATCCTACAGCGTAGTTCGCGGAAAAGAGTAGTATGACCAACAGAATGAGGGTCGCTCGCAGGTTTCCGCCCCCTGCCCTCGACATAAGTAATAGGGTCCCCGATGCTGCCAACGGCGCAATGGGCAAGTCGTAAATGAGCCGGGTCTGATGAAAGCTGTTGAGGAGTGCGAATGGTGCCGACGCGCAAGCGACCCAGCAAAGAAGCATGCCTTCCATTTTGTCCTGAAACTTGATCGCAGCGATAGAGAGGGCGCTGAGACCGAGGAGCACCGCGTTACCCAGCAAGCCGTCGTAAGAGACAGTCAACGCAGTCCATAGGTTCGGCCAGAACATCAAGAACTGAGAAATTCCAAACACGGGAGCCTTTGTCCCCAAATCTGCTGCAAGGGTCGTACTGCCCACTACCTGGTTCTTCGCAAAGTCAACGATGACTCCACTGAGAGTCAAGATCGTAGAAGATATTGTCAATAGCATCCGTCGGTCTCGCGACCTGCTGATCCCGAAGACGAAGGTCGTCGCGAGGATCATAGCCCACGTCCAAGGGTGTGTCAACAACATGGCCACCGAAAGTAGAAACAGGGGAACAAGGATAATTTTCCGCTGGGACCTTTCAAAGAGGAAGAAGCCCGCGAGGAAGGAGTATGCTATGATCATCGCCAACCAGTTGGCAAGGTAGCCGGCCCAGATTCCCACAGTGACGTTGAAGGAGAAACATGCGACCAGCGCGGAGATCGCGGCAGCCCCACGATTCCCCGACCCACTCTTGACAAAATAATACGATGAAAGTGAAATTAGAGGGCCGAGTATTATCGGAGAAAACTCGACCGTCTGCTGTGGACTAATGCCGAGGGAGGCTATCAAGTAGAAGAGGATTAGTGGGAGAGGTCTGAAGCCGCTGTCCGCTTGGGTGAAAGCGTATGAGATGGCCCCGGGAAATGGTCTCGCGAGCATCTGGGTGGTCCAATTAATGTAGGCAGGGGTGTCAACGCCTACGACGTTACCGTTCGGGTTCAATCCAGGCCAGTAGGGAAGGACTCCGAGGAGCACGCCAACAGCCATAGCTATTATCAGCAAAACTCGCGGATGATCGAGGACAACTGACGTCTCCATAGAAGAGGATCTCGCGTCGGAACCTCTCACGGCCTCTGAGAGGGCACGAACGAAATTGGTGAGTTGAACCGAGTGTTTCCTGGTAACTCTAACCGCCAATATAGCAAGCCAAGCATACAGTAGTAGGACTAGCAGGAGGGGCGATACGAGTGCTAACCCCCGAAATGCTTGGGCTTGATACCATGCGAAACTTCCGACCGTATAGAATGAGAAGGGATAGAAAACCAGTTGTCCAAGGGCGATCGTCTCGAATATTGCCACCAGGGCAAGAGCATCGTCAAGAACCGCTCCGATACTTACCCGCAAGGATGGGCCCTCCTCACGGTCTGCGAATATCTAAGGGCTGTCAGGAAAGATGAACGTTCTGAGTTTCGCTGATCAAATGAGGTAACTTAGGACGCACTATACCCTTTTGACACAACAAAGTCCAATAGCCTTTAGTTTCGATTTCCCGCCCTACTCATCCCTCTTGAGATACGATGCTGGAAGTCAACACTTGCGTGGACTAAGACTGATTCGTATCTCAGCTAGCCTTAAGTTTGGGGCACGAGGAGAACAGTCCTCTTGAAGCTTCCGATCACGCGTTTGCTTGCGTACATTCTCGTAGGTGCCGCAGTAGCCTCTGCCCTTGGCGTCGCATACACGGCTGTGATTCTACCCTCGTCCACGCTAACGACCCCGAAAGTCACATGGACAACCAACCCTCTGACCATTTCCCTCGCTGCAACCGACGGCTCAGGCAGTGCTACAAACACCTTCAGCTGTAGCCCTAGCGCAGGCGCCATCACCCTACGGACCGTAAGCAATTCTCCAGGGATCATCGGGCTAACTACAGTTCCAACCAGCTTCACCAATTGCGGAACGTCTCTGTCGCAAGTGACTGTGATAGCAACGTGTCAGGTGGCCGCCAGCCAGTGCCGCGGTAGCTACACCGGGCTAGTGCAGGTCAGGCAGCCTACAAACTACCGCAATCTCCCTGCTAACCTCCAGGTCAATGTCGTAGTAGGATAAACGGTCCACACATCCTCAAGAGTCTCCCAATCAGAAACCGTTCGAGGGAGAAAGATCATGACCATTCTTGTCCGCTGTCTTCGTACCGAAATTTGAATGCTTTGAAAAAGCCTGGGCAAATCTCCGCCTTTCCATGAGACTCTCATGGAAACCATCGCGGATGTTGTGCTTTCACCCTCCGAAGGAGCTCGCTGAGGTAAGCAGAGTTGTTAATCTCGACCTTTTCTCTTGTAGTGAAGGATGGAGGACCCTTTGCCTGTCCCCGCACGCGGCGACGTAGTTTAGAGTATGCCGTTACATACGTGCGCGTCCTCTCATTCCTCTCAGCAAAGAGAGCCAATCGACGACTTTCAGGAAGACGTTCAATCCATTCCTTAGTCTTCACTGCAAAATAACCCGGGTGATGCTCGTGATACCATTTGGAATACTCCCGAGGATTGCCCGAAGAACTGTACGGGTTCCTTTCCGTGTCGGCACTGAATTTCGACCGCTTTTGCTTCCATGTCCGACCTACCGCCTTGGCCCTTCGGGCCACATGCTCCGGACTCTGACGACGCCTCTTCCGGTTCTGACCGAGAGGACGATCGAGAACCTTGCTGTATTCTGTGGGACGTCTCCGGTCGTTTTCGGGGCTCACCCTCTTCCCACATCTACACTTGTGTAAGTTACTCCTGCGTGCGGGGTGCAACCTTTCATTCATAGTAGTTCACGCGCAACGTTACTTTTGTTTCGATTGGGCATTCAATTCAGATTCTGCTTAGCAGAAGCTCATCGAGGAATCGGATCAGCTGCCGGAACTGGTTCCCCGGGCTGCTCGCAACGTCCGTTGGAATATTCCTGAACGGATCGTTCTCAAGCGTCTCCTTCCAGCCGTCCGAGACTCGTCCCATGTAGTACATGGTAACGTCGCGGCGAGGATGACAGCAAGCAGTATTCAGGGATGTGAGAGAATCTTGAAAGATCGGGGTGGAGTCTGATATGGACCGAGTCTTGATGGAAGATACTAGTGCGCGGAAAGGTTCTGAGAAAAACTGGATCAATCTCTCGGACCTCCGCGAATAGTGGCGCGCTTCCCTGGTTCCTAGTTTGATGAGCCAGGCGTAGAGGAGACCCAGCAGGAAGATAGTAGAGAGCGGGGCGAGAGACTCGTAGATGTGATTGTTGAGACTGGAGAGTCCAGGGTCCGGCGCGTAGGGAAATAGCGCCAGTATTACTAGAACTAGAACTTGGAAGGATAGTAGAAGTAGGATTACGTTGGTGAGAATGGCCTGGCGTTGCTTCATCAGACGAGTCCTCTTCTGAAATCGATAACACTCCTATTATGTTTCCAATGCTGATAGAAGTGAAAAGTTTCCTAAACGGACCCCTGACGCGCTTCCACAAGTCGGTCTTGGCGCAGACGTTGCATTGATTGTCAATACTGCTAGTTACACTATGGTTGTCTGGGGTAAGTCCAGCGATACAACAAATAATGGGTGAAGGCGGGATGAATGAAAGTCGTCCGTCTGGTACTCTCTGCTGCTCTTGGAGCATCAGCGCTGGTCGGAGTTCGGATATTGGCGACTGACTACTGGCTCTGGTCTGCCGCGCCAACACACGCCTATGGACTAACGGCGTTCGTAGCTCTGGATTTCGCGTTGATAGTGGCGGTCTGGGGAGTAACGCGACTATCCATCCTCGGAGCCTTACTAATCGCCACGGTCCAGCTAGTAGCGATGCTGGGAGATATTGTCGCGGGAGAACCTGCTGGTCTTCCGGCAGCCGTCTTTAGGAGTTATTTGCTGTCTGATACTGCCTACCTTGGACTGCTCATCTCCCAGTGTCTAATCATGGCTATAGCCATCGGATCCCTGGCTCTACCACATCTCCACGGTCACTGGTTGGCCTCATTTAGAATGCTCAGAAAATAGGCCGAGCCATAATGCCTCTCCGTCCAGGATCTGTGAGAAGACTTCCTAGTTCAGGTTTTCCGCCTGCATTCTTCGAGTGTGTCGACAGCGGAGCGCAGGTGGGGGATCGTGATGGAGCCGCCTACGATGAGGCCGATGTTGAAGGCTTCGAAGAACTCTTCATCCGTTACCTTCGTCTTCACACACTGGATGATATGGTAGGTTACGCAGTCATCGCAGCGCAGAACAAGAGATGCCACTAAGCCTAGCAGTTCCTTGGTCTTTCGCGGCAGAGCGCCGTCGACATATGCCTGCGTGTCAAGATTGAAGAACCGCTTTATCCCAAGGTTTCCTCGGGACAGAATCTTCTCGTTCATCTTCTCGCGGTAGCGTCCAAACTCTTCTAGAGAATGTTCGTGGCCCAACACTCTTCACTAGAGTAATGGGCGAGTCAATGTCGAGTATTAGAACACCAGAGGCATTAGTCCGCGGTGCTCAGACGATATGGCGTGAACCTGTCGCTGGGACCGGTTCGGCTATCTTATGGTGCCGTTGAGATACCAGGTTCCCAGGTAGTATGCTAGGAGTATGATTCCGGCAAATATGATGAAGTATCCTACGGCTTCCAGTGCTCTCCTGTACTTGAGGAGTCCAACCTCGGTGAGTGCCGATTGGAACCGGAATATTCCGTGGTAGAGTGAGCCTGCTATGGTTACGAAGATGAAGAGGGCGCCGAGGAGGTGCCCTGTGACTAGGAAGCTTGGGTCTCTCGTTCCGTTGAACGGCCAGAGACTGAATGGGTATGCGATGGCTGTCATGTAGATCAGGACTGGGAGGAG
>Ga0209235_1002251_pt1 | contig 10733 bp, 10 predicted proteins | sample GraSoi013_1_20cm_4_FD_185817 | JGI IMG/M metagenome (GOLD analysis project Ga0209235, IMG submission 185817) | Grasslands soil microbial communities from the Angelo Coastal Reserve, California, USA - Sample 09_25_2013_1_20cm (SPAdes) (version 2) | ecosystem: Environmental > Terrestrial > Soil >...
TCCAGCTCTACGCCCCGCTCAAGGCGGACGGCGTGAATCTCAACACACTGCGCACCCATCCCGATCTCGTCGGCGACGACGAGCCACTCACCTGGGGCTTGCAGGAAGTCGTCGATTTTGCCGAGGTGCTGCTCAATCGTGACGACATCGACGCCAAGGCGGACGCGTTCATCGATTTTCTCCGAGACCGAGTCCTCGGCAAGTCCTTCGATGACGGGTTCGGCACCACGCATCGGGTGCAGACGTTCGCCGATCTGGACCGCCTCTTCCGATCGATCTTTGACGGTCTGGAAATCCAGTCGGGCGGCCGCAGCGGCAGCGACTCCTGGCGGACCCATCACATCGCCACGATACGCAAGGTCCGGAACCGCCTGCTGAACATCTCGACGCGCTGCAAGGGTCTCGTGACCGACGACGGACCGTCCAGCGATCTCCCCTGGCAGGGGTTTGAGGACCGGACGGTCTACGTGATCGACATCGCGAACGTCGATCCGCTGGGGCAGGACCTCGTGTTCGCGCGCGTCGTCTCCAAGCTGCGCGAGCAGCTCGAGCGCCGCGAGCTCGGCGTGGACGCGGTCGTCGTGTTCGTCGACGAGCTCAACAAGTACGCGCCCGGAGACGGACCCGAGACGTACGTCAAGAAGATGCTGCTCGACATCTCCGAGCGCGGTCGCTATCTGGGCCTCGTGCTGTTCGGAGCGGAGCAGTTCCGGTCACAAGTGCACCGGCGGGTCGTGGGGAATGCGGGCACCCAGCTGTTCGGCCGGATGGACATGGATGAGCTGGCGACGCCGGGCTACCAGGTCCTCACGCCTGCCACCAAGAGCAAGCTTGCCACGCTGCCGATCGGCGAGCTGATGGTCCGGCACCCCCATTTCACGCAGCCGATCTTCGTGCGCTTCCCCAAGCCGCCCGTGCTGCGCGGCCGGGACGGCGTAGAGCGGTTCGCTCCCGCGGCGGATGTGCCGTTCGACGATGCCGTCGTGCGTCAACTCGTGCGGCTGGATCGCCGCGTGCGACCGAACCAGGTGAAGGACCTGATCGCGGATCGCGCGCCCGAGGACGTGCGGCGTGCGCTCGCCGCGGTGCGGCGGATCCGCCCCGACGATGTGCTGGCATACTTCCGAAGGGTGCTGGGCGCCCGTGTGGACGCCGAAGCCGCCATGCCTCGAGAACATCACACGGTGCCGCCGCTCAATCCGATCTCTGACGAGCCGTACTGATGAAGCTCGCGCACCTCGCCGACCTGCATCTGGGCTTCCGCCAATTCGACCGGCAGACGGCCAAGGGGGCGAACCAGCGCGAAGTAGATGTCGCGGAAGTCTTCAAGCGCGCGGTGAACGATCTGCTGGAGCAAAAGCCGGAGTTGATCGTGGTCGCGGGTGACCTGTTTCACTCCGTTCGCCCAACCAACGCCGCCATTCTCTACTGCTTCCGCCAGCTGCAGCGGCTGCGGACCGGACTGCCGCACACACCGATTGTCGTCATTGCGGGGGAGCACGACACGCCGCGGTCGACCGAAACGGGCTCGATCCTGCGCCTCTACGAAGCGCTGGGTGTCGAAATCGCGGTGGAGGAGGCGCGCCGAATCGTATTTCCCAAGCTCGACTGCGCCGTGCTCGCGGTGCCCCAGCAGGCGCTCGCCCAGGCGGACCGGCCTGCGCTGCGGCCGGAGGCGGGCGGGCCGACGCTCAACGTGCTGGTCACGCACGGGGTGTACGGCGGGTTGGGTGAAGAGCGCGGCACGGTCGAGTACGGCGGCGCGGAGTTGTCGCGCGAGCTGCTCGCGCCCGAGAAATGGGACTACATCGCGCTGGGCCACTATCACACGGCGCAGTCGATCGCCACGAATACGTGGTACTCCGGGAGCCTCGAGTACCTGCCTCCCAACCCGTGGGGACAGCTGCAGGACGAGGCCGCTCGGAAAAAAATGCCGCGGCCCGGGAAAGGCTATCTCCTGGTGGAGCTTCCCGGCGCGCGCGTGGCATTCCGCGCCATCCCGCCGTCCCGACGCCACATCGATCTGCAGCCGATCCAGGCGGCCGGCTTGAACGCCAAAGAGCTCGATGCGCGGATCGCCGAGCGCGTCGGTGCCGCGAAGATCGACGATCAGATTGTCCGCTTGCTGGTGTGGGATGTCGAACGCGCGGTCGCGCGCGACCTCGACCACGCCGCGATCCGCGGTTACAAGGCGCGCGCCTTGAACTTTCAACTCGATCTCCGCCGGCCGGAGGCGCAGCGGGCAGTGGGGACGAGCGCGGGCGCCGGCGCGCGCCGCCAGACACTTACCGAGACGGTGCGAGACTTCCTCGGCCGCCGGCCCCTCGATGCCGAGTTGAGTCGCGAAACATTCGTGAAACTCGGCGTCGAATATTTAGAGACGGCCGCGCGCGCGGACAGCGAAACGGGCGGGACCGGATGAAGCTGCACCGGTTGCGGCTCGTCAACTTTCGCCAGCACGCCGACACCGACATCGTGTTTGGCGACGGGATCACGGGCATCATCGGACCCAACGGCTCCGGCAAGACGTCGTTGCTGGAGGCAATCGCCTGGGCGATTTACGGCAATCCCGCGGCGCGCGGCGATAAGGACTCGATCCGCAACCTGCGCGCCAAGGCGCGCGCTCCGCTTCGCGTAGAGCTTGAATTTGCACTTGGTGCCAGGACCTACATCGTCGAACGAAAACTGAACGAAGCGACTCTCCACGAAAACGGCGTTGTGGTCGCCAACTCGATCAAAGAAGTCACGGCACGGCTGCAGCGCGTGCTCGGCATGACGCACGACGAATTCTTCAACACCTACTTCACCGGCCAAAAGGAGCTGGCCGTGCTGGCGGACGCGACGCGGCCCGAGCGCGCGGCCTTTCTGTCGCGCGTGCTGCGGCACGAGCAGCTCACCGTGGCGCAGGAACGCATCCGCGAGCGTCGCAACGGGCTCGGACACGAAGTCGATGGGCTCGAGACGGGGCTGCCGCCACAGGCCGAGCTCGAGAAGGAGCGTAAGACTGCCGAGAGTCGGCTGGCGGGAGCGCGGAAGGCCGCAACGGCGGCCGCCGCGGAACGGACCACGACACAACAGGGACTCGCCGAGGAGGAGCCGCGCTGGCAGCAGTGGGTGGAGCGGCGGGAGCGGACGCTGTCGCTCCACGGCGATTTGCGCGTGGCGGAGCAGGGCGTGGTCGTCGCGCGCCAGGAATTTCAGCGGCTGGACAAGGAGTTGGCCGAGGCGTTATCTGCGCGCGAGGAGCTGCGCAAGCTCGAAGGCGAGGTCGCCCCGATCTCGAAGCTCAAAGCGGAGCTCACCGAGCTCGAGCGGTTACACCGGGAAGACGCGGCGCGGCGCGAGGAACAAGCGAAGCTCACCGAGCTGACGCGCAACCTCAACGTGCTGGCTCGGCGTATCGCAGAGCTGGGTGAGGCTGAGGCGGGACTGGAGCGCGCCGGCCAGGAGGCTCGCGCGCTCGCGGCGCGGCTGGAAGCCGCCGACAAGGTCGCCCGCGAGCACCAGGCGGCCTGGGTGCGCGAGAAGGAATACGCGAATACCAGGCGCGCCGAGCTGCTCAAGCAGCACGAGGAAGTGAAGGATCAGCGGGACAGGATCGAGCGCCTCGGCCCCGAGGGGCAATGTCCCACCTGTTTGCGACCGCTCGGCGCCGAGCATGGCGCGGTGCTCGATGTCCTGAACAATCAGCTCGACGTGATCGTGACGGACGGGACGTACTTCAAGCAGCGCATCGAGCAACTGGCGACTCCCCCGGCGGCCGTGACGGAGGCGGAGGCTGGGCGCGACGCGCTCCGCGAGGAGGCTCGGCAGGCGAGTGAGCGCGAGGTCACGTTGCGAGAGCAAACCCGGGAACGGGCGAGGCTGCAAAAAGAGCGCGCCGGTCTCGCCAAGCGGACCCAGGAAATCGAGCGCCGTGTCGCCGAGCGCGACGCGGGGTACAACGCCGAGCGCCACGATGCCGTGCGGACGGAATTGACGCGCCTCGAGCCGGTGGCCCTCCAGGCGGCAGCCTTGTCGGCGCGGGCTGATCGTGCCGAGGCGCTGGTCGGGGAGGCGGAGATCGCGGAGAAGGCATTGTCCGCTCGGGAGGAGCACGTCCGGCAGCTCGCGGAGGCCGTGAAGGGAGAGGGGTTCTCGGAGCCGAAGTTTCAGGCGGCGCGCGAGCGTCACGACCGCGCCGCGCACGCCCTGCGGGCCGCCGAGCTGGCGGTGGCCGAGTCGCGCGGCGAGCTGGTCGCGGCCGAGACGGCGGTCCGCGAGATCGAGCGGCGCGTGACCGAGCGGGCGGCGCGCGAGCGCACCATCGCCGAGCGGAAGATCGAGCTGCGGCTGCATAATGAGCTGGATCGCGCGTTCTCCGATCTGCGCGCCGAGCTGAACGCGGCCATGCGGCCCGAGATCAGCACGCTGGCGTCGGGATTTCTATCGGATCTCACGGATGCGCGTTACGATGAGGTCGATCTGGACGAGGACTACCGCGTCGTCGTCCTCGACGAAGGGGTGCCCAAGCCGGTGATCTCCGGGGGAGAAGAGGACATTGCGAATCTCGTGCTGCGGCTCGCCATTTCCCAGATGATCGCCGAGCGCGCCGGGCAACCGCTCTCGCTGCTCGTGCTCGACGAGATCTTCGGCTCGCTCGACGAGTCGCGGCGCCAGCACGTCCTCGCGTTACTCCGCCGCCTGGGCGACCGCTTCCCACAGGTCATTCTCATCACACATATCGAGCAGGTCCGGGACGGCCTTGACCGCATCATTCGCGTCGTGTACGACGCCACGACCGGTACGAGCGTCGTGCGCGATGACACCGCTACCCTGGGACCCCCCGATGCGAGCGTGGCTGCCTGACACCCGGGTTACCGGCCCCGAGCGCGCCACCGAGCGCGACATCGAGGGGCTGAACCGCGTTTTTGCGGAGGCGTTCACCGACCGCTATCGCCGCGACGGGCTGATCGGCGTGCGCGTGCCGCAGCTGAATCCGCTGGTGTGGCGCTACGCGCTGCTCGACGCCGGGGACGGCGCGATGGTCTGGCGCGACGAGCAGGGCGACGTCGCCGCGTTCAACGTCGCGCACCAGGCGGGCGCCGAGGGGTGGATGGGGCCGCTGGCCGTGCGCCCGGACCGCCAGGGTACGGGAGTCGGCAAGACGATCGTCCGCACGGCCGCCGACTGGCTCATCGACCGCGGCGTCACGACCCTCGGCCTCGAGACGATGCCGCGCACGCCCGAAAACATCGGCTTCTACGCTCGACTCGGCTTCACGCCGGGATTTCTGACCGTCACGCTGACCAACGAGATCGCGACGCGCGGCCATCCGGCGCCGGTCTTGTTGTCGAAGGCATCCGCCGCGGACAAGGAGACGACGATGGCGGCGGCCCGGCGCCTGGTCGACGATCTGGTCCCGGGCGTCGACTTCTCGCGTGAGATCCTGCTGACTGCCGAGCTGGGGCTGGGCGATACGTCGCTAGTCGAGGGGAATACGGGGGGGGGGGGGGGGGGGGGGGCTCGACGCGATGGCGGTCTGGCATTCCGCTCCCCTGGCGGACAGCCGCACGCGCGATGAAGTGCGGGTGCTAAAACTGGCGGCGCGCAGCGATACGGCGTTCGATGCTGCGATCGGCGCGGTCGAAGCGGCCGCGGCCAAGGCGGGCATTCGGCGGATCGCGATCCGCTGCCAGAGCCGCTACGCCGAGGCATTCCGCCGCCTCGTCGCGCGCGGCTATCGCGTGCGCTGGACGGATCTCCGGATGACGTATGAAGGCTACCCTGAGCGTCACGCCGCGCAGGGGATCTTGTTTTCCAATTGGGAGATTTAACCCGGGCTGGGTTTCCCCGAGACGTAGACCACCTGGGCTAGCCCGATCACCTCGGTCGTATGCGGCAGGTTGGGCGGCAGGTCGAGCCGGTCTCCCGGACCGAGCTCGACCGCGTCGCTGCCGGCGGTCACGCGTAAGTAGCCCTCGACGACCCACCGCGTTTCCGGAAACGCATGCGCATGCAACGGCATCTGCGCGCCCGGCACGTCCGACCACCAGGCGGTGACCATCCCCTCACGCTCGAGCGCGCGGCGCAGCGTGGCGACCTGCAGTGGTCCGATCCGCGGATCCCAGGGTCGCCGGGCGAGTGTCACGACACGAACCGCGGCGCGCCCACGAGAATCCGCCGGGCGAACAGGATGATGGCTGCCGCATAGAGCAGATGAATCGTGCCGCTGGGCACCTGGGCCACGAAGAGCAGCAGCGCCCATACGATCAGCATCACGACAGCGGCAAGTAACGAGAGATTCAGGGTGATTGACCTTTGAGGGACAGAACCTATTCTAGTAGCCAGGAGCGGGGAGTCAAATTATTGAGCCAACAAGCTCGATCGTGGACCCAGATACTGCGGCCCATGTCACGCCCCCTCGATTGGGGAAGACAGAATCCGTGGTGAGGGACCAGTCATTCGTTTCGGGCTTCAATAATCCTCTCCGTTCCTGTTCTACCCGGTCGGCCGGCCTGCGTTAAGCAGTCCCGGCCGATCGTTTTTTGCGGACCGTTTGCCAGAACAAGGTCGGGGCCCGCAGCGGCTGCCCTTTCAGCGCGAATCCGATGACGAGCACGGCGATCCAGACGCCGTACGCTATCATGATGGGGACGCGCAGCTCCGGCACGGTGAATTGCACCGCCCACAGCACGAACAGCGCGGTCGCGTCCAACCAGTCGAACTCCATGTTCGCAAGCAACAACACGCCGAGCATCGTCTGGAGCAGCGTCAGTGCGAGCTCGTTGCGTTGCGCGATGTCGAACGTGAAATCCGCCCACACCCCGTAATGCCGCAGGTGCGAGAAACCGTACACGATCGGAATCATCGCGGCGAGAATTGTCCACTGGTTGATGTTGCTCGACACGATGTTCATCAACGCCATGGGCGCCTGCGTCACGCGGCGGGCCCAGCTGAACGTCGAGACGAATTCTGGAAACTCGGACAGAAATGGAGCAACCCACTGCACGAGGAAGAACTGGCTGATGCCCACGGCGGCGGCCACCGCGATCATCGAATCGAGGAAGGGATGGGCAGTGAGGTAGAGCAGCCCGCCGCCCACAACGAACAGGCCGCCGATCGCGGCCGTTTGCCGCCACCCCGGCTGGCGATACGCCCAGCGCGACACCACCGGCGCGTCGGCGAGGGACTGCACTTCGCGGGCTGGATTGCGCATCAGGATCCAGAGATATCCGATGTAGAGCGCGATCAGCACGCCCGCGTCGATCACGCCGATGCGCTGCCGCCAGATGACCACCAGAAAATAGAGCAGGGGGGGCACGAGCCCCATCACTTCGACGGCGTGCTCGGGCTCGAGCGCGATCGGCGGCAATCCGTGCTGACCCTGCCGGCGGCCGGCGATGGCGAACACGAAGTAGATCATCGGCCACCCGAGGCCAAGCAGCAGGCGAATCGCGCCGGTGAGATTGGCAATGGCGAGGTGGGCGCGCTCGGGATTCCGCCCGGCCTCCCACGCGATGACCGCCTCGACCGCGAATTCGGGGAGGGTCTGGAGCCAGGCGAGGATCGCGAGCGCGAGGCCCTGAGAGATGAGGAATTGCGCGGCTTCCGCGCCCCAGGCGACGAGGAACGCCGACAGCAGCATACTGGGGAAGGTCCACAGCGCCGCGAGCGCTGCGCCTCCCGCCTGGATCGCCGGGGCGAGTAGCTTTAAGAATCGCACGGGGTACGGGGGTCCAAGATACCATGGCACGAGATCAAATGAAGTCGGCGAGCCTGCAGAGCTTCCACGAATCGCACACGGAGCCGATCGCGGTGCGCATGCCGTTCCAGACGCTGGTGCACGAGATGCTCGAGCAGCTGGGTGAGGATCCCAAACGCGAAGGCCTGCGGCAAACGCCGGCCCGCGTCGAGGCGTCGCTGAAATGGCTCACGCGCGGCTACGGCATGAACGTCGACGAAGTGATCGGCGATGCCCTGTTCGAGGAGACGCACGAGAGCATGATCTGCGTGCGCGACATCGAGATCTACTCGATGTGCGAGCATCACATGCTGCCGTTCTTCGGCAGGGCGCACGTGGCGTATCTGCCGAACGGCCGCATCGTCGGGCTGTCGAAGATCCCACGGGTCGTGGAGGTCTTCGCGCGGCGGCTCCAGGTGCAGGAACGGCTGACCGACCAGGTCGCCGAAGCGCTCTGCCGGGTGCTCACGCCGCTCGGCGTCGGCGTGGTGATCGAGGCCTATCACCTCTGCATGATGATGCGCGGCGTCGAGAAGCAGAATTCGAAGACGGTGACCAGCGCGCTGCGCGGGGCCTTCCGGGACGACGCCAAGACCCGCGATGAATTCCTGAGGCTCGTCCACGGCGGCAACTTCTCCCTGTGACGATCGCGCTCGTGACGGGCGCGTCGCGGGGAATTGGGCTTGCCGTCGCCGATGCACTGGGGGCCCGGGGAATGCACGTCGTGCGGGTCGCGCGCAGTCTGTCTGACGCCGCGGTGGAGCGTCGCACCGACATCGCCTGCGACGTCACGAAGCCAGCCGATGTCGAACGCGCCCTCGCCCGCGTCGAGCGGGACCTCGGCGTGCCGGACGTGCTGGTGAACAACGCCGGCATCTTCTTCATCAAGCCGCTCGCCGAGACCACCCCCGCCGACTTCGCGAGCACGCTCACGACCAATCTCACGTCGGCGTTTCTCTTCGCCCGCGCCATCGTCCCGAAAATGGTCGGCCGCGGCAGCGGGCATCTGGTCACCATCGGATCGATCTCCGACTACATCGGGTTCTCGGGGTCGACCGCCTACGCCGCCAGCAAGTTTGGCTTGCGTGGCATGCACGAAGTGATTCGCCAGGAGACGGCGAAAAGCGGCGTACGCACGACCCTCATTTCGCCGGGTCCGGTCGATACGGATATCTGGGATGCGGTCGATCCCGATTCCAAGCCGGGGTTCACCAAGCGGAAGGACATGATGCGCGCCGCAGACGTCGCGGCCGCGGTCGTATATGCGGTGACGCAGCCTGAACACGTGGCGGTGACGGAAATCCGGCTGTTGCCGGCGATTTACACGGCCAGGGGCTGATGCACATCGAGCTGACGGAGATGCTGCGCTGCCCGGAGCCCCACCGCGAGGAGATGCTCGTACTCTCGACCGGTGAGATCCGAGACCGGATGGTGCGTTCGGGAGTCATCGGCTGCCCGGTGTGTCACAAGGAGTATCCGATTTCGCGCGGGATCGTGAACTTCCGGCGCAGTCGCGAGCGGGTCTCGAAGGACTCATCGGGGCCCCGGCCCGCCTACGCGCCCCCCTCGCCATTGCCGTCGGCGGATGCCACGAGCCTGCAGGCGCTGCTCGAGCTGTCAGGCCCCGGCGGGTACGTCGTGCTCGTCGGTGCCGCCGTGCGCCAGGCCCAGCGGCTCGGCGCGCTGATGACGGGGATTCACTTCGTGGGCATCAACGCGCCGACCGAAATGGAAGAACAGCCGATGCTCTCGCTGCTCTACGCCAACGAGAAGGTGCCGCTGCGCACGTCCGTCGCGCGCGGCGTCGTCGTCGGCGCCGATCTCGCCACGTCACCCTGGCTCGTGGAAGCGCACCGCGTGCTGCTCCGCGGCCGCCGCTTTGTGGTAGAAAACGAGGAGCCCGAACTGCCGATCGGGCTCATCAAACTGGCGGCGGAAAACGGACTCTGGGTGGGCGAAAAACGTTAGCGCTCGATCGCCGCGGCCATCGCATCCCCGGCCGAATAGGTGGCGTCGATCAGATCCTTGTAGTGCTGCTCCACCACGCGACGCTTCACCTTGAGCGTGGGCGTCAGCTCCCCCGACTCGATCGTGAAATCCTTCTCCAGCAACACCACTTTTTTCGGCGTCTCGAACTTGGCGAGATGGGACAGCATGCTCATCACCTCGCGCTCGACCTTCGCCTGGACGTCCGGCAGCCCGATCAGCTCGGCGCGCGTGCCGTAGGCGAGGCTCCGCTCCAGCGCCCAGCGCTCGAGGGTGTCGAAGTTCGGGACGATCACAATGATCGGGAACTTGCGGCGGTCGCCGTACAGCATGGCGTTCGCGACAAACGCGTTGCGCTTGACCGCCAGCTCGATCGGCTGTGGCGCGATGTACTTGCCGCCCGCCGTCTTGAGCAGCTCCTTCTTGCGATCGGTGATCTTCAGGTATCCGTCGGAATCGAGCTCTCCGATGTCCCCGGTGTGCAGCCAGCCCTCGGCGTCGATCGTCTCCTTGGTCGCCTCCGGCAGCTTGTAGTAGCCCTGCATGATATTGGGGCCGCGCGCCAGGATCTCGCCGTCCGCTGCGATCTTCAGCTCGATACCCGGGATCGCGCGGCCGACGGTCCCAAGTTTGATGCGGTCGAGCGGGTTCAGCGTCAACACGGGCGACGACTCGGTCAGCCCGTATCCCTCGATGACCGGCAGCCCCGCGCTGTAAAAGAATTTCGCGATATCGGCTGACAGCGGTGCCGCGCCGGAGACAAAGAAGCGAATCCTGCCGCCCGTGCGCGCGCGGAGCTTGGCGAACACCAGCCGGTCCGCCACCTTCTTTTTGATCGCAAGGCCGCCCGGGATTGCTAGTCCGGCGAGTGAGAGCGTAGCCCACTGTTCGCCTGCACGTTTTGCCCAGAAAAAGATGTTTCGCTTGATGGCGCTTCCGGAGAGCGCGTTCTCGAGTACGCGCGCGTACACTTTTTCGTACAGCCGCGGCACGGACAAGACGACGGTCGGCTTCACCTCCTGCA
>Ga0209235_1002255_pt1 | contig 10721 bp, 9 predicted proteins | sample GraSoi013_1_20cm_4_FD_185817 | JGI IMG/M metagenome (GOLD analysis project Ga0209235, IMG submission 185817) | Grasslands soil microbial communities from the Angelo Coastal Reserve, California, USA - Sample 09_25_2013_1_20cm (SPAdes) (version 2) | ecosystem: Environmental > Terrestrial > Soil >...
TCGGACCCGTGTGGATCCCGGCAACCGTGCCCCTGGTTTTTCTTGCGCTCTACGGATTGTTCAGGGCGATTATCGATTTTAGCTCCTCACTGTTCGCGGCGGTGGGAAAACCGCGACTCATTTCAGTTCTGAATCTCTACATCCTCATCGGTTCATTGGTGCTCCTGTTGCCGCTCACGCTGACATACGGCATCTCGGGGACCGCCGTGGCGGTGACCGTCCCGGTGGCGGTCGTGTCGGTCTTGGCCATGTACCAGGCGGCAAAGACCTTGGGGAGCGGCCTCGGTGAGATTGCGTCGAGAGTTCGCGGACCGCTCCTTTCCGCTGAGCTGATGGGCGTCCTGGTGTGGGGCTGTCGAACGATTACCTACAAGGTTCTGCCAAGCCAGGTCAGCCTCCCGTTCGGGGGGATGACAAGTGCGGCTAGCATCGTTCTTCTCACCGCACTTCCCGTCGGCGTGTTGGTGTACTTTGCCTTCCTCGGATTGATCGACCCCGCGGGTTTTAGAGGAATCGGGCGGAACGCCCTTCTGGCTTTTCGAGCGCGCCGCTAGTCAGCAAGCCGTGCATTGGCGATCGCGGGGAACGGTGCCAGCCGTTTTGCCGAATTTGCTCAACCTGTTTTCTGGGACAAACAAGGCTCGCCCGAAGGCAAGACGCGTGGCCCGCATCGGTGCGGAAGATGTTGGATCTCCTGAGCCGCGCTCGTCCGAGCGATGAATCCGGTTTCTGCACTCAAGTTCCGAACCGCGTGTGTCTGTGAAACTCCCCCATTGAATGCGAAGAGAGGCACGCGTATTCTCGCTACCTAATCGATTCTAAGACCGCGAGTAGCCGATGTCCGACTGCATCGGCAGAGTGGAACCGCTCGAATTGAGAGAAGCCAGATTTGCGGACGCGAGCTTGCAGAGTGTCGTCGGACAGGAGCGCGTTCACTGCGTCGGCGGGCGTGGCATATTCCCAGCCCCGCACCACCGATTCGGGGTCCTGAACGAAAGTATTCGGGTGGAGCAGGACCAAAGGGGTCTGCATCGCCCAGCAACCTCCGATGAATCCCCACCCGCCGACGGCAGCCGCTGTGATTCCGTACTGTGTCTCTTCCAGCAGACCTGCGACTTGTGCGAGGGTGAGGTTCGTGTAAGGTTCGAAACCCTCGCCTAACTCGTTTCGCCAAGCCAGCAAGATCCGGTTCGACCGACGAGACGTTGCGAGCCGAAACTTGATTGTTGGCGTTTCGGCAAGTACCCGGCGAATGACGGCGACCAGCTCTGCCGGGTTCTTGTGTTTCGCAAGCGAGCCTGCGAACATCGCGACGCCTTGGTCCTGCAACGGGCGTGTCCTCCGGCGTCCCGGGTCCGTGCACCACGGGACATATTCTGTTCTTGGGTTCCAGATTCGCAACTCAGCCAATTGGCCGATCTCGCTCGGGTCGCATGTGATAATCGAGTCCGCTGATTTGGCAACCCATCTGTAGAACTGCGGCCCGTCACGAAATCCGCGAAGACGATACATCACCCGGACTCGCGTGTTCAGGGTTTCCTGCGAGGCGGCGCGCAAGGCACTTTCCAGCAGTACTGCGAGAGGAATTCTCTGGCGCGAAAATCTGAGTAGCCTGCGGATCAACAGATAGTTAAAGTGCTGGACGCACAGAGCGACGTCGAAAGTCTGTCGGCCGAGTGCTCTCCTCGCCAGCACCGCCGCCGCCTCCGGGAACTCTGCCGCGAACTGATAAGACGCCCAGGGACGGACAATTGTTAGCCTACCATGGGTCGATACTCTGGCTGAGCGGCTGATGGACTTGGACGGATTGCTTTTGGCTGCCAGGCAGACGACATCGTGACCGTCATCAGCCATGAACTTCAGGGCTTGGCCGATGTCGTTCACCTCGAGATTAAGCGCAGGAATCGCGACAAGAATTCTCAGAGAGAGACCTTCCAGACCAACCGTGACAGAGCTTCAGGAGATTTCGAATCCCCTCTCGCAGCGAATGACAATCCAACGAACCACGCCTTGTCGCCGGAAATCCTCCCAACACGAACCGATTGTCGATTCGCAGCGTCCATGTCAGATGCCCGGTCGTTGCGTGCACACAGAAGGGGCGTGGCTGGTTCCGCGGCGGAATTCCTAGACTGCGCACGTCCCGCCATCGTTCGCCTAGACCCCGGTACCCAACTCCGAATACTTTGCCGGTAAACCCTGAAGTCTGTCTGATTGATGGAGTTCAAGAATCCGCCTTCGCGCCCGCTGGCCCAGGCGGAGGCGAAGGTCTCCGTCCTCGATGAGCATCCTCAATGCCTGTGCCACGCTCCTTTCGTCTTTCCCGCACAAGACCCCATCAACTCCATTCGTAATGGTCCCTCGCAGTGAGTCCGTGTCGTGGGAGAGGACCGCACGTCCCGCTGCCATGTATTCAAGCACTTTGTAGGGTGTCCCGATCTCATGCCAAACATCGCTGTAACAAATGTCGGCTTCCGCGAGACGTGCAAGAAGCGAATCGGTTGGCTCATATCCCGGGAACAATATCCCACTCCGCTCGAATTGTGCTCGGAGTCGCGCCCGATCCGGGCCGTCCCCCAGGACTACTGTCCTCACAGTTCCCTGTTCCGCAAGCGGCGCTACGGTTTTCAGAAAGAGGTCAATCCGTGACCCAAAAAGAGCCCCGGCATACAGGATATTGACACGATCTCCGGGAACGTGCGCGGGCAGTGACATCAAGCGTCGCAACCACCCTTCGTTCAAGAGGTCTGGGACAACGAGCGCCTCGATTCCAAAGTGGTCGCGCAAGAATCTCGCGTGGCTTTCGTTTATCGTGGTGATTACTGCTGAATGCCGAAGCAGTGTGGAGAAAACATGTGCGTACAGGCCGACCTTTCCTCGCCAGAACCGCGGTCTCGAAAGGGCGAGTTCCGTATGGGGAATGCCCGGTACATCAAGGTGCAGATACATTCTCTCGTGCAGAGCGACGAGCATGCGAGCAAAAAACGGTACCCAGACGCCTGTGGATAGGAGAACCACGGGTCTAGTCTGCTTGTCCGGGCGCAGGGCAACCAAGGCTCGGACGAAAACTTTGAGTGCGTCGCCTAGGACTGTTGAAACGGTTTCAGATCGCTTCGAGTTCGGGCGATCCAAGGAGCGGATCGAACGCCCGGTTCGGGCTGCTCCTGGACCCGTTATGCGGGTCCCGTTCGGTGCGACAAGGAGAACATCGAAGCCAGCATGGGACAGGTCAGACGCCAGAGTGTTCATTCTCGCTGCAAGCGCGTATCGCGCGCGATTGCCGAGCGGGACCCCCGACATTACCACGATGAGAGGCAACGCGGAGGCTGGTGTGACGATTGATGCCGATTCTACGCTCATGCTAGGACAATCCGCCAATCCAATAGACGCGCTGAAGTTCGTCGGCGTAGATCACGTAGTTCGACGAGGACAGCGACTGATAAAAGACGGTCTGCCCCACTCCGCATCGTTGAACCGCGACGCTCGTGTGATAGAACCGAAGGATTTGCACGGCTGCCGGGGAATCAGGAGTGCTCTGGAGCAGCACGAAGGTATGCTTTCCCCAGTAATAGGGATATTGCAATCCAGATAGTGACAGCCACTCTCTCACGTTCAGAAGCGTGTGGCCTGAAACCGGGAATTTCTCGAGCTGAACATCCGAGTAGAACCCTACCGTCATGTTCCGAGCGAGAAATGGATATTGCAGATCCCCGATCGATAGGATGGGTTCGAGAGAGGGCCGACCCGCGATGGTCTCTAGGCGTTGGGCCTCGATATGGTCATCCCACGCGAAGCTCGAGTCGACAGGCGTTGAATATCGCAGGTACAGGCCGGCATTGTATGTCTGCCCACTGATCTGGTCGGCTTCGAGGCAAGGAACTCCTGACGATCTTGGGATTGTGATCAGCGATGGAACCATGATGATCATCAGGCCTACCAGTATCGGCACCAGCGCGCCGCGCGGGAGTCGGTCATGTGTCTTCTCCCGGCGTGGGAGCCTGGTTTTGACGATGCCGAAACACGCAAGAAGGAGCGCGACGGGGAGCGCAACTAGTAGGCCGTACACCGGACTTAACGCCAAGGGAATGAACGTGAGGCCAAGGGCCAGCATCAGGAACCCTCTTTTCCGGTCCGAACTCCTCGAGAATGAATAGAGGCCGAATGGAACGAATGCCACACCTAACCCAAAGAGGCTGACCCATTGAATTCCGATGCGCAGTACGAGATTGTCGGGAAGCGAACCTCCGGTCAGCACCGGGATGTCCGTGAGTGTTTCCGAGGCCGGACCCAGTGCCACGAACGACGCGAAAGCAACACCCACAGCCGCGAAAGTGGGAAGAATCACGCGGGACCGCAAAAGCGCGCTCGCCCGGTGGCGTAACAAGTGGTCCTCCACCAAAACGATACGATAGAGCAGGTACGCGGCAGTCAGCACCGGAAGCAAAAGAAGAAACATGGCGTGGATGAACACGAGCGTGACGACGACTGCAAGAAACGGCACCGTCGAGCGACGATGACGGGATCCCCGCAAAACTGAATCAATGAAAAAGGCGAAGGCTAAGGGAGTGATCGTCAGGAATGCGCCTCGAGTCGACACGGTCCAAGTCGTGAAAGCTACCATCCCGTTGGCCGACGAAATGAGGAAGGCGACGAGGACACCCATGTAGCTCCTTCGGAAGGCTGTGTGGCCAAGTACGAAGGCAGTCCAGGGAGTCATGGCACCGAGGAACAAGCAGTAGATCAGGACGGACGCCTCTCCACCGAGTCCGGACAGTTCTTCAAGTCCGGCAAGGGAAACAGGCACAGCCGGTGCATATGAGAATGGCGCGAGCCCGAGGTAGGATAGCGGACTGATTAACCAGCCGATCTTTCCTTGCCGCGCGATCGTGTCCGCAAGAGCGTGGATGCTGTATGAGTCGACGCCTACTTCGTTGCCAGTTGGATACCTCAATACCAAAGAAATAACCGAAATGGCGGCGAGGAGTAGCAGGGTCACCTTCGGGATCTCTTGACTTCGGGTCATCGTCATTGCCGACTGTTTGCTGCGTCTGCGTTGGTCGAACGTCCCAATCTGTCCTTAGGCCAAGGCAGGCCTCCCTCCACGACATCACTCAGGTGTCGGGATGACCAATATGCTCGGGCTGTGAGCCCGCCAACGCGGCAGCTTTTCATGAACTTCCGAACCCGTTCCATGCCTCTGACGTCGCTTGACTCAGGTCGAGCATCAAGAGCACGCGTATCAGGCGGCGCATCCCTGCCACCCTGTAATGAAGTTTCCTAACTGGGTTGGAGTCCTGATTTTAGCCGGGATGGCGGTTCCTGGGCCCCGCGAAAGGCAAGAAGTAACACACGCTAGTGTCCATCCAAGGAATCCGGTACCCCTTTTGCACGTCGCCACGACCGATCCTTGAGGCACTATCGAACTTGATAACTGCATCGGGCCACTTAACTCCATCCGATGGTACGTTCGAGCGTGCCCCCGTATTCGTTACAGGATAATCGAAACCATCCGATCCCGACCCGGGAGGCGTCATATCTCCACATAACCCTCGTCGGCGATTACAACCCAGCGCGGTCAACGCCTGGAGGTACCCGGGCGTATGTGGAAGCCTTGCACCATTACTTCCATACTTCTGACATTTCGCACACCCTCATTTTCGCAGGGCGCGAAAAAACCGGCGAAGTCTGCGAAGTGGGCGTTCCGGTGCGGCAATCCAACTCTTCAGGGCACTTCTTGGTGTCCCTGGCGACGCACCTTCGATCGCTGGGAGTTCCTAAGGACGCCATCGTGCACGTCCCGCGTCCTGACTACTTATTGCCATTCCTAGCGACCGGGGTAGGCAGATCCTTTGTCTGTACGCTCCACGGGAACCCGTACCGCGCCATGATTGAGCGGGGTCACCGGTTCCATCTCCCTGTGTACCCACTAGCCGAACCGCTCCTCTTGCGACGCACGGACGCAGTTGTGGCAACCGATCTCCACACCGCATCTGACTACGCGGGCCGCTACCCCTGGATCCGCCAACGGTTACGGTTCATTCCCAATGGTGTCGATACAAGTACCTTCCGTCCCATGGATAAGACCGCGGCCAAACAACGATGGAACCTTGGCGGGACCGTCTTTCTTTATGCCGGTCGTCTCAGCCCCGAAAAACGCGTAGTCGAAATCATGAGGTCGTTTAGGGTCCTACCCGAGCCAACTGCGCGACTCGTAATTGCTGGAGATGGACCGGAACGTGACCGGATCCTCCGGCAGGCCGAAGACCCGAGGATCCAGATACTCGGGGTGGTAGACCGGACTGACATGTCAGGTCTGATTAACGCCTCGGATGCTGTCGTCCTCTACTCAACGAGAGAAGGCCTGCCTGCGATAGCACTGGAAGCCCTCGCCTGCGGGGTTCCTGTGATCACGACGCCGGTTGGGGGCTTGGCCACGCTCGTACGGCCTGGCAAAGACGGACTGCTGGTTTCGAACATCGAAGAGCTTGTCGAAGCGATGGCGCGGATTGTGGCCGGGGCACGCTTTCACGTGTCAGACATCCTCGCGTCCGTTCAAGACTACGATTGGAGTAGGGTTGGCTCCCAACTCCTCGATGTCTATAGAGGTCTCGCTTACGCTCAATAAGAACCACCCCCGCGGCGGACGGGATTGGCCCCCATGATCCCTGAATGACAACGTTTTCTAACGAAAGTCCTGCCTAAGAATCAAATTCAATTATTGGCCACCTTGATTCGACGGAGATCGGCGCAATGCCCGGAAAACTGACAAAAGGACTTCGCGGATCCTTTTCCAAGCGACAAGCTCCCCTACTTCCTGCGACATTTTCGCGAACTGCGCTCGACGGTTGGCATCGAAGAGCATCGCTGCGAGCTCTCGCGACAGACTGGCGGCATCGCCGGGTGTGTAGAATCGGGCTCGGTCGCTCAAGGCGGCAGAGAGGGACTTGAGGCGCGGAAGAATCAGAGGCTTTCCAAAGGTCGCAAACTCTGAGAGCCGAGTCGGCCAGCCCAAGTCTGCGTTGGGGTTGGACTCGCTAGTGACTACGCCGATTTCCGACAACGATACGAGGGCCTGGGCGTCCACCGGGGCTAGGCGACCGACGAAGTGCATGCGGTTCGCCACTCCCAGATCTTGTGCAAGTCGCCTCAGCTTGCTTACGTATGAGGGTTCTCCTTCCCCAGCGAAGACAACATGAAGCGGGAAGTCCGAGGAGAGCCGAGCGACGGCTCTGATTAGCGTTTCCAAATCCCTCTCCGGGTTCAGTCCGCTCGCGTGGACGATGAAACTTTCCCGCGGAAGACTCAGCCGCCTCCGCAACTCCTCAGCCGTGGGCCGATGGTCTTCGACAACGACCGTGTTCTGGACGGTGGTGATCCGATCTGGCGGGAGTCGGCGGGTAATTGCCATCTCACGGATTCCCTCACAAGCGACGACGACATGGTCCGCGGCACGGCAACTCAAGACTTGCAATCCAACAAGGGCTCGGAAAAGTATCGATTCCGTCGAGAGTCCGAACCTAGCGCGGGCGAGTTCTGGGGTTGATTCACGGAGATCGAGTACAACTGGAATGCCTATGAGCTTGAGGGGGATTGCAGTGAAGACTTGGAAATCTGGCGGAGAATGAACATGAACCAGATTGAAACGATGGCGGAAATGGAGAGGCACGAGCCAGGCGGCGCTCAGCAACCCGAACAGGACGTATTGGTATAGGTAGCGACCCTTGGCGCCCCGCCTAGTAGCTAGAGGGACTTCGTGGACGCGAACTCCGGCGAGGGGCCCCACCAGAGGACCCCCCCTAGACTTTGCCGCGATCACGTGGACTTGGTAACCCTCTTTGGCGAGCGCCTCGGCCTCTCGGCGTACCCGAGGGTCGTATGGATACTCAGTATAGGCCAACACCACCACGCGATTTCCACTGCCGCTACGAGACCTCATGGAAATCCCTCGAACGGTGAGACGCGATGAATCCATGAGCGGGTTGGGGTCGCGAGTATGCGAGACGATCGGTTGCTCCTCACGCTGTAGCTATGCGCGTCCACCGCGGATCAAACCGGCCAGCGCAACCAGGAAACCTCGGAAACGCGGGAAGTTCCCCATGCGGCTTCGGGTCGCACCTCGACGCTTTAAAGGCTCGTTCGTGGTTTTCGTCCACGATACAGCAATTCACCGACTTGCCGCGATATGAGGATTCTCCCGCGCTTCGGTGATCGGGATCGGTTCGCTGCGGGGACCCGGCCTACTCCGTCCACGGCTCGTAGGACGACCCGACGGCCTCGTACCGGAACCGGATCCCCAGGCGACGCAGCAAGTTCCGGACGCGCTCCGATTCCTTGGACGCGGCTCCGTCAATCCGCCGCTCCGGAATGCGGAACCGGGCCCCGGCCACGGTGAGGACCCCGGTGTCCATCGCAAAATCCCCGCGGACGCCCCATTCGTCGAACCGCTCGCGGATCGCCCGCATCGCGTCCGCGAGGGGAGGCTTCGTCGGGTAATGCTCCTTGATGACTTTCGCCGGCACCCCCACCGCGAGGGAATTCGAGGGGATATCTTTCGTCACGACGCTCCCGACGCCGACGACGACGTCGTCCCCGATCGTCACGCCGGGATTCACGGTCGCGGACGGAAGCCAGACGCGGCTCCCGATCGTAATCGGCGCGAACTGGACCGGGAAACCTTCCGCGAGGGACAAGTATGCGCCGTGCGTGTACAAGTTCGAGAACCGCCCGAGGCCAACCTCATTCCCGATTGCCACGCGCATCGCCGTGTTGACGATCGAGTAGCTTCCGAGGTGGAACCAGTATCCGACCTTCAGCGAAGAAGTCGCCTCGAAGCAACTCACCCCGCCAATCTCCGCGTCGTGGTTCGCGTAGAACTCCCGGCCGAGATCGATCCGGCGACCGTGAACAATCGTTCGGTCCCGAATCTGGGAGCCTTTCCCTACGACAAGCCGTTCCGTGACCTCGATGTCCACGTTCCTACCGATCTGCACGCCATCGGCCAGGACGACCTCGCCACCCGCAATGCGCGTCCCGTCTCCGACCGTCACGCGGGCCCCGCGAACGAGGTCCGAGGCCTCATTCGAGAAGCCCACGGCCGACCCTCCGCACCTCGCGGATGACCTCAAAGGCTTCTGCGTACGGCGCGTTAATCTGGTTCCCCCGGATCCGCGCGAGATTCTCCGCGTATTCCGGCGTCGAACACGCGTTCGCCTTGCCTTGCTGCGACTTGTAGAGCGCCACCGCCGCCTGCTTCTTCCGGAGGTGCGCCTCGCTGAGCTCGATGAACAGATCGAGCCGCGCGGGGCCGACAACATTCCATGGCATGTCGAACCCATATACGGAGCTCGACCGTCGGAAGGCACGGGTCGCCTCCGTCGCGATCACGGCGTGGTCCTGATGGAGGTCCGCTGTCGAGGGGACGAACACCCAGTCAGGAGCGAACTCCATCCGCCATCGGTGGATCGTGTCGAGGATCTCCTGGCGTTTCTCTGGGAACCGTCGGACCGCGTGGTGCTCGAACATCAGGTGGTCCTCCGGAATCGCGAGAGCCTTCGATGCCGCGCGAAATTCGCGATCCACGCTCTCCGGGGGAAACCCTTTCGGCAACGATTCGACCGCGTTGCTGAACGTGGCCACGTAGACCTCTGCGCGGGATTCGAGCAGGCGAACCATCGTGCCCGCGGCGGCGATATGTGCGTCGTCCCCGTGCGGTGCGAGGAAGAGGGCTTTCACATCGGTCGCTTCGCAGTGCGGAAGAGGCTCGCCTCACATAAAGTTCGTGGCACCGGTAGCGGATCGCTTCGTGCTCTCTCCTGAGTGTTCGGGATTCATGGGTTCCCGAGAAGAGCCGGATCAGCCGCAGACCCTTGTCCCTTAAAGATGATGAGGTCACGGAGTAGTCCGATCGCAAGATGGCTGTGCGAGACAATCGTCGCTCCAGGGAATAACGCTTGCCAATCGCGAGCCCGAAGATAGAACAGCTTCTCTCCATTCGTGTCCAAAGATCCGGTTTTTTTCTCGGAATTCAGCCAGTCCCAACGGCGCGAGAAGGCCCGAAAATTCCGTGGCGAAAACTGCCAGAGAGGAAGCTGCGAATACGGCTCTATGAACGTGAACATGTGGGGGACAACGACTGCGAAAGCCTTTCCGACACGGGCTATTTCTCCCGCCGCACGCCTGAGGCTCGCATAAGGGGTCACACGCGGCAGTACACCGATGCACACGACGACGTCGAACTCGCCATCTTTGAAGGAGCCCATGAACGCGGCGTCACCCCTCACGAACCGAAAGTTGTCCTGAAAGATTCTTTGTACAGGATCGATGTCGAGTCCTACAATCTCGTTCTCTCGGTTGAAATCCTCAAATGAACTTCCCCGTCCGCATCCCACATCAAGAACCCGGTCGTGGGGACGCAGGCCCACGAGCTGGCATATTCTCCTGTACCGTCGCTCCCGAGCCTTCCTCGAGTAAGGACTCTTCCGGAACTCCGCTGTCAATTCCCGGCGCTTGAGCTGAAGATTAGCCATCTCTTCGCCCCAGCCTTTCCGGGAGTTGGGTGAAAGAGACGCCATCCCGAGACGCACTCCTTTGCAGGGGCTTGCAATCAGAGTATTCGGTACTGCGATCGGACGCATCAGAGAGACATTCGGTGCATGCGACTGCCGCAAAGCGGAGCCGTGGCGGCTCAGCATATTTCATCGGGCCTCTCCCGCCAAGCCGGGCGC